>Ga0307379_10000058_pt1 | contig 185541 bp, 186 predicted proteins | sample UN2MG_FD_202237 | JGI IMG/M metagenome (GOLD analysis project Ga0307379, IMG submission 202237) | Soil microbial communities from Risofladan, Vaasa, Finland - UN-2 | ecosystem: Environmental > Terrestrial > Soil > Coastal area > Acid sulfate soil | place: Finland: Risofladan, Vaasa...
CAAGACGTGATCGTCTGGTTTATGAAGCAGCGGCGTAACAAAGAAAAATCCAGAAACTCTTATAAGAAAAAATGGCTGAAGAATCATCCTACATAAACCATGATTACCGGCGTTATAGTGTTAAGCATGCCCCTTTTTTTGCCACCGTGAGCGTGAATCGAGGCGTCCCAGTGTTATCAACTAAAACCAACATCGGATCTCCATCTTTTGAGACGTTCCACGATCCTCGAATTCTTCCGCTCCGCCCCACTAAATCGAATTGCTCTGCCCTGACAACCTTTTGATGCATTGGTTGTATTTCAGCAAAAGCGGGTCTATCCACGTAGAATTGGCCCGCTTCCTTTCGGGGCACGGCAGAAAAGCAAACCTGAGTTCGAGCTCTCCGAGCCTGCAAATCAAGTTTGACATATATACCCCCATAGAGTACTAGGCATAGAATCCATGATTTCTTTCCTTTGTGCTCTATAACTTGGTTTGCTTTGGCAGGATTCCAACTATGCTGCCAGCTGTGCTGATGCAGTGTTAGCTAGGCCTGCTGAGGCAAACCAGGGGTGTGGGCGGGACCAGTGATGGTCCCGCCTTTCCTTTTGTGGCATATCGGCGCCAATTCTAGCCTTTCTGGCCCTTACAAAGATAAGCTTGACGGGTGTATCAGAATGTGGTAGTATCCTTTAAAAATACGAAAGTGCCTCCTTTCTACAGTTTGCTTTGCTCTGCTAAGATATTCGCTATCCGTAGTGGGCGGTATTTCGGCTCAGCGAGGCATCCCAAGGATTCGGGCAGGTTCTATCAGGGTCTGCCCTTTCTTTTTTTAGAGATTGCCTTTTTCCGGTTAGGCTTCCTGCTTGAGTTGCTTTACAAGTTAACCTCCCAGTGACCTCAACCCTGGTGCTTCAATTCACGTGCAAGTTAGGCCAAGGCGTATCCTCGGCTCCCTGGCATCACTTCGTTTCCGTTGCTCTGTGCCAGCCCAACACAAAATGCTTCCTAATCGATGAGAAACTTTGTATCATTCTGCCTACAGGTCGCTCGGACCTAATTTTTTGTGGGAATGGCTGATTGAGGCCTCTGGCGGTCGGGATTTTTTCGATCAGCTGTGAGCTTAAACCAGAAGGAGGACACATGGCAGGTTACCTAATTGCTGTTATGCCGGGAGACGGGGTTGGAGATGAATTGGCGGCTGAAGCTGCAAAAATACTCAAAACCGTTGCCGAAAAACACGCCTTCAATCTTGAACTGGAGACCTTTGACTGGGGTTGCGACTATTATGTGAAGCATGGAAAAATGATGCCCGACGATGGGCTCGACATCCTCAAGGACTATGACGCGATCTTTTTGGGTTGTATCGGTGACGCCAGCAAGGTACCCGACCATGTTTCCCTTACCCTTTTGCTCACCATCAGAAAAGGTTTTGATCAGTATGTCAACCTCCGGCCCATCAAGCTCTACCCGGGCGTGCAAACCCCGATAAGAACCGCCTCGCCGGAAACCGTGGATATGGTTGTCATCCGGGAGAATACCGAGGGGGAGTACTCAGGGGTTGGAGGGTTCTTTAAGCCCGGATCACCGGATGCCTTTGCAGTGCAAAGCGCCCTGTTTACCCGCAAGGGATGCGAGAGGGTGATGCGATACGCCTTTGACCTGGCACGCAAGCGAAAGAAGCTGGGCGAAAAGGCCCCGGTAGGGATGGTAACCAACTGCACCAAGTCAAACGCCCTCAACTACTCCATGGTTTTCTGGGATTCCGTGTATCGCGAAGTAGCCCAAGACTACCCCGACATCAAGACCGATACGGCCCTGGTAGATGCCATAACCATGTGGTTCGTGAAAAATCCCGAACACTTTGATGTGATTGTCGCCTCCAACCTCTTTGGTGACATCATCACCGATCTGGGCGCCATGCTTCAGGGAGGCATGGGGTTTGCCGCCGGCGGCAACATCAACCCTGAAAAAACCTATCCCTCAATGTTCGAACCCATCCACGGATCGGCCCCCAAATACGCGGGAAAGGCCATAGTCAATCCCATCGCAACCATAGAGGCTGTTCGTCTGATGCTGGAGCATCTTGGGGAAGAGCAGGCCGCTCAGGATGTGCAAAAGGCCGTTGTGAGCGTACTCACCTCCGGTGAGGTAAAAACCCGCGACATGGGAGGTGCCGGCAAGACGCATGAGGTTGGCGATGCGATCAAAAAGGCCATCCTCGGCTGACCTTATGATGGCCGGTTTTAGACATCTTATGCATCTGCCAAGGGTCGATCGATGGCTTACTTCCCAATCGCCTTTAAGATCTCCTGGACAAACTCCATCTCCGAAGGCGCCCCCACCAGTGTGTGCTTTTCATTGATGACCGTGTGGGGCACGCCCTGGACGTTGTACTTGTTGACCAGATGGGGGAACTCCGAGCCCTCGATCATATCGGCGGTAATGTAATCGCTGGCCATGGCGAACTTATGGGCGGTGCGAACCGCACCGGGGCAGTACGGTCAGGTGGGGGAGGTGATGGTCTGGAGGTGCACGGGCTGATCGACTGCGGCAAGCTCGGAGCGCACCGTGTCAGGCAGGTTGGGGTCCCGCTTGCCCACATCCCTGATATCCTGAACCAAGACGTTGAACTCATAGCCGGCAGGAACCCCGTAGAAGCGGATGCCGTAGGCCTTTTCACCAACCAGGACGGTGGCCGGGATCTTATCGACGCCGTGTTGGGTGGCCAGTTCTTTGTCGGCCACGAAATCGTGGACCTCGAGGGAAATTCTATCCGAGAGGGTGGAGACCTCCTCAAGCAGGGTCCTGGTCATCTCGCAGTGCTGACACTCGGTCTCCTGGGTGAACATGACGATGGTGACGTCGTTGGTGATCTGCTTGAAGGCGTTAGTCACCTTTCCCTTGTCTTTGTCCTTGAGCAGTGCCATGGTACACCTCCTTAAATGAGGGATTTATTGATGAGGTAGGCATAGGCAGACAGGGCCGCCTTGGCCCCTTCTCCTGCTGCAATGACGATCTGCTTGTGAGGCACGGTGGTCACATCCCCGGCTGCGTAGAGGCCTTCTACGCTGGTTTGGGATGAACAATCGACAACCACCTCGCCGTGCTCGTTGAGCTTTACGAGGTTTTTGACGGGTTCACTGTTGGGCAGAAGACCGATCTCAACAAAGATCCCATCGGCGGCCAGGTGCTCCTCCGTGCCGCTCTCACGGTTTTTCACCACGACCCCGGTCACCTGATCGGTGCCCTCGATCTTTATAATCTCATGGTTTTCGAGCAAGGTAACCGTTTTGTTCCGTTTGACCCGCTCAACCAAGGAGGTATCGGCCTGCCAACCCTTGATAGCGTTTACCATGGTGACCGACGCCTCTACCTTTAAAAGGTCGAGTGTGGTGGTAAAGGCCGAGTTGCCCCCTCCGGCAACGACCACTTTCTTCTTTTTGTAGAAGGGGGCGTCACAGGTCGCACAATAGGCCAGACCCTTTCCTACCAGCTTCTTTTCGCCTGGCACGTTAAGAGGGCGGTACCGTTTCCCAGTAGAGAGTAAAACCGTATGGCTGTGATAGGAAGTTCCTTCATCGGTGCTAACGGTAAAGGTGTCTCCCTGTTTGGTGATGGCGGTGATAGCGGTGCCGAGCTTTACGGGGATATCGAAGCTCTTGACATGCTCCTCAAAGCTGTCTGCCAGGTCTTTGGCGTTGATGTTCTGAAACCCGAGCCAGTTTTCCACCTCTGAGGTCTCTCTGACCTGGCCGCCGAAGTCCTTGGTGATCATGGCACAGGTCATCATCTTTCGGGCGGCATAGACGGCCGCGCTCATAGCGGCGGGGCCACCTCCCAGAATGAGCAGATCATAGGTGAACTCCGGATCCGGCTCAGCTGCCTCTTCCAACATCGAGGTATCGAGGGTGAAGGTGGGGAAGTCCATGTGTTGCCTCCAGACTCCATATAACGCCACGTTGACGGATTGGTGTTCTATTATACCTAATAGAGACTAAAATGCCTATATGTTATTAACCTCCCCACGGCATCTTGGAATAGGTTTCGGATAGCTTATCCCGATATTCCCGAAAGAACTTTTCATGTTCCTTTTCCCAGCTTGAGAGCATCTTCAAGGCCTCCCTGGCTTTGCCCCCGGTATTGCCGGCCATGCGTGCGTAAAACTCACTCAGGTCTTTCTCGATGAGCCAGGCGGTGTTGAAAACCGTTACGTCTGGGATCATGGATCCCTCGATACATTGTTCAAGGAACTCCGACTTCTCCCGTGCACTGAAATAATCGGTGGGCTCGAGGATCTCCGCTTTCATCTCCGCCGGATTGATTTCATCACCCGTTTTCAGATCCTTGAGTATTTGATTAATGAAAAGGATATGCCTTTGCTCTTCCTCTATGAGCCGCTTAAAAGCACTGAGAGCCGCCCCAATGCCCATCCTCGACAAAGAGTGTTCAAAGAACGACTTTCCGGTCTCTTCCTGGTTCAGGGCATATTCAAAGATTCTTATCAGATTTTCATTTCCCGACATTACACCCCCCTATTAATAGGCCTAAGACTTCAGATCACACACTTGTTTTGCGCCGTTGATCCTAGTATGCTGCCGAGAACTACCCTTACCGTGATCCTGCCATGTTTCCGCCCTAATCGACCGGATCCAAAGAGAGAGCTGAAACAACGTCTTATGTGAAAAGCCCTAAGAACATACTGCAGAACAGCAATAATACCGCTTGAAGCGCCCTTTTTCCTTTCAAGCAAATGCCTTTCCGTCGGCACTCAATTGATACCATTAGGGGTTCTCAGTATCTGGCCCGCTAGATGCTCACGACCTCCTTGACCTCGGGGATTTCCTCCTTTAGGACCTTCTCTATCCCCATCTTGAGGGTCATCTGGCTCATGGGGCATCCCCCGCAAGCACCTGTCAATTGTACCTTTACGACCCCGTCATCAGAGACGTCTATCAGTTTCACATCTCCGCCGTCCGCGTTGAGCGTAGGCCTTATCTTGTCCAAAGCGGTTTCTACTTTTTCCTTCATCCTTATATCTCCTTTCATGTATAGTGCCCTATTGTTCTACAATTTCCAACTAACCTTTTCCCCGCCGTCCTGCTCCATACACTCGGAGCATATACCATACAGATAGGCCTGAACCTCTTCGATTTTACAGCCCTCTATATTCTCCTTTCCGAGTATGGGGCAGCTCCGCGGGTAATCAAACCCTATGCTCAGTATCCTTCCGCATTTTCGGCACAGCAGATGATGGTGAAGGTCTGGGTTTGGGTCAAAACAGGCTTTTCCCCTCTTTCTGATTGATAGTTCCTGGATCTCACCAAGTTCCTTTAACAACTCCAGGGTAGAATAGACCGTTGCAAGCGACATGGTTGGATATTTTCTCTGAATAACTCTGTGGATCTCGTCTGCAGTAGGATGGTCCGCGCTGTTACTCAAATACTCCACTATCGCCATCCGTTGGGGCGTAAGCGTTACTTCTTTCTGCCTCAACCTCTCAAGCATCCCTTTCATCATTGCTCCTTGAGAGAAAATAGGGTGGAAATATGTTTTGTCAAGAATAAAACTGGGATAAGTATGATTATATTTTTATATTTATCATATTTCTGACATAATTCTAATATGATATCCAGTTTTGTGCAACAAGAATAAGTCAAGACCCCGAGAAACCCCTAATCCAACTTCCGCAGTTTTATCGGTCTTAGAGAAATCTTGTACGGTTTTCTGGGCTGAGATACCGGTAACGTATTGATATTCCATAAGGCGTTCGTTCCAAAAAGCTGAGATGCCCCTGTAGTGACCCTTGTCGCCTGGTCCGACGTCCTTAAGAAGGTGACAAGAACGGAAGAGGGTTTTACAAGCCAATTCATGCCAAGACTAGCTCGACTTGACGCCCCGGGTGTGTTACATCACATCATGATCCATGGGATTGAGCGTAGGAAAATTTTCAGAGCCGATAGGGACCGCGAAAATCTCCTAGATCGCCGCGCAAAACTCCTGCCTAAGACACAAACTGCCTGTCATACGTAGAAATTCATCTCCAACCACGCCCGTCTTCTCTTTCGAAACCGGCTCTTTCCCCTTAGCCACCATGATGAGAAGGTTACTTACCCAGCACCCAGTCACCTTCAACCGTTGTCACAAGCGTCATGGCCATCTCCTCAGAACCGGCACAAAGCAATTGTTTGCCAGGAAGATGTCTATTTGAGGGAACTGGTTCGGTATATACACTTGAACCCGATCAGGTCAGGAATCGTATCTGGCCCTAACAAGTTGAACAACTACGCGTATTGCGGGCATAGTACGTTAATGGGCGGGAAAAAACGGACATGACAGGATGTGGACTATGTTCTTGGATATTTTGGAAAGACCGTTCGAAGTGCCAGAAACGCGTATTTTTCCTTTGTGGAGACGGGGCTTAATCAAGATCGCCGGGATGACCTGATAGGGGGGCGGATTAATCCGAAGTCTTGGGGGCTGGTCGGAAGTGAAGCCTCCCCGCTCTCAAGAGCGGGCCATCCTCATATCGGATTAGCGAGAGAGTGGCCGGAATCCAAGGGATGGAGCCGGATGACATTATGGTAAAGGGAAAGCAAGAAAGAAGGTCAACGCTCAGAGCCTGTTCTGTTTCTGAGCAGTACAGGAATCGGGAGTATCGACTACCGATTTTGCCAGACATCTGGAAGCCGGCGTGCCGCCAGCGGGCTGTGCCGTGCAGCGGGGGAAGGATAGCCCGTGACACCAATTGTCAATTGGTGGAAGCAGATTCTCAGATATTTAGCTGCGTCCCATTTGACATTTGTTGAGCCTCTCACCTCGCTGATATCAAAAAACCCCGGTAGGCATATTCAAGAACAAGAAGGCCAAACGTCAATCAGAAGAAGGCAAGGGTCTAGGTTCTTGTATTTCCATCTCCTTATCGCAGCATACAGGGCTTCCTTCGCCCGCCTTCGTGCAAAGCACTTCGGTACCGCATGCCTCGCACCGATACCGTTTACCTAATTGAGCCATTAATTGTAACCTCCATCGAATTATCCACAACAAGCCAGCATGACTGCTCAAAAACCTATTTCTTAAGTTCCATTTTTTGCCCGCAGCAGTGAAGCTCCCCTTTCCCGCCGCGGGTCACGATGAACTCTGCCCCACATTTTTTACAGACATATCTTTTTCCAACTTCATTCGCCATTCTATGTGGCACCTCCTCTGTTTATTTAGCATCGACAATCATGGTTGCCCACACTTTTCTCGAAGTTCCTTTTTCAGAACCTTTCCCATCGGATTACGCGGTAAAGAATCAACAAACATTACCGACCTTGGGCGCTTGAAACCCGCCAATCTTGACCGGCAGTACTCCATAATCTCTTCCGGCGTGGCTGCCTCTCCTTTCTTAAGTACCACAATCGCCCTCGCCTCTTGCCCCCATTCTGGATCGGGAATGCCTACGACTGCTGCTTCTTCAATCGTTGGATGAGAGTGAAGAACGTTTTCAACCTCCTCAGGAGAAATATTCTCACCCCCCCGGATGATCATATCATCACCGCGCCCGGCCAGGTAGATATAGCCATCCTCATCCATGGAGCCCTTATCCCCTGTCCGCAGCCAGCCATCTGAGGTAATAACTTGTGCGGTCTTTTCCTGATCTCCCCAGTATCCCGTCATGATCCTGGGCCCTTTGGCCAAGATTTCACCGACCCCGTTTACAGGCAAAGAATTCCCTTCCTCATCAACGATCTTCACCTTCACATCAGGCAGGGGCCTTCCGATCGAGGATGTAAGTCGCCTTAGCTTCTTCTCGATCTCTTGCTCAGTTCCGTCAAGAACATGATCTTCAGGCCCCAAAGTGGTTATCGTTGAGGCGGTTTCCGTCTGGCCGAACGCATTAATAAACCGCACCCAAGGCAGTTCTTGAATGGCCTTTTTGATAACTTCGAAAGGCATGGGAGCCGCTCCATAGGTGATGACCTTCAGGTTGGATAGATCGTATTTGTGGAAATCAGGATCATCAATTACCCACTTCAACATGGTTGGAACCAGCATTGCACGAGAGGCCCTCTCATCTTGCACGGTCTTCATCCACTCTTTCACTTCAAACTGCCGCACCAGCACTAAGGTCCTTCCGCCATACACCCCCGCGAGCATCGCTTGCATCCCGGCAACATGGTAGAGAGGTACAGTCAGCAGGTTCCGCTCCTCGGTTTCCGGGCTGGCAGGCTCCACGTTCTCCAGCACATAGGAAACAAAACCGCTGTGCTTTAATGGAACACCTTTAGGCCTACCTGTGGTCCCTGCCGTATACATCAGAATCGTTATGTCATCATCGTCAATTTCACCGGTAATCTCATCTGGACTCGAGGATCCGATTAAATCTTCGTAGAAGGGTTTTCCATCTTGTTTACTATCCACACAGATACAGTCCTTACCCGTGGAAAACCGTGGCAGCATTCCCTCGACCATATCCAGATACCGAGCGCCGACAAATAGTATCGTGACCTCGGCATTGCCAATCATATATGAGAGTTCATCCGCTTTGGCCCTGAAATTTAGTGGCACAAAGATGGCGCCCAGCTTGGCTGCCGCAAAATAGGCTTCCACGTATTGCGGACAGTTCACCTGGAGCATCCCGATTCGGTCGCCTTGCTGTATGCCAAGTTCTCTTAAAGCATGAGCCAGTCTGTTCACCCGTTCATTCGTCTCAGCAAAAGACCGTCTCTGGCCTTCAAAAACCAGAAAATCCCTATCCGGGCAAATAGCTGTGGCAATACTCAAAAAATCGTTCGTGTTCATCCTTTCTCCCTTTTCTGCTGCGGTTATTCTTCTCTCTGCATCCCTTTCTAATCACGCGATAGCATACGCACACGATTAACGAGTTGGAACTCGTATGCTTCTTTTGCATCAAACCGGCGGCCGCTTAGCACCATTTCAAGGACCTTCCCCCTTCCCGCATTGCGCGGAAGGGTATGGGTGCCGCCAGCAGCAGAAATAATGCTCAATCCAACTTCAGGCAGACCAGAATGTGCCTTTTCCGAAGCAACTCTCATGTCATAGGCCACCGCCAATTCTAAGTCTTATCTTATTGTATATCAATTGATAGAGGTGATGACCGGTATGTCAAATTTGGCAACTGATGCAGCCAAAGGCCGAGGTTTTGTTCCGCTTTCCCAACAGGTTAGGACATCTTCATCCAAATCTGTTCCTGACGAAGGTTCCTCCTGCTCCCGGTTGATGATGACAGCCTGCATCTCCTTATCCTGGGTCATAGTGGTACAAGTGTCAGAGAGTTCATTCGCCAGTTGGGTTATTCTCGCATGATACTTCGCGACTTTAAGCAGATTGATACTCATGACATGATCTTCTTTTTCAAAAGACAGATTCTCATATAACATGGATTGCTCTCTCTGAATTTATGAAAATGCCGCAGAATGCCCCAACCTCTCCTCAATCCGCGTTGTCAATCACCTGCCGACAAGCCTCTTAAGCATCCTTGCTTATATGAAAATATGCGATGGGCCCGCATGGCCTCTATGATACGTATCCTTCTCAACTGCACTAATGATTCTCTTGAATATCCTAAGTGGTCACCCTCCCAGATTACCAAATCATATCTATCTTCTATCTGCTCTTTGATCAACTCTTGAAAAAGGCTCACTCATTGCCAACTTAAACCACGTATGAGGCGCTTTATGAATCCTCCCTTGAAGACTTATTTCATCATATTGGGAAGCCAGAGAACCACCTGAGGAAAAATCGCAAATAGAACCAAACTCATTAGCAGTATTAGTAGAAAAGGTACAACAGAGCCGATAATATCTGCTATACTTATGGTGCGAGGGGCCACTGCCTTCAGATAGAACAGGTTGAAACCAAAAGGCGGTGTTATATAACCAATTTCTAGACAGATGACAAAAATGATTCCGAACCATGTAGGATCAAACCCCGAAGCCGTTATTACCTCAAAACTAATAGGACTGACTATCATGATAATTGAGGTAGGATCAAGGAAGCACCCCAAAATAATTATAATCAGACATATCACTGTAAAAATCATCCAGGGATTGACTTGGAGCCCTACGATTGTCTCCTGAATAAAATCCATTCCCCCTAAAGCACTATATGTAGTACTGAAAGATGCGGCTCCAAATGCAATCCACATAATAATATTGGTAAGTCTAAAAGTAGCGTATATGGCTTCTTTGATAATTCGCCAGCTGAACGAGCGGTTCACAATAGTACTTAGAACAACGCCCACTGCTCCGATGGCAGATGCCTCAGTGGGAGTCGCGAATCCGAAAAAAATCGATCCCAGAACTCCTCCGATAATTATCAAGGGGAAGATCATTTTTCTGCTGAAGATTATCTTCTCTCTCAGCGTGAACCTCTGGGAGTGAGCAGGGCACGATTCTGGTTGGACCAAACCTTTTATGGCTATATACATAATGAACATGCAAGAAATGAGAAGTCCTGGCAAAATGCCTGCTATAAGCATCTTCCCTGCCGATTGTCTAGTGAAAAGGGCAATTAGAACCATTGGGATACTTGGGGGAATAAGAATCGCCAGTGTCCCTCCACCAAGAATACTGCCCAGTGCTAAATTCTTATCGTAGCCGCGACTAAGCATAGCAGGAAGGGCTATGATTCCCAAAGTGATAGTGGTAGCACCGGTTATACCAGTCATAGCCGCAAAAAACACACATACAGTCACCGTTGCCATTGCCAGACCGCCATTTATGGACCCTGCCCAACGGTGCATGGCTTCATACAGGCCTTCTGCTATCCCTGATTTCTCCAGTACGGCTCCCATAAAAATAAACAATGGAATAGCTATAAACAAGATTTGCCACATCATGGAAAAAGTGGAAAAAACAATCGTAATGAGCGCGTTGTGGCCGTACAAGAAATAGGTAACTGCTACGGCGATGCTACCCAAGACGAAAGCGATAGGAAGCCCCATTGCGAGGAGTAGGAATATTGAACCAAACATTACGAGTGTGATAACTTCAATACTCATACTCCCTCCCGGTAACAGCAGTGACCAGATTGCGAAAAAAATTCGCTAATCCTTGAAGTAATATTAGAAGAGCCCCCGCAGGTATCATCAGTTTGACAGGATATAGAGGAGCACGCCAGGGGGTATCATCGGGTTCCAGTTGACTCAAGGATGTGAGGGCGAACTCCCATCCCTGCCACAGCAAAACACCACAAAAAGCGAAAAAGGCAAGACTGGTAATCAAATCCAGAATCGCCTTCGTTCTTGGAGGGAAACGACTATATATCAAGTCTACGTTAACATGATCCCCGTAGCGAAGCACATATGCCCCTCCAAGAACATAATAGGCGGCAAAAAGACGCTGTGAAGTCCCATGAGCCCACATAGTGGGCTGGTTTAATCCGTACCTTGATATCACTTCCCATGCCAAGACAGCTATTCCGGGTAGGATTAAGAATGAGGTACATTTCCCAGCCCATTCACTGATAGAGTCAATGATTTTGAGCAACGATCTTGCCATACAATGTTTACCTTTCTCTGTTCGATGGGCATTATTTTAATAACACCCATCGAACGTTTCCATCACGCCTACTCGTCATCTATAGCGCTTAGCACAATTGACCCACCTGTGCTTAGATACATTGACCCAAAAATTTTTTACAGTAATCTTATTGCAATGATGTTCTATTTTTAACATACTTTAAGTTTAAAATGAGAAGATTAAGTCGTTCATACGTATGAACGCTAATCACATAACTTGTTGTAATTATGGTAAATTTCTCCTGCCTAAATCTGTCTCCCATTTTATCTTCTGCGGGATATTATTTCATTTGATGTCAGCATACTACCGTGAATGAAGCTCCCTGCAGTAAACTCCAGGGTATCAAGCGGAATTGCGCCGAAGCCACCCCGCCTTCGCTCTGGGAGCTACGGCGCGGTCGCCTCCCCGCCGTTCATCCCTGCAGCAAGCTGCAGGGTATTCTGGCGAAGGCGAATAAACGCTTCAATGTATCTCCAGCACTATAGTCGTCATTAACTTCTCTTTTGCAGCCCAAGTGTCTTACTTCTTAATGCCCGTGAGCTCGAGATAGTCTTTCATTATTTCTGTTGCTTTTGCAAAGGTGGGATTCTCCGCTGCATATTTCTCAACGACCTTCCACCCGATTTGAGTGAGCTTGGCTCTGTCCTCTTGGCTAATTTCTGAGACTTTCAGTCCCTTTTTCAGACAAGCATTAAGGGCCTTCTCGCTATCACGCCGATAAAGATCGCCTATCACGACGGTATGATCCGCTGCGCTTAAATAAAGAAGCTTTTTTAGGTCATCAGGTAACGCGTTCCAGGCATCCATATTGATAATCATCTCGTCAGCCTCTATTGCGAGTGGCGGCATGACTATATAGTTTGTAACCTCGTGAAATCCCATTTCAAACTGTGAGGCCAAAGGTCCGTACACAGCAGCGTCAATAATGCCTTTTTCCAACGCACCATATATTTCCGGGCCAGGGACGGTAATCACTGCAGCTCCTGCCTGTGCCAGCATCTGTCCTATCATACCTACAGCCCTAATTTTCAGTCCTTTGATGTCTGCTACGCTGGTAACTGGCTTTTTTGAGCTCATGACGGTTCCCAAACATGGATTCTGCCGCAGGTAATAGATGTTGTGCTTGGCGTAAGCCTCTCGGATCAAATCCTCTAATCCCATCCTCTGTAGAACATAATGGTCTTGAACGTCGCGCAAGGTAAAAGGGATACCGACAGAAAACCCAGCCACGGGAGTCTTGCCCCCCCAAAAGGCTCCGTAGGAAAACCCCATCTCCAGTACGCCTTTGCTTACCGCTTCCCATTGCTCCATGGCCGGAACTACAGTACCAATAGGAAATGATTTGATTGCCAGTCGGCCCCCACTGGCTACCTTAACATCATTGCACCACTCCACGAATGCCTGGTACGTCGGATGCGTTCCCGGCAGGAAATGCTGGACTCGCCATCTAAACACCTTTTGGGCTGCCTGTGATGACTGGGGCGCCCAGCTAAGGATGATAAGACTTGTCGCCATCAGAACGACAAAGAAGCCTACAGCTTTTTTGTTCTTCATGAATTCACCTCCTGTTTTTCTCTCCCTTGGTTCTCGTAAAGATTTGTTTTCCATTGGCTCACCTCCTAAAGATTATTGTTTCATTACGCCATCTCCTGGAGAATCTTGCCTGTTTATGGCACTATTCTCCGCCCACCAACTGTAATAGCGTTGTGCCCTTTGGGTCAAAACCACAGGCATCTTGCCCTCTCCTGCTTCTGCAATAGAAAACACCGTTGTTGCTGCCTAAGGCAACAACAACGGTGTCTCCTTCAATAGATTGTTCTTCACCAGTTCTCTTGTCGGTAATTATGATACTCTTTTTATTGATCTCCTTAACTTCCTTATTGGTCATCCTGGTAATGTCCCTTCCCTCCAATGCCTCCATGAGACCCATGCTCGGCTTGTACGGCCTATATGATACTCATCCTTCGCATTTGCACCAACTGCTCGCTTGGATATCCTAAATGTTCACAATAAACCTGGTAGTTGTGTTCAGACAGAGAAGGCGCCGATTCATTAAAATGCCACAAGTTCTCGGAGAACCTTATAGGAGGTCCAGGGCACTTATAATGATTATCTCCAGAACACCTTATTTCTTTAAAGTATTCCCTCTCATTCAGATGCCTACAATTTACAACTTCGCCCATGTTCCTCACAGGGGTAAATGGAACATGTTTTTCCCGGCAGCGGCTAAATATTTCCTCTCTCGTGTGGGACATTAGCCACGGAGACAATAGACTGTCAAGGACATCGCTGTATTCCAACCCTGCCTTTAATCGATCCTTAAATCTATCATCCGATGAGTACCATTCAGGCACCTTTCCATCACCGACTATCTCGAGAAATCGTTTCCATTCCGACCCGCGCAAGGCTATCATTGAAATATACCCATCTTTACATGGCAACAGGGTATAGGGATATGGGCCGTATGTTCTGTGCCCAGACCTGTTTCTCTTTCGTCCGGCATAAATGAATGCAGAAACAACGTTCCCTGTATGGAAAATAGACCATGACTCTGCCTCTGAAATATCAATGTGCTGTCCTTTTCCAATCTTCTTTTGTGCCATTAACGCAAACATTGTTGCATTCCCTGCAATGATCCCCGTCTGGAAGTGCCCAAGTGAAAAAGGCGGCGTTAGCGGCTCCCTCTGCGGTTCACCTACTATGGAACTCATTCCACCTATACCACTAGCATTTATGGCGTACGCCTTATAGTCTTTATAGGGTCCGCTCTGACCGAATGGGGTGATAGAAACTACGATAAGTTTTCGGTTCACCTCTCGCAGATGGCGAAAATCAAGCTTTAGATCTCCAGCCAATTTAGGTGACATATCTTCAAGAAGTACATCCGCGTCTTTGAGAAGTTCCAAGAGCACCTCTCGCCCCGTGGCTTTTGTGATATTCAGAGTTATTCCCCTCTTGTTTCGGTTTAAATAGTGGAATAGCCCGCTTCTATCAGTATGGGGAATGTCTTCAGGAAAGGGGCCACACCTCCTTGATATATCTCCAATCCCTGGTTCTTCAATTTTCGTCACAGAGGCACCCAGACCGGCAAGAAGCATCCCGCAATATGGACCTGAAATATATTGGGCCAGCTCTATGATCTTAATTCCATCAAGGGTTTTGTTCATGTCTTTTTTCCTGTACCTCTCCACAATTCCCCACTAATATCTATCAAGCCAATTCGGCTTATATGCAAATGCCCTTAAAAACTTTCTCTGGTGTAGCAGGGAGGTCCTTGATTCGAACGCCAACAGCATCATATATGGCGTTAATTATAGCCGGTGCTGTGGGCACCATGGCACATTCTCCAATTCCTTTTGCCCCGAAAGGGCCATTAGGATCAATCGTCTCTATCAGGATAGGGTTTATTTTAGTTATATCTTTGATAGTAAGGATTTTATAGTCATGGAAGTTCGGGTTCATGATCCCGCCGTCCTTAAACTTGAGACCCTCCGTCAACGCCCAGCCAATCCCCTGGGCGACTCCTCCTTCAATTTGTCCTTCGACTAAAAGGGGATTTATGGCCTTTCCCACATCATGCGCAGCCACAAAATCAATGACGTCGACCCGCCCCGTACCAGGATCAACTTCGACTTCGGCTATGTGAGTGGCAAAAACCAGTGCAGGCGAAGGATATCCTCGATAGCTTATGGGGTCGAAATCCTCTGAAACTTCCGGGCCATTATAATATCCGTGTGCGACAAGCGGCTCTTTCTTCTTATAAAAGGATGCCGCGCCCACTTCAGCGTATGAGACAGCCTTGGAAGGGCTGCCTTTTACAAAAATCTTCCTGTCTTTGGCTTCAAGGTCTTCACTGTTGGCCTCCAGCATCTCTGCGGCATTTGCCCACACTTGCTGTTTTAAACCATTGGCCGCTTGCGTAACGGCGTTTCCAGCACAGAAAGTAACTCTTGATCCAAAGGTACCCATACAGGGGAATGTCGTGTCCGTGTCCGCTGTTGTCAATCTGATTGTCTCCGGGTCAACGCCCATTATTTCTGCCGCCATTTGAGTCAATACAGTATTTGATCCCTGGCCGATATCCAACGCCCCCATTAACAGGTGAAGGCTGCCGTCCGCGTTCATCTGCATCGTGGCTCCGGAAAAATTATAACCTGATCCAATACTTCCTCCACCCGTATAGATCATTGATGCGACGCCCAACCCCCTGTATTTTGATTTTGTCTTCCTTTTTTTAGACCACTTTGACGCCTCTTTTGCTTGCGTAAGGCATTCCTTTAACCCGCAGCTTGTGATCCTCACCCTATTTGCCGTTATTTCGTTGGGGTTGTTTGCGTTTTTTAGCCTCAGCTCGATGGGGTCCATATTGAGCTCCTCGGCAAGCATATCCATCATCACTTCCTGGGCAAAAGACGTCTGAGGATCTCCGTATCCCCGACACGCGCCGCCCCAATTCTTATTGGTATATACCAGATACCCTTCGTATTTAATGTTCTGCATCCTGTAGAGAGTCGAGAACATCGCATTATGGTATGCCAATACCGCAGGTCCGTGGCTGTTGTAGGCACCGTTATCCATTATAACTCTGGCTTGTTTCGCCATAATGGTTCCATCCCGCTTAACGCCGAATTTCAGTTCACTAACGGTCGGGTGTCTGATCCTGGTAGCCACAAACTGCTCTTTGCGCGTGTTTGATATTTGCACGGGTTTTCCGCTTTTCTTTGCCAACAGCACGCTTATCGCCTGCGCAGGATCCAAATCTATTTTGCTCCCGAATCCCCCTCCAACAAACGGCGTTATAACGTGAATTTTTGATGCATCTACCCCCAATATATCCGATAGCCTTTGCCGAAGTGCATGAGGAGCTTGCGTGCTTACCCAAATCTTGATTTGCCCGTTTGGTTCGCAAACGGCGGCACAACAATGGGTTTCAAGGCTGCAATGTGCCTGAGCTTGTGTGCTGAAAGTCTCTTCTAATATGAGGTCGGCGCTGGCAAATCCCGCCTCAATGTCACCACATTCCAGATGAATTTCTTTTGATATGTTATTCTCGACAGAATCATGTATAATCGGGGCACCCGGTTTCATGGCCTCGACAGGGTCAAACACGCCTTGAAGTTCTTCGAAATCAACTTGAATCAGATCGAGGGCCTCCTGAGCTGTGTCTTCATCCACCGCTGCCACAGCAGCAATTTCGTCGCCTATGTATCTCACTTTTTGATTTTCTAACACCAGTTTGTCGGCCCAGGCAGGGGAAATGCTGAATTTTTTCTGAAGCGTATCCTTGGCTGTTACAATAGCTTTCACCCCCTTGAGTTTATGCGCCTTGGATACATCTATATTACTAATTTTTGCATGTGGAAGAGGGCTTCTTAAAATTTTACCATGAAGCATTCCTTTTAACTTGATATCATCGGTGAAAATTGCGCTTCCTCTTACCTTTTCCACCGAGTCTCTGTTAGGGATTCTTTTCCCCACGACCGAATATTCTTCCATCTTTCAGCCTCCCCTACTTTGGTTCATTTAAAATGCTTGGTTGCAGCATTCACCGCATCTATTATTTTCGAATATCCGGTGCACCTGCACAAGTTTCCCTCCAGGTAATGTTTTATGTCTTCCTCAGAGGGGTCAGGTATTTCATCTAACATTGCCTTTGTTGTAACAATCATCCCGGGCGTACAAAACCCGCATTGAATAGCGCCGCTGTCTACAAAAGCCTTCTGTATTGGATGCAGATCCCCTTCACGGTGTATTCCTTCAATGGTCAAGATCTCTGCCTTATCAGCTTCAACGGCCAATACAAGGCATGAGTTAACAACCTTGCCGTCCAGGATGACAGAGCATGCTCCACACTCTCCTTCATCGCACCCTTTTTTTGTACCCGTTAGGCCGAGATCATCTCTCAACAGGTCCAGCAATGTCTTTTTCTGATCGACCAGTAACCTGTATTCTTCCCCATTCACCGTAGTCCGAATCTGATGTTTCTTCATTGGTATTTACCCCCTTAAATATCTTTCAGCCGGATCTTAGCATACAAACTCACAAGGTTAGTGACATGATGGTCTGTAGACCGTTTCTGTCAAAGACTGCTTTGAATTTCCCTATTCCTTCAACCAAAGCCCGGATCAAAATTTTCCACCAGAAACAGGTTAAGACCTGTACGAACTTCTAGGTTCGATTTGACGCCACTATCGTCTCAATTCCTCTTACAACTAAGTTCTTTACCAGTTCCTTTCTGTAATCCGCCGAGGCGCGAAAATCTGAAATGGGGTCGGACTCACTCGATGCCATTTCTGCGGTCTTGCTCATTAAATCAGCGCTCAAGATATTTCCATTTAAAAAGTCTTCAGCCTTTCTCGCCCTTATCACGGTTGGCGCAACGGCTCCTAGCGCAATCCTAATCTCTTTACACGACCCGCTTTTGAAATCAGCGTCCAAAAGGACTGCGATATTTACGATGCCAATATCCATAGCCTTTCTTGGGCCGAATTTCATGTAAATACCCTTAAACTGCTCGGTATCCTTGGAAACGATGATCTCGGTTAACACTTCGCCCCTGTTGAGAATGGTGCTGTTGGGTCCCGTAAAGAATTTGTCCAGCTCAACAACCCTCTCATTGTCAGCAGAGATGATTTTCACCTTGGAATCCATTGCAAGAAACATGGTCGACATGTCTGCGGCCGGGGAGGCGTTGCACAGATTTCCTCCTATGGTGGCTCTATTCCTAATTTGGATGGACCCCATACAGCTTGCAGCCTGGCACAGGAAAGGCATCCTTTGTTTGAGGGTTTCTGAAACCTCGATATCCCGAATTGTCGTGAGGGCCCCGAATTTCCATCCCTCGTGGTATTCAAATGATTTAATGTTTGCTATATTTTTTAAGTCAATGATGCATTGAGGCCTCAGAAAGTCATTCTTCATGCCAACGAGCAGATCCGTTCCACCGGCGAACAAAAAGGCATTCTCATGTTCTCTATGAGCGGAAATCGCGTCAGCCAAGTTAGATGGCTTCATATAGTAAAAATTCTTCATAACAGCCTCCCAAGGCGGCATTTCCGCCGCTACCGAATAGTACCCTGAGCCTTGCTTAAACAATCTTGAAGGATTTCAAAACCAATATAATTTCAATTTGTTACATGGCAACTTACTGAAATAATGTGAGTGCTACCCCTTCTGTTTTATGGCCTCCAACACTCTCTCAGGACTAAAGGGCAAGTCTTTTAACCTCACTCCCACTGCGTCGTAAATCGCATTGCCTATCGCTGGCTCCATACCTGCCAATGCACCCTCAGAAAATCCCTTTGCACCAAAGGGACCGTCTTTATGGGGGACAGGAGCAAACATCACCTCCAGATTCTCATTGGCCGGCATTTCACAGAATGTGGGCATCCTGTAGTCAGTAAAATTGGGATTCATTATGACCCCATCTTTCAACTGGATTTCCTCATAAATACCAATGCCTATACCCATACCAAGCCCGCCCTGCGCCTGCTGCTCACACATGGCGGGATTGATCGGGAAACCCATATCATCGGCAGTAGCGCATTTCGTCACCTTTACCTCACCCGTTTCAGTATCAACCGCCACCTCAACGGCTTTTGCCGTGTGCGCATAGGAGGTGTTGAGCCTCTTTCCCTCGGCTGCGAGCTTAGGATCGATCTGCCCGGTCTCAGGGTCTTCCGGGGCAAATTCCTGCACCATTGTCCCATTACCTATTATCTTGCCGTCATCAAAGCCTTCACAGATCTCGGCTATTCTCATCTTTTTATCAGGTTTCCCTTTGACAAAAACCGAACCTTCTCTCGTCTCGAGCTCCTCAGAAGATACTCCAAAAATCTGTTTAGCTTTCTCAAAAATCTTCTGTTTTGCGTCTTGACAGGCCAGTTTCACGGCATTGCCCGACCAATAAGTCTGGCGACTTGAATATGCCCCTGAATCGAAGGGGGTATGTGCGGTATCGTTAGTCATGCTCTTGACTCTGTCAACGGGAAACCCCAGTTCCTCAGCCGCAATCTGAACCATGGCTGTATCGCAGCCCTGACCCACTTCCTCCGCTCCGTGAAAGAGCGCTACGTCTCCATCCTTGAGTATCTCGACTCTCGCCGATGCGGTTGAAGGGGCCAAAGTGTATTTGTTGGCCAGGGCAATCCCTATTCCTCTTCGCCATGGTCCATCAGATCCCTGTCCCTGCCGCTCTTTTGTGCTTACCCAGTCCGCTATTTTGCCCAGGCACTTCTCAGCACCAATGCTATGGGTAAGCTCACCCGTAATATTCGGCTCTCCTTCCTTAAGAATATTCTTCCTCCGTATCTCAAACTTATCAATCCCTAACTTCTCAGCAAGCATATCCATATGTGATTCTATCGCAAAGGTCACTTCCGGAGTACCTAATCCACGGAAACCCGTAGCAATGGGGTTATTTGTGTAAACCCCGTAGGAATCCAATTTACAATTCGGTATCCGGTAGGTCCCCGCAGCTCCAAATGCGCAATTCCTCGTTACCAAAGCAACCGTAAACTCCGCAGAACCGCCTCCACCTAAAAAGATCTCCATCTGCCTGGCCACCAGCGTCCCGTCTTTTTTCACACCGTCTTTTATGTAGATCGTAAAGGGAATCCTGTTTCCCGCACGATAAAAGAGCTCCTCCCTGGTGAAAACGTGCTTAACGGGTTTCCCTGTCTTTAAGGCAATGGCCATGGCAATAGGGAGCTCACTGCGGGTTGACGACCTCCCGAAGCTCCCGCCCACATATGGCTGAATAGCCCTGACCTTGTCGACAGGAAGGTTGAAAAGTCTGCTAAACTCTGTTCTCGCCGGGTGCATCATAGTCAGACTGACCCAAAGGGTTATACTCCCATCCGCCTCCGGATTGACAACAGATGCCTGCAGCTCAAGGGGGCAGTGCTGTATTCTCGCGGTTGTAAACCGGTTCTCCATTACTAAATCAGCCTCCTGAAAACCCTTTTCTATATCCCCCCTCCGGATTTTAAAGTGCATATTAACGTTAGGCCTATCGCGAGATAGACGCTTCCCAAGATCAAAAAACGACGACGCCGGTTCATAATTATGAAGATCAGGGTGGATGATGACAGGGGGATTGGTGCTCGCCGCCTCCTCCGGATCGAACACGGCCGTTAACTGCTCATACTCAATATCGATCAGTTCCAAGCCCTCCTCAGCAGCCTCGATAGTCTCTGCAGCTACCGCCACCACCGGCTCCCCAACGGCCCGTACGACACCTTTGGCAAGAACCGTTGCATCTCGCACCATTGACCCATATCTATTATCCGTCACATCATCGCCGGTGATAACGCATTTCACCCCGGGTAATTGCTCCGCCTTCGCCGTGTTGATATGAATGATCCTGGCGTGAGGATGCGGACTCCTTAATACCTTGACATGAAGCATCCCCGGCAGTTTGACATCAGTACAAAAAACTGCCTTACCGGTCACTTTCTCCAAGCCATCCACCCGCCTTGGGCTCTTTCCAACCACCGAAAATTCTTTCATTTTCAACTCCCTTTCTTTATCATCTCCTTGGCTGATAAAACAGCATCCACAATCTTCACATAGCCTGTACAACGGCATAAATTCCCGCTCAATCCACGCCGAACATCTTCCTCCGTGGGATCAGGATTCTCATCGAGCAAGGCCTTGGCACTAAGAATCATCCCCGGAGTGCAATAACCGCACTGAACGGCAAACTGGTCTATGAATGCCTCTTGCAACGGGTGCAACTTCCCGTCTTTCCCTTCCAGCCCCTCAATCGTAATGACCTCCTTCCCATGGGCCTTGGGGGCCAAAACAAGGCAGCTTTTCATGGCCATCCCATCTAAGAGCACTGTGCAGGTACCACAGTTCCCCATCTCACAGCCCACCTTTGTACCCAGGAGACCAAGCTCCTCGCGCAATACATAAGCCAAACTCCACCACGGCTCAACGGATACCTCTTTCAGTACTCCGTTTACCTTTAGCTTTATTTGCCGTTTCATAATATATACCTTCCTCTCTTTTTATGATTTTGGCTTAGCCGCCTTCCACTATGTCCACAATCAGAATCTCTTCAACGCCCGGCTCCAGGTGCGTAATCACCTCACCCTTTCCCTTGTTTATCACCAACCTTCCCTTTGCCCTGGCTGCTGCAATGATTTTTTCGGCTTCATCCGCGTCCACTTCCACAACCCCCACTCCCCCACCTGTATCATGCACCTTCACCATTTGGCCTGTTTCTCTTTCTCTATCGCCCAAGTTAATTCACCTCCGTTGCACCCGTAACCTGGCTCAACGCACGACGAGTAAACACCTTTACCATCTGGCTTCTGTACTCTGCGGAAGCACGAACGTCTGATATGGGACTCGCCTCCGCCGATGCTGCCTCCGCACTCTTCTCTATCAAACTCTTATCCATTCTTTTCCCCTTAATGACCTCCTCGGCGCTGCGTGCCCTCATCGGTGTGGGTGCCACGGCACCAAGCACTACCCTGATATCCTGACATACTCCATCTCCCGGATCCATCACGATCACTACCGCCACACCCACAAGGGCCAAATCCATAGCCCCCCTAACAGCATGCTTCAGGTATACGCTCCTGGTACCGGGCAATGAAACCGGCACGTGAATCTCCACCAATAACTCCCCCTTCTTGAGGACAGTGCTTCCCGGGCCCGTAAAGAAATCCTCAAGAACAACTTCCCTTTCTCCTTCAGGCCCCACTATCTTTACATTTGCCCCAAGTCCAATCAGGGCGGGCGCCATCTCCGCCGAAGGCGAAGCATTACACAGGTTTCCCCCAACCGTCCCAAGGTTCCTTATCGCGACTGAAGCAAGCTTGCTCGCCGCCTGGGAAATCGCAGGGTAGTTCTCTCGAATTTCAGCAGACTTCTCAATGGCACGGATGGTTGTCAACGCCCCTATCCTCAATCCCCCCTCATCATCATAATCAATGCGATCAAGTCCGGGAATTCTGGCAATATCTATAAGGTGGTCTGACTTGATCATTTTCTGTCTCATCTGTACGATGAGATCAGTGCCCCCGGCAATTACCTTTGCCTTTCCATTATGTTTTGCAAGTAAGTTAACTGCATCCTCAATTGTCACTGGCTCCGTATACTCGAATCGCATAGCTAATCCCTCCTTCTCCAATTTTTTGATACATGACCTTTCGGCCCTCTCTCTCACGAAAGCAACCCTACTCTGGCTATAGGGTTTAATCTATGAGCCCTTTATATCTCTCATCTCTCTCCTTAACGGCAGATCTGACTCCCACATCTCTCCTGCGCTTTAGAAAGTTGAATTCACCCGGCTCAAATCTTGTGTTGGTAAACATGGTATGACCGAGATAGCCCTGTCCGAAAGCTGAACTAAGTTGCATGGAATCATATGCCAATCGAGCAGTAGCCTTGCCGATCGCAATCCCATCCCGGGGGAGAAGTGTCATAGATTCAGCTAATTTTCTGGTTTCCTCCTCAAGCTGATCTGCCGGAACTGCTTTATTTATCAATCCAATTCTTTCCGCTTCGATTCCATCTATCAATTTGCCCGTGAGAAGGAGTTCCCTGGCCTTTTTCTGACCAATCAGCATGACTTCAATTGGAAATACATACATTGCACCGGAAAAGCCAAGCCTCTGCTCGGGATGTCCTATTTTGGAATCTTCGGCGGCGATCGTAAGGTCACAACACAGAGACATATACAACCCGCCTCCTATACAATATCCATGTACCTGTGCTATGGTTATCTTATTCAAAAAGAAAATTTTGCGCAAACTTTCTGCGCGCCACCGATCATATGCCAATCTTGCCCTCTGGCTGGGACGCCTGGTCTCTTCTTCTTTCTTTCCAGTACCGCCGCCATAAACAAAGTATACGCGCCCAAGATCATATCCTGCTGAAAATGCTTTCCCTGCACCCTTCAGAATTACCGCCTTTACATCGTCGTCCTCTTCTACTTTGGTTAAAGCCGCGTCTATTTCACGGCTAAATTCGATATTGAGCGCGTTCAAGCTTTCAGGTTTGTTCATGGTAATGGTCACCACCGAACCCTCGGCATAATCCTCTTTTTCATACATAAGTTCTTCCGTATTCATTATCTTCCTCCCAAGATTATGGCTTTACTACTTTCTTTCACAACCACGCCTTACAATAGCAATGAATAAGGCTTACGAATTTTCATGAACCCCCCTAGAATACCATTTCACGAAAAATATTCTGAGACAAGTGCTAAGGCCCTCCACTCGGTCTACATAAGCCGCACATGGCTTTACCGGCCCGGTAAAAACCTGCCGTAACCGCTATCACCCACGACCTCCCCATCTTTTGCCACGACTCTTCCCCTCAGCATGGTAAGGATTGGCCAGCCCCTTATTTTCCATCCTGCAAATATGGAATAGTCGCTGTCTGAATAAATAGGTTTTTCAGGCCCAACGGCCTCCTTGTTCAAATCAACTAATACGAGGTCAGCATCAGAACCTATGGATATTGTCCCTTTCCGCGGCGTAAGGCCAAATTTCTGTGCAGGGTTAAAACAGCAGACTTCCACCAGTTTCTCTAATGATATCCTCCCTTTATTCACCCCTTCACTTAACATGAGGGGTAGGAACATCTCAGCACAGGGCATACCAACCGTACCATCCCACAAATTCGTTTTAAGTGCTTTTGGGACCGGTGCATGATCCGTTGCAAGAACATCAATAGTCCCGTCCCTTACGGCCTCCCAAAGCACCTTATTGTCCTCAGGTTCCCTGATAGGCGGGTTGACTTTGGAGAGAACCCTGTCGACATTATCCGTATTCCCAGTCAAATATTGAATACATGTTTCTGCAGTTACATTTACCCCTTCGGCCCTGGCTTTAGCCAATAGGCCAATCCCCTCTTTGATTGTCATATGCACCACATATATCGGACACCCTGTAACACTGGCCAAGTAAAAGCACTTTCTCATTGCTTCTTCTTCACAAACACGGGGTCTTACCTCATTCCAGGATAAGGGTTCCGTCCCTTTCTCCAGGATTTCCTCTTTCATCTTAAGGAATATCTCCACATTCTCACAATGGACCCTGGCAAATACCTTACAGCCTTCGTGAGCAAGCCGGCCGATTTCCCTGAAGGTAAGATACACTATCCCGTCGTCTATCCCGCCAACGCGCCCTTTCCAAACAGCCTCGCTCCCCTTGTACGGAAGCAAAAGCTTAACGCCGATAATCCCATAATCATACAGGTTCCCGATCTGGCTTATATTTTCCCTCGTATAAATGCGCGCACTAAGAGCGAGATCCACATAAGCGTTTTTTTCATAGAGCCCGACAAATTCGTCAGCTTTGCCTATTATGTCATCAGCCGGGGCCAATAAATGTATAATTGTCGTGCACCCGGCCGCCGCACATGCCTGTGTCTCACGCCTGATATTCGTCTCAGGATCAACACCGGGCGGGTACTCCAGATGAACATGAGCATCAATTACACCGGGAATAACATGGTTTCCTCTGCCGTCGATAATTGTCCCGGCTGAAGGCAACTCGTGGTCCCTCGCAATAGCTACGATCTTCCCCTTGTCGATGGCCAGGCCAGCATTCGAAACTCCATCATGGCTGACAATCGCACAATTAGTTATCACGGTATCAACTTCCATGGAATTCTCTCGCCTAGAAGTTATACATATTAAAAGATAATCTTTTCCTGTATAAGCCGCTCGACCTCATCTTTGGGCAAGCCCAGCAGTTCCCCAAAAACATAATCATTATGCTCCCCCAAGAGAGGTGCCGGGCGTCTGATTTCCCCCGGGGTCTCACTTAATTTACAAACGACGTTGGGAACAAAATCTACTCCCGTCACGGAATGCTCGACATTTACAATATTCTTTCGTTCCTGAAAGTGCGGATCGAGAAAACGGTCTTCAGTATCGGCACAAGGAGCTGCTGCTACACCAGCCTTTTGGAGAATCTCCATAACTTCATTAGGACTTTTTCCAATGGTCCACTCCCCAATTAGTCTATCCACCTCCTTTCGGTTTAATGATCTTTTATAGCCGTCTGAAAAATCCTCCCTTTTTGTCCACGGTGGATCGCCTATTGCCTGACAAAAGTTCTCCCATTCCTCTTCAGTCAGTATAGCAAGGGACACCCATTTATCCTCTCCCTTGCAAGGATAATTGTTGTGCACTGGTATCATATTGTTAACATTGCCCAAGGTACTTACGGTACGTCCATTTATGCTAAACTCCATGACTGGTTCAGGCATAGTACTGAGTAGACACTCGATCTGTGCTATCTCAATATGTTGGCCTTCCCCATACTTTTCACGATGATATAAAGCAATTTGAACAGCAAATGCACCATGCAATGAAGCATTAATATCAGCATAAGCCTGCTGCATTCCCAAGACACGTTCACCTTCGTACCCTATCAGACTATCCAGGCCGGCTAATGCTGCAAGTGAGGGGCCATAAGTCACAACATCAGCCAACGGTCCCTCACTGCCTACGCCGGGAAAAGAAACCATGATAATGTCAGGTTTGTGCTTCCTTAATTCTTCATAATCCAAGGTAAACCGTTTCATCACCCCTGGCGAAAAATTTTCTACCACTACATCACTTATCCTGACCAACCTCTTGATAAGCTCAATACCCTCAGAATGGGTGAGATCTAAAAGGATACTCAACTTATTGCGATTTATACTGTGAAAAAGTGGATCCTTTTCTGGATCCCTTTCCAGATTATCAGGACCAAACCTGACAGGATCAGGGCGTTTTCGTGTTTCTACTTTAATAACCTCGGCCCCCATGTCCGCCAGGAGGCAGGTCGCTCTGGGCGCAGCCGCTGCCCAGCCAAAGTCTATCACCCTGTATCCTTCAAGTGGAAGGTTACTCATAACTTTGCTCCGTCAATATCTCATCTACCTCAGCGACTTCCAAACATTGGATCGAGCGTGATTGCTGAGTTTAGGAAGGTCTATTATGATGCTAAATTCTCCGCCCAACTAAAGACCCCTCGTAAACCGCTTGCTCCAGACGCCTTGGCTCGTTGCAGTCGCCTACTGTATACAGCTCAGGCACTTTGTCCTTTAAATCATCTGACAGGTTAGATACCGACTTGGAACCCAAGGCCAATACGACAGTATCTCCCTCAACCAGTTGTTTTTCACCACTTTTCTTGTCAGTAACCCAGACGCCTTTGTCGGTGAACTCATGGACTTCCTTGTTCGTCATAAACACGATCTCTCTTCCTTCTAACGCCTCCATAAGGCCCTGACGGTTTAAAGGGTCCATATCGGCGGCAATTGTGGGCAGCATCTCAACAACGACCACCTTATTCCCCCGGTCCAATAAAAATTCGCCAACTTCAGCGCCAATCATTCCCCCACCGGCAATAACAATCCTCTGATTTTTCAGCTCGACCGTACCGGCAAGCACATCCACAGCGGTAACCACGTTTTTGCCCCGAATACCTTCAATATCGGGAATGGCGGGCTCAGCACCGATTGCTAAAATAACTGCGTCCGGTTTTTCTTTCACCACAAACTCAGGGGTAACTTCAGTACCCAGCTTCATATTTACTTTGAGTTTCTTCAGCTGGGTTTCCTCATAGTCCCGGATCCAGAGCATTTTTTCCTTCCCCGGGGGCTTAGCCGCAACGAGGAGCTGACCCCCCATCTCTTTTTCCTTCCCATAGAGGGTTACATCATGTCCTCGCATGGCAGCTATTCTGGCCGCTTCCATTCCAGCCGGTCCAGCTCCAACTACCATAATCTTTTTTGTCTTGGCGGGTGGCTTTAACTCAGTGAAATCTCTCCCTCTCCCCCAATCTGCGTTGAGCGCGCAGCGATTGGCGCCAGTCGCAAATACGTGCTGAAGGCAAACCATGCAGGAAATGCAATATCGAATGTCCTCCACTCTCCCCTCGGCCGCCTTTATGGGCCATTCTGGATCAGCAAGAAGCGATCTCCCCAGTCCAACGAAATCAGCATCGCCCTCGGCAAGAACTTTTTCGCAGAACTCAGGGTGCCTGAGCCCACCACAGGCAATCGTCGGTACTTTTGTTTCCTTTGCCTTTGCAACTGCCTGCCACATATAGCGCTTCCATCCTTCCTCGTTACGCATAATGTCGTTAGACTTATGCAGGTTGTCATAGAAAGCAGAGGACATATTGATGCAGTCGGCCCCGGCTTCTTGGAACATCTGCGCAATAAGCGGCGAATCTTTGATGGTGACCCCTCCCTCCTTGAACTCATCAACGCTGAAACGAACATCTACCGGGAAATCGGCCCCACATAACTCTTTGATTCGTCTCACGATCCCTGTCGGGAACCTCATTCGATTCTCGAGGGTGCCACCAAAATCATCCTCCCTGATATTCAGGAGGGGGGATATGAATGAGGTCATCAACGTTCCATGGGCCATGTGCAGACTTGCCCCATCAAAGCCGGACTGCTTGGCTCTAAGTGCACCTTGAGCCCATCTCTCAATGAATTCATATATTTCACCCCTGGTGAGAGCGCGAGGCGTAGGATAGGCTCCCCCGGGTCGTGTCGCCGGTACCGCGGATGATGATACGGGTTGATACCCTCTGAGGGAAGCTGCACTTTGAGTCCTCCCTGAGTGACTAAGCTGAAGAAATATCTTAGCGCCCCAGGCGTGGACTGCCTCGGTTAGATCTGCAAGCCCCTTCTTAAACTTGTCCTCAGCCACCGAAAGACCTCCCGCATAGGTGTCCAGGCGAGATGTTGGAAATGAATAGACCTCTGTTCCACCGGTAATGATTAATCCCGTGCCACCCTTTGCCCTTGTCTCATAATGATCAATGGTCTGTTGAGTGACTTCACCCATTATGCCGCCAAAATGGGTCATCATGGGGGACATGACTATTCGGTTCCTGATCTTTAAATTACCGATTCGCCCTTCTCGAAACAGATTTGGAAAATGATTTGATTTCACCACGTTCTCCTCCTTCTAGATAAATCGATTATCGCTATGCATTTTCCCTCGAGCATCATCCAACGTGCTCAATGATTTCCAAACGGTCAAAAAACATCGTCTACCTGAGGAAAACTCTGTCAGGATCGAATGACCGTAACAACCGTAGCTCTTTCCAGGTTGGTGGAGCTAGCTTCTCTAATTGAGGCGATACATTCACATCCCATCCACAAGTGCTTTGAATTTCTTTGATCCTTTCCTTTTCCTCAGATACTCCATGCCTCGGAAAATATCCCGTAAGGATAAACGTCGAATCCGTTTTCACGTATATCCCTTCATTGGTGATAAGGGTGCTAACTCCTGTTCCCGGACACGTTATATAGCTTACCGTTTCTACGAGGCGATTAGCTCTTTGCACCGCTACGACCACCACTTCTTTAGCTGCGCTTGCTATGTCGTTGCCGCCTCCCGCCCCTGAAAGGTAAATATCCCCTCCCTTGCGGGATTTGATTATCGTAGAATTGATATTCCCATATTTATCTATCTGCCCGGCGCCCAGGACTCCCAGACACCTGCTATTTATTCCTCCCACACTTACACCATGCACGTCTAAACAATCTGAAATCATCTTTGAGGTCGCCATAATAGCGGGGCTTATCAGCAATGGATCATTTGGGCACGGCTCATATCCTATGCCGGCAGCTAATAAATCTATATGGTAACCTTCTTCTTTCAGGAAATTATAAGCACACCAGCCTGCTAACCCGGATATCCCTATCCCGGCAAACATGGTCTTATAGCTATTCTTTTTAATGATATCCTTGATCCTTCGTGCTCCACCTATTATGGCATATTCAGCCGGAGTGGGTTCCTCTTCGCCGGTACTTTCCGGGCCCGGCACCGTTTTATCCGTATTCCCGGCTTGCGGACTACCTTTCCTCTTCCATTCACCGGCATATTTCTTTTCAAGTTTTTCTATATAATCCTCGTGTGTGTGGCAATCCAATATCCACTCATTTACCCATTGGTCTAATGTGTCCGGGTCTTCAGCTGCCTTGCGAAAATATTCTAAAAATGCGTGATCCAAACCATACCCCTCAAATTCAGAAAGACCTTGTGAGTTCATGTTTTGGGGGTGCGCCCCTAAAGGTGCCACACACACTGCGTTAACTAAACTACCCGGAATCTTCACCAATAAGGAATGGCCCCTGATAAAATCTTCTGACACAAGCTTCTCAACGGTGACTATTATACCGTTCCTGCTTGCCTTTGCGGCCCAGGCATCGCGTGGTGGAACGGCGACTATAGTATTGCCCATAGGGTCTGCGGCCCATCCGTGTATAATCGATATGTCCGGGCACAGTGATTTAATTAAGCCTATCCTCTCCCCGCTGCCAAATACGTCATCCATAACCATAAAGGCATGCCTGTTGTCATCAGCCAGGCTACTCCCTTTAATGGAGCGTGTCGGAATAAAAGGAAGGTTTAACGCGCCTGCCATCAATGCCTGGGTCAGTGACAACAATGACCAGTTCTCAAGTTCAATGCTTTTATCCTTGAAAGCACGCTGAATGACCGGGTTCGGGTAAGGCTTTGGATAGATATCAGCACTGTTGGTAAAAATCAGTTTCTTTACTAACCCGCCGTGGAGTAGGCTAAGAGCATGATGTCCACCTATCATATTCATAATCAATGTAAAGTCCGCTTTACTGCCCCAAAACTGTCTTGCCAGCTCACAGGATGCCGCGCCCGCCTCAAGGCTTATATGTATTGCCATGCCTGACTTAATGTTATTTTCAATAGCTTCACTTAAGCTAACTACTTTGCTTTCCATTTTTCAAAAACTCACTCATTATATGAGGATGGATATCTTAGAATCGCAGACAGTATTTCCTATGGTTACTTAAAAAAAGGCATAATCCTTTTTTAAAAAAAGGAAATGCTTCTGCTTCAGGTGCGCTCGCAACTGCTTAGTTCGCTATTAATCAAGTGCGATCTCCGGCTTTTTTTCCAATCGAGCAATTCAGCATACGAGTGTAGCCTTGGAAAGCTCAAGGTGGCACTCACTATTTCCTCGGTTTCACCGCCCTCAGCAAATACGAATGCCGGCCTGGGAGTTAGTGGACCAGCAATGACACTATGGCCATAATAGGCTTTTGTTCTCTCTTTTCCAACCAGGTTGGCACTGGCAGCATAGACAAGATTTTCCGTTGCCCGACTCCCGGTCTGTTGAACAATGAAATAGGGCTTGCCCGGCCCGGCTACACTAGCAGTGGTGTTTATCAATAAGGTTGCCCCCTTTAGAGTCATTATCCTGGCCAGCTCGGGAAAAAAGTAAAAGTCATAGCAGATCAAAACCCCGATGACCCCATACCTGGTTTTCCAAACCGGCACTTCATCTCCCGGGGAAAAACATATGCTCTCTTTGAAACGGGGCGGGGGAGCAAGATGAAGCTTTCTGTAGGAACCCAAGATCCCTTCCGGACCGATGATAGCCGAGGAAATATAACGAGTATCGGGATTAATTTTGTCCTGTTCAGGCATCCCAAATATGATATAAACGCCTAATTCCCTCCCCAATTCCCTCATTTCCTCAGTTGATGGCCCAGGAATAACCTCGGCCAATTCCCGATGCATTCTGCAAGATTTCGTCCCCGCTTCGATGTCCTCACTACACTCGTAACCGCTCAACGCCATTTCAGGGAAGATAATCATATTATTGCCTTGCCGTGCTGCTTCAACCGTGAAGGCCTTCATTTTGGACAAGTTGGCCGCTTTATCACCCCACTCGGTATGAAAGTTAACACAAGCTACTGAAACTGTTTCCTGGTAAGTCATTTGATTATCCTCGACAATAACCTTCCTTATAGTAAGACGCGGGTTCGAATCTCGATCAGCTTTTGCCAGGCTTCTTGAGAACAACAAGTGCGTCCAATGCCTTTACTCCCCGGCCTTCATCGAAAACAATTAATGGATTAATATCAATCTCAGAAATGTAGTGTTTCCAATCTGCTGCCAATCTCGAAATTCTCAGCAAGACATCAATAACAGCCTCAATATCAGAGCGATTCTTCCCCCGTAACCCCCTAAGTATTTGATACCCTTTTGTTTCCTTCACCATGAGTTCTGCATCTGATTTTGATAGCGGGACAACTCGAAGAGATATGTCTTTCAATACTTCCACAAAAATGCCCCCTAATCCAAAAGCAATTGTTTGCCCGAATTGGGGATCTTCAGACATTCCGACAATGACTTCTGTTCCGCCTCGGATCATTTCTTGAACCAAGACACCGTTGATTCGTGCTTTTGCATCATAGTGCTCCGCATTTTCGATAATTTCTTTATAGTATTGTAATATCTCCTCTTTGGAATTGGCACCCAGTCGAATTGCCTTAGCCTCTGACTTATGCATAATATCAGGGGAATCAATTTTTAGCACAATTGGGAAACCGATCTCCTCGGCAAAGCTTATGGCCTCATCTGGCGATTTTGCTACATTTTCCCTGGTAACCGGGATCCCATATAATTTCAATAGGGACTTGCTTTGATGTTCACTCAGGCATGTATCTCCAGCATCCAGTATGCTTTTTGCACTATCGAACGAAATAGAATAATCCGCATCATAACAAGATTCGGTGCTATCTTTGCCTGTTTCTAATAGTTGATAGTACTTGACTAGCGATTTCACGGCCGTTGCACATCTTTCAGGCGATCGAAAGCATGCTATATCGCTATCGCTTAATATTTTTATCCCCGGATCGGACAAACTTCCTGCAGCCCACCAGCTAACGACAGGTTTTGAACTTTCTTTCGCAGATTCCAGTATATAACGCCCCCTCTTTTCACTGGATTGTCCTGCCACCATTGATACATTTACTTGGATAATATCGAAATTCTTATCCTCCAAAAAAAGTTTCATGCACCGCTCAAACATTTCAGGGTCACTGAAGATCTGACCGGTCAAGTCAAATGGATTGGATACCTTTCCAAATGAGGCAATCTCTTTTGATGCCAGTTCATTAGTCTCTTGGGAGGGTTCCGGAACTGTCAATCCCAACTTTGTATAGTAATCCGCCATTATGATGCCGGCCCCCCCCGAACTGGTAAGGATACCAACCCTATCTCCCTTTGGTTCTCGACTCTTTGAGAATAGTGAAGCGGTTTGAAACAATTCATCGTAATGGTAAACTCTAATGACGCCTTTTTGATTACAAACGGCATCAATGACTGAATCAGAACCCGCCAAAGAACCAGTGTGAGAAGCAGCAGCCTTTTGACCGACTTCCGTCTCTCCAATCTTTAAAATGATAATGGGTTTCCGATGCTTTAGAGCCAATTCCGCAGCTTCAATGAATTTTGAGCCATCCTTAATCCCCTCTATTAAGGCGGCAATAACTTTCGTCTTTTCATCATGAAGCACCAAGTATTTTATGAAATCCGATACATCAAGATCTGTTTCATTGCCGCTGGAAATGAAATAGCTCAACCCAATATTCATATCCTGGGCACGATTCACCAATGAGCCACCCAAGGCACCACTCTGTGAAATGAATCCGATATTGCCCGGGATCAACGTATCGACTTCCAGAAGCTGCGAGAATGATAGAGCAATATGGTTATTGAAATTGATCAATCCGATGCAATTTGGGCCACATATTCTCAAATTCTTTGTTTCAGCCAGCTCTTTGAGCTTCCTTTGCTTTTCTTTGCCATCACCACCCATTTCTGCAAAACCAGAACTGAAAATAACAGCTGATCTAACATTGTTGTCTGCACATTCACTTAAAGCCGAAATGACGTGTTTTTCAGGAACAGCGATTAGAGCACAGTCTATTGGAATAGGTATATCTGAAATGCTTGGATAACACGTTACGCCATTGAGTTCTTCATATTTTGGATTCACCAAACATAAACTGCCTTTATAACCGTGTTTGGACAGATACTTAAATAACCTCCCTCCAATTCTTGAAGAATTTTTCGATACTCCAATAATCGCTACTGATTCAGGGTTTAAAAGTGGCGATAACTCAAATGCCATGAAACAATCTCCGCTGGTACTTATATACCCTAAGGCTGCAACAACTAACCCACATGCTTACAATCAGAACTTTCTCGCCAAATCCTCCCAAATTCGCCCCAAAATTGAATCTTTGTAAATGTGAGAGGTTCTTGTTATTTTTCCTTTGTTATATTTTGAATGGCACTATTGTCAAATGAATATATTTTAAGTAATCCATGAGTAAGATTCATACATTACTTGCATCTTTAAGGGCCGTTAAGCATTAGTAACGATTTGTCACTATTATCTTTTGGGGGTGCACTTTGACTCAACTAAGTACAAGATATAGTATCCTGGGGCATGGAGGAGTATCCAAAGCCCCTGGAAGAATTTGAGCGTCAGTTTGCAGCGGAGGAGGCATGCATTCAGTACTTGTATGCCGTGCGGTGGCCCAAGGGGTTTGCCTGTCCGCGATGCGGGGCCGGCAAGGCCTGGTTCACCGGGAGAGGGTTGTGTAAATGGGCAACCTGTGCATATCAGGTTTCGGTTAAAGCTGGAACGATCTTTAAAAGGACCCGACTGACCTTGCCCATGTACTTTCGCGCAATCCGGTGGGTGACCAGCCAAAAGAATGGCGCCGCTGCGAAGGGCTTGGAGCGGATTTCGGGGTTGGGTAGTTATAAGACGGCGTGGACATGGCCGCACAAGGTGCGGCGTGCGATGGTGCGGCCCGGACGAGATCGACTTGGGGGCATCGTTGAAGTTGATGAGACCTATCGTGGTGGTGAGAAGCCCGGGAAACGAGGTCGTGGCCTTAAGGGAAAGGCATTGCTTGTGATAGCGGCGCAGGTAACAGACAAGCACAGTGGCCGTATTCGGTTGCACCGGGTAGCAGATGCTTCGGGCGGGAGCTTGGAGCCAGTCGTTCAACAGGCAGTGGTACCGGGCAGTATCGTACGCACCGATGGATGGAGGGGATACAATCGGCTGAAACTTTAGCCCCTTGCAAGTTTTAAAGAAAAGCCATGCTCAATGGCTTGATGGAAACAATCATATAGTTCAGGTGCAAAAAATCTGACAAATTGTTTCATTGTAGCTGTTATATGTTTGTCCTTTCTGAAATATATTCCATATTCTGTCTTGCCCAAGAGATGATTGATATTTGTAATACAGAGCATGATCTTGTCCTTAGGGGAAATGGCTAAAGATGAAAGAACTGAAAGACCAATTCCAATTTCAACATATTTTTTAATATTTTCTGCTACATTCATTTCCATGCCAATTTCGTATGAAAGATTATCACGAATAAAAGCTTCCTCGACACTCCTTCTAATCTCCGTTCCTTTTGGATAAAGGATAAGAGGATATTTTGCGATATCAGCCAATGTAGTGTTCCTTTTTTTGGACAAAGGATGGCCTTTACTCATCAAGAGAACTTTATCGAACAATTTCCATGATAGGAATTCTACCTTATCTGAGGAAATGTCACCCATTTTTGGCCCAATACCAAAGTCGGCCTCTCCATCCAGAATCATTCGTGGAATTTCAAAGGTAATAGGACAGTTGATCAATTTGAATTTAATCTGAGCGAATTGGCTAATAAATTCTTTAATAATGTCTGGTAAAATGTATGCAATCATTGCACCGCTGCTGACAATGGTCAAACTACCACCTCTGCACTGTTTCATATCCTCATAAATCCTTTTGATATTGTCCAACTGATCGAAAAAGGGACCCAAAACATCAAAAAGAATTTTCCCCTCCTCTGTCAACTTTATTTTTTTGCCAATCCTGTCAAATAGTTTTATCCCAAATTCTTCTTCTAAATTTCTGATTTGATGACTGACGGCGGATTGGGTCCTGAATATGTTAAGTGAGGCCTTTGAGAAACTTCCAGTTCTTGCAATTTGATAAAAACTGATCAATTGAATGAGTTCCATCACAGCGACCTCCGAAAGAATTATTTATCCAATCTTTTTGACCTTATTCTATTTCGCTTATTACTCTAACTCCTCAAATTTAGCATACTATATTGCAATTACAGTGAAAGTAGTTAAGGCGATGCAACAAAAGCCAATAAGCCTGTCGTGGTGAGATTCGGCGCACATGCGGTCACGGTGTTGCCCTGGGTTCATACGCTCATTGCCTATATCAAGGGCACTATCCGTGGTGTCTACCATGGGGTGAGCAACAACCATCTCGATCGCTATCTCGCTGAATTTTGCTATCGTTTTAACCGCCTATTCTGGGAAATCCAAATGTTTGACAGAATCTTAGCCGCTTGTGTCGGTACGAGTACTGTTTCGTATTCGGAGCTAAAGGCGTAAGCGGTTATTTTTATTTTGCGATTTTCGATGATTTGTAGGTATTTTTACTAGCCTGATTTTTTGATGCGTGCGAACATGAGGATCTCCTAATAGGACGATCCATGATATTGTTAAATTATACGATTTGTCAAGCAAGATATTACCGCCGGATGCCATTCATACTTGGCACTACCTATTTGGCATTTTTCAGGTAGCGATCCAGCAATGACACGGCTTTCAGTCTCCTTAGCCCCTTGCATGCGTCAAGGAAAAGTCTGACACTTTATTTTGCTAGCTTCATCATCAAGTTGGGAAGCCATAGGGCTATCTGGGGAAAGATCATAACTACGGCCATACCAATTATCAAAACTCCAATGAATGGAAATACAGACTTATAGATGTCTCCCGTAGTTATGCCCTCAGGAGCGACTGACTTCAGATAGAACAGCTGGTAGCCAAAGGGTGGCGTGACGTAACCCATCTGCATATTGATGACGAAAAGAATTCCGAACCAGATAGGGTCGAAGCCCAGGTCCTTAACTATTGGGAAACAGATGGGGGCAAGAATAAAAATGATGGCGAAGGGGTCAACAAACATTCCCAGAAAGAAGGAAATCCCCATCATCGTGATGAGAACAAACCAGCGACCCATCCCTAAGCCCAGGATTAAATCGCTCATGAAGACTGCACCGCCGGCTCTAGCATACACAGCACTGAAGCACATAGCTCCATAGAAAATCCACATGGTCAAGCCAGTAATTCTAAAAGTTTCGATGGTTACCCCTTTGATAAGTTTCCAGTTAAACCGACGGTGGATGGCAACAGCTATAAGGACAGCCGCCACACCGAGAGAGCCAGCCTCGGTAGGCGTGGCGATACCAAAGAAAATCGAGCCCAAAACAGACAGGATAATTAATAAAGGTAAGATTACCATTCTGAGGGAGAAAAGCTTCTCTTTCAAGGTAGATTTTTCCGGATGTCGGGGGCACAATTCAGGATTTATCCAGCCTCTTATACCTATATAGGCAATGAAGAGGCCGGCAAGGAGAATACCGGGCCCTACGCCCGCCATGAACAGCTTACCCACTGACATGTTGCCTACCAGCGCAAGCAGGATACTTATAATGCTGGGCGGAATTAATATCCCTAACGTCCCCGGTCCTGCTATGCTACCTAATGCTATACTCTTGTCATAGCCGCGCCTGAGCATGGCAGGAAGGGCTATCACCCCCATAGTAAGCGTGGCGGCGGCGCTTACGCCCGTCATGGCCGCAAAGATGGCACATATGACCACAACTCCCATGGCTATGCCTCCTCTTAGCGGGCCAGACCAGCGGTGTATGGTGTCGAAAAGGGCTTCGGCTATGCCTGCACGCTCCAATAGAATTCCCATAGACATAAACAGGGGAATGGCGACAAGAACGATGCTCCACATGCAGCCAAAGGTGTTGTAAACAATTAACATCAACCCGCCAGGGCCCCACAGGAAAAGAGAAACGATTACCGAAACGCCCCCCAGGCTCCAAGCGAGAGGAATACCCAATAGGAGGCACGCAATTAGGCCGCCAAACATTATCAGTGTTGTTAGTTCAATACTCATACTGTTTCCCTGTTATGGTAACGTAGAGGTTGCGCCACAGATTAGCCAACTCCTGAAGCAATATCAGCAAAGCCCCCAACGGAATCGCCAGCTTAATCGGGTAGAGAGGTGCACGGAAGGGAGTATTACAGGGTTCCAATCGTATTAGGGATCCCCAAGCATAACGAGACCCAAACCACAGCAGGACACCACAGAAAGCAAAGAAAAGCAAAAACCCTACTATGTCTAAGATTGCCCTTTTTCTTAAAGACAAGCGCGTGTAGATTAGGTCCATGGTGATATGATCGCGATAAAGACTGACGTATGCACCACAAATGAAGTAGTAGACAGCGAAGATGCGTTGTGTTGTCCCATGAGCCCATATTGTCGGGGCATTGAACAAGTGCCGTGCCGCTACCTCATATATCAATACCGCCACACCAGGCCATAGCAGGTAAGAGAAGAGTATTCCCGACCACTTACTGATGCCATCGATAATTTTGAGCAAACGCTTCATCGTCTCCCTCTATTATTTTCCGCAAAAATAATAGTAAAGGTAAAGGCATTGTCTTTACCTTTACTATGTTAGATTATCCAGTGGCTGACCGAAGATTTCGAAATACAATTCTACAGTTTTACTGCACTTTTCAATGCCCCGGGATTGCTTTCTTTTCTAAATCCAGAATCCGCAATGCACCATCCAAAATCATGCCTGAACGTACTTTCCGTTCAGGCATTACTCAGTTCTACTCATGATTAAGCGGTTATTATTCCGAAAGCCCCAGGTCCTTCATGTATTTTTTCAGTATTTTTGTGGCCTCGGCGAAATCGGCATCTTTTGAGGAATACTTATCGAGAACCGCCATTGAGTGCTTGGACATTATCCGTTGCTCTTCTTCAGGCAACGTTGTCACGGTGAAGCCATGTTTAGCGACTATTTCATTTCTCCACTTGGCATCATGTACAAAGTAAGAGGCAGTAAACAAGTCAGCCGCGTACGAACAGCTTTCGACAAAGAGGTTTTTGAGGTCATCGGGCAGCGCGTTCCAGGCATCCATATTTATATGCAAGCTCCAGGCATCAACCGGGGTTATCGGCGTTTCAAGAAAATACTTCGTGGGCTCATGAAATGCCGAGTCACATTGGCAGCTCAGCGGTCCAGCTATCACGCCGTCAATAACCCCCTTTTCCAGCGCACCGTAAATCTCCCCCCAGGGGAAGTAGACCGCCGATGCCCCTGCCTCTGTTGCTACCTCTGCGTATACGCCTGTAGCCCTGATTTTCAAGCCCTTGAAATCTGCTGCCGTCTTAACAGGGCGTTTGCTCAGCAATACGGCATTATTGGTCGGAACGACTCCCACATAGTAAATGTTGTGCTTCGCGTAAGCCTTCCGGATCAGGTCCTCAAATCCCAGCTCGTAATAGAGGACCTTATAGTTTTCCCACCTCGGCAGGGTGAATGGGGGAAGGCCGCTGGCATAGATAGCCATGGGAAGTTTGCCTATCCAGTAAGGACCGTAACTAAAATCAATCTTTAAGGTGCCTGTGGAGACAGCGTCAAATGTCTCTATAACTGGCATTATCTCACCACCTGCGAGTGGTCTCATATCAAGCCGCCCACCGCTCGCGGCCTTGAGGTGAGCGCACCATTTCTCAAGGATAGCCCAATCCCAGGTTCCCCTATACAGAGGATATGTCATATCCCACTTGTATACCTTCTCTTTGGATTCAGCGTTGTTGATTCCTGCAACCAGAGTGGTTGCCACCAAGCCAACTGCTAAAGCAAATACAAAGAATTTCTTCATTTTCAATTTCCTCCATTCCTATTAATGTTGAGAACGCAATGGAACACTAGTCTATCCGGTCTCAAGATTGTCTTTCCTGGCCTATTATCCTCCTTTCTGTGGATTTCCCACTTTGTCTCTTATATTGCATGGATGCTCTAGATATCTCCACAATTTGGCCCCCGTCTCAGTGCACTTGGAAATAATCATCTGAGTCTTCGGGTACCTAATTGTTATGGTTACTATCTAGCCACAATAAATCCGGACCGGTCTCGCATAGCTTTTACAATGAATCATAAATAGGGATAGGGCAATTCAGTTCACCGAGCTTCTTAACCCTAAGGTGGCTGCGGCCAGCTTGTCACTCGATCATCCCTTAAACTGGCAATACCCCTGCCATGGTTACCAAATTCTTAGGATGCTATTGAAACAGCGCTCATAGGGGGAAATATTTCCTATTTTTCTTTGAGGTCGTAATTTTGTCAAATGAATTATTTTCATATCTACTATTAATTACATGATTATAGGTTCAGCTCCGCAACTATGCTGTACTATAGGAAATATTATCAAAAAGGAGCTATCGCAATGCAGCAGAGACCCCTGAGTTTGATCGAGTTTCAAAGAGAGTTTGCCACGGAAAAGGCGTGCCAGTACCACCTCTTCCACATTGCCTGAGGGATATTGATGCCCTCGCTGCGGCCACACCCGGGCCTCCTTTCACACTACCCGCTCCCTGTTTCAATGCAAGGCGTGTAGGTACCAAGTATCTCTGACCGCGGGGACGATCGTCCAAAAGACCAGGACCCCCTTGAGGCTATTCATTCCCGAGAAATGGTTTACCGATGAGTATTCTCTGCGTCGCAAGAAATGCACACCGCCCGAGGAAATTAGCTTCATGAGCAAGCCCCTTATCGCTGCCCAGATGCTTAAAGACATTGCGCAGGGAAAACAGTTTCCCTTTCGATGGGTAGTTGCCGATTCGATATAGGGCAGCGGCCCTGATTTCATTGACACTGTCGGGAACTGCCCCGATCTTCGTTACTTCGTCTCTGTGCCATCAGATACACCCTGCTGGCTGATCATGCCTATTACCCGAAAAAAGCAATACAAATACAAATGCCAAATGCGCGAAAAAACTGTCCTCGAAAGCACGCAAAGAAAACCCATCACGATAGAGTCCTTGGCCAAAAGCATCAGTAGCTTTTTCTGGTACCGCCGTAAAGTCTCGGAAGGAACAAAGGGACCCATTGAGTATGAGTTTACCAATAGACGCTTTGTCATTTCCAAAAACGAGATCCCGGATAGAACCGTTTGGCTCATTATCCGGCGCACCATCGCAACGGATCGTATGTACCGATACTTCATAAGCAATGCCCCCGTTAGCACAAGGCTGCCCACATTCGTTTGGCTCAGCGGTCTTCGATGGCCTATAGAGCAATGCTTTGAAGAAGCCAAAACGGAACTGGGCATGGAACATTACGAGGTTCGCAAATACCCAGGCTGGAATCGCCATATGTTGACCCGTATGTTGGCCCACTTCTTCCTTTGGCACCTGAAAATCAGGTCGGGAAAAAAACAATCTATATACAGTATCGCAGCTTAGATCCTTAATTGAAGCTGTGTTGCCCTTACGGCGTTATGATATTCGAACAAAAATTGATATGGTTAAATGGATTCAGCAAAGAAATCATCGGGCCTTTCTTTCACATCGCAAAAAAAGATTGTTCCTCTTAATCCAAGTATCGTTACAGTGATAGTACCACCATAACGTATGAGGGCTGCTATTCATTTCTTTAACTTACAGTGCCCTATAAAATGAGAAATATTCATTGCTCATATGAGCACAATTCATTTGACAAAATTACCATCTCAAAGATACACAATAGTTCCCGTTATAAGTGCTGGTTCAACACTATCATACGATTTCATAATCAAGGCAGGGGTTCAGTGCCACTTCGAGGGATAATTTAGTGGAAAGTTGGCCGCAGCCACCTTAGGGTTAAGAAGCTCGTTGAACGTGGCTGCCCTATCCTTATTCATGATTCACAGAAAGAGTATGTGTGAAACCGGTCCCTAACATTCCTCTAAGCCTTAGGGAAGCACTTAAAAAAAAACCGGAAGGAGGTGATATCTTAGCATTGTGAAGACGGGTATCATACAATGCTAGGATGAAAAGATGGTAGATTTGGAAATCATTGCAAAGTCAGTAATTGAGGGTGAAGAACAGGAAGTTAGAAAGCTGGTGCAACAAGCGATTACCGAAGGTGTGAAACTTGATAAGTTGCTCAGCGAAGGGCTTATCGCTGGTATGAATGTGGTGGGAGAAAGGATGAAAACGCACGAGATGTTCATACCTGAGGTGTTGCAGTCAGCTAATGCCATGAATGCCGGAATGGATTTGATGACACCCCTATTAGGAAAGGGGGAATTCAGCTTAGGACCTAAGGTAGTGTTAGGGACTGTTAAAGGAGACGTCCATGATATTGGGAAGAATCTAGTTGGCATGATGCTCAAAGGTGCTGGCTTTCAGGTGGTCGATCTGGGCATAGGCATACCCGCGGCAAGATTCGTGCAGGCTGTTATAGAACAGAAAGCTGAGGTCTTGGCTATGTCAGCTCTGCTGACAACAACAATGCCCGAGATGAGGAATACAATTGAGGCACTGAAAGGTGCTGGCCTACAGGGAAAGGTCATAGTAATGGTTGGTGGTGCGCCCCTCAGTTCAGAATATGCAAACGAAATTGGAGCTGATGGATATGCCCCGGATGCGGCTAGAGCTGTGAACAAAGTGAGGGAACTTATCCATTAGAAGCTGCTAAATTGGAACGCAAGGCAGCAAGGTGATTGATTGTACGCTAATGCAATTCAGCATACTAGTGTGGAAGGAGGATGAAGAATGTACGGCGTAGTGCCATTAAAAGGGAGAGTAATCGAGGTCCTCAGTAGAGAGGAAATAGTGCAGATTCACCAGGCCGCCCTAGAGGTGTTGAAGGACACGGGCGCCAAGATACAGCACGAGGAAGCGCTGGATATTTTCAAACGAGCCGGCGCAGAAATAGAGCAGACGAAACAGATCGCTTACATACCCTCACAACTAGTAGAATTTGCGCTTAATCATGCGCCGCGCTTCATGACGATCGCTGGAAGAAACCCAAAATATGACCTGAAGTCAAACACTGGGGCAGTTCATTTCAGCGGTGGGCACGGGGCGACGTTTGTCAACGACTTCGACACGGGAGAGCGGAGGCCCGCCACCAAGAAGGACCTGGAAAACGTGGTGAGGCTGCATGATGCTCTAGAGCATACGCACCTTATCTATCCTGAAATTTATCCCCAGGATGTTTCCCCACGCGCTTTGGATAGACACATATCCCAAGCATTGCTCTGTAATACTGAAAAGCCTATAGTAGCAACTGCTTATGACGGAGGTGGTGCAAGGGATCTTCTCAGGATGGGTACTGCAGTAGCTGGGGATGAGGAGGCATTGCGCCGCAGACCGATATTTACTGTCAGTCTTGGCGTAGTAAGCCCGCTGCTTTTCGAGCGAGATAGGGTGGATGTTCTTCTCGAGATTTGCCGAGCTGGGCATCCATTTCAGGTCTATAATATACCTTCGGCCGGCGGAACATCGCCTGCAACGCTTGCTGGGACCTTAGTGATAACCGTGGCTGAACTCTTAGCTGGACTTGTACTGACCCAACTAGTGAGGCCGGGCGTACCCGTAAGGCTGATGGCATACCCTTCCATCATGGACCAGAAGTACGGCTGTTTCACTTTCGCCTGCCCAGAGAAAGTACTGATGGCTGGGGCCATGGCTCAGATGTTCCGATATTACGGATTGCCACACGCCATACACGGTGCCACCACCCGGGCCAATGTTCTGGATGCCCAGGCTGGCTATGAAACAGGTATATTTAATATGTTTACCGCATTGTCGGGAGGCGAAATGATCATTGAGTCTACGTCGTCTTCCTTGGAGAACACAGTACTTTCCGCTTATGAGCAGGCCGTTATAGCTAACGAGACATGCGACATGATCTACAGGATACTTCGTGGAATTGAGGTGAATCCGGAAACCCTCGCTGTCGATTTAATCAAGGAAATTGGGCCAGGCGGCGAGTTTCTGACTCATCGCCATACCTTAGACCACTTCAGGCTTGAAAATTGGGATGCGAAGTTGAGTAACAGGATGACCAGAGAGGAGTGGATTGAAAGTGGTGGTCAGGATATAGGGTCGAAGGCCAGAGAAGAGGTAAAGAGGATATTTGCCACCCACCATCCCAAACCCCTTGATGCTGATGTCCAACGGAAACTGCAGCAGATCGTCGAGGAGGCAGAAGCTTAAGCCAGTAAGTGCTCAGGCGGTAACAAGATCCAGTATGGGCTGTGCGTGGCCCGTTACAGCCTCTTTGAGAACACGGGTCACGCAAGTCCGAGGACACTGTACAGGACCAAATTAACGGTTTTACCTCCGCGATACTTGAAGAACTTGCCGCGTGGTTGGAAACGTAGCGCTATCTTAATATCTCATGAGCGACTCTGTTTAAACACATCTGAGTTGTACCACCACCCATCGACCAACCTCTCACATCCCTATAGTACCGCTCAACTTCGTAATCGGCTGTATATCCGTAACTCCCGTGCAACTGAAGAGCCTGATCACAAACCCAAACAGTCATTTCATTGGCAAACTTCTTTGCCATGGCCGCCTCTTTTGCAATCATTTGCCCTCTCTTCGTTAACTTAATCACAGCGTCATACGCCAAAAGGCGGGCTGCTTGGATACGTATGGCCATTTCAGCCAAGGTCCAACGAATCCCCTGAAATTCAGCAATTGGTTTTCCAAATTGAACCCGTTCCTTACAATATTTAAGTGCCCGCTCATAGGCACCCTGGGCAAAACCAACGCAAAAAGCAGCATTGCCGCACCGTTCCCCATTGAACTCAACCATCATTTCCCTAAATCCGTTGGCACCCGCTGCAATTAATAGGTTTTCTTCTGGGACCTTTACGTTTTCAAAAATAATCTCATCTAGACTCGAGCAGTGCCGCCCCATCAGATCTTCTGTCTTCCCTATTGACACCCCCGGCGAATCTCGATCCACGATAAACATTGCGATTCCGCGGGAAGGTTTCTCGAGATTTCTCTCGGTCTTAGCCAACACCACAAATACACTGGCAATTTTTCCGTTGGATATAAACACCTTTCTTCCATTGAGAAGGTAGTAGCCATCCCTTTTTTCCGCAAAGGATGACATATTTCCAGAATCTGAGCCTGCCTCAGGTTCAGTTTGACAGTAGGCTCCAATCTTTTCCCCCGATGCCATATCTGGTAGATATCGCAGTTTCTGCTCCCCGGTGCCCTGGTTTAGTATTGCCCGACAACAGGCTGAGACATGGGTAAGGGGAAAGGAAACGCCAACCCTGCCAAGTTCCTCGCAGAGAATAACAAGCTCTATCATGGATCCCCCTGCTCCACCATATTCCTCGGGGACCAGAAGCCCCATGAAGCCCATCTCTGAGATTTTTTTGTAATACTCTTTGGGATATTCACCCTCATTCTCCCATGCCTTCACATAGGGGCTGATCTCCTTCTCGGCAAACCTACGAACAGTATCTCGGAAGATTTTGTTTTCTTCGCTTAACAATGTCTCTATCATTGAAAAACCTCCATAGGCATTTATGTAAAAGGTTAGACTCTTCGCTTGACTCTTGATAATTTATAAGTCTACTAGCCAACATTTTTTGAATTGTGAATAGGCTTTATCTTTATTTTTGGCCTATTGACTTAGCTCACCAAACTCTGCAGGTATTGGATATTATCTGATTTCTAGTAGTTCTCTTGTTAATGGCTAGCTATCTAATTCTACAGCCTAAATCAAATTATTTGGAAAGGTTTATTATGATTCTAAAGATGATCCTTTGGGCTTATTGAGATTTCTATAAAATACCATAATTGCATTTAATCAATTGCAATCATTACGTTTTTCATGTTGCGGTGCCCAGAGTCAATAAGCCATTTCCGGTGATAATTTATCGTCGGGGTAATAATTTTGTCAAATGAATAGCTCTCATACTTAACATTAATAAGGCTCATTATATATGATGAACTGGTGGTTCAAAATAATGATTATCAACCCCCTCGCTCTCTCAAGCACTTTGATTCATGAATCGTGCAGATTCAGCATGTTATCGAACTAAAGCGTTTACTAACTCCGAGAGCACCTGTGTTTTATTGATTTTGAACACTCAATGACTTGCTGGCTTAAACCGGTAGGTCGTATCGAGCGTGAATGCTGATTAAGATGGGATTGCTTATATAGAGCTTCCGGATTGCAATGTACGTGTTCGTTTTGATTAGTCTATTAAGAACAAAAATAGAGAAGTATCGTCTTATTTCTTTATTTACTATATTTCTGAAATGATTCTGATTCGATATCCAGTTTTGTGCAACAAGAATAAGTCAAGACCCCGAGAAACCCCTAACGCACAGGCGACCTTGAAGTTTGCGGCACTTGGGAAGGGACAAACCGGAAAAGACAGTCTTCAATACATCACGTTTGTTCGGACTGCTTGAGGATGATCAGCACTTCTTCATCTGTCACATCGGACCACCTCTGGTAGGCATCAGCCACCGCAAAGCTCAATCCGTAACGGATATTTCCGCAGTAAACAGCCTCCACACGATCGGCCATCATCTGCACCGAATCGCGGTGCCCGGTTGGAACTGCCACCATGATTTGATTCGCACCCGCCTTCCGGAGCGCCTCAACCCCCACAAGAAGGGTAAAACCCGATGCAAGCCCATCATCCACGACGATGACCGGCCGTTTGGATAGGTCCGGAAGCGGTTTATCACCCCTGAGGTTTGTGAACCTACGGGTCACCTTCTTTTTAGTTTCTTCGATCCCGTGTTGGATCTCATCCTCACGAAGCCCCAACCGGGAAACGAGCCTTTCATTCAACCGCACGGTGCCGTCAAAGGCCACGGCACCATACCCTGCTTCGGTATTCCAGGGAAGCGTTATTTTACTGACCACCAGTACATCCAAAGTAAGGCTGAGATCCTGAGCGATCACCGCCCCAACAGGCACGCCGCCTGCAGGCACTGCAAGTACAACCGCATCTGTGTCTTCATACATCTTGAGCATGACGGCGAGGGTGCTCCCTGCATCTGCACGGTCAAGAAAAGCGTAAACCTCATCGCGAAGTTCCGGGATATCGACCACGTTCTCAGGTAATCGATTCCTCATGCTCCACTGCTCTCTCTTGCTGCCTTTCTTGGCTCATGGCTGAGGGCCCCTTGGGACGCCCCGAACCCCCCGCCCTGTCTTCTCTTGAATCCCATTGCATGGCTTTTACGTCCGGCCCCTCGCCATACGGATTTCAAGTCGTTCTACGGCAAGGGAACAGGTGATGGTCATGATCAGATACAGCAGGGCGATGGTAATCCAGATCTCAAAGGTCAAATAGGTGGCCGCCATCAACTCCATCCCCTGAAACGTCAGTTCCTGGATTGAGATAACCGAGACGATAGCCGAATCTTTGATCAAGGAGATGAACTGACCTGCCAGGGGCGGCAGGATTCGCTGCATCGCCTGAGGCATAATCACGTATCCCATCTGCTGCCATTTTGACAGCCCTAAGGCATAGGACGCTTCCCATTGCTCCTTTTCTACCGACTGGATACCGGCCCTGACTATTTCGGTGATATATGCCCCTTCAAATATCGCCAGAGATACAACCGCCGAAATAAAGGCCGAGAAGTACGCCGGCGGTGCAAAGAGCACCTGACACACCTGCTGTACCCCCTCGGATTGTGCGCAGAGGGAATCCTGCAGATGGAGTACAGGTATAATCTGGTCGCTCAGAAAAAAGTAGAAAATGAAGATGAGGACCAGAGGCGGCATGTTGCGAATCAACTCGACATAGGACCGGCCTATCAACCTGAGAAAAACGCTTCTGCTGACCCTGCAGAAGCCCATCACACTGCCGAAGATGGTTGCCAGGATGGTGCCCCAAAAACTCAGGCGAATGGTGTTGAACACCCCAATCATGAGCAGATTGGCCACCCATTTGCCGCTTTCTTGGTCATACCGCCAGAGGTACTGCGGTATGACGGCCCAATTCCATTTGTAATTAAGCCCTACGACAACCCGAAAGCCGATATACGCCGCTAACGCGAGAATGAAGATCGATACAATGACGTCAAGCGGTGTTATCTTGGTCTTTTTCCCCTTCAAGGCAGCGCCCCTGTGTAACAAAAATACCTGCGGAGGCCGCGTTGCGTCGAAGGTGCAACCGCCGCAGGTTTTTATTGTGGAAGGCTACTTGATCATGCCCTCCCAATCCCGGGTGTTGAACCAGTAATTATGCCGATCCTGGAACCAACCCTCTGCACCCACCGTGGCTATCCAGTTATTGAGATAGTTAAGCGTATCAAAATCGCTTTTCCGTATGGCGATCCCTATGAGCTCTCTGGTGAATGGCTCAGTAATGGCAAAGAGCTTATCGGGGTACTTTATGGCCTGGTACGCGGGCATGGGCAGGGAGCCGACAACGGCGTGAACATTCCCGTTGAGCAGTTCCTGGTATGCCTGTGCCTCGTCATCAAAGAGGCGCAGTTTCGCCTTTGGCATATGTCGTTTGATGGCGGGAACCGAGGACGATCCGAGCCGTGCACTGATCGTCACATCAGGGCGGTTAAAATCCTCTACCGTCTTGAAGCCGGCGGCCAGGGTCTTATGGGCACAGATCGTTTGCCCGCTGTAATCATAGGGAATGGTGAAGTTGACCTTGAGGTTGCGGTCCGGACGAATAGTCATTCCACCGATGAGGACATCGAACTTCCCGGTAAGCAGAGACGGGATGATGCCCGCCCATTTCGTGGAAATAAACTCGATTCTTACCCCCATATCCTTTGCCAGCCGGGAAGCGACATCGATCTCAAAGCCGATCCATTTTCCGGTTTTGTCCTTCATCGCCCACGGCACAAACGTGGACATGCCGACTCGCATGGCGCCGCGCCTGGTAATCTGTTCGATGGTGCTTTCGTCGACCAACTGCTTTTGCACCGTCCCTGCAAGGGAAACACCGGTCACGGTGCAGATCAAACCTGCAACGAGCAGCGCTTGAATGAATGGTAAACGATTTCTCATTCCTCTCCTCCTTTCTCGTACCCTGTCTTTGAAGGGCTGTCCACAACCTCTGGGGACAATCCAAAAACCGAACCCTAGAGAATCTGACTTAAGAAGAGTTTTGTCCGTTCCTCTTGTGGGTCCGAAAAGAAGTGCTCCGCTGTCCCCTCTTCCACAATCCCTCCGTTTTCCATAAAAATAACCCGATCGCTGACCTCACGGGCAAACCCCATCTCGTGGGTGACTACAACCATGGTCATACCCTCGCGGGCAAGGGTCTTCATGACATCCAAAACCTCGCCGATCATCTCCGGGTCCAGCGCACTCGTTGCCTCATCGAAAAGCATCACCTTCGGCATCATGGCCAGGGCCCGAGCAATGGCAACCCGCTGTTGCTGTCCGCCGCTGAGTTGACTCGGGTAGCTGTTGGCCTTCTCCGGAATGTCGACCTTTTTGAGGAGCTCCATCGTGGTCTCAGTAGCCTCCTGCTTCGTCTTCTTGCGTACCCGCCTTTGAGCCAGATTCACGTTCTCCAGTACCGTCATGTGGGGAAAGAGGTTGAACGCCTGAAAGACCATGCCAACCTCCTTGCGAATCTCCAAACGGTTCTTCTTATTGTCGTCCAGAGGAATACCGTCGATGACGATGGAGCCGCCGTCAATCTCTTCCAGGCCGTTGAGACACCTTAAAAAGGTGGATTTGCCGCTACCGGAAGGCCCAATAACCACCACAACGGAACTGCGGCGAATTCTTGTGGAAAACCCCGTAAGGGCGCGGACCCCGTTCGGAAACGTCTTACTGATCCCCTCCACTTCGATAATGTGTTCCCCGTGGGCTTCGTTTTTCATAACCGGGTCCACAAGTCCCTCAGTCCGCAACCCTGAGCCGGTTTTCCATGACGCTAACCACGGTGGACAACGCCACCGTCACCACCAGGTAAAGTGCCGCAATGGTAAACCAGATCTCAAAGGTCAAAAAGGTCTCACTAATAACAACCTGACCCTGCATGGTCAAATCATAGATAGCAACAGTGCTAACCAGGGCGGAGTCCTTAATCAAGGATACTGCCTGGCTCGTAAGGGGCGGCAGAATTCTTCGAATCGCCTGTGGAAGCACAATATACCGATAGGTATGGAATGTACCGAGTCCCAGGCTGTATGCCGCTTCCCACTGACCTCTCGTGACAGAAAGGATTCCCGCTCGGAAGATCTCCGATGCGTATGCCCCCTCGAAAAGACTCAGGGCAAGGACGGCCGAGGTAAAACGGCCGATGCCAAGCACCGGCGCCAGCACAAAATAAAGGAAGAAGAGCTGCACCAGCAGCGGCGTGTTGCGTATGAGCTCGAGATAGCCGCGGGCAATAATTCGGCCCATGAAGGAATTCGATATCCTGAGCAGTGCGGTCACCAACCCAAAGCAGAAGGCCAGCACCAGGCTCCAGGCGCTGATACGAAACGTGAGCATCAATCCGTCGAGAAGCGGTCCTCTTATGAATCTGCCGTCCTCAAAACCGGCGATGTATCTGGGCACTCGGTGCCACTGCCAGTGGTACCCCATCATCTCCGTTCCACGATAAATGAGCCAGGTAAGTACTGCTACGAGCACCAAGAATTTGGCTACATCGCTCGCCGTGGAACGTATGAGGGCAAACCAGATTCGCCTGAGGTGTCTCGCCTTGTATTGAATCATCTTACAGTATCCGGAAAGAAAAACCTGACAGACAATGCCCCTGCTTGACTCATGCGATATTGATGGGAATGCCTGCTAGTGAATCACTGGTTGCCCATCCCCTGAATGTCCGGCCATATTCTGAGCAGATCCGCGGTACACGGGCAAGCTAATCCTGAAGGACGTCCCAATCCCCTCCTTGCTCTCCACCGAGAAAGAGCTTCCTTCATGCCTTTCGATAATCCTCTTTGAGATACACAGACCAAGTCCTGTTCCATGCTTTTTGGTCGTAAAAAAGGGTGCAAAGATCTTCTCTTTTTCCCCTTCCGCCATCCCACAGCCATCATCAGTAACGACTATTTCCAACGTATCCCCTGACAGCTTGCTCTGCACGGAAAGCCTCCCGCCGCCTTCCATGGCCTCTATTGCATTCTTCACGAGATTCAAGAATACCTGCTTCAATCTGCCCTTGTCTCCTGCCACTATGAGGGCCTCATTATCCAGTTTTAATTCCGCCCGGATGTTGTGCTTCTTGAAGTCCCCCTTTGCCAGTGAGAAGACCTCTTCAAGCAGTTCAGCTATATTCACGGGATCAGAGGCCATTGCCTTTGTTACATAGAACTCCCTCAGGTCCGAAAGTAGTCTCTCCAGACGCTTGACCTCTTCGGTAATGATAGTGAGCTTTTCAAGTTTCTTCTCATCCTCAGTAACCCGGGCCAGTTGTTGGGCAAAACCACCGATCATCATGAGGGGATTTTTTATCTCATGGGTGATCTCGGCAACCATCTGGCCGAGGGCGGCCAACCGTTCCGACTGGACGATCTGTTCCTGGAGCGCCTTGGTCTCGGTCAGGTCCCTCACAATACCGGTAAAGTAGGGTCTTCCTTCCACCTCGGTGACTGAAAAGGAGATTGACGCGGGAAAGGTTTCCCCGTTCTTCCGGCTCGCCACCATCTCCGTCTCGTGTCCGATACGTTTGGGAGCCGAGGTCCGCACGTAGTGAGCCACCGCTTCCCGGTGCCTGTTGCTACACGCAGGCGACATAATAACAGTGAGATCACGTCCGATAACCTCATCCCGAGTGTAGCCAAAGATCTTTTCCGCTGTCCCGTTGAAGAACAAGACCATGTGATCTTGATCAATGGTGACGAAAGCCTCATTGGTATTTTCAATCGCATGCTTCAGAATCATAAGTTCCCGGTACTCACTTCCCGTGTCATCCCTATTCATCATGGTGCGTTAACCTTCCCTAGGTTTTGAGCCCGTCCCGTAGACCTTGACAACACTGTTTCCAATCATATCTGGGCACAAGGATCTTCGAGGCCGAGAATGGTCCTCACCTCTTCATCCCAATCCCCTTGCGGCAGGTCGGCACAGGAGCGAGTGAACAGGTCCGGCCAAGAGACGGCCTATTCCCGCTTCGATTGCTCAACTGCCTGGGCCAGTTCTTTACCAGCCTGATACGCCTCCTGCAGGTATTCGGGGTGGTTCAATACATCGCCCTCGAAATCGAGGCTCCGATACAGGAGATACCTCCAGAGCTCTGCATCAAAAACATCGAAGAAGTAGCGAACGGTAAGAAGGGTCCCCTCGAAGAGCCTTTTGCCGCTCGTGGCGCCCACTGAGACAAACAGCCCTTTCCTTACCCGTTCACCTGCTCCTCGAACTGCCTTCTCCAGCACATATCGCTTAACCCATAAAGATTGGCAGCGATCCATAAGAATCTTTGTATGGGAACTTACCGTATAGAAGAATATGGGCGAGGCCAGCATGATCCCATGGCATGATAGGAGGCTATCATAGAGACCCTGGAAGTCATCCTGGATGACACACCGGCCGTCCTTTTTGCACCCATAAATCTCAAGGCACGGGGCCATCTTCAGATCACGGAGGAAAACCTCCTCCACCTCAGCACCTTGCTCCTTTGCTCCCTGAACAGCCTGTTTGAGCAGAAGCGACGTATTGCCTTTGCGACGAGGGCTTCCATAGATGGCAAGAATGCTACTCATCACTTACACCTTTTTCCTGTACTTGTGCTGTCCGCTCAAGATATGTAACCCAAAACTGGCTGGCTTTACGATCGGTAGGGCTTAACGTGAATTATTCTGATAACAGCTGTAAAACAGGCCTTAAAGCTCAGAACTGTTTTTAGTCTAATAGAATCCCATGAGCCTCTGCAAGGAAATTCTACTACCTCACGGCATAGATAATGGAACGGATGCTTTTCCGGTTGCATCAGGGGTGACTTTGCAGCAGGGCTCTCGCCGGGAAATATTTCCTTATCTCAGCTTTCCCTTTTATCCGGACCTCCGCGATCAATACCGGAAGCTTCGAGTAAAGAGCCATAAGCCCGGTTTTATGGAACGGCGAGAGCTAAGCCTGCCCTTTTCCGCTTGATCCATGCAATGCTTTTCACTATACTTCTTCTACGGGAGGCACTCCTGCGGTGATCAGGGGAGCCATATCCGCCCATTTTTATTCGGCCCAAACAAAGATACCTGTGCCCGTGTTTGTCAGAAGCATTGTCCGGCATGGTACCGGCCTTTCGCTATTATACCCTTCGTTGTCGAGGCATTCCTCTCTGTGTGCTAAGCGGGTATCGCCGTTGAACTCCGAAAAGGAGGCATGATACATGGAAAAACACCACAAGTTCTCCATCTGGTATGTGTTAATCGCCATCTGGATAGTCCTTATCCTGCAAAACGGCATCTCCCAGTCCTTTCGGGTGGAACAGGTCCCTTACAGTGAGTTTGTCAGGGCACTTCAGGACGGAAGGGTAGCAGAGGTGGCCATTACCCAAGACCGTATCCAGGGTAAACTGAAAACCACCAAGGATGGACAAGAGGCAGAAAAAATGTTCAGCACGGTCCGCGTGGACCAGAATCTTTCAGAGCTTCTGGAAAAATACAACGTGACCTTCAAGGGGGTTGCTGAAAGCAACTTTCTGAAAAACCTCGCCTCGTGGTTCTTTCCGGTTCTGCTTTTCTTCGGCATCTGGTACTTCATGATGCGCAGATTTTCCGCCCAGCAGGGGAGTTTCATGACCCTGGGTCGAAAGAAGGCCAAGGTCTACATGCAAGACGAGGTGGGGGTGACGTTTGATGATGCTGCCGGCGTGGACGAGGCCAAAGAAGAACTTGTTGAAGTCATCGAATTCCTCAAAGCGCCTGAAAAATTCACGCGACTCGGGGGAAAGCTTCCCAAAGGCATTCTGCTTGTCGGCCCTCCCGGTACCGGGAAGACGCTGCTCGCAAAGGCAGTGGCCGGAGAGAGCGGCGTTCCGTTTTTCAGTATGAGCGGCTCCGAGTTCGTTGAGCTCTTTGTGGGAATGGGTGCTGCAAGGGTCCGCGATCTTTTTGCTCAGGCAAAAGAGAAGGCCCCTTGCATCATCTTTATTGATGAGCTCGATGCACTGGGAAAGGCACGAGGGATCGGCATGACCGGTGGTCACGACGAGAGGGAGCAGACCTTGAACCAGCTCCTGGTTGAAATGGATGGGTTCGATCCCAACCTCGGCGTCATCCTCATGGCAGCTACCAACCGACCGGAAATCCTCGATCCGGCCCTGTTGAGACCGGGCCGTTTCGACCGTCACATACTGGTCGATCGGCCTGACAAAAAAGGCCGTTCAGAAATACTAAAGGTTCACATGAAGGGAGTTACGGTGGCCACAGATGTGGACATTGACACGATTTCCGGGATGACACCCGGGTTTGCAGGGGCTGATCTGGCCAACCTGGTGAATGAGGCCGCACTTTTAGCCGTACGCCGGAACAAGGATGAAGTCGGCATGGCGGAGTTCCAAGATGCCGTTGAGCGTCTCATCGCGGGGCTCGAGAAGAAAAATCGCCTCATCAATAAAATGGAAAGGGAGATTGTAGCCTACCACGAGGTGGGGCACGCCCTGGTAGCCCTTTCCATTCCGGGAACAGATCCGGTACGAAAGATCTCCATCATACCCCGAGGGGTGGCAGCGCTCGGCTATACCTTGCAGGTACCTACGGAAGACCGTTTTTTGATGAGCAAAAACGAACTCCTGAGTAAAATCGCCGTGGCATTAGGAGGACGAGCAGCAGAAGAGATCCACTTCAAGGATATCTCAACAGGTGCCCACAATGACCTCGCCAGGGCTACCGATATCGCTCGGAGCATGGTAAAGCAGTACGGTATGAGTAACAAGTTAGGCCATATCTACTTCGAGAAGGATCGGCAAAAGCAATACCTTGAAATGGGCTTTCCATCTGCCAACGACTACAGCGAGGATACGGCACAGATCATCGACCGTGAAATCAAGGGGATCCTCGATTCTCAATACGAGGTGGCAAAGGGGATACTTATTAAGCACAAAAAGACCCTGGATAAAGGAGCTGCTCTCGTTCTAAAGGAAGAGAATATCGAGGGCGATCGGCTCAAGAAACTCCTTGAAGCTGATCAGAAGGGGCAAAGGTCTAAGGCAGGAGCTAGCACAAAAGGAAGACCTACCGGCGAGTCTCGGAAAGCGAGAGCCCCTGCTGGCCAATGATATGCATTTATGATCCATTCTTTAGTTTTTTTAGCGCCACGTTGGCTGCAATAAGTATGGGGTCCCATACGCTGGCAAAGGGTGGGGCGTAGGCTAGATCCAGACGAGCCACATCTTCCACGGTCATTCCGGCGTAGAGTGCAGCAGCCAAGGTATCTATCCGGTGCGCCACTCCCTCTTCGCCCACCATCTGTGCCCCGAGGAGTCTTCCTGATTCCTTCTCAATAATATATGTTACGGTTATGGGTTTTCCCGCAGGATACGCGCGGCTCCGAGACCATCCTTCTATGGTGGAGCCAAAGAATTCGTACCCCTCCCCTTTGGCCTCCACAGCCGTGAGTCCGGTACGGGCGGCCTCTAAATCAAAAATCTTGGTAACGGCGCTGCCCACCACCCCCTTAAATACGCTGTCCAGGCCAGCAACATTCTCGCCTGCTATTCGCCCTTGCTTGTTGGCGGTGGTGCCCAGGGGAATGTATACCTTTTTGCAGGTCACCAAATGCAAGGTTTCCGCACAATCGCCGGCAGCGAAGATTTCAGGCACGTTAGTCCGCAAATGCTCATCAACGGCAATAGCCCCCCTCGCTCCCAATTCGACTCCCGCCCCTTGAGCTACTTCCGTATTCGGTCGCACCCCCACGGCAAGCAGTACAAGATCTGCATCAAAGGATCGTCGATCGGTAATCACCCTTCGAACGACTCCCTCCTCTCCTTCAAATCCCTCAACTGAGGTCTCCTTATGGAGGCCCACCCCTTCAGCAGCCAGTTTCCCCTCAACTATATCGGTGATCTCCGTGTCCATAGTGCCAAGGACCCGATCCATTTTCTCGATGACCGTAACCTCCAACCCCCTCTTGCGCAGTGACTCACTCATCTCCATGCCGATATAACCGCCTCCCACAATGACAGCACGCTTCGGTCGCACCTCATTGATATAAGTCTTGATAGACATGCCGTCACCGATGGTTCTGATGGTAAAGATGTGCTTTAAGTCAATTCCGCGGAGAGCTGGTATGATCGGTGACCCACCGGTAGCCAGAATCAGTTTATCATAGGGGAACCTCACCTCTTTTTCCCTTTCCAGATCATGTACCACCACTTCCTTCCGCACGTTATCGATGGCCACGACTTCGTGACGCGTCTTAACCTGTATCCCTCGCTCCTTCTCCGCAGCATCCGGGGTTAGCGCGAACAAAGCCTGCACCTCCTTAATGTCATCGGATATGTAATAGGGAAGGCTGCAGGCGCCGTAGGAGATGTATGCGTCTCTCTCCAGCACCACAACCTCCATCTCGGGCCTGAGTCTCTTGGTACTGCTTGCAGCGCTCATCCCTGCTGCCACTCCACCAACAACTACTAACCTCTCTTGATGTGCCATATTCTCTCCTTTCTTGTCAAACAAGCCCAGACAGGTGAGAAACCACATGCCTACCGTGTGGGTCCCTCTTTTTCCATTTCGTTACGTTACTTCCTCGCACGAGCTCCAGCACTGTGGAACAACCAAACCGTGAGTCGGCCCACATCTCGGCTTCACCTCCGTCATGCCTCAAACCGAACTCCAAACAGACCCCAGACAACAAGGTCGTCTCATTGGATCATACGAGGTGATGGCTCCCCCTGATCTTATGAAATGGATTCATTCCCCAACAGGTTATTATAGAGTAATGGCAAAATAGGATCAAAAACAAAAGAGGAGTTCCCCAGAGAAGCAGGAGATCGATCCGATCTCCAAGCTCCTTTTTATCTTGCTCACCTGTCTACTTTGATACTATGGTGGCAATAGTGTGGGACTTATGCCAGATGAGCCCAATTGAGCCATTGTGAGGGGTGAAAGACATGGAAAAGATAGCCAATCTGAGGGATATCAAGGCCGGCGGATCGCTCACCTTTGACTACAAGGGAGAAAAGGCCATAGTGGTGCGGACCAAGGAAGACCAACTGGTCGCATACGTGGCACTTTGCCCTCATGCGGGCGGCACTATCGAATGGGACGAGCAGATCAATAAGTTGCTCTGCGAGACACACCTCTCTCTCTTTAACGCCGAAGACGGTGCGGTGTGCCGGCATAGCTCGGCCTTCGAGGTAAGAGACGGTTTAAACAGGATCGAGCTTAAGGTCGATGAAGACCAAAATATCTTCGCCCTCTGATTAGCTCCCCGAAGATACACGAGATCCCCGCACCGGCCTGAACCTGCGCCATCTCCGTGATGCGAGGGACTTTCGTCGGAGTCATGATTGAAAGTTCAAGGCCCTACATGGACTTGGGGCAAATAGACATCGAAATCCTCGAATCGCTCCACGTTGTCCTTTTCTATCTCAAGCAGCTTATAATGCCCCATTTCCATTGAGGCTACATACGCTATTATATTCTTGAGCCTGGGCTCATCCTTGTACAGCCCCGCCAGTCGCTGATAGAATTCATATGCGGCTGTTTCCGCGTTCATGGCCATTAAGAACACCTCGCTGAGGGGCATCATTTCATCGGTGATTTTTATCTCCGGCAAAGGAACGGGTGAATTCTCAGGGATCGCGATCTCCTTGTCCGGGAACCTCTCCCTGTAAACCCCTTCAATGACGCTGCGGTGTTTTTCTTCTTCAGCGGAAATGAAGGTCAGTTTATCCTTGAGCAAGGCATTCTTAACCCTATCCGCGACCTGCTGATAAACCACTTTGCTGTCGATCTCACCTCTGAGCGCTGCCAAGAGAAGTGTCTCTTCACTAAAGTCACTTAGATCCATAGCAATACCTCCACTGTTTGGCCTTTCCCCGCCTGCCCTTATACAATAAGTCAACTGATTGAACACTCCGGCCAACCTCTACCGCGGTTGAGCGTGCTCGATCTTTCTGCGTAATGAAAATCCAAAACCTGATAACAGGCTAGGGATCGAGGCTTTCCGCGAATTCGCTCAGTATCCCTCATATGAAACGAATCCACATGGAACCTTCTTGAAGTTCCGCAAAGAGGTCCTATGCTTGCCCCTTTAAGGCCCTGGCCACCTGTTGGCCCAGGTCCACGCATTTCTTCAGGTCATCGTCTTGAGGCACGTATTGGACCTTAATCCCAGGATCAAGGATTTCGAATTTCATCTCTTCCATAGCGGCGGTAATCAGCTTGACTGCCTCCCCGCTCCATCCGTACGATCCGAAGGCTGCTCCAATCTTCTTGGCAGGTCGCAGCCCCTTCATGTAGTGAAGCAGATCAGCCATGCGAGGGAGCATCCCGTTATTAAGGGTTGAGGAACCGATGATGAGCGCGCCTGCATCCAGAACCTCGGTTATGATATCGCTTCGATGGTTGGTTGAAAGATCGAATAATTGAGCGCTCACACCCTGTTCAACCAGCCCCTCAATAATGGCCTTGGCCATCATTTCCGTACTATGCCACATGGTATCATAGATGACGAGCGCCTTGACCTTGCTCTTCTGTTGGCTCCACGCATCATAACGTTCGAGTATTTTTTGAGGATTTTTCCTCCAAATAAGGCCGTGGTCAGGGGCAATCATATCTGTCTTGAGGTCTATCTCTTTGACCGTGGCCAGGAGCTTTTGAACGAGCTGAGAGTAAGGAAGGATGATGTTGGCGTAATACTTGGCAGCATGGCTCAAGAGCATTGAGAGGTCAACTTCATCGTCAAATCGTTCGGTAGAGGCCAAATGCTGACCAAACGCATCGCTCGATATGAGCAGCCGATCCTCCGGAATATATGAAAACATGCTATCCGGCCAGTGGAGCATCCTGGTTTCGATAAACTGAACCGTCCTTTTGCCAAGGCTAATGGCATCTCCTGTCCTTACCACCTCATAGGTCCACTTTTCTTTGTGAAAATGGGCAAGCAGGTTCTTCCTGCCCATTTCAGAGCAGATAATCTTCTCCGGTTGCACAAGATCCACGATTTCAGGAAGGAGGCCGGAGTGGTCCATTTCTACATGATTAACGATCAGGTAATCTATCTCAGCAGGATCAATAATCTTACGGATATTTTCTATGAGGTCGTTTTCAAAGCCTTTCTTCACCGTATCGAAAAGAGTGACCTTGTCGTCTATCACCAAGAAGGCATTATAGCTGGAACCCTTGTTGACCGAATATCCATGAAAATCACGGATATTCCAGTCAACAGCACCGACCCAGTAGATATCCTTGAGTACTTCAATTGGTGGCATTCCATCCTCCCTTCACATCCCTCTGCATAATAAAAGAACTGCAAAAAAGGGCCTCGATAAAAGAAACGCCTCTTCCGGCAGTGATTTCCATGTTGGCAGGGTAGGCTGCCCCGTGCTTCCGAGGTCTGAATCACGAGGCACAGCCCTTGTTCGGAGCTCTCGGCCGTTGAGTCGTGACCCCTTGGATGAGATGACGTGCTGCGGCTCTTTCCAGATAAGAGAGATGCACCCGGACCTCAGGTTTATCAACGAGGCCTACGGCTTTTTCGTCAAAATACTTGCTATTCCTCTTTCTGCAGCTACCGGTTCGGAAAACCCCGCCTGGTTTGAATCCGTAAACCACCGAGGAGCCACACTCCCCATTTCAATCAGGACTCCTTCTCGAACTCATCTTTCGTGGCGCCGCAGACCGGACATTCCCAATCATCCGGCAGATCTTTAAAAGCAGTTCCCGGTGAAATCCCATTATCCGGGTCTCCAACAGCAGGATCATACACATACCCACAAACCTGACAGACGTATTTATCCATAGTTCTCTCCTCCCCGTTTCATCTGGTTTATGATTTAAAGATAAGCAACAGAATACGCCCTGACTGTTTGCTCAGCAACCTATAAACGCCGAGACAGTTCCAATAGGGACTTGGAACACTTCATGAGATATCCGGAAACTAACCTCCAATATATGTCGGCGCAGCCTTTGGTGACTTACCCTTTCTTACCTTGTGATAGTAAGCATAGGTCATGGGCTCACCCTCCCTGATGATTTCACAGTCAGTCACCTCACCGATGAAGACGGTATGGGTACCCATATCAACTTCCTTTTCAACCTTGACTTCCAAAAAAGCAGTGCTCTGCTCCTCAAGAATTGGATTGCCAAGTTGAGTCACCCTATGCCGTATGCCGTCAAACTTCTCGATATCCCTGCCGCATCTGAAACCGAAACGCCCTATAAAAGCCATACCCGCCTCTTGATCCAGCACGTTTACGGTGAGAGAACGGCTCTCCGTGATGAACTCGTGGGTATAGTTCTCTTTGTTGATGCTCACTGCCAGGGTGGGCGGTTTAGCGGTAATCTGAAAGACGGTATTTGCTATCTGACCGTTAAACTTATCCCCCCTTCGTGAAGCAACAACGTAAAGGCCGTAACTGATTTCATGCAGTGCCTTCAGGTTCATTCGATACTCCTTGTAATGAATGTGACCGGACTCCACTTAATAACCTAACTCATATGGCTTCCAACTCTCGTCGAGCAGCCATGTCGAAGAGAACTCTTTCCCTTGCCTTGTCTATTCCTAGCGCCTTTCTCTTTTTATCAATATGTTCAATCATCATGCGGGCCATCTCATGAGGATCAGCTGTGAATCCCCATTTGCCGAATCCCAACTCCTCCAATTCCCCAAAAAGCAGCTTGTGAAACTTGGTCTCCTCGATAATCGGGAAGGTAACGCCAAAGACTGTGTATACACCAGACGCAACGAAGTACTGACCGATTGCGATTGCCTTTTCACTCATCCACTCAGGAGCAGCACCGGCGACCGGCAAATCTGCAATACTGTCTCCCAGTCCTCCTACGCGGGCCATCTCGGAGCACGCGATCAGAATCCGGCTATTGTCTACGCAGGAGCCCATGCCTAAAACAGGTGGCATACCCACTGCCTCACACACCTCTTGAAGACCTGGCCCTGCCAGGTGAGCTGCTTCCGGTTTATAAAATCCGGCTTTTGCAAGGGCGATCTGCGAACATCCCGTCTGGACAACGAGAACATCGTTTTTAATCAATTCCTTAACCAACTCAACATGAACCCAGTCCTGCTTGACCCTCGGGTTGGTGCAGCCCACCACCCCGGCTACTCCCCGAATCCTGCCGTTGATAATATTGTCATTGAGCGGTGTATAGGAGGCCCTGAAGGTTCCGCCGAGCATATAGTTGATGTATTCGTGGGAAAACCCGTGAATACCCATGCTTCTTATGTTGGGGATCTCCACGGGCAGTTTTCGATTCTTGAATCGAACAATGGCCATCTCAACGATTCGATCGGTGCACTCTCGCGGTTCATGATCTCTGAATTCAATGTGCTCGGCGCCCTCAATGTGGGCCCTCGGATTCGTGGTGAAGAGTTTAGTGCCGTAGCACTCGGCAACCTTTACCAGCCCCTGTTTAATGCATTGAACGTCGACCCCCAGAGCATCGACTGCGCCGGTCACCAAAATTGCCTCGGTCGACATAAAGTTACCTGCATGAGGGATTCCGTGCCGTGAGAGCATCTCAGCCCCTGAACAGCACATCCCCACTAGGTTTATTCCTTCAGCACCGGCATCCTTAGCCGCCTTGACAAGGGTCGGATCATTGACCGATTCGAGCATAGACTCGAAGAGGTTCGGCTCATGACCGTGGATAATGATGTTGACCTGATTTTCTTTAAGGCAACCCATGTTGACCTCGGCCCTCACAGGTGTGGGGGTGCCAAAAAGAATGTCTGAGATCTCCGTTGCAACCATGGACCCGCCCCACCCATCAGCGAGAGCGGTGCGGCTGCACTGCTTTGTTATATTCTCATAGTCCTGATCCACGCCCATGTGGGTCCGATGCATCAGCTCCATGATCTCTCGCATGGCGCCACGGGGCACGACCCCGTGCTTTCGCCACGTTTCGAGCGTCTTAGGCGGTACCCTTCTGGCGAAGGGTATCTCGCCTTCCACCTGCGTATAGGTACGCTCAAGTTCTTTGTAAAGATCAGTTGCAATATCCCTGATCTCCCTGCCATCCGTCTCAATCCCAACAGATTTAGCAACCTCCTCCAACTTAATAGGGTCCTTTATCGTGTAATCCTTGATATTCCCGTTGACCACTTCTCTAAACACATCAAGCATAGTCATGCCGTGGTCTATATGGGCTGCAGCCCCGCTGGCCACCATACGGGCAAAGTTCCGGGACATGATCGTATCAATGGTGGCCCCACAAACACCTACCTTTCCGTAGGGATCTTTGGCGTTTAATCGGCACGGCCCCATGGCGCAGTGCTTGCAGCATGCGGAATCCGCTCCAATCGGACAGGCCTTCATGTTTAGGGCACGATCAAAGGCAGTCTCCACGCCGTCTCGCTGTGCCTTCTCAAGCATCTGTGCCGTGCTTTCACAAATCGTCGCCTCCTTGATGTTGACCTTCTTCATTGGGACGACCTTTTTTTCATCTTTCACTTCTTCAGCCATTCTCTTTTACCCCCCTTTATGTGACTACCGTATTCACGGTTATTAGCTTGTTATCTCTCCCAAGGGCAGAGCCAATTCTTGCCCAAAAACACCTCGCCACTAGTGACTCCCGTTTTTGTCCCTACTCTAGGTATGTCGTTAAATGTTTTCCTTTTTTCTGGGCCTGCCTGAGGTTTTCTTCACACCATCCTGCCTCCATTTCGTCTTTTCCGCTTTACATAGGAGGCAAAACGGCACTCCAGGCACATGACCTTGAACAGGCCCTTACAGGTACGGCATTTCAGTAAAAGAACTTTGTTCCTTATGATGCTTCAATGCTGCATTTGGTAAAATCAATCTCTTGGCCGCACCCAGAGCATACATGCCTTTTGTCAAACTCGTCTGAAAATATCTCCTTTTCCTTTCCGCAATTGGGGCACTTGCAAATAAATGCCTTGAGATTCTTCAAATCCTCAAATCCCGGACAATGTCGCGGAGTTGTCATGATTGCCTCCCCTCTAATACCTCGCCAGCTTATGCCCGATCTCCCGTCCATAATCCTGGGCCATCTGCATACCGCCTCCCAGGGCAGCAGATTTCAGCCTCAATGGCCCCCTCACCATATCCATCCGAAAAATATTTTTCATAGTGTCATAGATGCGATCGGGTGCCTTGACGCTCTCTCATCTTTTTGCCTCCGTCTTCTAGAAACGGTGAATCATTCAAACCATGGTCAGGTATAAGCCTCTGTCATTATCACTACCTAAAACTTATCCCGGTGAAAACCCCTGTCTTTCATGCACGCCGGGCATATCCCCATGAACTCGAGCCTGTGTCCCACTATGCTATAATCACTCTGATTTCGAACGGCATCCTCAAGGTCATCAACCGATATCATGGGGCCGTCTTCCACCCTGCCGCACGATACGCAACGGAGGTGATAATGGTCTTTAGTATCACCATCAAAGCGCATTTGTTGAGAGGGTGGACCAATTCTTTGTATTAAACCCCGGGCAGAGAGAATCTCCAAGTTCCGGTAAACGGTCCCCAGGCTTATTCGAGGAAGCCTCTTGCGAACCAACTCGTACACCTCGTCTGCTGTAGGATGAGTTTTGACCTTTCTGATCTCATCCAAAAGGACCTGTCGCTGGTGAGTCATCCGGTATTTGTGACCGGCATCAAAAGGGTTCTTCAAGTTCATTTTCTATCAGGAATGATTACTAATATTTAGAAATCGTAGTAATTCACATATCCTTTGCCAAGGTCAGTCCTTTTGTTCCCCAAACTACGGGATCATTGGAAACAGGAAAAACTCCCTGTGCAAGGACTCATTTACAGGGAGAGACCGCGAACTCCTATCCCCCCAACCCCTCAAGGGCCTTGACCAGATCCTCGAGCTTGGGTCTTTGATTAATATCATTGACCTTGATAAAGCGAATAATCCCCTTCTTATCGATGACAAAGAGCGCCCGCTCTGCCGTCCCGTCTGAACGCAACACCCCGTACGTGTCGGCCACCGCCCCGTGGGGCCAGAAATCGGAGAGCACGGGAAACCAGAGCTCCCCCATCTGATTGGTCCAGGCATAGAGCGTAGGGATATTATCCACGGTAATGCCCAGGAGGATGGTATCGTATTTCTTAAAGAGATCCTCCACGATGCTATAGCCGGGCCACTGATCCGAGCAGACCGGTGTCCAGGCAGCAGGCACAAAGGAGAGCACTACGTTGTTTTTGCCCCGGTACTGGCTCAGGGAGATCCGCTCACCTGAAAGTGACGGGAGGGAGAAGTCAGGGGCCCGATCGCCCACCGTGACCTTTAAGACACTGTCGGTGGGCTTGAGGAGCCCGGGGTTATAGATGTTCTTCTTATATGCCTCGGACAGGGCAGATGCGTGAGGGGCACAGAGAACAATCAAGAGCACTGTCAGGGCACAGGGTAGGTGAATCTTCCGTTTCATGGTTTCTTCTCCTGTTCTAAGCCAGAGAGGCGAAGCATGAGCTTCACAAAGGACTCGGCCCCCTCGGTACCCCCCAGCTTGGCGTAGAAGACCCGGTGGGTCTTATCATCGTTGATCCTGACACCGATAAAAAAAGGGGTCCTGACCTCCCCGAAGGCCTTGTGGAGGGTAAAATCCTCATCGGAGAAAAGGGGAAAAGGGACTTTGTACTTGTCCTTAAAGACCTGTACCTCAAAGGGTGTGTTTCCCGCGCCGATACCGATCAGCTTGATGGTTCCTTTGAGCGTGGGGTCGTTTTCGATCATCTGGTAGAGCCGGTTGACCTCCGGTGCCTCTCGCTGGCAGTAGGGGCAGTACATACTGAAGATCTCGATGATCACCACCTGTGCCTTGATCTGGGCAATGGTGAACGGACCCGTGGTGGTGAGACCGAGGTATTCTTTGTCTGCGGCACGCTCCGGGACGGGGAGCTTGAAGTCGGGCAGGGGGCCGGTTGGTTGGGGTGGCGTCGTGTTTGCCGAAGCCAGTGATACCAACAGGGCCGCCCAGAATGCCGCGACCGTCAATACTGCGGGCGCTCTCCTTTCTATTATGCGCATTAGCTTATTCTCCTTTAAGCAATCAGATTTTTTCATCTACCGTTTCAAGCCCTCTCTCCTGCTACATGAATCGGATCAGGCGGCCTTCACCCCAAGAAACCCCAATCTCCATATACACCCTCTTCGCCTGTGCACCATTTCCCGCATTGCCGCTCCACCTGTACCCGGGATTCTCTTCTCGCCGTGATCCTTGTGTGCGAGTGCCTACTCTACCTTGAAAAAGACCGTCGATTTGGAACCACATATGGGGCATTTTTCCGGCGGCTCTTTTTCGGAGACATACCCGCATACGGAACAGACAAAGTAATCAACCGCCTCCAATTTATCCGGGCCGTTAAGGGCTTGTTCATAGAGGGCAGCATGTTCCTTTTCAACCTCATTCGCATAGATGAAACTTCGTTCTGCCGCCTTTTGGCCTTCCTGCTTTGCATCTTCAATCATCGCCGGATACATGGTCTTGAACTCATGGGTCTCGCCTGAAATGGCCTCTTTCAGGTTTTCTGCCGTTGTCTTAACCGCCCCAAGAGCTCGCAAATGGTTATGGGCATGCACTGTTTCAGCCTCGGCTGCCGCCCTGAACAGCCTTGCTACCTGGTGGTAACCCTCCCTCTCAGCCTGTTTCGAAAAAGCCAGATACCGGCGGTTGGCCTGGGATTCACCGGCGAAGGCCTCCAGCAAATCCTTTTCCGTTTTGGTTCCATTTAATTCAGACATAGCAACCCTCCTTATTGATAAATAGTAGCATGAAATATGAGCGAAGAATCAAATAAATAGTGAGGTATGTATTCATTTCTAAACTGGGAACTGACGAATAGCACTTTTAATAGTAATCATTACCAAAATTATTAATCTCCTGAAAGCTTGTCAACCCCCTTAATTAGAATATGGTGAATCCCGTTGTTTCATATTTGGTAACACTTTAGCTCTTTGAAAGGTATCGCTCCTGTCCATTTGCTGATGCCCAGTGGCTATTCGTAACGGAACCCAGGGGACCGAGCATGGGGATGTCTTTTTTTGCTCTGCCCTCTTAACAAGGCCCCGTACAGGGCCGTTTCAAACCGGCGCATCGCCCCATAAGCCTTAGCACTAAGGTAGCAGCCTGTGTGCGCCGTTTTGAAACGCCCACTCCTCTGAACCATGGGAGGGCACAGTCAAAAAAAGATATCTCCATGTTCGGCTTGAGATTAATTTCAAAGAGCTAAAGTGTTACCATATTTGCAAACTATATCTAGAATCGGTTACACTACTTATACGACTTCTCGAACTTCCTGAAAGATTAGCCTTGGCATGGGGCATATCGGGCCTGGAGCACCAAGCCAGCTTCTGTCTGCCCTCCTAGGGCGTAGCCAACAAGGTCAATAGAAGAAATTGGTAAAAGGAGGTTTATCATGGCTGATAGAATACTTGTTGCCTTCGATGATTCGGAAAATGCCCTCAGGGCTGTTGAGTATGTTGCCAACATGTTCAAAAAGGATCTTCAGATCACGCTCTTCTCAGTTCTTCCCGATACCGCCTCCCTCTGCGATATGAATAGCCCCAGCTTAACGCCGTACTTCAAAGAAAAGCAGGCTATTTTCTGCAGCCTTGAGGACCAGAAAAGAGATCTGGTTGACGAGGCCCTGGGAAAGGCCAAAAAAATCCTCCTCAAAGCGGGATTTAAAGAAAGGGATATTACCTTCAAGGTTCAAACAAAGAAGCAAGGGGTGGTAAGGGACATCATAAACGAAGCACAAGCAGGATTTGATACGATAGTCTTGGGGAGAAGGGGGCTCTCCGGTATCAGGGATTTTATCTTTGGAGGTGTCTCTCAGAAACTCCTCCATCTGGCACGAGACATTTCCGTCATTGTTGTGGACTAGCTGACTTGATCCCGTAACCCGGGCTTGGGGGCAATCTTCCTGAAGAATAGCCCCTATTTTCGCATCAAACGCCGCTAAGGCCGCCGAGGTGTTGAACTGTTTTCAGGAGAGGTTCGGCCGCCTGCATTGGGTTCGCTGGACGCTCAAAGCTCATGTGCACAAGACCAACCCCGGGCGCCTAAAGACTCTCTGCGCCACTCAACAGTTCACTTCATGTACCATTGCCACTATTGCAATTATACGATCTACCTAGCCCTTGACCTTACGCTTCCAAAAGGCCATAAGCCCCTCCTTGCCAAAAGCAACCTGAACTAACTCCCAGCCTTGCGTTCCCCGTTCATTAAGTATTTCGGAAAGTACTTCTGTCTGGTCGACGGGAACCTCATCCAGAGTGCAATCCCCCGTTTCAGTGCAGAAATAGATGATTTTCTCAAAGGCCGCCGCCGGATGCTTCGTGATTTCATATTCGAAATTCTTCATGGTTCCTCCTTTCCGTTCTGAATGGGCTTCCTCGCTCTAGGCTCGTGCTCCCCTGAGATCACCCAGGGCCGCCAGGTGAGCCTTCTCCTCTTCTGCTATATCATACAAGGTCTCCTTGCTTTCTCGATCTTCAGTCTTCTGGGAATATCTCATGTAGAGATCCAGTGCTTGCGCTTCAATCATCATTGCAACATCGAGAATATCCGGTACCGTTTTCATGGCTGACCGATTTTGTGCAATAAATTCCTCAGCAGTCAAGCCTCCTTCCATGAACTCGGCCTCGATCTTGATTTCGAGTCCTTCCATATCAACCACACCGGAATCATACCCTCTGTAAAGCTTGTAAAGCTTCTCCTTATGCAGGACTTCGATGCCTGCCAGGTTGCCGAACAGAGCTGATACCTCATGATCGGGTGTCTGGGACGCCATGGTCTCATAAAAACTTCGAAGCCCCTCTTCCAGACCATAGGCCAGGACGATTATCTCGGCAGGTGTCTCGTCACCTCGAAGCACAGCCATCCCTACCTCAGCAGGCCCGGCAGCAGTTAAACCATGCCAGGCCATGATTCCCCCCTTAAGATTGTACACCTCCTTGAAGCCCTGACCTGCCAACAGCTGCGCAGCGACACGGCTGCGGCCACCTGCCGCTCAGTAAACGATTGTCGGTTTTTCTGGATCGAGCCTTCCCAAACGGTTTGAAAGCTCTGGAAGCGGAATCAGCATTGCCCCCGGGATTCTGGTTTTGTCGTATTCCCTTGGTTGACGCACGTCCAAAACGGTGAAGGTACCCTCTCTGTGCTCTTTGAGATAGGTCTTGGCCTCCTCTGTGTCCATTGACTTTACCGGAATCAAGAACTGTTTCCACCGCATAATCATTTCCTCCTGTTAGGGACCCCGGGCTCGTATCGGCCTCTATACCTCCCGCTCTAATGGTATTCAATGGCTGTGCCTTTTTGGATTGTGCGCTCTTCCGAAATCGAAAGTCCACAGCAGCCTGAAGCCTCAAGGGGAGAACATCAAGAAAAGAATCGTTCCGGAGGTCTTCTCTCAGGGACATACACGTGAGGGATCGTCTCTTCATTCCAGGCCCTTGAGACATACAGGTTGCAATAGCAGGTCCCATACTCTTCCACGTCTGGAGCTCGATAAACGCAAGGACAGATGATGTCTTTGTCCTTTTCACGGTCCCCTCCTGCAAGCCTGCACGGGCAGGACATATAGCCGTAACGCCCCTTATTGACCAACAGGGCCTCGAGGAGCTCGAATACCCTCTCCCGGTCCCTGTTAAAGTAGTACCCTTTCGGCTCCTGGATCTTCCTTAACATCTCATAAAGCTTCTCAACCTCTGTCATAGCCCGAGTGCCTCCCGTATCTTATCTTCTTGATACCCTACGATAACCCTGTCTCCAATGATAATCGTGGGAAAGGAGCACCGTGGATTCAGTCTCCTCACATCTTCGAGTATTGCCTTCCGTTCCTCTCCCTCCAGCAAATCTACATCGGTAAATTCGTATTGTACCTTGCAATCATCCATGAATTTCTTCGTTGCCTTACAATGGCTGCAGGTGCTTATGGTGTACATCTTCACAGGCTTTTCCATTTCCATCTTCCTCCATCTTTTCCAAAGCGAGAAGATCTGCCTTGCAAGAATCGCTTAGGGGCACGTTACTGTCGGGACAATCACAGAGGGGTTCTCATCTACTTACCCTTGCCCCAATCCTCCAGTTCCGCCCCTTGATATTCCTCTTGCTGGATGGTCAGATCGAGGTTGATGACAAGCCCCGAATGCTTCTGAACCTCGCCGTCCTGCTTCAAGGCCGCATGCCGGTCTCGAACTCCTTGGACGTCTTCTAATGCCTTTGCCAGAGCCTTTCCAATGGCCCGACTCGTATCTATCTTTCCCGCTTTAAATTCAGGCGGAACGCCATCCTCTGCTATGGGTTCTACAAAATGGGCAAGCTGCTTCATCTTTTCCATGGCCTGATCCATGAGTCTCCAGCCCGTAAGCTCATTGTTTTGAAAAACCCAGGAATTCCTGACGTGTTGAAGCATTTCCGTGTACTTGGCGGCAACCTCCGCCTGCAATCTCTTGACCAACTTTTCCGGCAATGTGCCTTCCGCCCCGGGAAGCCCTGCCCTTTCTTCCGGGCTCAACTTGTCAAGTTTTCGCTGAAACTTTCTAGCATGTATAGCTGATTCCCAGGCCTCTCTCTGCAAAACCCGCATAATGTGAGGATCATCAACCTTATCAGCTTCCCCGTTGTAGTGAGGAATCAGTTTTTCCTCATATTCGACGTAGGATTTGAGCATGGTGGCCCGGCTTGTGGGATCGTGAGGGTAAGGTGCCGGCGTGAAATTAGGCTCCCCACCCAATTGAGCGATGATCATGCCCAGCCAGTGCATATGCCACATCTCCTCCCTGGAGATCGAAATGAGGCTCGACCCCAAGGGGGTGTCTTCTCCTTCCAAATACCCGTGGACCAGGTACCGTATGATGGCTGCATGCTCATCAGCGAGGTCCCTGTTTAACATGTCAATCAATGCCTGTTTCTCCATAATCAACCTCCTTTAACTGACCTGTGTGACTTTATTGAGATTAAGATATCGAAAAAAATTCCTGCCGAACCGGGAGATTCTCAGGACAGAAGTGAGCGTTTCGCACTACCTCAGGCAATCCCCTCCGGACGTTCAACTACGCATGGACCCGCCGCTCAAGCTCCGTCTTCTTAACGGCAAACTCATTTGCTAGGATGGCGATTCAGAGCAAAGACCGGCCTGGAAATCACCTCTCCTGCTTCAGCCTCATCTCCAGCCAATCGCTGAGCTCCTGCACCGACTTCATAAGGTGGTAGCGGCCCCCGGCAAAAACGCCGTAGTCGCCGCCTCCTCCCATGGATGAGGCAAAACGCACCGAGTTAGCATGGAAGAGCCAGAGATCGCTCCAGACCCTTTCAATATACTCATCAAAGGGATTTCCACCCTTCGTATGATCCACGGCAAGGCCCCGCTTCCATATATCGGCCATGATCCGTGTACCCGCCACGGCAGCGGCATTCGTCTGCTCGATGGTATTCACCAGCCGGCTCCAGTGGTTGTCCACCCAGGATTTGTGGTGGCACGCAAGGCAGGTTGCCTGCATGGCATTCCGGCTCTCCACGCGTTCCTGCTCATTTAAAAGGTATTTCGAGGCAAACCCGCCCTCGAAATCCGTGGGCAGTTGGAGGCCCTGTTTGTTCTTGATAATCGTTGTGTCGGCCTCCCTGGGGTGCGGATGAGCATAAATCAGCCCAAAGATCCTCCAGGGGAGCCGGTTCTTGACCTCGTGCGTGCGCTGTCCAACAACCTCCCCCTCGGTATTCACGATCAGGCTTATGTGGCACGCAGCACAGGTGGGAGCAGTGAAATCCCTGCCGATGTTCCACGGAACGGGTTTGAAATCCCAGTCCTTATTGTGGGCTGAAAATATATTCCCGTGCTTGGACGCGGCATACACCTTATAGGCAGGCACATCGGGACCGACGTGGCACTCCATACACGTGTAAGGCTTTCTGGCCATTTCAATTGAGAACTGGTGTCGGGAATGGCATGCGGAACAGGCCCCCAAGCTTCCGTCAAGGTTAATTCGCCCGGTACCCTGGTTGGGCCAGCCTTCAATCACGGGGAATTCCATCTCGCCGTGATCTGTCTCCCTGGTCACCGTGCCCGTGACCTCAAGCTTTGTGCCGTGGCAATAAAGGCACGATTCGGCCTCGGTGGCCGCATTGGCAGGATTGAGAACCACCTTGCCCTCTTTCAGTTCAGGAGCTCCGTTTATCGACCGGACGAGAAGCTGATACACGCCATTGCCCATCAGATTCCCATAGGCATGGGCCATCAGGTTGTTCTCGAATTGCCGGGCCTCCTCGGCATGGCAGGTGGCACAATCCTTGGGGCTTACAACCGTATGGATCTCGTAGCCGTTGTGCTCAAAGGTGTCCTTATGGGCCTCAGGCCTAATTGCATGACATTCGGCGCAGCCCAGAGCCACATCTCTCAGTTCTGCCGGAACATCCTTGTTCGAGACCTTTTGGCCAAGGCCCGTCACTGTCATGGCCTCTCCAGGGGTGATCTGTGCATGACGGCTCTTCTTCCACCCCTCGACGATACCGGGATGCAATGAAACATGGCACTCCAGACAGGCCTCGGTGTCTTCACTAATCGGTACAGTCGCCCCCTGAATCGCCTGCGCCGGAAACAGCACCATGAATAGTGCGAACAAATACCCCTTCATCACGTGTACCCCCTCGCTCCATTCGCTTTATGGGTCATGCATAACCGTACATGACCTTCTTAAGCGCTTCCCGATCCGTTTCCCTTCCGACCAATGGCCCCCCACGCAACGCTGAAAAGTGATCCTCAAACGGCACTCTATCACTCCTGTAAATAACCCCGATTGGTATCTCATCTCCCCATGTGCGCGCCACCTTTATAGCCGCCTCCCAATCCCCTGGATCATAGCCCGAGGGCACCGGGCGACACCGTTGCTTGTACCACGCAAAGGTATTGATCTTGTTAAAGGAGACGCATGGCTGTAATGCATCGATGAGGGCGAAGCCCCGATGGGTAACGCCCTGCTGAATTAATTCGGAGAGATGTTCGGTCATGCCGGCAAAACCGCGGGCCACAAAACCGGCACCCATTGCAACGGCTACCTCCACCGGGTTGAACGGTGCCGATGGCACGCCTTCCGGCTGGGCCTTTGTCACAAACCCCTCGGCGGAGGTAGGGCTCGCCTGTCCCTTGGTCAGCCCGTACACCTGGTTGTTGTGGACCAAGAGGGTTATATCAATGTTGCGACGCATGGCAGCCAGCAGATGGTTGCCGCCCTCTCCGTAGTTGCACCCATCGCCGCTTTCAACAATGATAGTCAGGTTTGGATTCGCGAGCTTGGCACCGGTGGCAACCGGAAGGGATCTGCCGTGAAGACCATTGAACACATTCACATTCAGGTAATGGGGAGCCTTGGCAGCCTGGCCAATTCCGGAGACAAAGAGTAACTCACTCGGTTTCAGCTGCAACGCTACCAGGGCTTGTTTAACTGCCTCTTGAATGGCGAAGTTCCCGCATCCCGGGCACCATGCCGTCTCGTACTTGCCGAAATCATCAACTGTTACCATGTCGACCTCGCTTTCAAATCCGTTCAACGGCTCAATTCATGAAGAATCGACTCCGGCGTCAGCGGGAGTCCGTCATATCGAAGGACCTTTCTTTCGATATGGAATCCGGCCTCTCTTCGAATCAGCCGTGCCAGCTGTCCCAGGGCATTTCCTTCCACGGAAACCACCTCCCGGGCTGACTTGAGGTAATCAATGAACTGCTCAGGCATCATGGGCCACACCTGAGAAAAATGGAGCGTGGCGACCCTTTCCCCGCCGGACTTCATACGCGAAGCCGCTTCCGTTACCGCCCCCTTGCTCGAACCCCACGATACGAGCAAGAGACCCGGTTTGGCTTCACCCTCAAAATCCGGCGCAATGACCTCAGATCGAACCCCTGCCCCCTTTCTGAGCCGCTTCTCCACCATCCGCGGGCTTATGGCAAGATCCTCAGTAAGGTGACCGTCTTCTGTATGTTCATCGCTGTCTGCCACCACAAGCTGCTTGCTCAACCCCGGCAATAAACGCGGTGAGATGCCGGTTTCGGTTAGGGCATATCGCAGATACGGCGATGTCCCGGCTGCTTTTTGAGCGGCCTTAACAGGAGTCAAGCCTTCAAGTTCAAAAGGCGGAATTGCCCGGTAGGAATCGGCCAGAAACTGGTCGGTGAGCAGAAACATAGGGCCCTGATACCGCTCGGCCAATTTAAAGGCCTTTCGGGTTAGATGAAAGCACTGTTCTATCGTGCCGGGCGAGAAAATGGCGCGAGGAAACTCGCCGTGACCAGAGTGCAGTACGAACTCGAGGTCTGCCTGTGCCGTTCGCGTCGGAAGTCCTGTGGCCGGCCCAGGCCTCTGAGCAACCACGATCACGACCGGTGTCTCGGTCATGGCAGCCAGGCTGACGCCTTCAACCATGAGTGCAAAACCGCCTCCAGAGGTGGCTACCATGCTCGGAGCGCCGGCAAATGAGGCCCCTATCGCCATATTAATGGCTGCGATTTCATCTTCCGCCTGTTCAACTACCAAACCCATCTTGCCGGCGTTGGCTGCCAGATTAAGTCCAATGGAAGTCGATGGGGTCATGGGATAAAAGGAGAAAAAACGAACCCCTGCTGAGAGGGCGCCGAGTGCGACAGCCTCATTTCCATTCATCATCAGGCGCTGAGGAGGATTGGGGACCGCCGGAAGTCTGCACCCGGATCTATTCTGTGTAGACGTCCAGTTTGCGCCTGCTTTCAGCGCACGCCGATTCTCCGCGGCCAGGCCCTTGTCCTTCTTCCCGAAAAAATCATCCACTGTGTCTGCTACCACCCCCTCGTCCAAGCCTAAAAGAGAGCAAAGCACGCCGAGGGCAGCAACATTTGTGAACCGCTCTTTACCGAATTCCTTGTAGGGGACGCTCAGAAACCGTTCCCCGTCCATGCCCAAGGCCGTATCAACCACAATCAACCCATCAGGGGATAGGTCATGCCGGTGCAGGGTAACGGTGTCCCTATCAAAAGCAATAAGCAGTTCTACCGGCTCCTTGGGCGCTACAACCTCATCTATCCCCACCCGTATGGCATAGGTATTGTGCCCACCTCGGATGCGAGACTGGTAGCTCTGTGTTACAAGCATAAAATAGCCACTGCGGACAAGGCATTTAGCCAGCAGCTGTCCGACGGTGACCAATCCCTGACCGGCTTCTCCGCCGATAAGTATGTTCAAGGTAGCGTCTTTCATCTCATGCTCCCCATTCCAGCCCTACCGCGTCGCACGTCAAGACGCTCTTGCCAAAAAACCATGCAGCCCCATCGGGAATTCAAAACTTCCTACCCGATAAGACCGCATGGTGATTGCTCTCATTGTAGATCATCCACCTCATGCACGTAAGTTCTGAAGAGCCCTTGCCAGGTGCAACGGGGGCCTATGGTACAAACTCTTGTAAGTTTCTTTGGCCTATTCGCACAAACTCACGATTGGGCCTTCCACAGCCCGTGCAGATTGCAATGCTCTCGAGCCGTTACCTGTTGTGCGTCGATAACAAACGTTGCTTCCGGGGCATCCCCTGGTTTCAGGAACTGACGGTATGCCTTGCCGTTAGCAATGAGTTCGATCCACTCAATGTAATGCTTTTCCTCCATGGGATGTGGGACGCTGCCGACCTTGACCCTGATCCCCTTTGCAGTCTTCTCGATCACCGGAACATGCTTCTCTTTGGCAGCATCCACCGAGCCCTCCACGAGAAGTTTCATCGGCTCTCCACAGCACACGAGCTCACCTGCCCCTTCGTGGAGAACCTCTACTATGTTTCCGCAGACTTCACATTTGTAAACCTGCAATCTCTCTGTCATCTCCTTTTCCTCCTTTGTTAAGGGTGAATTAGTTTGCATCGCTCAAAAGGGTCCGCACGCATACCATACAGCGCTCATTCAGTAACTAAAGAGACTAAAGCGGCTTTCGTGAGGCACTGTTTCATAAACAGCTCCTGCAGGCACTGCAGTGAAGCTCCCCGCGCTAACAGTATGCCCTTGGTCCCCATTTAGAATTGTCAAATATCCGATTACCTTTTTCAAGCTCTTTTTTGGACTGTTTTCCAGATTAACGTCCGATTCCGGTTCATCCAAGAGCAAAAAGGCCTGATTCCTGGCCATGAGTTGCAAAAGCTCTGACCTCTTGATCTCCCGATCCGAAAAACCGTCGCTCAGAACTCGGTAGAGGATGCCTCAAAACCGAGTTTATGGGCCATAGATGTAACATCTCTTTACCCCTCACCACGGATTACCAGCATCCGCATCATCTTGATTCCTTTAATAGTGGTGGCCTTTACTGCGACAACAAAATCCTCGATGGACAAGATTTATTCTTTCCACTGTCTGCCCCCAGCAGTCTCCTGATAAAACTCGAGGTCGTCGAATTCGTGGCAACCGGTAACCGCCGCACTTGCTTACGGAAAATCCTGATGCAAATTGTCACGGGCAAGAGGGCCGCACAATGCCCCCTAAACCAAATACTACTTTAGCATTGTCTCCAGTTTCGCCCTTTCTTCTTTTGGGCCACCTTCCAGGTTTCTTATATTCATCGATTTCATGATGTCGTACGTTCCATCTTCGAAAAACACCGGAACGTGCTGCACGTAATCGATGTTCTCGCAACATCCAGAAGCAAAGAAGTGACCGGGCTTGTTACCCTGTTTCACCTTCCCCCTTATCTCTTCATAGTCCTTCCTTGAGATAATCAAACCCTTATGACCGGTGAGGCTTCTCACCATAGCACCGTGCTCAAACAGGACCTTTCTGGCCATACTCCATTCCTCACAGCTGCTCTTTCACATAAGCGAATCCGATTTCCTTAAACTAAAATAGGTATCCGGTCGTATTGCATCAAGGGATTCTAGCGAAATTTTTTCATCAGAACTCCGTCCTCTTGGATTTCCAACACCAAACTCCTTAAAGGAGACAGTTCGGTTTCATCACATTCCTCTAAAATTCCCCTCAGCGATCCCAGTGCAGGCTGGACATACTCGAGAAATTGTTTCTTCCCCTGGACCTCACTCAAGTATGAGAAGGCACCCAATATTTGGAGATTCCTCTGTAGGGCGAGGTATGGGTAATATCTGGTAAAACCGGCGGCACTCCCGGGAAGACGCTGCTCAAGGATTTCTACATAGTAGTTGTATAGACCCATTCTATCATCTTCCGTTAATCCGACATAGGGATCAATCAACAGGGAGGCAAGGTCATATTGGAGAGGCCCCAAGCGGGCCCCTTGCCAATCTACCACTCCAATTCTATCACCGTTTACGATGAGGTTTCTGGATTGGAAATCCCGGTAGAGAACGAAATCCTTGTCTGCCAGAGAGGCATGATATGAAAGGTGTTCAAAGCAAAATCTTAAATAGGAGAGATCTTCCTTGAGCCCGAGAAGCCCCTGCAGAAAATACGTACGAAAATAATCGGACTCAAATCTCTCCATCAGAACCCTGTCATATGTTTGAGTATGATAACACCATCCGGGATCAAAGCCCTCTCTCCCGACAAGTTGAATCCTTATCAGGAGTTCAATGACCGTTCTGTACAGATCCATGTGATCATCTGAACTGAGAGCAACCTCCTGAAGATTCCTCCGCCCCAGATCCTCCATGATAAACCAGCCATTATCGAGATCATATCGGTACATTGCGGGCACCGGTATTCCTTTCCCATGGAGGTGGCTGCCTATCTTCAGGTATGAATAGTTTTCCCTTTTTACGTTTTCATCCCCTGGTGGATTCGCCATTACTATATACGAGACCTGATCATTGCTGAGGCGATAAAAAAACCTCCGTGACCCATCGGCAGGCACCCTTTCACATGTAAACGCGCTATAGGCAAGAGAGATCTCATCCAGGTAGGTTCTTACGAATTCTTCCAGGTTCATCTTTTAAAACAGTAAAGAATCAGCGCCCAAAGGACGTGCCCTTGATCTGCCTCCAAAGGGGGTTTATGAAGATTGTCAATCATGCCAAATTTTTTCTGGAGTAATGGAATAATGGAGTAATGGAATAATGGAAAACAGGGTTATAGTGCGCATCTTCAACAGATTCTGGTAGCTTCCAAGGCCCACATATCCCTTTGCCCCCGAGATCAATACTCCAATACTCCACCAATGCTCCTGTTACCTTCAGGCAGAGCCAATTACTACTGAGAGTATCAAATACTCTGCACTTCCGGTAGGGTCATAAGGTTATTTCTGCTGTGACTGGTGGGAGGCCGCTGTTCTTTTCACGGCGTATCAGTGGGGGAAGCCGCAGCTCTCCCGCTCCAAAGGAGTGGGAGAGAATGCGGAGGGGGCAAGCCTGCCCGCCATCGCGAGCCGCTCAGGCGAGGCGGGCGGGACTCCCCCGTTGATACGTCGTAGAAAAGACCAAGCCGGGAGCCTTGGAACAGAAGAAAAGACCTTATGACCATCCCACAACCTCGTCGGCTATGTCCAATGCAAACAATACTATGTTCTGCTTAGTAACTCTGACCACGCCCAAAGCACTCGGTTTCACGCCTTAGAATAAAGGTTATCCCACCGCAACAGCGCCAATAAGGTCCGTCTCCACAATAATCCCCGATGCGACAACACTGTCGATTACCCTGACTCCCTCTCTCACAATCACATCAGACCAGAGAACCGACCTCTCCACGAGGGCACCCTTTTCAACGGTACACCTCTTCCCGAGGACCGCCCATTCTGCCAGGGTTGCATCAGGGTCTATGTGGCACTCAGAGTCAACAGCTACCTTGTGGTCTGGCACAAAATGCCGATTCGACCGCAAATAATCGGGTATCGTGCCTATATCAAACCAGCTGTGCCCGGTAGCCCGGTAACCCCTGATAGGCCTTGCCTCATGTATGAGCCTTTTATAGCAACGTATTATACTATGGTTTCGGTTTTCAGGCATAAGCTCGAGTACCTCAGGGTTCATTACCTGGATGCCGGTAAAGGCCAGTGCCCCTTTCACGTTCGTACCTCTCTCAATTGCAAGAATATTCATGTCATCGTCTACCATGATCTTATTGTGCACGGGGAAGTCATGGAGTACCAGGGTAAGGAGATTTTCCCGTTTCAGGTGGTAGTCGTAAACCTTTCGCAGGTCGATGTCGGTCAAGATATCGCCATTGATGACGATAAAGGGGCCTTGATCCCAAAAACCCCGGGTATTCTTGATGCCACCGCCGGTGCCCAGGATCTTCTTTTCGACCCTGACCTCCACCGGTGCGCCGAATTCATTGTCACCTTTCAGGTAATCGACCACCTTCTGATAGTGATGATGGGCATTGACTATTATCTCTTCAACGCCATGGCTTATAAGAAAGGTTATGAGCCTGTCGAGTACCGGCTTGTTAGCGACGGGGACCAGCGCTTTCGGACATATTTCAGTTAAAGGCTTCAGTCTCGTTCCTTCACCGGCTGCGAGGATCATGGCTTTCATAGCCGTGCCTTTTTGATTGCAATTCTCTTTAACTCGTTATACATGAATAATGGTGCTTATCGGGTTTCTCATGTTCATCTGGTGCCGGGATTACCCGGCAGAAAAAGATCGATTTGCAGCATGGCAAGTCACGATTAATCGAAAAGCTCCACTCTATAAGATGAGAACTTACTCCATACCGCGGGCAAATACAAACGCTAAAGCCTCCGAAAAGAACCCGGCAAGCCCGATAGACCAAGTGAACCATACAAACCGGTGATCATGAATCCCACGCTTGATGTTACAGAGCTCACTCAGAACATTGGCCGGCTCTTCGTAACAGGCCTTGCAGGTCCTGAAGTTGACGCAGACACCGTGAATCTTATCAGAAGGTACCACCTCGGTGGCATCATTATTTTTTCGCGAAATGTGAGAGAACCCCTCCAATTGGCCCGGCTGTGCAGAGATCTACAGAAGGTATCGATGGAAAACAGCGGTTTTCCGTTGCTTCTGGCAATTGATCAAGAGGGTGGCAGGGTGGCGCGACTGAAACCGCCCTTTGCCCAGTTCCCCGGGAATGAAGCTATAGGCAATAGCCCGAATCCAGAGAAAAGCGCCTTTCATTATGCCAGCATAACCGCCAAAGAAATGACTCTTGTGGGGCTTAACATGAATTTGGCCCCTGTTTTGGATGTAACCCAACCGGATATGGACTCGCACCTCCTGGGGCGCACCTTTTCTCATGACCCTTCGGTGGTAGCCAGGTTGGGGGAGATCGTGATCAAAGCCTTGCAGCAAGGCGGCGTAATGGCTGTTGCCAAGCACTTTCCCGGTTTGGGCCGTTCGAATCTGGATCCCCACCGGGACCTCCCCACTGTTGAGGCTCCTCTTGAGGAAATGGATTCAATTCACCTTCCTCCTTTTGCTGCTGCCGTAACGGCCCGTGTATCTGCCATAATGACCTCCCATGCCGTTTATCCGGCTCTAGAGCCCGGTGTTCCAGCCACGCTCTCCCGAAACATTATTTCTAAACTCTTGAGAGAAAAAATGAGTTTTGGCGGGCTGATCATCTCAGATGACCTGGAGATGGGGGCGATAGCAAAAGAAAAGGAATTGCCCGAAGCCACGGCAGAGGCCTTTAAGGCCGGCGTTGATATCTTGCTCATCTGCAGCAATCAAAAGCTTGTGATTGCCAGCATAGAGGGTATAAGAGATAAAGTGCTCAGGGGGCAAATCCCTGAGGAGAGACTGCAGGATTCCCTGAGAAGGATCCAAAAATATAAAAAGCGCTTTCTCTATCCATACCAGGAGGTCTCCTTAACGGCTGTGGAGGAATATTTCGGGAACGTAGCCGACCTTTGAATATGATGGCCTTTCTTTTCGAAGAATACCTCGCGGAAGCCCATCTTTCTCCGATCTTAACCCTCGGCTGAGTATCATGCCGGCGTCGATTCGAAAATCTTTATCTCTTGGGTGCTTCGCTGAACGAACTACCCCAGGCAACCTTATGCACTATGGGTTTTCCCCTTGACACATGAGCCTGCCTCTTCCTATACTCGGCCCGCCAGGAAGCGAGCTTTTGTCACTTTAGTATGAATTAGCGCCCCGTATCACAAAATGAAGCTCCCCGCAGCCCCGCAAAGCGGGGCCTCCGCCATGGTTCAGGCGGACAAGTCCAAAGGCGGATAAATCTACGCTTCGCTTGGACAAGTCGGCGACGCGCCAAAGCCGCTATGGCGACGGTGCGCTGCAGGGTATTCTGGGGAAGACGAATAAACCACTCAGTGGTTGTTAGCTATTTACCCATGGCAGAGGTTACCGAATGAGAACTGCAAGGAGGAAGATATGAAGGTACCGATTATTTCAGCACGTGGCGCACCGTACGATCTGGGATTTCAGCATGGTAGCCAGGCCAAAAAGGCAATTGAGGATAATGTCCGATTCTATATGAGCCTATGGGAGCGCTTCGGCGGTTCAAGGCGTGAGGAGATTTTGAAGGAGATCCAGGGATTTGTGCCATATATCGAAGAGTGCGATCCTGAAATCCTTGAGGAGCTGCGAGGCGTGGCGGAAGGCTCGGGCTTGAGGTTCGAGGAGATCTTATCCCTCAATGCGAGAACAGAGGTGACCTTCGCATGCCTTCCAAATGCTATGCAAAACTCGACCCTGGAAGGATGCACCTCCTTTGCCCTCCTTCCGGAAGCTACACAGAACCAACACATGTACATTGGCCAGAATTGGGATTGGCGTGCCGAAGCAGAAAACTCGTGCATAATCTTGAAGCTCCACCAGAAGGACAAACCCGATATCATCATGCACGCTGAGGCGGGAACAATCGGCCATCGAGGTTTCAACTCAGCAGGCATGGGCGTGTGCATAAACTACATTCGGTGTGAGACTGATACCTTCAAGCTTGGCTTGCCGTTCCTCATTAAACTCAGAGCCGCACTCAACTCGACAAACCTGCCAGACTGCCTTAAAATGCTTTTGACCTTTGTGGGGCCTAACTCCATGAATATGGTGATTGCCCATAGAGAGGGGGAGGCAATTGATGCAGAAAACACCCCTAACGACGTGTTATTCCTCTACCCCGAGGGCGGTATTCTCACCCATGCCAACCATTTCCAATCTCCAAACCTCCGGGTCAGAGACACGGGTAAAAGCACGCTCCCGGACACCATATTCCGCAGCAACCGGGCTTTCCGGCTTTTCGATGAGAGGAAGGGAAGGCTCGGATGGGATACAATCAAAGAGGTGTTGACAGATCACTTCGGTCACCCCAATTCCATCTGTCGGCATCGAGACGAGCGGTACGAGCTTATCGATCAGTGGGAGACGCTGTGCTCAACGATCATGGATCTGTCGGAAGGGAAGATGCTCTATACCGAAGGGCCCCCTTGCAGCAATCCCTATAAGACCATCGCCATGGATGACCAAAGCTGAGACCGGCCAAGAGAGTCCGAACGGTCATGCTGCCGCTATCGGGAAGTCCTTTCTCCTAAGAAACTAACGATACCATAGCATGGAGATGTCTTTTTTTGACTCTGTCCTCTCATGGTTCAGAGGAGTGGGCGTTTCAAAACGGCGCACACAGGCTGGTACCTTAGTGCTAAGGCTTATGGGGAGGTGCGTCGGTTTGAAACGGCCCTGTACGGGGCCTTGTTGGGAGGGCAGAGCAAAAAAAGATATCTCCATGCTCACCATACCGTTTCTTTCATGTATAACCCTGAAGCGAAGCGCCGGGGTCAGGTGCTAATGTGACAGCCCAGTCTAAAAGGGTGGTGCCCCTGCCATCGTAGCATCACCCGCCCCGGGACTCAGAGAGTCCTTGTAAACACCCGGTGGTTCTTATACGGTTTTCCGCCCAGCGTCTCCAGGTCTTTACGCATCTGGACAGCGGTCTCGGCGATCTGGGTCATCTCATGGTATTTGAAGCCATAATCACGCACTGTTTTTTCCATTTCTACGTACAGCAATGCGTTGCCGCCTCGTCCCTGAAACTCCGGAAGGATTCCCATCCCGTTGCCGGATATCCATGATGTGCGGCGCATCTCTAACAGCAAGTCAATAATCCCGAATGGAAACAGCCTTCCTTTACAACGCTGCATTGCCGCAGAAACGTCCGGCCATCCAAAGGCGAAGCCGACCACATCGCCGTCTCGTGCGATGATCTTAATGAGCTTTGGATTGGCGACCAGCATAATGGTGTCAACAACGAATGCTATTTCTCGTTCGGTTAGAGGTACGTATTCCCAATTCTTTACGAAAGCACGGTTATAGGACGTGCCGATTTTTCCAGCCCACCTGCGCAACTCTCGCTTCGTATTGAATCGGATGACCTCCAATCGGTGGCGTCTTTTGGCCCGCTCGGCAATACTATAAACACGATCAGGCAGTCGGACCTCTTCCGGGGAGACGAAGTGTGATACAAAATCGACCTCCTTCTTGAATCCGTTTTCCTCCATCAGGCGAAGGTAGTATTCGTAGTTGTAGTTCATCATGTTCATCATTTGCCGATGTTCAAAGCCCTCCTGCAAGAGGCCGTAGCCGTCAAAGGGGCTGAATCCCTTGGGGCCGACCACGGTGTCCAAGTTACGCTCCTTGGCCCATTCGAATACTCTTTGAAATAGGGCTCCGGCGGCTTCTCTGTCATCCTCACACTCAAATAGGTAAAACTGTGCTATTCGTATATCATGATAGCGGTTAGAGTTACGATTCTCCAGCGCAGCAATCCGCCCCACGTCCCTGCCGTCCCTTACAGCGAAAAAGAAATCGGCCGTAGAGTGCTCGTAGAACGGGTGCTTTTTGGGGTTGAGCATGAGGGCTACATCGCTGCGTATAGGCGGAACCCATTGTGGATGTCGATCATAGAGCCGAAAAGGAAATTCAATAAAGCGCCGAACCTGAGCTCTGTTGCTCGTATCTGCTCTCTCGATTGCTATCATCATAGTCTCCTCGGGGAATCATGAGTTTGTCTATCGCCACGGACTGCCTTTTTGGCATACGATAATTAGTTCCGCCGACAAAGACATCCGGTTTCTCGGGACAAATGTGCTGCACGTAAAGGGCAAAGACAGTCTACAGAGATCACACCTGTAAAATCTTTTAAAAACTTCTCTTCCTGGTGGCCCTACCCACAAATCGCTTACGGAAATGCCTGATCCTGCACCTCACTCCCCCAGCTTTGCCAACTCCCGAGCCTGCCTGATCGTTGAAACCAAAAAGATCACGGTGAGGGCTATGGCAACAATACCGGCGATCAGATCATAAATGGACAGTGCGCCAAAAGGCAGTGTTACAACAGGGTTCCCGAGAAAATAGATTATCGTATTTGCTATGATTAGGATGAGCCTCACCTCTGTGGGGCCAAACCCCCCGTAGGAAATCTTGAAAACACCCTGCACATAGGTCCGGATGTAAACGAAAACGGACATCAATAGGTAGCCGATTAAGGCCAGGCATGCAATCTCAAACTTGACATACGGTGATAAGCCGAGGCCGAAAACAATGAGCAGGGTGCTGACGGCATCAACCGTGTGGTCGATAAAAAAACCGTATTTCGGCCTCTCAATCTTCCGATACCGGGCCAGTGTGCCGTCCAGGCTATCACCGAACCAGTTGATCACGAGCCCTAGGCTGGCCAGCCACAAAAAGTGCGCGGTAATGTTGGTGAGCCAGTAGCTGAAAAAGATGACCACCGAGCCCAACAGACCCACGCCGGTCAAGATGTCGGGGTTCACCCATCTTGGCATACGTGCAGCCAGCCATTGTAATGCCGGTCTTTCGAGCGGACCTAATAGAATGTCGTTGATCCTCTTATGCGATTCCGTCTCTCTCATTTGGCATTTCGTCTATTCGATTATTGCTTTAGCTCCCCAAAACAGTGATGCGCATCGATTCTGCCTGACTTGCTGCTGTTGAGGGATATGGATATCTTTTTTTTCTTCACCCTTTTGAATAGCTCTTTTCAAGTACCCATGGAGCGACACTAAGCTATTAGTATCACTCATACACCAAAGGAGGTCATGGCTGTTTTCGAAAGGCGATATCTTAAAAAAGAATTCCACCGAGTCTTGTAGTGGTCACAGAGGTGGGGTTTACACCGCAAAAGCCCTAGGAGTCTCCGTCTAGGTTTTCTAAACCCAACCTCTGTGACCACATCCCGTGAGGCCAATAGATATCGCCTTGCGAAAATGGGCATGACCGGGTTCTTCTCGGACCAGGTCACTGTTCTTACCTCCCGGCCTCTAGCTTGCCATCACCTTCGATTGCCAACTTGCTCAATCGCTCGTTTCGCCGCAAGGCACGCGGAATGACCCAAAAAAGCATTAGTAGGAAAATGACTAAAAGTCCCAATATCACAAACAGCATGCCCCAATCAGCCCGTCGAATAATCGCTTCGGTGGCATAGTAACCGGTGAGCATGAGTATGCTGGTGCAGAGCACCTCCCCCACCAGTACGATCGGAAAACACCTTCGCCAGGCAACCCTTGTGAGCCCTGCCGCAATGAGGGCTGGCACGGCCAAACCAGAAGAGAGCTTGGCCATCAACAGTATCTTCCTGGCATTACGGTGCATTCCCCGCTGCAACTTCTCGATATGCTTACGGTGTGCCGGCATCAGCCGGCTGAACCATTCAATTTTGCCTGCATGCCCTAATGAATACCACACGATGTCGGCAGTCAGATGCCCGGTGACCGACGCTATGAAGACCAGGCTCGGGCGCAGGAGCCCTGCCGACGCGGCCGCGGCGCCCAACAAGGTGACGAGCGGTCCCTGTACCATGTTACACAGTGCCAGCACGATGTAAGTCCAATAGCCGAGCTCAAGGACCTGCCCGTTCTGCAGGTCGGCCCAAAAGCGTTGAACTACCTCAATCAGCGACTCCATATAGTAAACCTGTTCGATAGCATAGGGTGAAAAACGATGAGCCGAGACCTTTCACGACTCCGGCCAAAGTGGGTAGAACATCATCCACTGCTCAGGATGTGCGCGGACATACCTTTCCAAAACACTGGTAAGCTTAGTGGTATTATCAAGCACATCTTTTCGCCAGTTGCCGGTACGCACCAGTTCAATAGGTCCTGTAACCTCCAAAACATAACCCTGTTTTGGGTCATACTGGCAGCCGCCCATGAGAACTGTTGCTTCGCTCATCATTGCCAATCTTGCAGGCCCCAGGGGTAAGTAAGCCGGGCGGCCGAAGAAGCTGATCAACTCACGATCCTCTGGGATGGGGCGATCCCCGGCGGTTACAACGATACCACCGCCTTTCAATCGGCGGACAGCCGCCCGCAGCGATTCAGGTGTGATTGGGGTGACCTCAAAACCCGCCCTGATCCGTAGACGATTCAATACGTGGAAACCCGGTACCGGGTCCGATACGGTGAGCACCTGAACGGGAAACCCATATGCTCCGAAGGCCAATAAAACAAGATCGAAGTTGCTCATATGCGTTCCCAGCAGCAGAACACCCCGACCTCTACTCATTTCCGATCTAATACAGGTAAGCATAGATTCGGGGATGCGTACCATCTCGGCATGCACTTCCGGGGGCCGGCCTATGAGATGGAAAAAGTCATAGTAGGTCTGCCCGGCATGAGCAAAGAGTTGACGCGCCATGTTGTGAAGTGCCTTTTCCTCTGCCTCCGGGCCAACGATCTGGCGCAAATTGCCCCGAACCGTCCAATAAACCTGAGGCCTTCGGCGTGCAATGATAGTGGCTGCAATCTGTGCCAGCCGATACCCGATCCTTTTGGGCACATACTGGGCCAAGTAAATACCGAGCTGTGTAATCGGTCTGCTGCTAAAGAAATCTTGAAGGCGCATCTGGGATTCGGTTTAGATCTATCAGACTTTATAGGGATAATAATGGAATAAAGTTCATTTCTACAGGATATCGGCCTCTAAAGCAAGCAAACAAAAATGACCCGAATATCTCTCTGAGTAATGGCGGGTGATACGAGACGTGAAAACGGCCTGTGCCACATACCGAAAGTACAGGTAAATAACTGCTCTGCAGAGGGCCAGTAAATGAATGAACGAATCATGAAACGCTCAAGGCCGCAGTTGTCCCAAAAGAGAGCCTCATCCCAAAACACGCTTCTCCCCTTATATGAGCAGGCATTAGGGACCATATCCCGACACTCGCAGTCCTTGACGTTGAGCAACGGTCCTGTGTTTTTGATCATTTGGGGTTCCGGATTAATTATTGACACTCCGTGATCTTTCGCCTATGCTTCTTTCCGCCGAATACGCGTCTCCTTGTTTTCTGTTGTGTACTGAAAAATCTGCTGACATGTAATATTTCGAAAGAATTAACGCTCATGGTGCTCGTGACAACCTTTAGAGAAACCGTTAATCGGCATGGCAGCCAGAAGTCGTGCCCTTTTTTTCATTCTTTCGCTGATTTCCCAATAATGCCATGCTTCTGCCTCTCCGGTCCTCCGATGGCACCGGTTTTTGCGAATTAGACCATGGAACCCATGGCTTTTCGGTCTTACGTGAGCATGCACCTTTTCCAAAAAAAGGCAGGGCCTATCAGGCTATGAAAAATTATTCAGCAAAAACCGCATACATTACCGGTGGTTCCAGCGGAATCGGTCTGGCGATTGCCAGGGAACTCCTAAGGTGCGGGGCAACAGTGGTGCTCATAGCAAGAAACCATGAAAGGCTTGAGTCTGCTCGTGAAGATCTTCAATCACTTACGAGCAAAGAGCGCCAGACGGTTCATCTCGTCTCGGTTGATGTCTCCAAAATGGATCAGGTCCGAGACACGCTTTCCAGGACCGCAGAGACTTACGGTGCTCCTGATATTCTCGTCAATTCGGCAGGTATTGCCTATCCTAACTATTTCCAAGAAATTCCATATGAAAAGTTAGTTGACGTAATCACGATAAACCTGATAGGGACATGGAATGTGATTAGGGTTTTGGAACCATATATGAGAGACAAAGGTGGAACTATTGTCAACATCTCATCTATCGCCGGTTTTATTGGAACGTTTGGATACACCGCCTACAGCGCATCCAAGTTTGGAGTGATCGGCCTATCCGAAGCACTCAGAGCAGAGCTTAAGAGATACGGCATTAGTGTTTCAGTCCTCTGTCCCCCCGATACCGATACGCCGCAACTTGCCGAAGAAAATAAGACAAAACCAGCTGAAACCAAAGCTCTTTCAGAAAAATCAAAGCCAATGAGCGCTGAGGCTGTTGCAAAGGCCTGTATCCGCGGCATGGAAAAGGGGGAATTCATGATTATCTCCGGTTTTTCAGGAAAAATGATCTATCTGGCAAAACGTCTTTTTCCCACCTGGGTTAACTGGATGATGGACCGAGAGATACGACGGGTGCAGAAGCACGGCACCTGAGAGCAAAGAAAATGCGAGTGCTTTCTAGGATACGCACGATGATGAAGATGCCAAGATTTCAGGGGGAAGTATGAACGGTACACCAGGGATTTTCCAGAAATGCTATAACTTCACAGAAGCAGTGAAAGCTCGAGAATTCGGTCTTTATCCTTATTTCAAGCCCATTCAGGGCTCTCGGGGATCAAGGGTAATCATTGAGGGTCGGGAACTTATCATGGCCGGCTCAAATAACTATCTCGGGCTTGCCTTAGACCCGGAGGTTCGCGAAGCAAGCATAGAGGCTATCAAGAAATATGGAACAAGCTGTTCCGGCTCACGCTTCATGAATGGAACGCTGACCCTCCACGAAGAACTCGAGGAACGGCTCGCTGTCTTCGTAGGCAAAGAAGCAGCTCTCTGCTTTACCACAGGCTATCAGACTAACCTGGGTTCGATATCCGCACTTGTTGGGCGCGGGGAGCACGTGCTTACCGACAAATTTAACCATGCTTCCATCATGGATGGCATTTTTCTCGCCCTTGGCCTAAATCGCAAAGTCAACATCCACCGATTCAAGCATAATGATTTGGAGGACCTGGAAAAAAAGCTCTCAGGTATCCCCCCTGAAGCGGCAAAGCTGCTTGTAACCGATGGTGTTTTCAGTATGGAGGGAGATATTGCCAAGCTTCCTGAGCTCAAGGCCCTGTGCGAAAAATACCGTGTCGGGCTCTATCTGGACGACGCCCATGCAATAGGTGTAATAGGTAAGACGGGCCGCGGCACAACAGAATTTTACCACGATCAAGAAGGGCCCGACTTGATCATGTGCACCTTCTCCAAGGCTTTCGGCTCAATAGGCGGTTTTGTGGCAGGTGAGGAAAGGGTCATTGATTACATCAAGCATGTCTCGCGACCGCTCATCTTCAGCGCAAGCATGCCTCCTGCTAATATTGCCGCAGTCATGGCGGCCCTTGGCATCATTGAACGAGAACCCCAACGTGTAATCAGATTGCAGGAAATAGCCCGCAAAATGATACAGGGCTTCTCAAGCATGGGTTTCAATATCGGAAAAAGCGAAACACCCATTGTGCCCCTGATTATCGGGGATAACCAAAAGACCTTCCTTTTCTGGAAAAACCTCTTTGACAGAGGCGTGTATGTCAATCCGGTCGTAAGCCCGGGTGTTCCTCCGAACCGCGCCCTGATTCGGACATCATTTATGGCCATCCATACCGATGAAGAGCTAGATCAGACCCTCGAAATCGCAGAACAGGAAGGAAAAAAACTAGGCATAATCTGACCATCCCTCCTCATCCATTATGTTGACTCATATTGTGCAACAGGTCTGCCCTCTCGATTGATTGTGCCAAAGGCCTTCCTCAGTAATCTTTTTAGTCTGAATCCCGTTGATGCCGGTCAATTGACAATTGGTACCTTGACAGATTCTGTCTTTGTGATAATTATTTATTAGTAAAGTATGTGCCATAAATCCGCGATGAGGCTCTCTACAAAAGGAAGATATTCCGCACGGACTATGCTTGATTTGGCCCTCCATCTTGGAGAGGGTCCGGTATTGGTAAAGGATATCTCTGAAAGGCAAAGTATATCTCGGGGATATCTCGAGCAACTGTTTATTCCCCTCAGATCAGCGGGCCTGGTGAAGAGCGCTCGCGGCGCTTCGGGTGGATTTACGCTGGCTCGACCGCCCTCAGAAATATGGCTCACTGAAATCATGGAGGTTACAGAAGGTTCGACGGCACCTGTACCTTGTGTTGATGAGCCTGGGTTCTGTACCCAAAGCAACGAATGCACAACTCGCGAAGTCTGGGTGGAGATGAAAAGGGCCTGCGACAGCTTGCTCGATTCTATCACTTTGCAGGATTTGGTAGACCGGCATAGAAAGAGATGTACAGAATACGCAGAAGAGCAAAAATCTGAAAGACGCATTGGGTTTTGAGATAGTTGGAGTCTTCGGTGGCGAACATAGTTGCTGTATGCACCAGCAAGACAAAGGGCACGAGAAAAAAGACGGTGTCAGAGGCTACTGCTGAAAAGGATTTTGGTTTTCTTGGCGATGCCCATGCCGACCCCTGTACACATCGCCAGGTAAGCCTGTTGGCCGTTGAAAGCATTGAGAAGATGAGAGGCCTTGGTTTCGATGTTGGCCCCGGGGATTTTGCTGAGAATCTGACAACCAAGGGGATAAACCTCCTGTCCCTGTCCATTGGCACACATCTCACTGTTGGAAATGAGACCGTCCTTGAACTTACCCAATTCGGCAAGGAGTGCCACGCCAAATGTGCGATCTTCCGGCAGGCAGGCACGTGTGTTATGCCCACAGAGGGTGTCTTCGCCAGGGTAATCCGTGGCGGGGTTATCAGAGCTGGAGACCCAATAAGGATCGGAAATGTTGGATAAATTCCCCATCCTCCGCGCAACCAGGGACAGAATAATGGAGATGGAGGACATTGTTGTAAAGGAATTCCACCTCACGATCGTCCTGAATGACCGCGAACTGGTGGCGCTTTTGTGCTCCCCGGAAAAGCTGGATTGTCTCGCGATTGGCTTTTTGTTTTCAGAAGGCTTAATAAACAGCAAAGACGACATCAAAGAAATAGATCTTAATGCCGAGGGAAGCCTTGTGAGGGTGGCAACCAAAATGCCTCAGAAGTTCCCAGAGGATATTCTCTCTAAGCGGCTCATTGGCTCAAGCGGAGGAAAGGGAGGCTCTCCTTATGCCGGCATTGATCCACGATCGAAGATAGACACGCCCATCCACCTTTCGCCTTCTGAGGTTCTCAATCTCGTTGAACAATTCGTTCACCGCTCTGAACTATTCGAGTCTACCGGTGGTGTGCACAGTGCTGCCTTATGCGATACGAAGAGCATCCTGGTCTTCAGTGAGGATATCGGGCGACACAATGCTATTGATAAGGTCTTCGGTGAATGCCTCTTAAAGGATATACCAATTCATGATCGCCTGCTTGTTACCAGTGGGAGGGTATCCTCTGAGATATTGAGCAAGGCGGCTAAAAGGAAGATCCCACTCCTCATATCGAAATCCGCTCCCACAAATCTAGGGGTAAAACTAGCTGACGAACTGGGTATAACGCTCATTGGTTTTGTCCGTGAAAACCGGATGAATGTTTACACCCATAGCTGGAGGGTGGTGTCTCATGGAAAATGATCAGAATATAGTCATTTTGATAACCACCGGCACCGATGGAGAAGCCCGGCGAGTAGCCGAAGCACTCCTCGAGCACAGGAAAGCGGCGTGCGTCAATATCGTGCCCACGGTTACATCCCTCTTTTGGTGGGAAGGCCGAATGGATTCCGATCAGGAAAGCCTCCTGATTGTTAAGAGTAAGGCCTCGTCGCTTGATGAGATCGTTAGCCTGGTCAAAGAGATTCATAGCTACGACGTCCCGGAGGTAATCGCCTTGCCTATCATCGGTGGTAACCCCGACTATTTAAACTGGATAGGCGAAGAGACGCAATAGCAGGGAGTAATGAGCATATGTTAACCGCTCGTGAACGAGAACGGTATGACCGGCAAATAATGATTCAGGGCTTCGGCGAGGAAGGGCAAGAAAGGCTCAAGAAGGCCCGCGTGCTCATCGCCGGTGCTGGCGGGCTCGGGTCTCCGGCTGCCGTCTATTTGACTGCGGCCGGCATTGGCAGCATACGAATCGTTGACCATGATACGGTCGAGCTCAGCAACCTGAATCGGCAGATCCTGCACTGGCATGAAGACCGGGGCAAGAGCAAGGTTGACTCAGCCAAAGAAAAGCTCATGAGACTGAATCCGGACGTGAAAATAGAGGCCATCGGAGATACGATAACGGAAGCCAATCTCGATCACCTGGTATCCGACTGCAATCTCATTGTTGATGCCATGGATAACCTGCCCACGAGATACCTGTTAAACAAGGTCGCCATCGAAAACAATATCCCCTTCTTTCATGGAGCAGTCTACGGGTTCGAAGGAAGGGCTATGACCATCGTCCCCGGCAAATCGGCATGCCTCAGATGTGTGTATCGGGGGGTTATTCCTGAAGAGAAATTCCCGGTGATTGGAGTTACACCGGCGGTTATCGGCTGCATTCAGGCAACCGAGGCAGTAAAGTACCTCGTGGGGGTTGGTGAACTTCTGATCAATAAACTCTTAATTTATGACGGGCTCAGCATGCAGTTCACCGAATTGAGGGTCAAGAAAGACCCCCATTGCGAGCACTGCGGTCAGGCGACGAGAAAGGAGTAGGAATTGAGCATAACGGTAAATATTCACCAGGCATTACGCCATATCACGAACAATCAGGCCACAGTTAACGTTTCAGGTGCCACCGTAGGTGAGTGCCTCGCTGACTTGGTGCAGAGGTTTCCCGACATCAAGAGCAAGCTTTTCGACAAGAAGGGAAAGCTGCTCAACTATATTGATATCTACGTCAACGCCGAAAGCTCCTACCCGGAGGAACTTGCCAAACCGGTCAAGGACGGCGATAAGCTCTCAATAACCCTCATGATTGCGGGAGGCTAATGTCCACATCAGATCGGCGCGCCTGAGAGCTTTCCGCCCACGGCAACAGGATAAGGACAGGAGGAAGGGTTCTTCCACATGTTCCTTATGGCAAGACCCTCCTTAGGCTAAGCCTGCCCATGATCCTAACCGGCAATGGGCAGGGCGATGAGCAGAATTACTCTACCCAACGGGGTTCGCCTTTGACCGGGTAGCCTCCCTTTGCAAGCCTTTCCATGATCAGGTTAACGGTGGTCTTACTATCATCAAAGGTAACCGTGACCGTGAAGGCTTCTGCGTCAAGATGGTATTTCGTTATGCCATCAATACTCGTCAGGATAGACTTTATCCCTTCCTGTGGATCACCTCACCCACCACCTGGCGCAGGCAAATTCGGTACGGTTAACTTAACCGTTGCCTCAGGTGTGGCCGCTAGAAGGGCTTGTGAAACGTAAAGTAGTAAAAGACCAGCCGCTGCCAGGAACAAGAGAATCTTTCTATATTTCATGGAATCCTCCCTTTCAATTGAAACGTCTCTGATTAACTTAATCACATATCAGGTCGATTCAAAAGCAACAACTCTGGAAAACGATGAACTCATGTGGGGCAATGAACTAAATAAGTTGTCGCCTTCGACCGGACAGCCTGGGTGCCTCTCTGAAGAGCATTGCGATGGTTTTCTCAAAGCTGAATTATCCGATCGCACCTTTCCATAAGAGACTGCATGTTCTTTCTCTCCCTCCTTCCCAGTTCCCCTCCCCCAAGACTCGATCCGTAATAACCGTTCATAATCACCGTGGGTGTTGAGTTGAGCCATGAAAGGAGTTTGTAAAGCGCTCCGGCCTGCAAGTAGAGTGAAATATCGTTTACAAAAAGGGTCTTGCCGGGATTCTTTAGGTATTCGAGAAAGATGTTCTCTATCAATTCCGCATTTTGTTTCGCCAGCGTCTCGACTTCATCAGTGCTCCTCCCCATGAGCCTGGGTGCCACGATTGGTGCTGTGTAACACCTTATAACATCACCGGCCTCTATGTTCATCTTTCCGCCAACGCCTTTCGTCCGTTCTGGGGCCATATCTATGAGGGCAAGGTCATCTTCACCCTCGAAGATGAATTCGTTTATGAGTTTGCTCAGGTAGGTCGTTTTCCCGGTGTTCACCTCACCCACAATAATGATCTTTTTGTTCTTGAATTCGTGAACGCTCATTCCTCTTTCATGCTTAGTTTGCGACGGCATTAAACAAAACCAACCTTAACTAGAATGAATCTCACTGCAACCACGCTCGTCACCAAAAGGGTGAGGCCCCCCAAGACATTAAGCACAACCGAATTCCTGTATTCTCCCACTATGTTCCTTTTATTTAGCAGATAGAGCATAATGGCAATAATGAGCGGGGTCCCGCACAGTCCAAGAGCGAGCATCAGCGGAAGAAGCAGGAAAAAACTTCCCTTCATAAATGGGCCGAACGCACTCAACAATGCTCCCCCGAGAATAACCATATGGAATTTTCTAGTTTCAGGGTTCATGTCCCATTTCATTTTGTCAAATATGAAATAGGTGCCGGCCAAAAATGTAGGTGATATGGTAGAAAGGGTAGCGGCCCACAAACCAATGAGAAATATGACCATTGCATGCTTACCAAGCAATGGCCCAAGGCTCAAAGCAGCGTCGGTGGCCAGTTTTACCTTTATCTGGTTTGGATGCAAAACCGCGGCAGCCACGAGAAAAATGGCCACGCTGTAAATGCCGAAGGCGAATCCCATGGAAAGGGTGTTGTCGAACCGGGCCAAACCCAGGTCTTTTCTAGACCACTTCCTGGCATTGGTGTTATAGCTGTGCATGCCGATGATGGTTATGTGAACGGCACCTCCCAATATGGCCGCAATCATAAGGGCCGAGTCAATCCCGCCAGGAATGTTGGGGAGAATACCTCTAACGACATCAACGACCGTGAAATCGGCCTGGAACGCCGTTATGATAAAACATAACACCACGAACCCTACAAGGGCTTTGCAAAGGTTCTCAAACCACCGGTAACCGCCACGAATCAGCGCCAGTGAGATTATGATTGCGTACAGTATTCCCCACCAGGGGCTCTCAATCCCCGTTACAATTGAGGTGACGCCAACCAAGGCGTTCATTAAGACCAGTGCGGCAAGATACGTTGCAAGAGCGGCATCAATGGCCAAAACCCACGCCCAAATGGGGCCGAGACGGTCTTCAACTGTGGCAATAACTCCCCTGCCCTCCAGGATTCCGATTCTGGCTCCAAGGTATTGAGCAGTAGCTCCAAAGATCGCACTCAAGATTACAACCCACAAGAGCTCAAACCCGTAGGAGGCCCCTGCGATGCATACACTGGCAAGCGTGGCAGGTCCACAGGCTACGGCACTAATGATCCAGGCAGGCCCCATCTGACGGAAATATGTAGGCCATCTTCTTAGCATTTAGACTAGCCTCCTCCAAATGAATCCCCTTCCCCAATGGAAGAAGAGCTTTTTATATTGACAGTAATACCACTTTGTGGTATCTAATTTCAAGAGTTTCTTCACATTCCCGAGGAGATCTTTAGAGAAGGCTATGAACAGAGAGAAGTTCCTTCAGGCCCGTAACAAGTTAGACAAGACTCAGAAACAGATAGCTGAGCTTTTAGGCACGTCGCTTAAGGCAGTTCACAGCTATTAGCAGGGGTGGCGATCGGTGCCAGCCCATGTGGAACGGCAAATCTTCTTCCTTGTTTCAAGGAAAAGGGGTGATCAGAAAGGAAGGCAGGCTTGCTGGGTTATCAAAGAATGCCCTCCCGAGCGCAGAAGGCAATGTCCTGCATGGGAGTTCCAGGCTGGGACGCTTTGTTGGTTCATCAACGGCACCAGCTTCGAAGGGTAAGTGCGAGAAAACTATCACGTAAATATGAAGGTCTGCGGATCCAGCGAGGTGTTTTATTCTTTCCTGCAACGACACCTAAGCGCTAAGGCGCTCTTAAAGGAGCGAAGGCATCGAGGTGTTTGATCAATTAGAGACTTTGCAAAGTCAAAGGGGCAAGAGTGCCTGCATCTATGAACCGAAAGCTGTAACTGCCACAAACCTCTGATCAATAGAAATGCATATCATATCGCTGAATTCAACATTGATAGGGGCATGTGTAAGTTCTGCAGGACACCTAGCCCAGGCAGACGGGGCGATACATAATAGGGTTCTAAAGAATGCCTTGCGATATTGAATTCGGCAGTAACATAGCACGAGCGCGGACGAGGCAAAAATGTACATGGGTTTAACAGAAAAACAGATTAGGCGCTATAGCCGTCAAATTGTCCTCCCCGGGGTCGGAGGAAAAGGACAAAGGAAACTCCTGGAGGCCAAGGTTTTCATGGTCGGTGCAGGAGGTTTAGGTTCTCCAGCGGCCATATACCTAGCAGCAGCTGGGGTAGGGAAGCTCGGGATTTGTGATTCTGATCGTGTCGATTTGAGCAATTTACAGCGCCAGATTCTTCACCACACCCGCGACCTCGGGAGACCAAAAGTGGTTTCTGCAGCGGAAGCACTCAATGACATAAACCCTGACGTCGAAGTCGTCCAGTACCCGTTGCGGCTTTCCTCAGAGAATATCATGGACATCATTGCCGACTACGATATTGTCGTCGAGGGTAGCGACAACTTCCCCACGAAGTATCTAGTGAACGATGCCTGCTTCTTAGCGGGCAAGCCCGACGTCCATGCTGGCATTTTACGATTTGAAGGTCAAGTTACTGTATTCGTTCCCGGCAATGGGTGCCTTCGCTGCCTATGGCCTGCCCCACCGCCGCCGGACATGGTACCCAGTTGCCAGGAGGCAGGCGTCTTGGGTGCCCTTACCGGAATTGTCGGCGCCATCCAGGCGAATGAGGCGATCAAGCTTATCCTGGGTTTAGGAGAACCGCTGACAGGAACGCTGCTACTATTTGATGCACTACACATGGAGTTTTCGAAAGTACAGGTCAGTCACAGAGGCGACTGTGCCCTTTGTGGAAACAGCCCTACCATAAAAGAACTCATCGATTACGAACAGTTTTGCAGAATCAGTTAGGATACATATGAAACACCAGAAGAATTCGAAAGGAGGCACGATGCGCGCCGAAGCTAGACCGGAAGAAATCTGCGGAGCCAGAAATGAGACCAATGAAGCACCGAAAATTAATCGGGAGATCGATCTCAAAGGAGAAGTGTGTCCCTATACCTTTGTCAAGTCCTTGCTCGCCCTGGAGGAAATGGAGGTTGGAGAGGTGCTGCGCGTAACTGTGGACTACCCTCCCTCTGCAGAGAATGTTCCCAGAAGTTTGAAAAACGAGGGACATGAGATTCTGTCAGTAACTCGGATCGATAATACCGATTGGGAAATCACCGTAAGGAAAATCGCCCTGGATGAAGGGGAGTAAAAACTCAAAAAGATCGCATCTTGGCAGCCCAAATCGCACTGTCTATAGGCCACGGCACTGGTGATCCGGAAAGACCCCACCTGGCACACACACTTTTCGTCGTAACAATTACAGCCCTTCACACCAACCCGTCCCTATCCTCGAAGGAAATTTTTTCAAGGAAGGTATTTCTAGTTGACAAAAGTACCACAGCGTGGTATTTTTCTAAATTATGACGCCTTTTGGGATTAACCAAAACCGTGCTAAGGGCCCATATGGACAGTGAAAAATTTCTGCAGGCCCGTAAGAAGCTGGGCAAGACACAGAAACAGCTGGCCGAACTCTTGGGCACCTCGCTCAAAGCGGTGCACAGCTATGAGCAGGGATGGCGATCGGTGCCAGCCCATGTGGAGCGGCAGCTTTTTTTCTTGGTGTCGAGGAAAAGGGGAGATCAGAACGAAGGAAAGGCTTGCTGGGTTATCAAAAGATGCCCTCCCGATCGCAAGAAGCAATGCCCTGCCTGGGAATTCCGGGCCGGGAGGCTCTGTTGGTTTATTAACGGCACCATTTGTGGGGGTATTGTCCATAAGAACTGGAATGAAAAGATGAAGATTTGCCGGAACTGTGAGGTTCTATCATATCTGCTGCAACCTCAGGATTCCCATCATGAACCGTAGCACAGGCTTAGATTTAGTACACACAAAAGTGAAGCTCCCCGCGCTTCCGCGCGGGGCATCTATGACGAAGTCAAGCGGAACTCGGCCGAAGCCGCTCGTCTTTCCATCCTCCGTAGATAGGGTTACCCGGCCTTCGTAGCCTTTTTGGCTACTATGGCGGAGCAGGCCTGCGGACACCGTCGGCCATAGCCTATGGCGTCGGACGAGGACGGGCGCTCTGAGAGCTTCCGGCTTCGTCAAAACTTCGGCGGGACAAGTCGGCGCGGTCGCCTCGCCATCCGTGTCGAGCAGGACCCTACAGCAAGCTGCAGCCTATTCTGGCGAAGGCGAATAAAGGAGCTTAGGGATTTAGGCAAGATGATACACCGAGAAGTCTCAAAAAACCAAATAGTGGTGATGCCATGGATCATGCAGAGGCCCTTGAGGGCCACTATTGCGTGACGGCCTGAGTTAGAATGTAATAATTAACACTACTCGAAGAGGTTGAACATGGCTAAGACCATCAAAGAGATCAATGAAAAGATCAAGAGAGGAGAGGCAGTCGTAGTGACTGCCGAGGAGATTATCGACATTGTCGAAGAGAAGGGAGCTAAGAAAGCAGCTCAGCAGGTGGACGTGGTCACAACGGGTACCTTTGGTCCGATGTGTTCATCCGGTGCCTACTTTAACATCGGGCACAGCACCCCTAAGATAAAACTGGGTGGAGAACGGGCCTATCTGAATGACGTGCCTCTTTATACCGGCCTTGCTGCCGTCGATACCTTCATCGGGGCAACCGCTCTACCTGATGATGACCCGAGGAATAAAACCTTCCCCGGTGAGTTCAGGTACGGTGGTGGTCACGTAATCGAAGATTTGGTAGCCGGCAAAGATCTAAAGCTGGTTGCCAATGCTTACGGAACAGATTGTTATCCAAGGAGGAAACTGGAAACCTGGGTCAATATTAGAGATCTCAATGAAGCGGTGCTTTTCAATCCCAGGAATGCCTACCAGAATTACAACGTAGCTGTTAACCTGGGTAATACGGCTATTTATACTTACATGGGGATGCTCAAGCCCAATCTAGGCAGTGCTAACTATTGCAGCGCTGGGCAGCTCTCTCCTCTCTTGAACGATCCCTATTATAAGACAATTGGCATCGGCACAAGAATCTTCTTGGGAGGGGGAATCGGCTACGTAGTCTGGCAGGGGACTCAGTTTAACCCCGCGGTTCAGCGCAAAGACAACGGTACACCGTGTGTTCCTTCAGGAACCTTAGCCGTTATCGGAGATTTGAAACAGATGAGCGCCGAATGGCTGGCAGGTACATCCATGCAAGGTTACGGAACAACCCTTACCGTTGGCATCGGCGTTCCGATTCCCATCCTAAATGAGGAAATGTGTACGTATACCGCAGTAAATGACGAGGAGCTATGGACTCAGATCGTCGACTACGGCGAGAGCTATCCTCAGGGAAAAAAGGGGAGCCTCGGCGAAGTGAACTACGCCCAGCTCAAGAGCGGTAAGATCACCGTTCAAGGCATGGCGGTTCCCACCGGGAGCCTTTCAAGTTATCCCAAGGCAGTAGAGATAGCCAAAACATTAAAGGAATGGATTGAGAAAGGGGACTTTCTGCTCACTGAACCGGTAGGCTTTTTCCCAGGGCCTGAAACGGGCACCACGTGCAAACCGCTTAGGGAAAGGCCTCTTGAAAAATAGGCTGAAAGGAAAGCGCGGGAGGCGCAGATGAGAATATACCTGATCTGCGCCTTCCCCATTTCCGCTTCTTGGAGGTTGTTAAGATGATCTCTCAAAGAATAGTACTCCATTTTCCGTATAAGCTGGCCGATCAACCCATCGTGCATAGGTTGGTCAAAGACTATGACCTCGAATTTAACATTCTCAAGGCCTATATTACCGCAGAGGAAGGAGGCCTCTTGGTTTTGGAATTGGGTGGTGAAGAAAAGAACTATGAACGAGGTATCCAGTATCTGAAGGAGGTGGGAGTAAAATTGCAGCCCCTATCTCAAGATGTTGTTCGCAATAGCACAAGGTGCAGTCACTGTGGTGCCTGTGTTCCTTTGTGCCCGGCTGCTGCCTTTGAGGTTGTACCGGTAACGAGAGAGGTTCATTTTCATGACACCAAATGCGTTGCCTGTGGGCTCTGCGTCAAGGCCTGCCCGTTACGGGCAATGGAGGTAAGGTTCTAATGGCTCAGAATACGAAATATCCTGAAAACATGGGTGAGTAGTTCAAATGCTTGAGAGAATTCGAGAGGATATCCAAACAGTGTTCGCGAAGGACCCAGCAGCGAGGAGCGTGCTGGAGGTCCTCATCTGCTATCCCGGGCTTCATGCCCTCTGGTTACATAGAATAGCCCACCTGCTCTGGAGGCATGAGTTCTTTTTTGTCGCGAGACTTGTATCCCATATCGGCCGATCATTATGCGGCATCGAGATTCACCCTGGAGCAAAGATCGGCCGGCGGTTCTTTATCGACCATGGTATGGGGGTGGTCATAGGTGAAACTGCCGAGATCGACAATGATGTTCTGTTATACCAAGGCGTGGTTTTGGGCGGCACAACCCTGGAAAAGAAGAAGCGCCATCCCACGTTGCAAAATCGCGTAGTCGTTGGAGCAGGGGCGATAATTCTGGGAGCCATTACCGTTGGGGATGGAGCCAGAATCGCCGCCGGCAGCGTCGTTGTCCGAGACGTGCCCCCAGGGGCTACGGTAGTCGGTGTACCCGGAAAGATAGGTAAAGAGTTTTCATCAAAGGAGATCCGGGCCTTGGAGCATGGAAACCTGCCCGACCCGATAGCCGATGCCATTCAGTTCGTGCTCACGGAGCAGAAAAAACTCGAGAAACGAATAAAGGAATTAGAGTCAAAAGAGAACAAACCTGTAGAATTACGGGAATATCTGAATAATAGACCGGAAACCATAGAAGCGCCTTCGGGGGTATCCGAAGAACTCATCAAGAAGGGAACGCTGTAAGTTGTAAGCCATCAGTCGACCAAGGTTCTGATGTCTTGGTTGAGGGATTTGAGGTAGGAGACAATGCGAACAGTAGAATTTGTAACCAAAGAAATGGGTCGCAGGAAGAGGAAAACAACAGCCGGTATCCTATGTATACTCCTGGGTATCAGTATCTTTGTGGCTGCCCAGACTATCAACAGCGCCTTGTATGATAAGGCCAAAGAGCAGCTCTTGAGATTCGGCGCGAATATCATCATCCAGCCCGGCGGCGAGCTCTTTGACACAAACGCCCTAACACAGGGCACCGCGTTGCTGCCCGAGGTATACGGTAAAAGGATACAAACCATAGAGCACGGCGGAATGATCGTGGCGGTATCGCCCAAATTGCATGAACGTTTCGTGGTTGGTGATGTCAGCCTTTCAGTGGCCGGCATTACGGAGGACGAAATCAAGGCCAAACCCTGGTGGATGATCGACAGGAAAATAGTTACTGATCAGTTCCCACAAGGCAACGAAATCCTTCTGGGCCATTACACAGCGGCTCATGTAGGGCCTGTCAGCCAGGTAAAGCTCGGGGATGAGGTATTCAGGGTAAGCGGGATCTTGGACGAAACCGGTTCAGCCGATGATCTCATGGCATTCGTACCATTACATATCTTGCAGGGCCTCACCGGGAGAGAAAGGTTGGTGAACGTGATCGAGGTCTCTACCAGCTGTATCTCGTGCTCCACCATGAACCTCTATGATATCGCCGATGAGATAGACAAAGCGCTCCCAGACGATGCCAGGGTGATACCGGTGAAACAGATAGCCGAAGCTCAGATCGGCACCCTTACCAAGATCGAGGACTTTATTCGCATCGTTTACATTGTCGTATTATGTCTGGGCGGTTTTCTCGTGATGAATTACATGTCCTCAACCGTGTCTGATCGTCGCCACGAGATCGGCATTCTCCTGGCCATTGGAGCCGATGCAAGGAAATTATACACGTTTTTTATCCTAAAGGCCCTGTTTCTGGGCGTGATCGGCGGTCTCGCCGGTTACGCATTGGGTACGATCATCTCGATGGCGGCAGGCCCCCAGCTTGCCGGTACGCCTGTCCCGCCAATACTCCATCTCTTACCGTATTCCGTTGCTATCTCAACGGCCATTTGCATCACAGCGAGTATATTGCCGGCTAAAAGGGCCGCCCAACTTGACCCGGTTGAGGCGCTACAGGAGGTGTGAGAATGATCGAACTGAAGAGCGTGACAAAGTCCTATGGGAGCATTGGAGCGCTGAACAACGTTAGTTTACAGGTAGAGAATGGCGACTTTATCGCAATAGTCGGTCCTAGTGGAAGCGGTAAAACCACATTCCTAAATCTGGTCGCGGGGTTATTGACCCCAACATCGGGCGAAACCCTGGTTGACGGCGTATCGCTTGGAAAACTGGGGCCGCGGGAACGGGCGGCCTTCCGGAGGAAGAAATTTGGCTTCGTGTTTCAGACATTCAATCTCATTTCGTACCTTACAGCTATTGAAAACGTAGAAATACCGCTCTATTTCGCCGGGGCACATCCCACCAAACAGAGGGCCAGAGCCAGCCAATTGCTGGAGAAGGTCGGCTTGAAAGACCGATTCTTCCATCTGCCCTCTGAGCTCAGCTTAGGCGAGCAGCAACGGGTCGCCATTGCGCGCGCCTTAGCAAATAATGCCTCTGTCATACTGGCAGACGAGCCCACCGGAAATCTGGACACCAAAACCGGAGAGAATCTCATGGGATATGTGAAGGAACTCAACGGACAAGGGGTAACCGTGCTCTTGGTGACGCATGATGCTGCAATTGCGGATTTCGCCAAGAGAAAAATAGAAATTGTAGACGGGAGGATAATGTAATGAAAGGCAAACAAATTATGTTCTTTTCCATTGCGGTGCTGGTTATTATAGGATTAAAATTGGACAGTTGGTCCTTGCCCGAGCCTCAAAATTCGGATAGGATCCAGCTGGGCATGTACGAGGGGAAAGTAGACTATGATTCCAAACTGGGTTATTACTATATTGAGGCCAGGGGAGCACGCTTTCCCTTCAAGACAGACCCAAGAGAGGCCCTTACGGTAACCCTCGACGCCCCGGGAAAGGACATGCTCGCCAAACACTCGGCACTTCTGCTGGGGATGATGGGTGAAAAAGTGGTTCGCACTACCATACTGATAAACCCGGATGAGGAGGATGAAGTCATGCCGGCCGTAAGAGACCTGGCGCTCTATCTGCAGATCGTCAATCGTAACAAATTCAATGGTATCGCCTACACAAAACCCGGCAGCAAGTCACCGAGTTCCGTTAAGGATGGCTCTCAGATCCAGTCACTGGACTCGGATGCCACGCCCATGACTCCTGTAATCCAAATAAAAGGCCCTAAGAGCGGGGGCCGAGAGACGCTGGTAAGGGTTTTTGGAGACGGCAAATTCGTCATCGAAGGGAAAACCACTGACGAGCTCTACCGGGCAGCGGATTTCGTGAGCGTAACCCTTCTCAAGATGCTCTGCGGCAGCAACGACTGCCCTGATGTCGCTGCCTGTGCGACCGGCGGAGATTGTGGGTGCGGTTAATATCCTCGAAGGACCTAGAACGGACGGAATTGAGACAAAGGTTGCCATGAAAACCAGCACAGACAATAGAAAGGGGAAATCCCAAAACCTCGAGGACATTCTCCTGGATATGGAGAGCGTTCTCATTGCTTTTTCCGGCGGTGTGGATAGCACGCTCCTCTTGAGGGTTGCCAAGGATGTGTTGGGAAACAAAGTCCTTGCCGTTACGGCCAGCTCCACCGTTTATCCTTCCGAAGAGATAGAACAGGCGAAGGCCCTTGCTCATAACCTGAAAGCACGACATGAGATCATCGAAACCCGGGAACTAACGAACCCTAAATTCGTCAGCAATCCAAAGGACAGGTGCTACTGGTGCAAGAAAGAACTCTTTGCCGAACTTACAAGCATTGCCAAAGAGAATAACCTGAAGTATGTCGTGGACGGAAGCAACTTCGATGATCTGGATGACTTTCGTCCCGGCATGGAAGCGGCCCGCGAATTAGGGGTAAGATCGCCCCTTCAGGAGGCCATGCTGACCAAGCCCGATATTCGTTCCATGAGCAAAAGGATGGGCCTACCCACGTGGAGCAAACCCTCCTTCGCCTGCCTCGCTTCTCGCCTTCCCTACGGCACGCGGATAACAAGGGAAAATCTCATCACGATTGATAAGGCAGAACGCTTTTTGAAGGATCTCGGGTTCACGCACGTACGAGTGAGGCATCATGATACCATAGCCAGAATAGAAGTCCCCAAGAAAGATATTCCCAGATTGTTAAGTGATAAGCCGAGCTCGAAGATCGTATCCTATTTCAAAACGTTGGGTTACTCCTATGTAACGGTTGATCTGGAAGGATATAGAACGGGGAGCATGAACGAGGTTCTAACGGAAAACGGCAAAGGATGAGAAGAATATACCTTGACTACGCGGCCACTACTCCTGTTGACCCGGAAGTTGTAAAGGCGATGTCATCATTCTTCACCGACACCTTTGGCAACCCCTCCGGTACCTATTCTTATGGCCAGGAGGCGAAGGGAGCCATCGAGGAGGCGCGGGCTAAGGTTTCCGAGCTCATCGGGGCAGAGGTTGATGAGATCGTCTTCACGAGCGGCGGGACCGAGTCCGATAACTTCGCACTTGTGGGCGTGGCCTATGCAAACGAGGCCAAAGGGAATCATATAATCACCACCCCTGTTGAGCACCATGCGGTGACAGAGACCTGCAAGTTTCTGGAGGAGAGGGGGTTCCGAATAACCTATGTCCCGGTAGACGAGTACGGCCTGGTGGATCCCTCTGATGTGAAGAAGGCGATAACCGGTGATACCATCCTAATTTCGGTGATGCACGCCAACAATGAAATGGGCACGATCGAGCCGATAGCGGAGATAGGGAAGATTGCGAAAGAGCGTGAAATCTATTTTCATACCGATGCTGTGCAGACTGTAGGCCATCTGCCGGTAGATGTGGATGAGCTTGGCATTGATCTGCTCTCCCTCTCGGCGCATAAGCTTTACGGCCCCAAGGGGGTTGGGGCATTGTATATCAGGAGGGAAACCAGACTGGCCCCGTTGATGCACGGCGGCGAGCAGGAGAGGCGGCGACGGGCGGGCACCGAAAATGTCCCCGGAATCGTCGGCCTTGGCCGGGCAATAGAACTCGCCCGGCAGGAAATGAGCAACGAAACAGATCGGCTCACATCCCTTCGGGACAAATTGATCATGGGTATCCTCGAGCGGATTGACCATACCCGTCTCAACGGGCATCCCGCAATGAGGCTGCCCAACAATGTTAATATAAGCTTTGGGTTTTTGGAAGGAGAATCAATAGTCTTGAACCTCGATCTTGAAGGCATCTGTGCTTCTACTGGCTCAGCCTGCAGTTCGGCCAGCCTTGAGCCGTCTCATATTCTCTCGGCGATGGGGCTTTCCTCTGAACAGGTCTATGGTTCGGTACGGCTTAGCCTTGGGAAGTGGACTTCCGAGGAAATGATAGAGCGGGTCTTAGAAGTTCTACCGAAGATCGTTCACAGGCTTCGAGCTGTGTCGCCACTCTCGTAGGTGGGGATAAGACAACTGCCCTCTGCTCGGTTGCGAGTCCATCAATTCACTGTCTTAGGATTATTGAAACAGGCCTTGCATCCAAAAATAAGGGGTCTGAGGCCTACCTTATTTACTGTCGTATGGGTATGAACTCAAAAAGGGTCATCGTCGCCATGAGCGGTGGAGTAGATTCCTCGGTCGCCGCAGCCATCCTCAAAGAGGAAGGCTATCAGGTGATTGGGGTAACCATGCAAATATGGCCCCCGGATAGGCAGAAACGTGAGTTAGACCCATTTGGTGGTTGTTGCGGGGTCTCCGCAGTAGAGGATGCCAAGAGGGTAGCCTATAAACTGAATATCCCTCACTACGTGCTGAATTTCAGGGACATCTTCTTTCAAAAGGTTATTACTCCCTTTTGTCAAGACTATAGCCTGGGAAGAACCCCAAATCCCTGCATCAAGTGCAACCAGTATATAAAGTTCGGTGCGCTGTTGCGCAAAGGCCGGGAGTTGGGCGCATCTTCCATTGCCACCGGTCACTACGCCAGGGTAGAGAAGGATCAGGTGACAGGAAGATATGCTCTCAGAAGAGGGTTTGACCGTCGCAAGGACCAATCTTATTTCCTCTATCCGCTGACGCAGGATCAATTGAAACGTGTTCTCTTTCCCGTGGGAGATCATTCAAAGGAGGGCGTTAGGGAAATCGCAGGAGAACTCGGGCTTTCCGTAGCTGCAAAGCCTGAAAGCCAGGAGATTTGCTTTATCCCTCATAATGATTACCCTAGATTCCTCAGGGAACACACCCCACCGACAGCAGTGCGAGGTCCAATAGTGGATCGGCAAGGGGATGTCCTAGGGGAACACCAGGGGATCCCCTTTTACACCATAGGCCAGCGAAAGAGACTCGGGATATCCTCCAGCGAGCCGTTGTATGTAATCGCGATCAACCCGGAAGAGAATTCCATCGTGGTAGGAAGTAAAGGGGAGACATATGGGGACGAACTGATAGCCTCCCACCTCAACTGGATATCAATAAACAAACTGGAGCATTCGATTGAGGCGAGTGTGAAGATACGATACCTTCACGAGGAAGCCGAAGCAACAATAACGCCACTTAATGAAGATAAGGTCAACATAAGGTTTAAAGAATTACAAATGGCCATCACGCCGGGGCAGGCAGCAGTTTTCTATGAGGGCGATACGGTAATAGGCGGCGGAACGATAGAGAGGGCCGGAGGAGAACATCATTGCCGAAACAATTGCAGCGCACAACCTATGGCTAAAAGAACCCAACACGCAGAAGCTTGTGGAGATCTGATTCCTGCTTGCACGGGAGCTGATTTTCATAAACACCTCCAGAAGGGCTGATAAAGATGGCAGACGAAACACAGAAACTTTCTATAGTGCGTTTTACTGAAAAGGACAAAAACAGGATAGAGGACTTAGTAGCCCGGGAACGTCCCCTTACCATCATGCTCAACAATAGGGAATTGGTGACCCTGTTATGCACACCAAAGGATTTGAAATACCTGGCTGTCGGCTTCCTTTATTCTGAAGGCTTGATAAGTAGCAAGGATGAGATCAAGAAGATAACGGTTGACGAAAAGAGAGGTGTGGTCCGTGTCGAAACCGAAGAAGATAACGAATCAGCCGGCGAACTCGTATTCAAGCGTTTCATAACCTCAGGGTGCGGAAGGGGAGCCTCCTTTTACAGCTCTGCTGATGTGGGAGCTATGGCAAGGGTGGAATCCCAAATAAGGTTATTAGCGGAAGACGTTTTCGCCCTGATGAAGGCATTCCATCACCGCTCAAAGCTTTATAGGATGACTGGTGGCGTGCATAGTGCTGCTCTTTGTGACGCAGGGGACATTCTCCTCTTCGCCGAGGACATCGGCAGACACAATGCCATTGACAAAATCTTCGGTCAATGTCTTCTACAAGATTTGCCAACCGATGAACACGTAATAGTCACCAGCGGCAGAATCTCCTCCGAGATATTGCTCAAGGTAGCCAAGAGAACCATTCCCATAATCATCTCGAAATCCGCGCCTACTGATCTCGGGGTGAAGTTAGCCGATGAATTGGGCATAACCCTTATTGGTTATGTGAGAGGGAAGAGAATGAATGTCTATACTCATGAGTGGAGAATCGTGATTGATGCAGAACAGTAATGAAAAACTTAAAGAAAGCATAGTAAAGCTGAAAAGAGAGAGAAACGCCGTCATTTTGGCTCATAACTACCAACGGGGCGAAGTTCAAGATATAGCTGATTTCGTCGGCGATTCGTTGGGGTTAAGCCAAACCGCTGCTGGAACCGATGCAGCAGTGATAGTCTTTTGCGGGGTCCATTTTATGGCGGAAACAGCTTCGATCCTTTGCCCGGACAAGATTGTCGTGCTTCCCGATATGAATGCCGGCTGTCCCATGGCAAACATGGTCACTGCTGAAGAATTGAGGGCGATGAAACGGGAACACCCGAGGGCTGCCGTGGTCTGCTATATCAATTCAACCGCAGAGGTCAAGGCAGAATCAGATGTTTGCTGTACCTCGGCCAATGCCCTCAAGGTTGTAGAAAGCCTCGATCGCGAAGAGATACTATTTGTCCCTGACAAGTATCTCGGCCATTATGTCTCCATGAAGACTGACAAGGATTTGGTCTTCTGGCCGGGCTATTGCCCCACGCATCTCAAGATACTCCCAAAACATATTACCGATCTGAAGCAGAAATATCCCTCGGCAAAGGTTATTGTTCATCCCGAGTGCCGGCCGGATGTTGTCGCCCTCGCCGATGAAGTCCTAAGTACTGGAGGGATGTGCCGGTACGCCATGAGACAGGATGTCAGCACAATGATAGTGGGCACCGAGATTGGGATACTCCATCGGCTCAGAAAGGAGAACCCGGGCAAGGAGTTTATTCCTGCCTCAGGGCAAGCGGTTTGCCCTAATATGAAGTTGATTACCCTCGAGAAGGTCCTCAGTTCATTGGATGAAATGAAACATCAGATCAAGGTCCCAAAGAAGATCCGCCTGAAGGCGAAGGCAGCCGTGGATAAGATGCTAAAGGCAGTTTAGACGGTAGGTCACCACCCTGCTGTTCCTGTTAGGCAATTTCTGGGATTGGCGCCGGAACTCATTCTCTCAGAAATTTTCCAAGCCTATCGGGGACCGTAATACTCTTTATAACTCTAATGATTGTTTGGACCACTGCGCCGCGATCCGAGCAACCACACGTGGCCACCTCGATTGCACGAGGTCACCCTGACTAAAAGGCTATGCTATTCAGGGCGAAAACAATTCACTTCACCCACTTAGGTTCTCCTGAAACCGGATATCCTCCCTCTGAGAGGACTTCAATAATCTCTTGTACAGTGGTCTTTTCCGGATCGAATGTTACCGTTACCGTGAAAGATTCCGGGTACAGACCGAAGTTCAACACCCCTTCAGCATTTATTAGGATAGACCTTATCCTATCTTGTGGCTGACCTCAGCAGCCGGCAGGAACATTCATTACCGTTAACTCAACTGTCCTCGCCGTTCCTGCCGTACGCGCGTAATGGCACCCGAACATTACAAAGAGGCATAGGAGCGAAATACCTACAGCAATTTTTCCATTCCTCATGATATCTTCCTTTCCCAGGTAACTATTTTTTTCGGGTACAATACAATTAAGGCCTCATGTAACTCAAGGAAAATTTTATCGAAGCTCTTGCCTTTTTAGAGGGGCATTCAAGAACCCGGCACACAATGAAACGACCAATATTCTCAAAACCCCGGTTTTTACCCTTTGTTACGCTAACTCCTGCAGGTACGAGAATGCTGCAGGTCCTCAATCACCATTTCATTGTGTTTTCGGTGATGTAGTCGACAGGAAACCCTTTGACTAACTACCTTTACCCTGATAAAGAGGTTGAGGTGCTTACCCTTAAGAATCCGTTCGTTCTTGATGTCGATTACTGAATCTGATACATTTACCATAATAAAGGCGATCAAGGAACGTGGTCTTTTAGATAAGATTGCCCTGATTTCTTCAATCTGGTTCGGCGCAGGTCTGTTACCGGGAATGCCCGGTACGTTTGGCACGGTCGCGGCCATCCCACTGTATGTAGCAGGAAGTCTTCTCGGCCCTCAGTACCAGTTCTCAATTCTGCTGATAATAGCCATTGGCGCAATCTGGTCATCTCACCGGAGCCAAAGAATCCTTGGTTCGGACGACCCACCGGTGATCGTCGTTGATGAGGTAGCTGGTTTCTTGCTCACCACTGCGTTCATCCCCTTTACGTGGCCGGCTCTGGCAGGGGGGTTCTTTCTTTTCAGGTTTTTCGACATCCTGAAGCCGCCACCTATAAAGACCATCGAAAAAAAACTGAAGGGGGGGATCGGCATAGTTCTTGACGATCTGTTGGCGGGGGTATACGCCCACATATCGTTGAGACTTCTTCTCTTTATGCTCAATTGAAAACGTGCTATTGAAAAAAGTTATGCTTACAGAGATCATCATTATCGGCGATGAACTGATTTCAGGAAAGACCAGAGACCTCAATGGTTGGTATGCATCAGGGTGCCTCATATCGTGCGGCCTTGAAGTGAACGAGATTACCACGGTCGGCGACAACTGCGATACACTTTCCGCTGCGCTGAGGACCGCTGTCAAGAGGTCTCGTTTTGTTATCGTCACTGGTGGTTTGGGGCCCACTGACGATGACCTGACCGCCGAGATAGCAGCAAAGACCTTAGACAGACCCCTTTATCTTGATCAAGGCCTATTCGACCACATAAAGGATTGCACCGAGAGATCAGGCCTGACCTGGTCTCCAAACCTGGTAAAACTGGCCTGGCTTCCCAGGGGGGCAAAGGTTTTAGACCCTCAAGGATATGCCTGTGGCTTTTCCATTTCAAAAAGAGACAGTCAACTCTATTTCCTGCCCGGTGTACCTGAGCAGATGAGGCAGTTGTTGGATCGGGTTGTTGTTCCGGATATCCTGAGGCGCTATAGACCGCCTCTTGTCCCGCGGCACAGGATACTCAAGGTCTTTGGGCTGGGCGAATCTCAAATTGCCGATATCCTCAGTGGTCTCAGTGATGACCTGAAGAGGGTCATGTTCGGCTTCTATCCGTCTTTCCCCGAAACTCGCATTACCATTACAATCCGGGGAGAAGATCTAGCGGAGATCGAAGAGGAATTGACACGGGCTGAAGATAAAATCCAAGGCCTGTTAGGTCCCTATGTTTTTGCATCGGGAGATAAAACCCTAGAAGCGGTCGTTGGAGAATTGTTGACAGCCCGAAATGTGACACTATCTTTGGCTGAATCATGCACGGGCGGGCTCATCGGCCACAGGCTCACCTCCATATCAGGCAGTTCAGTGTATTTCGAGCGGGGGGCTGTTGTGTACAGCGATCGATCGAAGGTGGAGATGCTTGGCGTACAACAGCATACCCTTGACACATACGGGGCCGTGAGCGATCAAACGGTAAGAGAGATGGCCGAAGGTATCAGGAGGTCCGCAAGAACGGATATGGGATTGGCCGTGACTGGAATTGCCGGCCCCTCAGGAGGTTCGGAGACCAAACCGGTTGGTACCGTCTTCATTGGACTTTCCGTACGCGGCAGGGTATTCTCCAGCCAGTATCGGTTTCCCGGAGACAGGCAGAGCGTAAAGGTTGCTACTGCCGAGATGGCGCTTGATTGGGTGAGGAGATACTTACATGGGCATCCGTTCATTCCTGGCATTTGAACTTCCCCTCCAGATCAAAGAGCAGGTTGGGGAGATCTCTAAAGAATTGCAGCAATCACGTTTGCCCGTGAGGTGGGTTAAGGTAGAAAATATTCATCTCACAATCGTCTTTCTTGGCCCTGTTACGGAGGAAACCATAGCCGGCGTAAAGCAAAAGGCCGGCTCAATTGCCGAGAGGTTCTCCGCCTTCCAGATCAGGCTCAACAGGGTAGGCGTATTCCCCAACTGGAGGAGACCACGGGTATTGTGGATTGGCCTTGATGGTGAAATAGGGGGCCTGTCAGACCTGCGGGATGAACTGCAGGCGGCATTAGAGGAGCTCGGTTTCAAGCCGGAAAATAGGCCTTTCAGGCCACACCTGACGTTGGGCCGGTTCAAAGGTACAGTGAACCGGGGCGAGGAATTGAAATGGATTCTTGACAGATTTCATGATATTACTAGTGACGAGGATTACCTGAAGGAACTGATTCTTTTCAAGAGTGACCTTAGACCGGCCGGACCAGTTCATACAAAGATGGCCGCTTGGCCATTGAAAATACTGTAAATGTAACACGTTAGCTCTTTGAAAAGGTAGCGCTCCTGTCCATTTGCTGATGCCCAGTGGCTATTCATAACAGAACCCAGGGGACCGAGCATGGGGGTATCTTTTTTTGCTCTGTCCTCTAAACAAGGCCCCGTACAGGGCCGTTTCAAACCGACGCACCGCCCCGTAAGCCTTAGCACTAAGGTAGCAGCCTGCGTGCGCCGTTTTGAAACGCCCACTGCTCTGAACGATGGGAGGACAGAGTCAAAAAAAGATACCCCCATGCTCGGGTTGAGGTTAATTTCAAAGAGCTAACGTGTTACCAGTAAACAGGTCTTACAAAAGGGAGGCATATTATGGCAGTAGATTCGGAAAAGGAAAAGTCTGTCGGTCTCGCCATTTCACAAATCGAAAAGCAATTCGGTAAAGGCTCCATAATGAAGCTGGGGCAAGCCGGGGCTGTGATAGACATTCCGGTCATTTCCACGGGCTCACTTGCCCTCGATTACGCCCTTGGCGTGGGCGGCGTACCACGGGGACGAGTGGTAGAGATCTATGGCCCTGAGTCCTCGGGAAAGACGACGTTGGCCTTGCACATCGTTGCAGAGGCACAGGCCAAAGACGGAATTGTTGCCTTCATAGATGCTGAACACGCCCTCGATCTTTCCTATGCCAAGAGGCTCGGCGTAAATATAGATTCCCTTCTCGTATCCCAGCCCGACAACGGTGAGCAGGCGCTGGATATCGCCGAAATCCTGGTGCGAAGTGGGGCCATAGACGCATTAGTAATCGACTCGGTTGCAGCCCTCGTTCCTCGGGCCGAGATAGAGGGGGAAATGGGAGATCAACAGGTGGGACTCCAGGCACGGCTCATGTCTAAGGCCCTCAGAAAACTGGCGGCCAGCATTAACCGATCGATGACATGCGTTATTTTCATTAATCAGATACGGATGAAGATCGGCGTGATGTTTGGAAATCCGGAGACCACAAGCGGCGGAAATGCGCTCAAATTCTATGCCACCCAGCGTCTCGACATCCGAAAGATAGCCGTGATTCAGGAAGGTGATAAGACAGTAGGCAACAGAACACGTGTAAAGGTAGTCAAGAATAAGGTCGCCCCTCCCTTCAGGCAGGCTGAGTTCGATATCATCTATGGCACCGGTATATCAAAGGAAGGAGACCTGCTGGACCTCGGGGTTGAATTAGACATCGTTGAGAAAAGCGGCTCGTGGTACTCATTCAACGAGGAAAGGATTGGGCAAGGGAGAGAGAACGTTCGGAGGTTTTTGAGCGAACACCCGGATATTACGAGTGATATCTCCGTTCGGGTAAAAGAGAAACTCGGCCTCGGTGAAAAACAAGGCGCCCCCCAGACCAACACCGATAACTCACAAGAATAATACAGTCGACGACCTATGGAGAGCAGAAGCATTAGAGAGAAGTTTTTGCAGTACTTTAAGGATCATGGCCATGAGATCGTAAAAAGCGCCTCACTGGTTCCCAAAGACGACCCTACCCTGCTTTTTACCAATGCCGGCATGGTTCCGTTCAAGACCCTGTTTCTTGGCTTTGAGCAGAGGGGATACACGAGGGCAACGAGCTCCCAAAAATGTGTCAGGGCTGGAGGAAAACATAACGATCTCGATGAGGTAGGATATACCAACAGACACCACACCTTCTTTGAAATGCTCGGTAATTTCTCCTTCGGGGATTATTTCAAAGAAGGAGCAATCGAGATGGGCTGGGAGCTTTTGACCGCGGGGTACGGCTTACTGGAAGATAAACTCTGGGTCTCCGTATACACGGACGATGACGAAGCATATAAGATCTGGAACCAGAAAATCGGCGTGCCCCAAGAAAAGATCAGCAGATTCGGCGAGGAAGACAACTTCTGGTCTATGGGAGACACCGGTCCTTGCGGCCCATGCTCGGAGATCTATTTCGACCAGGGTCCTGAGGCAGGCTGCGGTAAGCCCACCTGCAAGGTAGGGTGCGACTGCGACAGGTATTTGGAGTTATGGAACCTGGTGTTCATGCAGTTTAACAGAGACTCGGAGGGGACCCTTACACCCCTTCCGAAACAGAATATCGACACCGGCATGGGTCTGGAGAGATTGTCAGCGGTCCTCCAGGGTGTCTGCTCAAACTACGATACCGACCTCTTCGACAATGTTATGAGGCTTACCGAGGAGCTGGCAGGCTCTACGTATGGCCGGGATGCTAAGGCCGATATCTCCTTCCGCGTGCTTGCAGATCACAGCCGGGCACTGGCATTCTTGATAGCCGACGGCATCATGCCGTCAAATGAGGGCAGGGGCTACGTGGTCCGCCGGATCATCAGGCGTGCGCTCAGATACGGGCAAATCATTGGGCTCAAGGGCCCCTTTCTCCACCGTCTAACCGACACGGTGGTTACCGTAATGGGCCCCGACTATCCGGAGCTCGAGCAATCGAGGAGATTCATTGATGAAGTGGTCATCAATGAGGAGAAGAGATTTGAAGACACCCTGATCCACGGTCTCTCCCTGTTGAAAGATGAGATGGATGAATTGCGGGCAAAGGGACAATCCTCCATTCCCGGAGGCCTGGTATTCAAGCTCTATGACACCTATGGTTTTCCCCCAGACCTTGTAGGAGACATAGCGCGAGACGAGGATCTTCAGGTTGACCTCGAGGGATTTGAACACGCTATGTCAGAACAAAGAGCCGCCTCTCAGAGAAGCTGGAAGGGAAGCGGAGAAGAGGAAATACCCGAGGTTTACCGGAGGCTTGATTCGAGCGGGGTAATATGCCAGTTCTTGGGATATGAAACGCTCGTGGCCCGGGGAAAGATCCTTGCGCTCCTCGAAGATGGTAATGAGGCCGAATCGGCACAGGGTGGGGATCAGATAGAGATCGTGCTCGATCAGACCCCCTTTTATGGAGAAGCCGGCGGTCAAGTCGGTGATACCGGATGGGTTGCAACCGAAACCTGTCGGGTTGAAATCCTTGAGACGCTCCGCTACCCCACGAACCTGATTGTTCACAGGGGAAGGGTAATTGATGGTGTTGTTAAGCAGGGAGATACCGTTGACGCTGCGGTGGATGAGAAGAGGCGAAACAATATTGCTCACAACCATACAGCGACCCATCTCCTTCAGGCTGCATTAAGAGAGACCCTGGGGGAACACGTTAAACAGGCCGGATCTTACGTAGGTCCCGATAGGATGAGATTCGACTTTACCCACTTCGCCCAGATACCGCCCGAGAGATTGAGAGAAGTTGAGATGACGGTAAATCTCAACATACAAAAGAACCTGCCCGTAACCACGCTCATATTGGATCGAGATGAGGCCTTCAAGCTGGATGCGATTGCCCTGTTCGAAGAACGGTACGGTGATCAGGTGCGGGTTTTGACAATCGGCGATGGTCTGAGCCGCGAGCTCTGCGGAGGAACTCACTCCAAGTCAACGGGAGAAATAGGTGTCTTCATGATTGCCGGTGAGGGGGCGGTTGCATCCGGTGTTAGGAGAATAGAGGGTTTTACCGGAGAGGGCGCGGTCAGAGAGATCCAAGAAGAGGAGGACAAACTGAAAACGGTATCGAGCCTCCTCAAGACTACTCCTGATCAACTTGTCTCCAGGGTTGAGCATCTTTTGGAGGCACAAAAAGAAAGAGATCGCGAGATCGAATCCCTCAAGGCGAGGCTGGCTGCCGTGCAGTCAGAGGATCTCATTACAACCGCCCGGAAAATAGACGGCATCAGAGTTATCAGCCAGGAGGTTTCGGCGGCCAATCCCAAAGACTTACGGGAGTTTGGCGACCACATCAAGGATAGATTGAAATCCGGCATAATCGTGCTTGGCGCCAGGGATAAGAACAAGGTCTTTCTGCAATGTCGGGTCACACCTGATCTGACTGGCAGGTTCAACGCCGGGGAGATCATACGGTCCCTTTCCACATTGGTGGGCGGGAAAGGCGGCGGAAGAAAAGACATGGCCGAGGGTGGCGGAACAAAGGTATCTGAGCTGAAAGCTGCCCTCGCTCAGGTATTCGATATGATTGCCGGACACACCTCTGGCTGATGGATTGAAAGGAGAATGCCCGTTCACAGTATCAGAGGTGGTTATGCCAATACCTACCTGATAGAGGATGGTGATTCCTGCGTGGCTGTTGATGTCGGCACAGCCGCTGCCGCCAGCAGGATATTACAGTACTTCAACCGTCGTTCTTTAGACACCTCCCGCCTGAAACTGGTTACGGCCACTCATTTTCACATAGACCACGTGGCCGGCATATCACGGCTCGTGGATCTGTTTCCCGAAATCGAGGTCTGCTTTTTCAAGACCGTCGGCGAGTACCTCAAGAGAAAGAGTAAGCTCTGCCTTATCTCGCCCTCCCTGTGGCTCAACAGGCTTACCGTGTTCATGGCCCTGGATGGTCATATCAGAAATACCGTCGCTGCCCTCGTAAGCGATAGGGTTGGGATTCCACTGCCCGTGCTGAGAACATGGCTTCCATCACGCTATCATGCCGCCTGTATCCTCTGCGAAGGGCAGCCGGTGCCGTATCTGCCCCACTGGGAGCTGATTGCAACTCCCGGGCACACCACCGATAGCGTCTGCTTTTACAACAGGCAGGAAAAAACGCTCCTCACCGGAGACACCATCCTCAGCACCGGGGGCAGGTGCAAGTTAAACAGTTTCTGTTGCGACCGTACTGCAATCAAGGGTTCCTTTCAGAGACTTCTGCCGTTGACAGTTGCACACATCTATCCCGGACATGGCACACCCCTCAATAACCTCGGGGGCCTTGGCGCGATAGACCAGTAAGAAGGGGGGACGCTTTTGCTGGAGCACACCTTTGTCCATATTCCCGGCATCGGCCCGAAAACCGAGCAATCTCTCTGGGAAAAGGGCATCCTCACCTGGAGAGATTTTCTCATGCATGAGGAAATACCCCTTTCTCAGGGACGGGCCACCCTTGTGCGTCAAAACCTGGAGGCGTCCCTGGAAAACAGGGGCAATATCCGCTTTTTCGTGGAAAGGCTTTCTCCATCGGACACGTGGCGTTTGTTCAGCAGGTTCAGGCACAGGGCCGTGTACCTGGATATTGAAACGAGCGGCCTGTACCAGGGTGTTGATGAGATCACCGTCATCGGCATCTACGACGGCCACAGGGTAAAGACCTTTGTGCAGGGCATCAATCTAGATGAATTCGAAACCGCAATAGCTCCCTATGAGCTGATCGTCACCTTCAACGGCTCGCAGTTTGATCTGCCGTTCATCAGGCGCCAGTTCCCGAACATAGCCCTCCCCCCCGCTCATATCGACCTTCGGTTTTTTTTGAAGAAACTGGGGTACACAGGTGGGCTGAAGGTAATTGAAAAATCCTTCGGCCTTTCTCGCGACTCGGATGTCGATGGATTAGACGGGTATGCCGCCGTTTTGCTGTGGCACGCCTACCAGCACGGAGATAAGGGAGCTTTGGATCGCCTTATCCAGTACAACACCGCAGATATTGTTGACCTCGAGCCGTTGATGGAACAGGGCTACGAGGAGATGAAAGAACGATTGCTGTCGGTTTGTAATATTCGGTTTGACAACGATGGTGTTTAGGAGATCGTATCACAACTTTAGGACATAAAGCTGAGAGCATCAAACAATCTGCACCATCGGGATGGCGATGAGGTCTTTTCTGCTGTGATCCTATGGTTTTTTGCTGTTCAGGTGGTAAATCTATTGGGGAAAAGATGCTATCTGACCGATCTTGTGCAAGATATTGTAAGGTAACGGCCATATGTCCTTATCTATGAAGAGATGAGGGACGGTCATGAAAATATAATTTTCTCAAAAACCACACTCTAACAGGAATAATGGTATAAATTCATGACCGTCCCTCGTACTTCACAGGCCGCGGCAGCAGGAAAGGTACGGGTAAACGGCAAAATGGAGGTAAGAGAAACCGCGTTTGAGCTATGGGGATGACTGACAAAATGCAGCTGGGCTTAAAAGCGCTCGTTGTCCAGCACCTTTCGTACTCGCTTGGCAAGATCGCCCATCGCAAGGGGTTTCATGACGAATTCCTTAATCCCTATAGCCTTTGCCTTCTCCTCACTGATACGTTCACTGAATCCGGTGCACAGTATAATTGGGATGTCGCGGCGAATCTTCATGAGTTCTTTGGACAGCGTATCTCCCGTCATATTCGGCATGGTCATGTCGGTAATAACCAGATCGAACCGCTCTGGGTTTACGCGGAACAACTCCAAGGCCTCGTTGCTGCTCATTCTTGTTGTGACCTCATACCCGAGATGAGATAACATCTGCGCCGCTATCTGCACCAGATCCTGCTCATCGTCTACGAAAAGCACACACTCGTGCCCTGTGGGAAAGGGTTGGACAGTCTCGGTGTCGGTCAGCTCTTTCTTTTGCTCTATCCTCGGAAAGTATACATGAAAGCATGTTCCACTCCCGGGCTCACTCTCCACACCAATGCCGCCCTTGTGGCTCTTCACAATGCCGTGTACCACCGCCAATCCCAGTCCGGTTCCCTTGCCCTTCTCCTTGGTGGTAAAATAGGGATCGAAGATCCTTTCCAATACCTTAGAAGTCATCCCATGACCGGTATCACGTACGGACATCTTCAGATACGGTCCCGAATCTATATCTAAATTCAGCGGTGCAGCAGAGGCATCTATAGCAACCTTTGTGACACTCACCTCCAACAGCCCGCCTTCCTCACTCATGGCATGGGCCGCATTGGTGCAAAGGTTCATGAGAACCTGATGGATCTGGGTAGGATCCGCCTCTATAGTCCCGGTATCAGGCTCCACGTGGTGGCGGATCTCAATAGTGGTAGGTAAAGAGGCCCTCAAGAGCTTTAAGGCCTCTTTCACAACCGGGGTAATCTCCACGGGTTTCAGCTCATTTCGGCTTTGCCGGCTGAAGGCAAGAATCTGGTTCACCAGGTCTTTCGCCCGCTTGCCGGCCCTTAGCACTTCTTCCAGATTGTGCTTCACTTTGGTGTCTTCGACGACATCCAGCATTGAAAGCTCCACATAGCCGACGATAGCTGCAAGGATATTGTTGAAATCGTGTGCCACACCCCCAGCTAGCGTACCCATAGCCTCCATCCTTTGGGCTCGCGCCAGCTGGACTTCAAGCTTCTTTCTTTCCTCTTCCGCGCGCTTGTGCTCAGTGATGTCACGTATGATTCCCTGGTATCCCAGAATTGCCCCATCTTCAGCCTTCCGCACAGTCGCAGTGAGCAGGCAATCTATCTCTGTGCCATCCTTCTTCCTTAATTTCAACTCAAAGTCCGTGGCAGATCCCTTTTGTTCTATCTCGTGCTGAAATCTGGACCGGTCATCCGGGTTAGCATATGTCTCTTGAGATTTGAGATTTCCTATCTCTGATTTGGTATAGCCAAGCAGATCCAGAAAGGACTGGTTAACGTCAATAAGTTTGCCCTCTCGCGAATTAATAAAGATTGGATCCCTGGACTGCTCGAAGAGGTCGCGGTAACGTTTCTGGCTCTCGTGCAGTGCTTCCTGTGCCCGTCTGCGTTCTTCTATCTCTTGCCTGAGTTCCTCATTTGTTCTCGTGAGTTGTGCGGTCCGTTCCTCAACTCTTTCCTCCAGTTCTCGGTTGGCGTCAGTGACCTTTTTCTTCTCCGCTTGCAGTTGACGGGCCTGGATGAAGTCCTTACGTGAATAGAACTCGATGGAGTAACAGGCAAACATCCCGATTACATTGCCTGCAAGGAAGAAGAAGTTGTTGTTAATCAGAATGGGAATGGGGGTCTGAGTCAACCATATAGCTGAGATTTCGTAGGCAATCACGAGCGTCCAGCCTGTGACGGTTGCCCAGATGAATCGGAGTTTGAAAAAGGTGTATCCAAAAAGAAAGATCAGAATCAAGCCCGCGTAATACAGATAACTCCCCGGATCCGGAGCAATCAGGATCATCGCGATGATGCCCAGTCCAGCTACCAAGATTACACCTGCAATCGATAGCTGCATGAATTTCTTGAAATGAATGGAGTAGGAGAACAGGAATACCCCAAGCAGAAAAGGAAAAAAAATGGCATAGCGAATAAGCCATAGTGTCTCCTTCACGTCTGGAACGAGCCATGCGTCGAGAATTCCGAAAATCCCGTAAAAAAAGAAACCCAAAAGCAAGGCTATGCGCACATGTCGTAACGATTTTTCAAAATAGTCATCAAGAAAGGCCTGCTCAAGTTCTTTGGGAAAGGACAGCGTCAGCAGGTTTGCCTTTATTTCATTTGCTGAAAAGGAAACAACCGTCATGTCTACCTGCTTTAAATGGTTAGAAATGCCTAATGCCAGTAGGTTGAACTCGGATCGCCTTTCTTGATTACTACCAAGGTCATATCATCCAGTTGTTCTTCCTGAAAGACCGTTACGTCTTCGATTACCTTGTCGAGGATCTTACGGACGGGCAAATCTGCGTATTCATTCAGGGCCTGTTCGAGGCGAACCTGTCCATACATCTCCCCATTCCTGTTTGTAGCCTCGGTGATGCCATCGGTGAATAGCAGTATGAGATCGCCTTCCTCTATGGTCACCGAAACATCATCCAAGTATTTCCCGATATCTTCATCGATTCCCAGCCACGTTCCTTTTGTAGGGATGGTTTCGGTTTTATTCAATGCAGATCTATGAATTATGATATCTTGGTGTTTTCCGGCCAGGGTCATTTGTGATTCATTGAACCGGATGGCCATCATGGTCATGTAGTGGTCGGATCCCAACCTCGAAATATTCTCTCTCAGAATCGAGTTTACCGATTGGAGAACCGCTGATGGCCTACAGTCCGTTGAACTATGTACCGTCGAAAGAATACTTGTTTGTGCCATCATCATAATCAGCCCTGAATCAACCCCATGGCCCGACACGTCACCAATGGTAACCCATTTATCCCCCGTTGGGGTTTCGATGATATCGTAATAATCGCCACCTACCTCTTTGGCCGGGACCATGGTAGCGGCAATTTCAAAGCCCTTAACCTTTTCCCTGTCCGGCAAAAGTGCTGTTTGTATCCGTTTTGCCAGTTCCATCTCACTCCAGAGCGCATCCCGGGCCTTTTTCAACTCAACAAGCAGGTAAAACTCCTGTTTGACAAGTTTGTGTTTCACATGGTTTATGCTCACGGCAATGATTGCTGTTGAGAACAGAAAAAAGAGGTTATTGATGAGGGGCGAATGAGCATATGGATGACCTGCAATGACATTCAATAAGATATACAAGGAAATAACTATGATGCTATTGAGGGCTGAGTGGAGGGTCTTCCATGGTATCCAGAGATTTACCCCAATAATAACGAGATTCAGGCCCGCGTAATAACTGGAATTAAACCCTCCCAGATCAACTGTCATCAGCGCTATCATTCCTCCAATATTCACTGAAACAACATACCCGTGGATGTAAGAGAGCCTGCTTGCTCTGGTTTGACGAACAATGGCATATTGGATGATCACGATGAGTGTAGAAATGGATCTGTAAATAACAAATCGCTGGAGAAGCTCCTTAGGCATTATGAAATAATCCAGTATCAGGAATGCCGGAACCATTAGGAATGCCAGAATAGTGAGAGTTTTCAGCCACTCATGGATGATGCTGCTGAGGTAGCTTTCGAATTGATCGGCATCATAATCGAACTGCTCTGTCGTGTTAGCAATGAGGCTCATCTCAATCCCGGGTTTAAACGTTAGCCATCCTTCTATAACTCAGATAAGGTGATAAACATCGGAAACCGCATTTATTGTCCCTCCGTGAAAGGCCTCCATAGGTGTCAAACGTGTCGATTCAAAGAACGTTTCATGACTCACCGGCCAAAGACGGACAAAAACACCCTCCAGTTAAGAAAAAAGGGGTCAGTATGCACAGCGCATGTCATCGCTATCCTGTCTTTCTTATGTGAAGAAACATTTGACTCTCTGTATCATCGAAAAAGATATCGATTTCCGCTGAGGCAGCATTGCCTAACAGATCTCCGAACTCTTGTTCCGTTCGATGGTAGAGAACCCAGTCTGCCCAATACTCCATATAGTATTTGCTCGGATTTGATGTATGGAAATTTCCGGCGATCATCTCCCCACCGGGCTTCAGCAATTGGAAAAGCTTACGGAGCACGGCCGACGCCACCCGAGGAGTGAGATAATCAAAAAGCCCCATCGAATAAATGAAATCGAATTCCCCCCACCTGCCCTTCAATTGTGGCGACGCAAGCATGGTTCGTACGGATTCGTTTATGTAGTCTACCTTGATTTTGGCTTCTAACTTCTTCTCAATCCGGTTAATACACTCCGCCGCTTCGATCAGGGCCTGTCGGTCTTGATCGAGCAGGGCAAAATGATATTTTTCACAATCCCCGGCAGTAACCAGTATGTCGTCGATTTCAATTGCAGACCCGCTGGCAACAGACAAGACCTTCAATCTTCCGTCCGTTATACCGGTATCATATTCCCTGATACGGCGGGCCATGTTCGCTATAACATGTCTTCTGCTTCGTACAGCCCGAGCGGCAGAGTGATCCAATGGATGCTTATGCATGAGCTTCGAAAAGGTGGAATCACCCTGAAGCTCGTTTGCATAAATCATTTGCATCATCACCGAATCTCCAGCGTATCCTCTTGGCTTCAGATTGGTTCGTTTCAGAAGTGGAGAACAGAGGATATAGTTCCACAGTTGTTTTCTGAAATAAAACCCGTGCTGCGCATGCTCTTCCCTGTTGAACGAACCGACTATGCCCCCTAGTTCCTTCAGCCTCTCATCAAGGAACCGCATGAACTTCTTGCCCTCGGTATCGATGATGGCTCTCCTGACCGATTCTCTTGTGCTCTCAGGCTCGGCACTCAATTCCAGATCCAGGCTATCAAAGAGACCCTTATAGACGCTCAAATCATACGTGAGATTGGCGGTATACTCCTTAAATGCCTTGCAGATCCTCTCTTTGTAAGCCAGGACCAACGGCAGGTTAACAAAAGCGTTTTGCAGCTTGACTATCCTGTTGTTAAGAAACAGGTTTTCGAGGTCATAAACATCCTCAAGGAAAACGAGCCTGCCTGCATAGCCATCGATGTTGGGTTCTGACATGACCCTGCACGGACCCAGCTCACAATCTTCTCCGGTGAGATGGATCACGAGCTTGGAGAAACGTGCTCCATCCCCGTAAGCCCGTGAATCCGGGTAACGGACCAGCAGAGAATATCTGGATGCGTAGGTGACATCGACGGGTATCTTCTCTTTTCCTGTGATCAGATCAGCCGTTAGGTTTATGGCATCTTGGTGCATGCTGTATTACAATCCCTTGATTTCCACTCTGCGGTCTTTGGTTTTAAATATCTCTAAGGCAGAAAAGGAGAGATCTTGCCATTTCAGAGATTTTCTATAGACAACCCTGATTTGAGTTCTCCCTCTTTTGGCCCTTTCAAGGATCTTTATGACTGGTGTGATAGATGATGAATTCATATAAGCCAGCTCCCGAAAGTCCAATATGATCTTTTTATTAAGCCCGCTGCTTCTCCTGATAGCGTTGACGAGAATTGGGGTGATAAATTTCCCTGGCTCACGATCTATGCTCTTTCCAGACCAGCTGATATTGATAGAGTCTTTCTTTTCCTCGAGTTCTAATTTCAGCAGATTGCTAACAAATGTCTCTTTCTCTCGCACAGTCATCTCTTTAGCCTTTCTAATAGGGTGAAACAGCCGACACGCTTAACAGGTCATTTTCACCAAGAAAAAAATCGAGGATAGCTCTTCCCTCATATGATATTCTGACAAGGCCCAGGCCGCTTTCCTTATCATCCAGTGGTCTTCTAGAGACCTCCCTCAGTCTTTCTATATAGGCCTCAAAGGGGTCTTGATGTCCCCTGATCCATTGAATTGTCTTATCCAGGTTCTTCAAATGCTTGTATGCTGTTTCATCGACGGGGTTGACTACTTCAACAGAGATCATGCTTTCTTCAATATCGATCGTTACGACTACCTTACTTTCCGGTGCTGCGAACTTGCCATATTTGACACTGTTCTCGATCAGTTCACTCACCACCATCGTAAGCGCGTGCACAGCATCATTTGATAACCCATGGGCATTCAGGAAATCGCTGCTTCTGTTCCTGGCCTTTTCTATTTCATCCCATGTGGGTTCAAGTATTACCTTCAGAGATCTTTCCATTGATCGTTGTTCTCCTGCGGTTAAGTTTTCAAATAGTTACACGGAAATCCTCACGTGTCCTGTGTTCATGAAACCGTTCCCATCCGCTTATTTCAGTAATTCTGTGCTATTGTTTCTCGAACTCTCTTTTGAAACCATGATTTGACCATTGCCCTGTCAAACCTCCAGTGTTTCCCGATCTTGGCACAGGGGATTTGGCCCTCGCAACACAGCTTATAGAGGGTTGATTTGGGGATACGAAGCCAACTGGAAACCTCGTCGGCATTCATTACTTCTTTATCAGTCCCCATCATTTCCTCATATACTCCCAATTCAAGCTCCCCGAGCTATTGTTCTCTGAGTTTGACAACTACGCACAACTATCGCAGTTAGTTGCCTTTGGAATCCGATATCCCCGTTATTCCAATTTCTTCTATCGGCAGATCCTACTAAAACTTGAGGTCGTTATTCATACAAGCCCATTCCCTCTTGCCGATACTGATAAGATATGGTAAAAGAGACATCATTCTTAGCTAATCTGATCTAGTGGCGCCACTTTTCAAGTGAAACCGCGATTCTACTTCTCTTGCTCACGCAGAGCTCAAAGCACCACTTACGCTCTCCTGCTCAGCTGATTGCCCACTCTGAACCACCGCTGATCCATCGGTAATTAGTTAGGCCTTTCAAAAACTAGAGACAACATTTTCCAGGAGTCAAACGGAGGTCTATGGCAAGATGAGTGAGGAACGCTTCGATCTTTTGTTCGCCGTTCCGAAGGCCCGCCCTGCTCCGCATCTTATGAAAGTGCACATAGCGCTTTACCCACGCACAGTAGCTCTGCTCGGTACGTATCGAATAGTGGCGACGCCTCATCATCTCGTGCATTTCATCGAGGAGTCTGCGTGCCATGGCTCCCTCCGTTTCTGTAGAGCTCCGCCAGATGGGAGGCAAAATATTGAATATTGTCAACAGGCAAATTTGCCTGTCTTATGCCCCAATAGCCCAATACCAGGCAAATTCGCCTAAGAATCAATGGTTGGGCGAACAGAAACAAATGAGCTATTACTGTTTCCTTTGCAATGAAGATCATGACGATTCGTTGACGCAAGAGCATTTCATACCTAGGTCTATTGACGGCCCTGAAAATCAATGGCTGCCGGTATGCGAGGCGAGTAATACCCGATCGAATTCAGTCTTCGATAATGAAGTGAGGGATATGCTGTACTTGGTAAGGTTCGAGAACACCAGAGCATTGAAACGATCGGGAGAAGCCCTATTGGCTGATGGTGCTCTTAGACCGTTTCAATTTTCCTATTTTGAAGGCTTAGAACCACGGGTAGATGCAGCTTTTCGATATATCTACGACAGAGACAAATAGACAAATACCTCCCGAAAGTGTATATGCAATCGCATTTCCGGTCGGGTTAAGACCCCACGAGCAGGAAACATATTGCAGAGGCTTGGCAAAAATATCAATTGGCGCTCTGGCCTATCTTCTGAAAAATCAGGGCGTGGGATATTCAATTATTAAACAAATATTTTCGCAGACCATAATTGATGCAATTCGGACTTTTGCACTTGGCCTGCCATGGCACGGAGAGGCCTTAGCAATGAGGTTTTCGCTCGGACGCAGTGATGTGCTTCCGCGACTTAAATCTACATGCGTAAACCAAGAGGCCCGGAACCATGTAGTAAGAATTGCTTTTCAAGACCAGAGTACCATTCACATAGAGGGCATGCTGTATAGCCAGTATGGCTGGATGCTTGATCTTCCAAATCGGGTTGCTGTCAGAGAGCGAGAACTCCGGTTGGAGAATGCGATTGCCTATATGCGAGTGCCAACGACCTTGAAAGACCGGACCCAATCGCCGGACTCTATTTGCATCATAAACCCGGATTTCGTGGGTGAGCACCCTAACATTCCGATTCACTGGCAAAACAGAAATGAAGGGGGACAGCCCTGATACTGAGTAAAGAAAATGGGCAAAGGACCGCCCAACAAATCGTTTCACCGGATCGCTTACGCTCCCGATGAACTTCATGTTGGGCGACATATTACAGTGATTTCCACAAGAAATAGCTTAGGAGCTTCGATATGAATCCACCAGTCGTTTTCATTTCATACTCCCACGATTCTGCGGAGCACAAAGCATGGGTTCTTGATTTCGCGACAACCCTTCGTAACCGAGGTGTTGATGCAGTATTGGATCAGTGGGATTTGCGCCCTGGTGATGACCTACCACACTTTATGGAGACACAACTATCTTCTTGTGACTTCGTGCTAATGATATGTACCGAAGTGTATGTTGAAAAAGCGAACGCCGGAGCAGGCGGTGTAGGATACGAAAAGATGATAATGACTTCCTCACTGCTATCAAGGATCAACAACAATAAGGTAATTCCCATAATTCGACAAAAGGGAGCTAATAAGCTCCCAACTTTTATGCAATCGAAGCTCTACATAAACTTCTCAAATGACGATGAGATTGAATACAGTTTTGACGATCTTCTTAGGACCCTACTGAACGCGCCTCTCTACGAGAAGCCACCGATTGGCACGGCGCCGTTCGCGCCTATGCAGAGTTCTCGACCAGACCGCACCAGTGATGGTATTCGATCAGTTATGGAGGCAATTGCTGCTACAGCCAATCAATCTCGAAAAGGTACGATATTCTTTGACACAGCAGTCAAAAACTCCAGTCTTCACAGGTTGTCTTTCGAAAGATATTTTGCCGAAGCTAGCGACCAGGGGCTTGTCTTTCGAAGCCATGCGATTGTGCAGCTTACCGATGAGGGGCGCGAATACATCTTTCGTAATGGGATTGTAGATCTATAGTGTTACAGCTCTGCAGAGAACAACGTACTATGGGGCAATGACGCCCAACCAGTTTTTCCACCAGACTGGTGTTTCGCTTCGCTTCACACCAGCAGGTGAAAATTACGTTAGGCGTAATGATTAGATTGCTATATAGGGGTTCCTTGAGCCGATAACGTAGGAAAAAATAGCACTCTAAATTTAGGAAGAATGATAAAACTACCACCACATCCATTTAAAGTAAGAGAAGTTGAAGATAATCATCCATTCGTCGCAAATGCTCTTAGAGATAGAAAGCATTACGAACCTTGTTGGTGTGGTTCTGGAAGAAAATATAAAAAATGCCATAGATTAAGGGAACAAGAAAAACCCTATACGCTAGGTCAACTTCAAAATCTCCAACGAAAAGTTTTTTGGCGTAAGCGTGGCTGCATGCATCCATTAGCTTCAACAAGCTCTTGTAGCGGAAAGGTAATAGATTCACACACAATTCAGCGGAAAGGACCCTTAAAACAACTAATAGATGATACTGGCCATTTAATGAATTTTGAGCCCGATCCAAATAATGGCGAAGTAAAGGCATCAAGGATTGGTTGGAGGAAGGCTTCAATTTTTCCAGGTTATTGTTCAGGACACGACACTAGCTTGTTCGCCCCAATAGAAAAAGGAGAATTTTCAGGAGAACATTGGCATTGTGTTTTACATGCGTTTCGAAATGTCTGTAATGAATTATATAGAAAACAGGCGCTTATCGAATCTCTAGAATTTCAACGCACCGTCATTGATAGAGGTTTTGATCTTGATCGCCAAATAAATGTGCAGCTTTCTATAACTAAAAGTATCGAGGGCCAAAAAAAATCTTTGGAAGAAAACGATAGTTTGAGGGAAAAATTCGAATCGGCCATTATTCAAAGAAAAATTGATACATTTGAAAGCAAATGTTTTTTCTTTCAAGGAGATATAGATGTTGTAAGTTCAAGCGTTTTTCAATGTGAATTCGATTTTGCTGGAAATAAGCTTCTCGATATGTGGGATCTAAATATGGATGCAGAAATGCTTTCGCATTCGGTTATGAATACAGAAGATGGAGGAGCAATTATTTTTGTATGGTTAAAAGACGAACAAGACCCAAGTAATGTGGTAGATAGTTTCGATAAATTACCAAATGAAGAGAAAGGTGATATCTTTGTTCAGTACTGTTTTGTAAATTGTGAGAACACTTACTTTGCAGAAAAATGGTGGTTAAATCTTACCCTGAAACAACAAGAACTTATCAGAAATTATGCAAAGACACTATATTATGAAGGCGGTGTATTCACAGTAAATAAGGATAGACTTGTTAATTGGGTATTTGATTAGATTAGAGGATTGAAATCTTAGATGCCCTTTTAATTTGAATCGCCTAACAAGGCTAATGCAGCCGACGCAAAAAGCCGCGCGGCTGATTAGCAACGTTAGCATAAGCGGGAGAAAAGCCCTATGGCTGAACCTAATTCCGTGAGTTTATTGCAGTGGGGCATCTCCATTACAGTCCCTGCCATTGCGGGGCTTTGCGGTGTTGCTGTCGGTGCCTTACTGACTTCCAGAAGAGAGAAAATCGGGCGTCGTCATAAATTCCTATCCGAACAGCTCACTGATTTTTATTCCCCACTTCTTTCTTTGAGAAAAGAAATCGAAACAATTGGAAAAGTACGTGTAAAAATAGGTAGTACCGCTGGAAAAGTCTGGCATGAGATGTGTGAGAGGTATGAAGGTAATCCCACAGAACTCCAAAAGCTAACTCAACAAAAGGGTGAAAAGTTTGATAAAATCATTGATTACGATAACGAATATCTCGAAACTGAAACGATCCCCGCATATCATAAGATGATAGAAATATTTAGAAAAAATATTCATCTTGCCGAACCCTCCACAGCAAAGCATTATCCAGCGTTAATTGAGTTCGTAAATATATGGGATCGGTTTCTCGCAGGGTCCTTGCCAGGAGAGATAATTAGAGCCTTAGATCATTCAGAGCAGTCCTTATATCCATTATATGAGGATCTTAAATGCCAACATGAAAAATTGCGTACTAAACTGGCAAAGGGAAAAACATAGAATCTGCTAACATGCTTTTTCAGCGGATCGCAAAAAGCCGCGCCCGCTGAAGAGCGGCGTTGGCAGGCAAGAAAAATGGTTGAGATCAGATGAAGTTTCCAGCTGACATCAAGGGATGCATGAAGGACTGCATTTTGGCAGTAATGTGGCCAAAGCAAGTCATCTATGACTTCTTTGCAGACCATGACTGCACCAAAGACGACCTCAAGGTCATAGTTCAGTTCAAGGAGGAAAACCTCAGCCGGTCCAGGATGGTGGACCTCATGTTCGTTCATCTATCCTCAAAGGCTACAGGCGGGTTGGGCCAATTTCGGGCCATGCTTCAGTCTTTGCTGAATTGGTCGCATTTTGACCCGTATTACTTTGACAAGCTCCGAAAGCTGGACCGGGGAAAGGCACAGACCTGCCTTGACCACTTGAGACAGCTGCAGGAGATAAGAGACGGGAAGATCAAGGCCGAGCGTGAGAAAAGAAATGCTGCTGAGGTTGTGCTGCGTCAACCCGACATCTCAACTGGGGAGCTGTTAAAAGAGTTCCTCGACTTGCACGCCGGGAAGACCGCACCTCAAAGACGTGGATATTCGCTTGAATCCATTCTTGCTAACCTCGCGAAGCTGTCCGGTTTGGAAGTCACCGATGCCTTTCGGGTAAACGGCGAGCAGATCGACGGTGCCGTAAAATACGATGGGGAGCACTATATTCTTGAAGCGAAATGGCAAGACAAGGCCGCAAGCAATGAGCCAGTGTATCAGTTTGTGGGTACTGTCAAATTTTTTGTGTGAATTTTTTATCTTCCAATTCTTTGAGGAAGGGAAGGTTCTTACGCACTTTTCCTATAGGGTTTGACTTCCAATGTAATTCCATCTTTAAGCAGATAAAAGCCAGGAGGGTATAGCAGGCATTCTCCCCAGCTACAATCTCCATAGGCTTTGTTCTGCGTTTAAATTCCTTGTTGAGACGTTCGATAATGTTCGTGGTCCTTAAAGAGATCCACTCTTCCTCTGGACAGATAAAAAATGTGAGACACGCTTCTAAAGAGTTCTCCAGGCATTTAACGGCAGAGGGAAGATCTCGCTGCCATCTGTCTTTGAAAATGTCAAAGAACTCCATAGCTTTCGATTTTGAAGAGGCATAGAAAATGGACCGCATATCATCGGCCACAGCCTTTTTCAACTTCTTAGGAACCTTGGCCAGGACATTTCTTGCCACATGGACCTGGCATCTCTGGACTTTGGCTTTTGGGAATTCTTCCTTAAACACCTTCTCAAGTCCCGGCAATCCATCCATCACACCCAAGACCATGGTGCTGCCATCCAAACCTCTTCCCTTCAGATCCTTGAAAAACTCCCGCCAGGTGGGAGCGGATTCCTTATCCCCTGCCTGGAAACCTAACACCAGTTTTTGCCCTGTTTCTGTAACTCCAATAGCCACCAGCACGGGCACCTTCTCTATGCTCCCATCTATGCGCATATCAAAGTTAACACCGTCCAAAAATATGTATTTGATCGTTTCCCCGGATAGATCACGGGTCCTCCATTTCTCCACCGCATCTATCAACTCTTTATTGGCGTTACTTATCTCCGTTGGAGATATCTTAGAGCCTATCAGTCTTGTAGAAATCATCGATAGGGTCCGTGTGCTCACACCGGTTAAAAACATAACACTCAAATCTTGCCGAAGCTCATTCTCATACCGTTTACTTCGGGGAATGACCTGGGTTGTAAACTCACCCTTCCGATCCCTTGGCACCTCAACCTTTACCTCTCCAATACCTTTTAATGTGAAGTTACGAGGATAGGAACCATTGCGATGATTCACCTCTCCCTGACCATGTTCATACCATTCCCGCTCAAGAAATTGGGTACGCTCCATATCCATCAACTTGGACAGATATTCACCAACGTTCTCTCTGATCTCTACCCGGATCATCTCGAAAATTCTCTCAGGTTGCTCTTGAATTTCCTTGAAAATTGCTACTATTTCTGGTACGCTAATTTCTACTTTCATGGGTGCTTCTCCTTTCTTTATAGGTTATTGCTTAAAACCCTTTTAAAGGAAAAGCGCCCTTTTTTCTACCCTCTCAGAATTTACACAATATATTTTACACTACCATTTATTTTGCTAACTACTATGTCTCGAAAATCAATAATTATGCTTGGAATGATTATCGGCTCCTTTGCAGGCGGGTATATGCCCATTCTACTGGGAGCTGATGCATTTTCTCTGACCTCATTGCTTGGAAGTGTTGCTGGTGGAATACTCGGCATATGGCTAGCATACATGCTTACCCGCTAGGAGTTCGGGCAAAGAGAATGAAATCCAGGGACACCATACCCATTTCTTGACATAGTAACAGTACACGTATGATTCTATTTCATGGTAAGAATTGCGCGAGTAGTGGCTCCGGGTTTTCCCAACACATAACCCAACGTGGAAATCGTCGGCAGGAAACCTTCTTCAGCGATGAGGATTATCAGGCATACTTAGACCTGATGGTCGCATTTTGAAACCGAAAAAGGCGGGTAGAAAACCAAAGAGTGAGCAGGAATAGGTATGGTGTCCCCATTGTTCTGCCCTCCCACCTCGGTCTGTAACTGCGCCTGCTATCTCCTTACAACCAGAACCGGCTTGGTGGATTTTCTAATCACCTTTTCTGAACAAGAGCCAAGGAGCATTTCGCTAATGCAGGTCTTGCCGTGAGATCCGATAACTACGGCGGAGATGCCCTCCTCTTTCTCAACCTTTAAGATCTCCCTGAAGGGAATGCCTCTATCGATCCGTGTCTTAACCTCCAAACCACTCTTCTTCAACTCGTCGGCTATAGCCTTGATTTCTTTGTGGACATTTTCTTCGTGTATCTTCTCTATCTCCTCAGCATTTATTTGCGGAATATGCCTCAGTCGTTCAGTTTCCCTGTCATCAATAACGTGCAATACTAGAACCTCTTTTGTCCCAGCCCCCTTCAGCTGCTTGATGAATCCCAAGGCCTTTTTCGACACATCTGAAAAGTCCGTTGGATAAAGTATTTTCTCAAACATCTCCACCCTCCTCTTCAATTGTTAAGTACTGGTCTTCTGTATCATTGCACCTCAACTTACAATATTCCCATCGTCAACCCTTGAGTCAAGGGATTTTAACGCTGACCAAAATAATTTAACGGTCGGTGAGAGGGACGGTAAAACGGGACTTTTGTTCTGAAACAACTTGCCAAAAAGCTTAAACAGCAAAAGAGTTGTGTTCATAAGTTGCTTTAAAACCTGCGTCACCTCCCGCAGTAACTTTGCACCCTGACTTCCCTTCCCTGCGTGAGGCAGGCAAGCTTCAGATGGTCCCTCGCGGTTCCGCTCTCCCGACCAGCTCGGGATCTTCGACTTGTATTCGGCTCGTATTTGTGTCAGTGTATATTTACACTAACAGAGCTCACATACAGGGGACTTACACCCAAAAAGCTATTCGGCCTCGAGCTCATGGCCGAGAGGCTCAGGGCCGAAAGGTTCACGCCCATGCCGGGCGTACACAAGCAGCTCAAGTCGGACTGAAAATCCGCTGCGCTCCTTTGGCAGCCGCTTAGCCACGGCGTTAGGCAGTGTCCCTTTGATGCTCTTTGAAGGAGAGACAGTAATGAAAGAAGGCAGTGCAATCGCCAAGGTGCCTGCTCTGAGGTTGGCGTTTCTCAGAGCCGTTGAATCATACCATCCCGAACAGGAGCGTCTTTTCAATGATCGTTTCAGTCGCGGTCTTATGCCAGGCTTGTGGAAAGTCTTCCTGCTTCCAGGTCTTCGCCACGCTCTAGTTGCCCTAACGGAACAGGTTGGCCCCGGCTTTGTTGGGAGCCTGTATTGCCGGACGCGTTATATTGACGATATGCTTTGTGATGCGTTGGGGGCAGGAATTGCACAGGTCGTGATTCTGGGGGCGGGATTTGATGCCCGTGCTTATCGTATCACCAATATCGAGCGGGTTCACGTCTTTGAATTAGACCTGCCTTCGACGCAGCGCTTGAAGCAAACATTCGTGGAGAAGGTGGTCGGCAAATTGCCCGCACACGTCAGCTTCGTTCCCATTGACTTTGACCGCCAGGATATCGAAGACGTAATGACAGCGGCAGGATTTCGTAAGGGTCTCAAGTCGTTTTTCATTTGGGAGGGTGTTACCCAATACCTTGCTGCAGAAGCAGTGGATAGGACGTTCAGATACATGTGCGGCGCTGCGGCAGGAGGAAGCGAGATCGTATTCACCTACATCCATCAAGGTATTATTGACGGGACTGCCCGCTCTAAAGCAGATCAGAAGCTCGTCTCTTCCGCCCATCGAGGCGGAACGCCCTGGATATTCGGCCTTGCTCCGTCTGGGTTGGCTGAGTATCTTACCCAAAGAGGTCTCGAACTTGTTGAAGAGGTATGGGCGCCGGACTTCCGAACGCGCTATCTCAAGCCTCGTGGTCGCCAGATAAATATCTTCGAGGGCGAGCGGGTAGTGCTCGCCAGAATAGTGAGCGCAGTAAAACGGGGCGTTGGTTCTGAAGCAAATTACCAAAAGGTTTAAAACAGCAAGGCAGTTTTGCTCATAAGTTGCTTTAGAACCTCCGCCCCCTCCTGGACAACCAAAAGGTTCACAAGGTCATGAAAATAGACCACCTCGATCATCTCGTCCTTACTGTGAAGAATATCGCCACAACATGCGAGTTCTACGTGGCAGTGCTTGGCATGGATGTTGTCACATTTGGTGATAACAGAAAAGCGCTTCTGTTTGGTTCACAGACAATCAATTTACATGAAATTGGCAAAGAGTTCGAGCCTAAAGCCCATCGGCCGACGCCCGGCTCTGCGGATTTGTGTTTCATTACAGCTGTCCCATTAGCAGATGTGATTGAACATTTACAGCGATATGGCGTTAAAATCATTGAAGGCCCAGTCAAGAGAACAGGAGCCATTGGTCAAATCGAATCGGTGTATTTTCGAGACCCTGACCTGAACTTGATTGAAGTTTCCAACTACATTGATAGCGTCGCATGAGTGATGACGGCATTTGGGTACATACTCAAGCTGCTCGACGCCAAGGTTTTCGCACGTGAACCGCAGGCTAAGCGGTTCAAGCGGACGGCCCAAGCTCGCCGGATGGTGAAGTTGGTTTTGACACTTTGAGCTAACCTTTTATTCAAGGTTTCGGTAAATCGGGGACATAAGATTATAACTTTGCGGGGTTCTCCATTCCCCCTCGATGCGTCACTCATGCTCCGCCTATCCTCGGGATGGAGTCTGACTCCGGCCCATTGGAACATCAGATGCACAAAAGAGCATTTGTCGCGCCCAAGGAGTGCAGCCTATAAAAAATTTACACAAAAGAACTTGACAATACCAAACATGGCAGCCAAAATGCTTCCATGAGTTGTGCCCCTTGGCATAGCGCTCCGAGGTATATATGGGCACCAGTTGGTAGAACTGGTTTCGATTGAAAAGAGCGATAACCTGGGTGAAGATGTTTTACAAAATTATAACCCTTAAAAGGAGGCCTGAGATGAGAAGAACTATTACAATTATTGCTACCTTATTTCTTATTGTGGCTTTCGGTTCCGTAACCGGTTCCTTTGTTTCCGCGGCCGAGGTCGTCAAATTGAAGGCGGCCAATTACCTCCCAGTCACTCACCCAATGTCTGTCCTCAGCGGGTGGTTTTGTGACGAGGTAAAGAAGCGTACCAATGGTCAGGTTGAGATCACGTATTACCCTGGAGGCACACTTCTTAACCCGGTCAAGATGTATGACGGCGTGCTCACGGGCATCGCAGACCTGGGGCTCTCTCATATTCAATATACCCGCGGGCGCTTTCCTGTGACGGAAGTTTTCGATCTGCCTCTTGGGTTCACGAGCGGCTGGGTAGACACACGGGTGGCCACTGATTTCTTTAACAAGTACAAACCAAAGGAATGGGACGATGTCCACGTTCTTTACTTATCGCCTTCTGGACCCATTATCCTTCAGACGATCAGCAAACCCGTCAGGACTCTGGAGGACGTAAAAGGGATCAAGATCAGGGCCGTGGGACAGATGGCCGAGATCATCAAGGGGCTAGGTGGCGTTCCGGTACCCCTTCAAATGCCGGATGTCTACGACTCCCTGAGAAGGGGTGTCATCGAGGGGGTCACCGTAGACCTTTCTACGCTCAAGTACTGGAAGTTCGCAGAGGTGTCAAAGTACGTAACGGCAGATTGGCAGATCGGAACGGCGATCACCTTCTATTGGGTCATAAGCAAGAAGAAGTGGAATGCCCTCTCGCCAGAGATTCAGAAGATAATCACCGAGGTGGCCTCCGAAGCCAGAGACAAGCAAGCGGGCCTGTGGGATTCGATGGATATAGAGGGGAGGGACTTGTTCACGAGTAAGGGTGGACAGATGATCGATCTTTCCGAGGCGGAGGCTGAAAGATGGAAAAAGGCTGTTGAACCGGTCGTAGGAAGTTATAAAAAACAGATGGCGTCCAAAGGACACAGCGAAGCGGAGGTTGATGGCTGGATCAAATACATCAAAGAGCGCATCGCTTACTGGCACAAAGAGCAGAAGAAGAGGGGAATACCCTCTGCGTTCTAATCTTGCGGGTCCCTTGAAAAGTGCATGGGAGAGCCCAAAATTCGTTGTAGGGAACGGTCTTAGACCGTTCCCTACACGCGTACTTTGCTGCCCTGAACAGGAGAAAGGATGGCAAGCCAATTTAAGATCTTGCGATTCGTCAGCAAACTCCTAAACATCATCGCGGGTATATCAGTCACCGTTATGATGCTTATGACCGTTGCCGATGTGCTCTTAAGAGCGGGTGGTCATCCCATCATCGGGACTTATGAAATCGTGGCTCTACTCATGGCGGTCGTGATCGGCTTCGGTATCCCACAAGTCTCCCTCGACAGAGGGCATGTATACATGGAATTCCTTTTGCAGAAATTCTCCGAGAGGGTAAAAAACGTGGTCAACAGCATGACTCGCGTGCTGTGCCTGATTCTCTTTGCGTTCATAGGGGTTAACCTTTTCAGCGTCGGGGCTGCGTTTCGTGCATCAGGGGAAGTTTCACCCACCATCCAGCTCCCCTTCTACCCGGTCGCTTATGCCGTGGCAGTCTGTTGCCTGCTTGAGTGCTGCGTGTTCATCTTTGATATCGTGAGAATCTGGAGGGGTCAATATGACTGAGATCACTGTAGGCATTGTCGCCCTCATTGTGCTACTCCTTCTTTTCTCGACCGGCATCGAGCTGGGCTTTGCCATGGCGCTTATAGGCTTTGCAGGTTTTGCCTACCTGAACGGCTTCCATGCTGCGATCAACCTCCTTTCAAGAGATATGTTTGATGTCATGACCAATTACGGGTATACGGTCTTTCCGCTTTTCATTTTGATGGGGCAGATTGGCTTCAATGCCGGCATCGCGACACGCCTCTATGATGCGGCCCACAAATTCGTCGGCCATATTCCCGGCGGTCTGGCGACTGCAACGGTCATCGGTGCAACCGCTTTCAAAGCCATCTGCGGCTCATCCGCAGCCACCTCAGCAACCTTTGCTGGCGTCGCTATCCCGGAGATGGATCGGTATGGGTACGACAGAAAACTCTCTTCAGGGATCGTTGCAACCGTTGGGACCCTCGGCGTCATCATACCGCCGAGCGTCACGCTTATCATATTGGGTATTCTCACAGAGCAGTCCATCGGGCAGCTCTTTCTCGCCGGCATCATCCCGGGACTGATCATTGCGTTCTTGTTCATTGCCGTCATTTACGGATGGGCAAGAATCAATCCTGCGATTGCGCCCAAGTCCGAACGATCCACATGGAAAGCAAGGATACGTACTATCCCCGAGGTGTTTTGGGTTCTGGTCGTCTTCATCTTGGTTGTCGGCGGGATCATGCAAGGCTATTTCACTCCTACGGAGGCAGGAGGGGTTGGCACCTTTGCCGTGCTTCTTCTGGCGATCTTCAAGCGTGATATGACCTTCAAGAACTACTTCAAGTCAGTAAAGGAGGCGCTTCGCACCGCCATCATGGTTCTCATGCTTATCGCAGGTTCCACTGTACTCGGCCATTTCATCACCGTGACCAACATCCCCCAAGTGACGGCAGACTGGATCGCAACGCTACCTCTCAACCGCTACCTAGTCATGATTCTTATTTGTCTTGTTTTCGAGCTTGGGGGCTCGATCATTGATGATCTTACCTTTCTGATTCTTGCCACCCCCATTTTTTATCCAGCCGTCCTCAAACTCGGTTTTCCTCCCCTGTGGTTCGGGATCGTCATCGGCGTCGTCGCTATGATCGGCGTCGTCATCCCACCGGTGGCAATCTGCGTATTCGTGGTAAAAAACATTACCAAGATTCCCATGGGCACGATCTACGCGGGTGTCGCGCCTTTCCTGATCGCCCTCATCCTCGTCTGGGCCCTGTTATTTTTCTTCCCCGGTCTGGCTCTGTGGCTTCCATCGGTCTTTTACAAATGAAAGGAAGCTGATGAAGAACACGGGCACAACCTAACCCGGACAAGCCGGAACCAAACACGCATATGAAAGTAAAAGGGCACGTTGGTTCTGAAACAACTTACCAAAAGGTTTAAAACAGCAAAACAGTTATGTTCATAACTTGCTTCAGAACCTACGTCCCCTCCTGCACGTAGATTTGCACCCTGACTTCCCTTCCCTGCCTGAGGCAGACAAGCTTCGGACAGACCCTCGCGGTTCCGCTCCCTCGACCATCTCGGGATCTTCGACTTGTCTTCGGCTCCTATTTATGTCAGTGTACGATTACACTAACAGGGTTCACATACAGGGGACTTACACCCCATAAGCTCTTCGGCCTTGAGCCATTCGGCCTCGAGCTCATGGCCGAGAGGCTCAGGGCCGAAAGGTTCACGCCCATGCTGGGCGTACACCAATCCACCTGACCTTTATTCCGCTGACGCTCCATAGAGGCAGGTGATCTTTACGTTATGGATAACAAAGCCATATAAATAGCCATATAAAAATATTGACATATGTTTTGATCTGCCGTACTTTAATCGTATTGATATGGAAAAACAATCTGACTTTGAGTGGGATTCCGCTAAGGATCAACTGAATCAAAAGAAACACGGCGTCTCTTTTGCTTTGGCGCAGCTTGCTTTCCTGGATCATAATCGTGTCATCTTAGAGAATTTGGAACACCGTGATGATGATGAAAAGCGATACTATTGCCTTGGCAGAGTCGCTGGTGGAATTATGACTGTAAGGTTTACCTACCGAAATAACAAGATCAGAATTATTGGCGCCGGATATTGGCGGAAAGGAAAGAAAATATATGAAAGAGAAAATAAAATACACGGATGAGCCTATCGGAAAGGTAAAGGTTATTTCCGACTTCCTTCCTTCACCTGAAGAGCTGGCTCTGAAGGACGAAACCGTCAAGGTCACTATTGCACTCAGCAAAGCCAGTGTAGAGTTTTTTAAGAAAGAGGCAAAAAAACGCAATACTCAGTATCAGAAAATGATTCGCAGACTATTGGATGAATATGCAGCCCACCAATCCTAAATCATCCATAACAAGTCAATTCACCGGGTAATCAAAACTGGTAAATAGGGTACATCAGATTATAACTTTACGGGGTTCTCCATTCCCCCTCCATGCGTCACTCACGCTCCGCCTATCCTCGGGATGGAGTCTGACTCCGCCGCATTGGCACGCCAGATGCACAAAATACCATCTGCCGCGAAGGGGTGCTGCTTATCTCGCAGCACGTTATCTCATCAAGCTGTGAAAGGAATATCGAACTATGGAATAGAATTGATTGACTTGGAACCGAGACATGCCCATGACCTCTTTACAAGTTCCATAATACCCCGACCTATTGCTTGGGTATCCTCGATTAATAAAGACGGCCAGGCCAATCTGGCTCCGTTCAGTTTTTTCACTGGTGTATCGTGGTCACCTCCTATCCTTGCATTTTCAGTGGTCAACCGATCAGACGGAACTATGAAAGACACAGTGATAAACATTCAAAAGGTCCCAGAGTTTGTTGTTAATATTGTTTCGGTGGACCTCCTTTCCATCATGGAATATACGGCAAAGTCTATACCTTATGGAACCGATGAGTCTTCAATAAAAGGTATCCATTGGATTCCTTCGAAAAAGATAAAGCCTTACCGGGTTCAGGAGGCGAAAATTTCATTTGAATGCACGCTGGAACGTATTGTTACTATTGGTGAAGGCCCTAATGCGGGAAATTTAATTCTTGGACGAGTACAGCTTGTTCATGTAGAGGATGGTTTGCTAAAGAACGAAAGAGAGGTCGATTGGTTTGCTTTGGATGTTCTTGGTCGGCTCAGCGGAAACCGGTATTGTGCTGTCCGCTCGATTATTGAGAGTGAATCGAATTAGAGGTGAGATAATCGGGTAGCCGTAATTCCGGGGACATGATACTCAGTTATTCTCGCTCCTGTGGTCACATGTAAGCGGCGGGGCAGGCATTGAATTATCAGCGCTTGGAAAGGTCATGAAAGACCTTTGTCTTGTCATGTCCACATTTTATTCTATTCCCCTTATCTTGTTGCTATGCTCTCGTTACCCCAAACCCAAGAGTAGAATGATACGCCCACAGAAAGAGGCTTTCAAAATTAAGGTTTTCTAAAAAATCTTGCCATGATTTGAGATAATCAATGCTGACAAGGTGTTGTAATACGCCTTTCACACACAACTCGGATGGAGATTCACGGACGAACCCGAATGTTCAGCTCGTCATAACCTATTGCATATGATTCTCGCCGGGGCTATCTTTCCTGTTCTCGCCACAATCAACGCTTGAATTCTTCTGAAATTCATTTATCATCACAGATGCGATCGCACGTCTTAGGTCTCTTTCTTCGTATTGAGATGGTGCGGCTGTTCAAGATCTGTTGCAAGAAGGCATACCGGTCTCGTGAGGCGTGTAACCCAAGAAAGATCGCGGAAGGCTTTAGGCTAAGGGTATTTGAAGTAACAGAAACTTAGACAGGAGGTAAGGGACATGTTCAGAAACTTAAAAAACAGTGCGGTACGTGTTACACTCTTTTTGCTGGTCCTTTTTTCAGCTACGAGTGTGTACGCGCAATTTGGGGTTATGACACAGCAACCGCCGAAAGAAGCCCAAAAGGCCGTTTTATCCTCTATGCAAGGGAGATACGTTTTTGGTCAGATATCTGACTCCGGCCAGGACCAGTTCATGCTGGATACTGCGACCGGCCGTTTATGGAGGCTCACCAAACGATCGGACATCGGGGTATGCTTATCCACCGTGCCCTATCGCAGTGCAGAGGGAGAATGCTCTGCCTTACCGGAAAACGCGCCTGTTTCGGAGGCCGGCGAAGTTAAAAAACAATAACTATAGCTTGCCTCAACAGTCGACTTGAAAGTCCGGGTTTCGCTTGGAAATCAAAACGGCAAGGGTTTTTGCTCTTATGGGCAAACGTGATTCCTTGTGTGTGCAGTGGTCAGTTCATATTCCCGCAAAGATCTTGCTAAAAAACCCCACAAACGGCCAGATCAAGCTACCCAGAATAGGCACGCCGGTAGCTCGACCGAATATGATCAATCCAATAAGGATCAAAGGACCGTAGCGCTCTAACAAGTAAATTGTGCCTTCATGCCTGGCTGGTAGAAGTCCGGCCAGGATTTTCGAGCCATCCAGAGGGGCAATTGGAAGCACGTTGAATATGGCCAGAGCCAGATTGATCTGTAAGCTCATAATCACCATGACTATAAGCAATCCCACAATGGAATGCTTTTGAGGGGCCCCGCCAACGGCGAAAACAAGTCTGAGCAACATGCCGCTCAGAAGTGCTAAAACCATATTCGCAAGGGGACCGGCAGCGCTAATCCAGAGCATATCTCTTTTGGGATTTCTCAACCTATAGGGATTTACCGGCACCGGTTTAGCCCACCCGAAATGCACCAAGAAGATCATGATCGTGCCCAATGGGTCAAGATGCGCGAGCGGATTCAGAGTTAAACGGCCACTCCGCTTTGCCGTATCATCTCCGTACTTGTTTGCAACATACCCATGGGCATATTCATGAAATGTTAGCGCCAACAGAATCGGCGGGGCTAGTAAGAGCAGCGTTCGTATTTCCATAGATAAAACCTCTCGGTATTTCCGATAGGGAGTATAGGGGAAAACGCCCTGTGCGTCAACGGTAAGGGCCAGCCTGACCCTCGCCTTCTCTCACGGCTTAGACGGTAGTCGTCCTTGTGTCCAGGACATCCTCATGTCCCCTACCACATTCCCCACAATTCTTGCTAGTCTCACTGTGGATCGTTCCCATCACATATCATCGCCTATGGCATGAATGAGGGCGTGGTTTCTTCAATGAACCACCCTGCAGCAAGCTGCAGGGTATCCAATGTCAACGTCCCCTCCCTTAATGGGAGGGGATCAACCCGCCAGACTTCAGGCGGGTAAAGGGGAGGGTGACCAAACATTTTATCACCCCCCCCCTAACCTCCCCCATCAAGGGGGAGGCACTATGTCGTAACCCTGCAGCAAGACTTCGGCGAGCTCAGTCGAGCCGCTGCAGGAAATTATCAAGTCAAAGAGGCGGGAATGCCCCTTGGGGGGCCTGGAGCTTCACTGGCACACCAACTATCACATAGAAGCTCGGTTATTTCATGAAACCAGGTAGAAAGAGGGTAATTTCAGGGAGGGCAATCAGGATGATCATGACAATCAGGTCGCAAATGAGAAATGGCGCGGCCGCCAGGCATATCTCTCCCAGCTTCGTACCTACTGGTGCGGACGCTTTCATCACAAAAAGAAGGATACCAAAGGGCGGTGTTGACATGGCCATCTCCAGGTTGAGGAGCATAAGAATTGCAAACCAGATGGGGTCATACCCAAGGCCCTGGATGACAGGCATAAAGATGGGAATAGTAATCATCATCATGGATACCTGTTCCATGAAGGTACCAAGAATCATTAGTATCACCATCATGGTGATCAGTACAGCAAGTCTCGACATCTGAATGTCATTGATAAGATTCACCAGACCCATCGTGCTGCCGGTATATGCTAGAATGCTGCTATAAGTACTGGAGGCCGCAATAATCATAAAGGCCATCACCGAGACTTTAAGGGTTCCTTTAAGGGACTTTTGCAGGACCGTTAAGTCAAATTTTTTGTAGCAACATGCCAGTATAATCGAACCTAAAGCACCTGTGGATGCTGCTTCAGTTGGTGTCGCGATACCTAAAAAAATAAACCCGAGGACCAGGAAAAAAATGAATCCAAGAGGTAGGACATATTTAGAAAATTCCGAAATCTTTTCCTTGAGGGTATGATGTTCTACCTCATAAGCTGGGGCGATTGAGGGGGTTATGTAGGATCTCCCAACCACATAAACGGAATATAGCACAGCCAGCATCAACCCGGGAACAGCCCCAGCGATCAGCACCTTTCCCACAGATATCTGCGCGAGACTTGCATACACAACCGCCAGAGCACTCGGCGGAATCAGCATGGCCAGTCCGCCGACCCCCACGATAGGACCCAGTATCATGGGGTTCTTATAACCACGTTCCTTCATTTCAGGTACCATGATTTCGCCAAGCATGGCTGTATTAGCAATGGTAGATCCGCTCAACGTTGAAAACAGGGCGCCTCCGGTGATGACAATCAGGCTCAGCCTGCCCGGTAGCCTCCCTATAAATATATCAAACACATCCAGCGTGCGCTTTGCAATGCCCGAATGCAGCATCAACTCACCCATAAAAATAAAAAGAGGGATTGGGGCTAATGAGAAGCTTACCAGGGATGTAAATATCTGCTGTACGGAAAGACTCAGACCACTCAGTCCTCCCATAAAGATATATGCCCCTATAAAATTAATCAGGAGAAATGCAAAAGCAATGGGGAGTCCTATAAGAAGGAAAAGAAGAAGGCCTCCGATCAAGAGCAACATAATACCCCACCACTCCATATCTTTACCTCCTCGTTTAATTCTCTCCGACAGGGATTCTTGAACGGTCCACGGATTAATTCTCTGTATTACCGGATTTTGATCTCAGTTTTTTATAGAATTGTCGACCGAACTGAATGGAAAGGGCCAGACTCCCGAGGGGGATAATAAGAAAAAGCGGAAATTTTGGAACGGTTGTCCCTTTTACCTCCATAATCCCCCGTTGAAAGAGGTCAATGGTGTGGAGAGTACCGAACCAAAAGATGGTAACGGAGACTATAAGCCCTAATATATCATCAATGATTTCCACCTTCCGGCGTGTCTTCGTATGAAGCCGCGTAACAACAGTATCGATATTGATGTGCCCCCCTTCTCTCAGGAGCCATGCAGCAGCCAGGAAGGTGAACCACAATAGGGCATACTCCGTAAACTGAAACGTCCAGTCTGGCGGTCGGAAACCCAAATACCGCACCACGGCTGACCCGGAAACACTAAACGTTATTGCCAAAATGATAATGCCGGCTATGTAAGCCAGAAATTCAATGCTAAAATCAAAACCATTCTTGCGCCTTTTACCATCCCTTGTGGCCATACCGTATCTCCTAATAGTTCTCGAATCTCCCCGAAACACTCCATGACTCAGCTCCTGGCTGAGTTACGCATTATTTCCAAAATGCTGAGCGTGTTAGGTCCCCGAGGAGTGGGATATCCTGCCGGAAAAGAGATCTGGGGAGCATTATGCCATACGGTGAAATTCCCCGCACTGGGCACGGGGAATTTCACCGACACGCCGCCGCCTATTTGGTTAGCAGTTTGCGTAATTTGTTAGTATATTCCTGCTCCATTTTGACCTGGCCCTTCCACCCCTCATCATAGGCCATATCGAGATATTTTTTCGTCTCTGCAGCCGGGAACTCGATAATTTCCATGCCGGCTATCATCAATAGTTTATACTCATTGGTGATCTCATCGGCGGTTCTGGCATCGATGGCGATAACCTCCAACCGTAAGGCTTCCATGAGCACTTCCTGGATATGCTTCGGGAGTGAGTCCCATTTCTTGGCATTCATAAGAAGCGGGTGAGACACCTTATAAAAACTAGGGCCCACGACGTATTTCGAAACCTCATGCCAACCATAGCCTCTTATACTGACCATTGGCCACATGAAACCATCCACAACGCCCCGTTCCAGGGCCTGATAGACGTCACCAGGACTTGTCGAAATCGGCGTGGCTCCGAGCGCTTTTAAAAAATCGACATACATGGGAGATGTACGAATCTTTAAACCTTTTAACTGGCCCACGCTGGTAACTTTATTGACGGTGTACAGTTGAAACGGTAGCTGGCTGCCCAGTGCGCCCAGATACGTCGCGTTTAACTTTTTCCGATGCATCTCATCAAAAATGGCATCCGCACCGACATCCTTTTCTTCCTGTGAGGTGAGTTGTGACAGCTTCGTGCAATTGGCTGCCGGCGCGATACCTGCATAATATGCCGCCGTGCCGTAATACATATCTACTGTCCCCGCTCTGAGAGCTTCGGGTTGATCTCCGGTCGGAATGGCTTCAGGCCCACCGATATATTTGATTTCAACCTCACCGGGATATTTTTGTTGAAGCATTTCATTGGCTCGCTTGATATAGGGCAGATAATCTCCCACAACACCAGTATGATTTTTATCCCAGGCACTAATAGCTTTAATGGTGATCTTTTTCGCCTCAGCCTGGGTGGCATTGAAGAATGACGCACCCAAAAACATGCAAATGCTTAGCGCGACAACGACGTAATACATTCTTTTTCTAGACATGGTTCCTTTCCTCCTTTCGTGTATAAAGTTGTAAACCTAAATACCCCTCACCTCGCACAGATCACATTTAGGCCGCACTATCACCTCCTTTCAAGTTTCGCCCGTAACCGGGGCGAATGATAAATTTTTCCACTTTGAGAATCCCGAGAAGCCAACACAGTCACACGAATCATAGTAATCACATCAAGCATTTTTCGTATTTGATTGGGAATACGGGCAACCCTGCCCCCGACTCTTATTTCGGATTGGCCTCAGGCTTCAATACGCCTTCTGAATCGCCGATCTTTTGCCATTTGGTTTCTTACCCGTTACAAAGAAAATAGGGTCTGCTTTTGACTCTTAGTTGAAGAGCGCTTCTACTTGGCTTATTCGCCGTTTCAGTCTACCATTAATAAGGATCTCTCTTCTAGTCTTTTCTATGGAACTGCTGACCGAGCTGTATTTGGAAATATTGAATCCCCTGGCGATATCTGCAAGTCTCTCCCCTCTAAGTCGTCCTGTAATCGTCTGGAACGTCCGCAAGAAAGTGAACAGCTTTTTCTATTCTGTGATTTATTTACTTTCTTACGGACGTCCCGTTTGTCCAAACGACTAAACCACTCCGCCAGCTCTCTACTCTATCCCACTCAGATCTGCCATGAAGCCGGCTTGATCGGTCAGGACATGTTTTCTATCGAGTGTAATTATATTCCTATTTCCTTCACTCGTACATGATTACTCCCCTGGCGTTTTTCCCGGCTTCTAAGTCCTTAAATCCGTTATTGATTTCCTCCAATCGATATCGATTCGTTATAAGGTTTTCTAAATTAATCCGCCCGGCCTTGTAAAGCTCGAGTAATGTGATAAGGTCCCTGCGAATATCTCCGGACCCATAGAAACTGCCCAATATACTCTTTTCCATCACGGGGATTTCAGCAAGGGGAAGCGTCAGCTGCGCATCCAGATCAGGGACTCCCACGACCACTACAGAGCCTCCCCTCCGAATCAGCTGATAGGCGGTCAGGGTTGTCTCCGCGCTCCCGATAGCCTCAAAGGCGTAATCAACACCTATCCCATTGGTTATTTCCAACGCCTTCTTGAGCGGATCTTGCTTTGAGGCATTGATCACATGCGTGGCTCCGAAGACCTTTGCCAGTTCAAGTTTATTATCCAGGATATCAATGGCCAGGATCTTTGTGGCATTTGCCAATACCGCCCCTTGGATCACATTGAGTCCCACGCCGCCGGCGCCCATTACGGCCACCGAGCTTCCCGGCTTTACTTTAGCCTTATTGATCACCGCCCCCACCCCTGTTATCACGCCACAACCGGCTATCGCGGCCATGTCAAAGGGAATACCGGGGTCAATCGGCAGAACACATGTCTCGGCTACCACATTGTATTCACTGAAGGAACCGACTCCCATCATGGAATGAACAGTCCGGGGCCCCTTTCGTAATCGGTACGTTCCGTCAGGCATGGCGCCGCCTCGGTTCTTTTCCTTTTCCGCGCACAAGTATGGCTGGTCCCTTAAACAGTAGTAGCATCGGCCGCAAACCGGCACCCATATCAAAAGAACGTGGTCTCCCGGTTTCAGCGTGGTGACCGCTGATCCAATCTCCTGAACAACCCCTGCCCCTTCGTGGCCAGGCACGCAGGGAAGCGGGGAAATGCGTGCAACTCCGTTTATAAGCGATAAATCAGTGTGGCAGAGCCCCGCAGCCTTGTACTTAATTAAAACCTCCTTTTCTTTTGGAGGGTCAAGCTCCAATTCATCGATGACTAGAGGCTTCCCATGCTCGTACAGGACCGCCGCTTTAGTCTTCATGATTTCCTCCTTGTGGCTTTTTCGACAATAGAGCTGATTCTAATACCAAGTAGCAATCATGTCATTGCGAGGAGCCCTTCGACTTTGCTCAGGATAAACTACGCGACGTGGCAATCTATCCTATTGAGCCCGCTTCACATTCGTTCGCAATGACATCTATAAATATTAGCGGTCTGAATGCAACTTGGTATAAATCCAAGGAATTATTTAGTAGAGAATTCAAGCCAAAAAGACGTGGTCTTGATCTGCCCCCAGAGGGGGTTTATGATGATTGTCAGTAATGCCAGAGTTTTTCTGGAGTGAGGGCATGCCGAACAGGGTGCTTGCAGCTATGGTAGAGCTGTATTACAGACAGAACGTAAATCCGATCACATGCCCTCTTCTTTGTAAAGCAACATCTGGGGTAGTGGAATACGCACGGTAATAGCTCCAGGCTGGGGACATTCATACACGCAGCAATTAAAGTGAACACAGAATTCCGAGTATGTGACAATAGGAACCTTACCCTTCTCCGATCCAAAGAACACATCCTCGCTACACATATCAACACAAATCCCGCATCCAGTGCATTTAGTCGGATCAATGACAGGTGGCATACTACTATCCTTACTTTACTTCCTTAGTGCTTCGATTCGCAAATACGGTGACGTATTTCGCTGACTTGATTACGAGATCTTGCTCACTCAGCCGAAGTCTAAGTAAATCCAACCTGGAACTCATGCATCGAAGGACTTAGTTTCAATAATTCATTACGCCTCGTTTTCAAAAGAGCCTATCTTCAGGCCTATTTCCTACATCGATTTCTATTGGCACTATATCGCCAACCTTAAGCGACAAGAGATCGTTGAGCCTTTCTGAGGCGATGATCTCTAATTTGGATTCTGGATAATCCTCAACGAGGGGAATAACGATTGCTCCTTTTACCTTTCCGCATATCAACACATGAAAGCATTTTGCTGAACAGAATCCTGGATCCATAGGGAGTATCTCGATGCCTGCTCGGTTTTTCACCTCCTTGAGTTTGTCGAAGTCTTGAGGATTCTTTACCTCCAGGTTAAGAGTCGCCGGGTATGGATCAATACCCAGCTTCTCTATGAATTGCTCCCTGACCCAAGGGATACTCATGAAACGGCCTGATTCCTTCATTCCTTCAACCAGTGTTCCTTTTATTACGACCTTTATAGAAGGTGAACGTTTCATAGTCTTTCAGAGTGAGGAGCGTAAGTTATTCAACCGTGTTCTGATTTCTTCCTCCAAGCGTGTTCCTCCATAATTAAGAGTTCGTTCCAAGACAGTGCTCAATTCGTTTCTGATTTGGGCTTTTACCTCCTCTGGAAGATTCGCATACATCGTCTCTAAATTGCTCACCCAGTTAGAGAGGGGCTCTATTGTCTCTCTCTCATAGAGATATCCCTCCAGAGAACCTGCCTTAGCGGCAAACGTGAAAAGTGCTTCATATTCTTCCATGGTAAGCCTCCCCATTTGCTTGCAATTCACTGAGGCAACTTAAAAGTTCGCTCACTTCACCTACAATGTAGTCAGGCCCTTCATTGACAAGAAGCTCCTTACCGGCGACGCCAGTCTGGATCCCTACTGTTAACAACCCTGCTTCCTTTCCGGCTCTGATATCAAGCCGGGAATCTCCAACATATACGCATTCCTCTGTTAAAAGCCCTAACGCTTTTACACATAAAATCAAACCGTCGGGAGCCGGCTTAGCAGGTGCTTCGGCTGCAGTAACCATGGCATCTATATACTGATGAATGTTCAACCTGCGAAGCTCAAGCCACTTACCGTCACCGTTGCTCATTCTTCCAGTGACTATCCCTATCTTGATTCCGTTCTCTTTTAGTGAGCGGAGCGTTTGCTCTACTCCCGACTTCAAGACGACCTTCTCGGGCTCCAATTCCAGATATGACTTCCGCATCTCATCCCGACATTGCTTCCGGGTCTCCTCTTCAAAGAAGACAGAAGGGAAAGCCTCTGAAAGCATCTTCTCCATCCGCCAGCCGTTATCCAAAAACGAAGCCACCATCTCCTCAGCAACAGGGTCCAATCCCAAGCGCTCAATCCCTCTATTAAAGGCCTCAGTGAACGCTTGTAAAGAATCAATGAGCGTTTGATCCAAGTCAAAAATGACGCCCTTTATTTTCCGTGCGGGAAGTGTCACCATAGCAGATCCTTTTGGCGATTTTTAGGGCTCCTTCGCTTCTATCTTTACAGGTCACGACTCGAGCCTATTGCTGTCTTCACCGGAAACTCAGTATGTCCAACAAAGTGAAGGTCAAAAATTCTGCTGCTTGTGCTGGGAGCGCAAAAAGCACATTTGTCTTGCTTTGATATTCTATCTTGTAATGCGAGTCAAGGGCCATTGCGGTTTTGGGGAAAAGCATCGGGGTCAGGAGACGGGGGCAGGCCATGATATCCGACAAATGAGCGGAAGAAACGACCTTATGCATAAGGAAACCGGTTCACCGGTCAGACTACCGGTTATTGGGAGGGTCTTCGCAAATCGAAGAGCACGCAATCCCCCATGAGGTGATGCCCAGCGCGGGCCAGCTTGTGGGCCAGGGCACGAGCACAATTGACCTTGATTTAATGTTAAACCTGTGTCATGATGCGACAAATTGATGCTCAATGAAGCTCACCGATCTTCGTCATATTCTTGAATCTCCATGTATTGAAACAGGGCTTCCGGACTTGTTGAAAATTACACCCTTTCACGGGCGGAGTAGGATCAAAAAATATTCTGTAAATTTCCGTGCTCAGCACACGCTGCTCCACCATTCTTTCGAAAAGCTATACAGCAAGATAGTGAATTAATTTGCTTTTGATAATGTCGTCCCTTCTTGAATGAAGTGCTGATCTAATTCCCTGTAACGAGCTGTATGATGCGAAGCGCCTTTTCCATTACTCACAAATTTCTCCTGTTCGTCCTTCCAGTCGCGTGCATTCCCATTGCTATTGTTGGGTATCTTTCATATCAAATTTCGCCGAAAAGTGTTGACCGTCTCTCTCGCAAGGAACAGATGTTACAAACAAAATGCTGTCGCCACTGAGATCAACTCCATTTTTCAATCGTGCTGTAGAGATTTGGAAACCACAGCGGAATTTCTCATAGATGATCTTTGGTCCAATACGACGCGCATTTTAAAGCGAATCAAGAATAGGCTTAAGGAAGTCCCTTTACTGAGTCCGCACGGGCACATGATCCCTCCATCTGACAGGGACACCTGCCCCAAGTAACTCAGACTGGAATGCCACCGGACAGCATTTGAGTCTTATTTCACAGCATGAATCGCTGTTCGGATTTACGCCGCAGTCGGGTCGTGGGGCCATGCTTGTGGACGGGCTGCTCCCTTAAGAGTAACGAATGCCGTCATGAGTCGCCAATTGATGGAATATATTTAAAGATCAGGAGGAAACCATGGAAATTAAGGCAGCAGTCGTTTATGAGCAATCGGGAAAGTTCAACATTGAACAACTGGAGATCTGTGATCCGAACCACGATGAGGTGCTGGTTCGGATCGTCGGAGTTGGCATCTGCCACACAGATCTGGCCGCCCGGGATATGCATTTGCCGATCCCGCCCCCGCCGAGTGTCTTCGGACACGAAGGGGCCGGCGTTGTTGAAAAGGTGGGCTCCCGGGTGACCAAGGTAAAACCGGGCGATCATGTGGTATTGGCCTGGGACTACTGCGGGGCATGCGCTGCATGCAAGTCAGGCAAGGAACTCTATTGTCTGAATTTCTTCCTGCACAATTTTAACGGCGCCCGCCCGGACGGTACAACCACCATGCGAAAGGGCGATCAAGTCATCCACGGGTCCTTTTTCTGCCAGTCTTCCTTTGCCAACTTCGCGCTGGCCAACGAACGGAACGTGGTCAAGGTGCGGGATGACGTTCCCCTCGAGATCCTGGGCCCCATGGGGTGCGGAGTTATGACCGGTGCCGGCGCGGTCATGAATTCGTTTCGGGCTAAGCCAGGATCTTCCATCGCCATATTTGGTGTCGGTCCGGTAGGAATGAGCGCTGTTCTCGCTGCGGTCGTGTGCGGTTGCACCACCATTATTGCCGTGGATGTCATTCCGGACCGCCTCGAGAAGGCAAAGGAATTTGGCGCCACGCATACCGTCAACGCCGGTGATGTGGACCCGGTTGAGGCCATCCTGGAGATTACCAGCGGGGGTGCGGAATTCAGCCTGGAGTGTGTCGGTAATCCTGCAGTATTTCGACAGGCCGTAGACATCCTGCCCCGCCTCGGGGTTTGCGGGCTCCTCGGGGTTGTGCCACCGGGCACGGAGGTCAGCCTGAATATGGACCTGATCATGAACGGCCGGACGGTTACGGGGATACTCGGAGGCGATGCCATCCCAGATCTGTTTATCCCCAAACTCATTGAATTGTATAGCCAAGGGCGGTTCCCCTTTGACCGCTTGATCACCTTCTATCCATTCGACGACATCAATAAGGCGGTGGAGGATATGGAAATGGGACGCGTGATCAAGCCGGTTTTGCGACTGTAACAGGGGATACAGGTTTCGCCCTTTCGGAGTGTTTTTAGTCTCATGCAGGTGGGCTACTGCTCAGTTGATTGACTATATGAAGGAAGGAATGGTGCGGTGAATGAGCAACTAGATCGTTACACTTCATATAAGGATTGGGAGATAATACCAATGAAAGGAGGCCGATTATGAAGTTTATCAAGGCTAATATGAGTAAAAAAACCATTGGTGTTGAAGATGTGCCACAGGAATACGCGGGCCTCGGCGGCAGGGGCCTCACCTCTATCATGATCAACGAAGAGGTGCCGCCCAAATGTGATCCCTTGGGACCGGACAACAAGCTCATTATTGCCCCGGGCCTTTTAAGCGGTACCCCTCTGCCGAATACCAGCCGAATATCCATAGGAGCGAAAAGTCCCCTGACTGGGACAATCAAAGAGAGCAATGCGGGGGGGACCGTTTCCGCGGCCTTGGGCCGTTTGGGAATTACTGCGCTGGTTATCGAGGGGCAGGCGCCGGAAGGAGAACTCAGCACCCTCAGAATCGACAAGACCGGAAATGCAAGCCTGATCCCGGCCCAAGACTACAAGGGAATGCGAACGTACAAATTCGTGGAAAAGATGCTCGAGGTCTACGGAAAGAAGACCTCAGTGCTCTGCATCGGACCGGCCGGTGAGTATCGGCTGACCGCAGCGTCTATACAGTCTTCTGATATGGATGGTCGTCCCTGCCGCGCCGCCGGTCGAGGCGGTTTGGGTGCGGTTATGGGAGCCACGGGGCTTAAGGCCGTGGTTGTTGATCAGGGCGGCAAAAGCGCCGATGCCATAGTGGACCCCAAGGCCTTCAAGGAGGCGGCCAAGACTCTTACCAAAGCCGTAAAAGAGCATCCTGAGCCCGGCCATTTGATGCCCACCCTCGGAACGGCCGCCCTCGTGGCTCCCCTCAATTCCATGGGCGCCTTTCCCTGTTACAATGCTCGAAAGGGCGTGATGGACGGTTGGGAGCAGATCAGCGGGGAGGCCATGGCCGAGCTTATCCAAAAACGGGGGGGGAAGACGACACACATGGGCTGCGCCCAGTGCATCATCCACTGCTCCAATGAGTTTGTGGATAAAGAGGGGAAGTACGTAACCGGTGCCCTGGAGTATGAGACCATCTGGGCGATGGGCGGCATGACCGGAATCGCTGATCTCGATGCAATTGCTCGGTTGGACTTTCTGTGCGATGACATAGGCGTTGACACCATGAGCACCGGGGTGGCCGTTGCCGTTGCCATGGATGCCGGATATAAGGAGTTTGGGGATGGCGCGGCAGCCATCGAGATGGTGGAAGAAATCGCCACGGGTACGGAATTCGGCAAGATACTTGGAAACGGCCCTGCCGCTATAGGCAGGCATTTCAACCATTCCCGGGTTCCGATGGTCAAGGGTCAGGGGATCGCCGGTTATGATCCGAGGGCCATGCTGGGCAATGGCGTTACCTTTGCCACCTCACCCATGGGGGCCGATCACACGGCGGGAAACGTGATTGGATTATGTCTGCAAGGAAAGCTCGATCCATTACAGGCAGAAGGAGTGGTTGAGATCTCCAGAAACCTTCAAATCGCCATAGCCGCCTTTGACTGCACGGGACACTGCTTTATGGCGACTGTTGCCGCGTTTGATCCCGAACCTGGCGAAGCGTTTCGGAAGGTGCTCGGTGCCAAATTGGGCACACACCTTGGGCCGGAAGATTTCCCCGGCGCCATGGGTGTCCGGGTGTTGAAGGCGGAGCGGGAATTCAACAGAAAGGCGGGGTTTACGAATCAGGACGATCGACTGCCGAAGTTCTTCTATGAAGAACCCTTACCCCCCCATAACACGGTCTTTGCCATCAGCGACGAGGAGCTTGACAGTACTTTTGATTTCTGACGGAAATCAAGCATGCGGATTACTGCCAAATTATACGGGACGTTGAGCCACCGCTTCCCCGGTTACCAGCATGCACGGGGTATTGAGGTTGAGATCCCGGATGGGGCCACGGTCAAAGACCTTCTGGCCCTCCTGGAAATCTCAGAATCCAAAGGGGCTGTGGTTGCCATGGAAGGGCGAATACTAAAAGGGGATGATACGATACGGCGCGGAGTCCCAGTGCATGTTTTTAATGCTATTCACGGCGGATAATAGGTCTGTGCCGTATCCCGTTTGATTTCTTGATACTGGGCAGGGTTTCAGACTGAGGGTCGCGCGAAGAAAGGAGGTGAAAAATAGAAGAGAAAAGCAGGGACGAGATACGTATTAGAAGGTCTAGAAAAGTTCAAAAAGGAGGGACAAAATGAAAAACAAAGTATTGCTTGGTTTGTTAGCATCGACGGTTGCTGTGGTGTTCCTATGTGGTGCTGGGACCACACCATCACTGGCCAAGGATAAAATCGTTGTTGGTATGGCACGACCTCTCTCAGGTTGGATGGCTGTGATTGGAGACTCGGCATTCAAACCGATCTATGAGACATGGGTTCCTGAGGTCAATGCCCAGGGTGGGATATATGTGAAAGAATACAAGAAAAAATTACCCATCGAGCTAGTGATATATGATGATAAAAGTGATGTGGGCACGATGACGAGGCTGACGGAAAAATTGATAGTTGAGGACAAGGTTGACTTTCTGTGGCCCGCCTGTGGCACCGCCTTTCTCTTTGCCCAAGCCCCTATAGCCAATAAACATGAGTATATTCTGTTGACAGCCGAGGGTGGAGCCACGCAGATCAAGGATATGCTTATGAGCCTACCCTATGTATTCGTCAGCCTGAGTTTTTCCGATTGGTACCAGTTACCGGTCTTTGCTGAACTTCTCGGCGAAGCGGGTGCGAAGACGGCATACATAATGTACATTGGTGACCTCCACGGCATAGAGTATTCCGGTGTGGCAGGTATTGAATTCCCGAAGCATGGAATTGACGTCGTTGGTATTAAGAGTGTTCCGCCTGGAGCTAAGGATCTATCGCCCATAATCAAAAAAGCTAAGGCATCTAATGCCGATGTCTTTTGCGCTTTTGGCTATCCCGACCAGGTTATGCCTGCTACCGGTACGTCAATGGCGCTTGGCTATAACCCCAAAGCTTGGATAGGCGGCCCCGGGGTCAATTTCGGGTTTTACCATACCGCGTTTGGTCCGGCGGTGGAGGGAGTAACGGGTTTTACTACCTTTAGCTGTAACCAGTCAGCTGCAGCCAAAGAACTCTGCGATAAACTCTACAAAGGCAAGCCTGAAGAAATCCAAGATTTCTGGGGGCATCCACTCTATTGGGCTGCACTGGAATTTTGGAAGAAGGCTATCGAGAAGGCTGGAACCCTGGACCAGAAAGTGATCAGGGATATCATGGCTACACAGAAGTTCGACACGATGCTGGGACCGACTTGGTTTGAGAACGGACTTATGGCCAAAGAGTCTCACACCGGTGAGATTGGTCAGTGGCAAAATGGGGTATTTGAAGTCGTCGGCCCCAAAAACAAGGCTACCGCAAAGTTTGTCTACCCCAAACCTGCGTGGCCAGCGCCAAAGAAGTAAGAGAAGTAGAAGTTGAGTTTAGGGCCTTATTAGCGATAATGGTAAGCAGGCTGTCTCAAAGGGTGCAAACATAACAACTCTTGAGGGTGGTTATCCTCTCCGGAGATGTTGCTTAGCGCCTTTTGGACAGCCTGCAGCCGTAATTGAAAAAACTGCAAGTCATTATCATGATTGTCACCATCCTGGACGTAGTGATTGCTGGATTATTACTGGGAGGCATCTATGCCCTGATCGCCGTGGGGCTCAGCCTGCAGTATGGTGTTGCCCGGGTGCTGAACATTTCTCACGGCGAATTTATTATGATCGGGGCTTTCGGCACCTGGATGCTGTACAAAATGGTTGGCATTAACCCCCTCATAACCCTCGCCATGTGCGGTCCTGTTGTATTTTTCATAGGTTTTTTCCTTCATAGAACTCTCTTCAGGAGCCTACTGGCCTCTTCAGCATCAGTGGATATCTTTGAGGGGAGATCTCTGCTCGCCTCGTTCGGTCTTCTCTTCATCATTCAAAATATAGCCATATTAGTATGGGGGGCCGACATAAAGGGGTACTCTTATTTATCTTATGGGGTCAATCTAGCGGGATCGTTATTTGAGGCCAATCGCCTGGTAACCCTTTTGTTTGCCGTCGTCATAAGTGCAGCCTTCTATCTCTTTTTGGCCTGTACCCGCCTGGGGAAAGCAATCAGGGCAGCGGCCCAGGACCCGAGGACCGCGGGACTCATGGGGGTAAACATCAACAGGGTGCTGGCTTTGTGTTTTGGCTTTGGTGCTTTGATGGCTAGCTTTGCCGGCGGACTTGTAAGCATGTGCTACCCTATTACGGCAACGATGGGTATGGAATATACGATTATTGCTATCATCGTGGTCGTGTTGGGCGGGTTGGGCAGTATCGTGGGTAGTTTTATAGGAGGTTTCTTGCTGGGTATTATCGGCAGCATCGTAACCTATATAGAGCCGGGCTTGGCACTGGTTGCCTACTATGTCATCTTCATAGTTCTGCTCCTGGCGAGGCCAACAGGTATTTTGGGGAAATAGAAAATGGATAGTACCACACTGACATCTAAAAAGTCCTTGGTATGGTTGGCACTTATTCTCATCATATTCATACTATTAGCCTTTGTACCCCTCTATGCCCCGGGGTATCCTATTGTATTGCTAAGCAGCATCCTCATGTATGTCATCATGACCGTGAGCTGGGTTATTTTTTCGGGGCCTACCGGTTACATGTCCTTGGCGCCAGCCGCGTTTTTTGGGGTAGGCATATATACTTCGGCTATAATAGGGAAGGCATTACCCTTTCCGATCGTTGTCGGCATTGGTGGTCTGGCCAGTTTCTGCCTTGCCCTGCTCGTCGGCGCCCTGACCCTGAGGTTGAGAGGTATCTATTTTGCCATATTCACGTTCGGACTCGTTATGCTCATCGCGCATTCTCTCCTCTTCTGGGAGCTTCATGTAACGGGCACGCGCGGCAGATTTGTAATGGTCATGAGCTACGGCACTGTCTATTACTATATGCTCGGCGTTTTTGTATTATTACTGATCACCGCCTACCTTATCAGAGGCTCAAAATATGGCTTGGCCCTACAGGGTATCGGTCAGAACGAGGACGCTGCGGCCCACACCGGTGTTAACGTTACTATGGTGAAGGTTATCACCTTCGCCATCAGCGCCTTTTTCATGGGGGCGGCCGGGGCAATCATGGCCACAAAATGGACATATATTGACCCATTCATCGCATTTAACCCGTTTTTCTCTTTTATGCCGGTTTTAATGGCCATCTTCGGTGGTATGGGGCAACTTTACGGTCCTGTAATAGGTGCGGCTGTTTTTACCTACCTGGAAGAAATTCTGATAACCCGGTTCGCCGAGCTATATATGCTCATTTTCGGCACCATATTAGTGGTTGCCATATTGTACCTGCCCGATGGACTGGTTGGATTGATACAAAGGCTATGGAAAGGAATTTCAGAGGGGAAACATGTCGATACTTGAAGGTAAAGGTGTGACCAAGTATTTTGGGGGGCTAGCCGCCATATCAAATGTGGACTTTAATGTGGAACAGGGTGAAGCCTTCGGTCTGATTGGACCCAATGGAGCCGGTAAAACCACGCTGTTTAATCTAATTTCGGCAGCTCTTACTCCCAGATCAGGGACGATACGATTTAAAGGCAGAGACATCACCGGCTTATCGCCCTATAGAATCTGCAGGATGGGAGTGGCGAGGACCTTTCAATTAGTTAAAGTTTTTGCCGACATGCCGGTTTTGAACAATGTCATACTGGGCTCGTATTTTGGGATGTCACCCGGTATGTCATCAAAGGATGCTGTTCGAGAAGCCACGGAGTTATTGGAGTTTGTCGGGTTATCAGCAGTGAAAGGGACCCCGGCTAAAGACCTGACCCTGGCTAACCAGAAGCGACTTGAAGTGGCAAGAGCGTTGGCAACCAATCCCGAACTATTATTACTTGATGAAATGATGGCGGGGTTAAACCCCGCAGAGTTAGCGCAGGCCATGGAGTTGGTAACCAGGATTCGGGATAAGGGGATTACCATCATTATGATCGAGCACGTCATGAAGGCAATTATGAACGTGTGTGAACGGATTATGGTACTCCATCACGGTCAAAAGATTGCCGAGAGTACGCCACAGGAGATTGCCACCAGCGAAACGGTTATCAAGATATATTTAGGGGAGAAGGCCCATGCTGGCAGTTAACAACATCGATACTCTTTATGGCAAGATTCAGGCATTATGGGGCGTTTCTCTCAGAATCCATGACGGAGAAATAGTCGCTTTGGTTGGTTCAAACGGAGCCGGGAAAACCACGCTCCTTAATACTATTTCCGGTTTGCTGCATCCAGCTTCAGGAAGCATCGAGTTCCTTGGCAAGAGAATAGACGGGCTCAAATCACACGTTATCGTGGAACTGGGTATGTCCCATATACCCGAGGGCAGAAAGCTCTTTCCCGACATGTCGGTACGCGAGAACCTGGAGATGGGTGCCTATACAAAACGTGTATGGAACCAGAAGCAGCAAATCCTTGATAAGGTCTATGAGCTTTTCCCCATATTAAAGGCGAGGCAAAGGCAATTGGCCAGGACGTTGAGCGGCGGCGAACAGCAGATGGTAGCCATGGGCCGGGGTTTAATGTCAAGGCCGAGGTTGTGCATCGTTGATGAGCCATCAAGTGGCCTGGCACCGCTCATGGTGGACGAAATCTTCGGGATCATTCAGGGGCTCCGCGACCAGGACATTGCCATATTCCTGATTGAGCAGAATGTGCAACAAACCCTGGAGATAGCTGATCGGGCCTACGTGTTAGAAAATGGGCGTGTTGTCTTAGAAGGAGAGAGTAAACAGCTTCTGAAAGAAGAACTAATACGAAAGGCTTATTTAGGACTCTAATGTAGTGCGTCCTGGTAACGAAGCCAGGGTACAGCGCTAATTGATGAAGAGGTATGGCTCAGGGCAAATGGGCGTGCAAGAGGGCTTGTGACAAGCTCCCCCAAAGTGAACCTCCCCGTGCTGCCACACGGGGCATCCTGGCGAAGGCGAGTGAAGTAAATATTCAGCCGGGGATGAAGAAGAATCATGATTAAGATATTGATTGCGCCAAACCGGTATATACAGGGACCTCGGGTTCTCAGGGAGACGGGCAAATATATCGTTCATTTGGGATCAAAGGTTTTCTTTGTTGCCGGCCCCACTGCGCTGGCTACTGTACAGGATCAAGTTTCGGCAAGCCTTAAAGGGCATTCGATTGAGTACCAGTTTGAGCCGTTTTCAGGAGAATGTACCCGTGCTAGCGCAGCCCAGCTTTTGGAAAAAGCCCGCAAATTTGGGGCAGATGTTGTTGCAGGAGTCGGTGGTGGCAGGGCAATCGATACGGCAAAGGCCGTATCTCATGGGTTGAGATCAGCCCTTGTCATAATACCGACTGTGGCATCGAATGATGCACCTTGCACTGCCCTGTCCGTTCAACATAAGGAGAACCATACGCTTGATCGGTTCCTGATACTTCAAAGAAATCCAGATGTTGTCTTGGTGGACTCAAAGGTTATCGCCGAGGCGCCGACACGGTATTTTGTTGCAGGCATGGGGGATGCCCTTGCAACCTGGTTTGAAGCATTTACCTGCACGAAGTCAAGCGCAAAGAACCTTCCCGGCGGTGTGACAACCGCTGCCGCCCTCAACCTCGCAAGACTCTGTTATGATACACTCATGGATTACGGTGTCAGCGCAAAACTGGCTGTTGACCAAAACGCTGTAACTCCGGCGGTTGAGAGGGTCATCGAGGCCAACATCCTGTTGAGCGGGTTAGGTTTTGAAAGTTCTGGGTTGGCTGCCGCCCACGGCATTCATGAAGGCGTACTTGCCTTAGAGGGGGCGGAAGGAGCCTTGCACGGAGAATTGGTTGCCTTTGGAACCATTGCGCAGCTTGTAATGGAAAATTATTCGAGAGGGGAAATCGACAGGGTAATCGATTTTTGCAATGCCGTGGGCCTGCCTGTTACCTTGAGGCAGCTGGGTGTTTCGGATGCATCGCCGGAGAACCTCATGAAGGCGGCAGAAGTTGCCTGCATGGAAGGCCTTACAACGCACAATTCCTATTTCGAAATAGATCCTGAGTTGGTTTTAGGGGCCATCATTGGAGCTAACGCTTTGGGCGAGGCCAGCCTAAAACGTTCCTGAAAGCCTTCCAGAAAACCGCCTTCATGACGGGTTGGCGGAAGATGTCGAGATGCAAGACATACGAAACTCTCAAGAGTGGAGCTTACGCAGGGAGTACATCGCAATGAACCACCCTGCAGCAAGCTGCAGGGTATCCAATGTCAAAGTCCCCTCCCTTAATGGGAGGGGATAAAGGGGAAGGTGACAAAACATTTTATCACCCCCACTCCACCCTGTTAAATAAAGGTGGCGAAGAATTTGTAACCTATCTATTCTATGAGTATCTATTTTCCTTATGATAGCTTCTACTATTCTATTTAACAGGGCAGGCCTCCCCCATCAAGGGGGAGGATCTATGTTGTAACCCTGCAGCCCCGATTTGACGGGGACTACACTTCGCTTCGACAAGCTGCAGGGAATTATCAAGTAAAAGAGGGCCCGAATCATGGTATGCTTGCATTTCCAAAAAAACATGAAAAGGAGGTGACTGACAGTTATGACAGATTATGAGGCACTAAAGACACGTGTGCAGGAACTGTCAGAACGAGCCTGGGATGTGCAGGCCATTGAAGCCAGGTTCAAAAAACTGGTACTCGAGGGCATTCCCAGGAAATCCCTTGACCGGACTGAGATTGTCGCCAACAAGGAGCAGATCCTCGATCGCGTCCAGCGGCGGGCCGAGGAATATAACTTCTTTACTAAGAATTGTGCACAGGGTACCGCTCTTGCCCTGATGGAGGAATTTGGCCTGGGCGATATGCAGGTTATTAAAGCCTTGACGCCATTTCCCGGCATCGGTGGGACCGGCGAGATGTGTGGAGGCGTAACCGGGAGCCTGATCGCCTTTGGGCTCTATTTTGGCAGTGATGGTATGCCGAATTTTGAAGCCACCGGTGCAACGATCATTACTGCCCAGAAATTGATGGCCTTCTTCGAAGACGAATTGGGTTATCTCTTGTGCTCAGATATACAGGAACATGTGGTATTTGGGCGTAACATGGACCCCGGTGCCAGCGAAGATAACATGGAGGCCTTCGCCAGGGCCAGGGGTTTTGAGAAGTGCGGTCTAGCCCCGGGGATAGGTGCCAGGCTTGCCGCCGGGTTTATTATCCAAAGCATGGAGTGAAGTGAAGCCTCCCCGCTCCAAAGAGCGGGGCATCCTCATAATGGATGGCGGAACTCTCCATAGCCTTTAGCCCTCCTTTCCATCCTCCGTAGCAGGCTACTGCGGACACCGTCGGCCATAGCCTTTGGCGTCGGACGAGGACGGGCGCTAAAGCTTCGGAGGGCTCTCCTCGCCATTCATCCCCGCCCTAAAGGACGGGGCATTCTGGCGAAGGAGAGTAATAACAATCTTACGCTTTACACTGCATATAATCCATAAGGCCAACGGGTGGCGCGTGCGTGTTAATAATAGAAAAGGATCTTGCACATTGCCATGAATCGGTACGTATCTTATTACACGGGGGAGGAGCGTGAAACCATTTTGTCCTTGGTGCAAGGCTCCACATCAACCACTTTAAGAGGAGGTAAAAGCTATGGCAGGAAAATTGGCGAAATTGCTGTCGGATTTGAAGGAACCTGAGGCCCTCGCATTCGTTGAGAAGGCCCTGGGAGAAGGGGTCGATCCCATGGATCTTTTGGGGCAGACCAAGGAAGGCATGAATATCGTGGGCCAACGATTTGCCAGCGAAGAGTACTTCATCCCGGACCTTGTGTTTTCCGGGGAGATCCTCAAGGGCATCGTCCAAATGCTTGAGCCCCATCTCACGAAAGGCAAAGAGGAAGAACGCCTGGGAAAGGTCATTATCGGAACGGTAGCCGGCGATATCCATGACATCGGGAAGGATCTTGTCGTCTTTATGCTCGATGTCAATGGGTTTGAGGTTTTTGACCTGGGCATTGATGTGCCGGTACAGAAATTCGTGGATGCCATCAAAGAGACCGGCAGCAAGGTGGTCGGACTGAGCGGATTTTTGACCTTGGCATTTGATTCCATGAAGGAGACCGTTGAGGCGATCAAAGAAGCCGGGCTCCGGGATAGTGTGAGAATCATGATCGGAGGCGGCCAGATTGATGATCGTGTCAAGAACTATACCGGGGCGGACGCCTATGGAAAAGACGCCATGGCGGCCGTTAAGCTAGCCGAAGGCTGGATAGGAGGGTAAGACGATGGAAAAGAAATGGGAAGAGTTATCACCAGATGAAAGACAGGAGGCGCTGTTTCAAAGGTGGCTTTCGCCGAAGGATCCTGAGGGGAATGATCTTCCGTTCCAAAGCCCGGAAGCCGAAAAGTCGTACAAGGAGAGAATAACCAGGATAAAAGATGCCATTCAAATGAAGAAGAAGCCTGATCGGGTGCCGGTGATTGTGATCCCAAGCTTCTTCCCCGCTTTTTACAACGGAATGACCCCCCAGGAGATGATGTACGACTACGACAAACTGTACGCGGCCTTCAGGAAATTCACCCTTGATTTTGCAGCGGATGCGCATATCGGAGCCACGGCCCCCGGACCGGGGAGGTTCTTTGAGGTCCTTGGGTACAAGTTGTACGCCTGGCCAGCTCATGGGGTCTCGCCTGAACATAGCTACCAGTGCAACGAAGGCGAATACATGAAGGCGGATGAATATGATGCCCTGATTCAGGATCCGACAAATTTCTTCAGCAATGTCTATCTGCCCCGCATATTCGGAGCGTTAGAGCCCCTCCAGATGCTCCCTTTTCTCCCTGGCATACTTGAAATATATGGGGTTGCCTTTAATTTCATACCCTATGGACTGCCCCCAGTTCAAGCCGCCTTTCAGGCGCTTTTTGAGGCCGGGGGTGAGGCCCTCAAATGGGCAGGAGTCCTAGGAGCCATCGATGCTGAACTGGTCGGTCTGGGCTTTCCGCAGTTATGGGGCGGGTTCACGAAAGCGCCGTTTGATATGATCGGCGACACCCTGAGAGGCACCAAAGGGATAATGGTGGATATGTACCGGCAGCCCGATAAGCTCCTCCAAGCCCTGGAAGCAATAACGCCACTCATGATCAAGATGGGGGTGGGCGCGGCACAAATGATGGGAAAACCTATAATATTCATGCCTCTCCATAAAGGTGCTGATGGGTTCCTCTCCGATGAGCAGTTTGAGAAGTTCTACTGGCCGACCTTGCAGAAGGTCATGCTGGGCCTGATCGAGGGGGGATGCGTGCCAAACCCCGCGGCCGAGGGCGGCTACAACTCGCGTCTGAAAATTGTCCAAGATATACCTAAGGGTAAGACTTTATGGATGATTGACCAGACAGATATGGCGAAAGCCAAGCAAACATTGGGTAAGAATGCCTGTCTCCTCGGAAACATGCCCTCCTCAATGTTGAAATTAGGCACAGCCCAGGACGTGAAGAATTACTGTAAGCAACTCCTCGATACTGTTGGCAAGGGCGGTGGTTTTATCATGGCCAATGGGGCGTTCTTTGATCATGCAAAGCCGGAAAATGTCAAGGCTATGGTTGACTTCACCAAGGAATACGGCGTATACAAGTGAATCACCGGCGGATCAAAATCATAGCCTGTAGGACGGTAATCGAGGAGATGCAACAGCTGTTGCCATCCGACATGGAATGGCTTACCCTTGACTCCGGACTCCATCTCCATCCGGACAAATTGCAGGGCGCCCTGCAGGCTATGATAGATGAAATCACTGCCCATACGGAGACCATCATCCTTGGGTATGGGCTGTGTTCCATGGGGGTGATCGGCCTCAAGGCCAGTGATAGCACGCTGGTCATTCCCCTCCTGGACGACTGTATCGCCCTTTTTCTTGGCTCCCGGACGGCCTACCGGAAAGCATTAAATCAAGAGCCGGGTACCTATTTTCTGTCCAAAGGGTGGATCGATGCGGGGATTACGCTTCTGGACGAGTTGAAGAGCATGGAGGAGCGCTATGGCAAGCGGCGTGCTGAACTGGTTATGAAGCGGATGCTGCAACACTACCGGCGCCTCGCCTTTATTGACATGGGCTATCAGGACCAGGAGCGGTACCGTCAATTCTCCCAAAGGGCTGCACAGAAACTCAATCTCTACTACCAAGAGATTAAGGGTACACCTGAACTGCTCCGAAAGATATGTAACGGCCCATGGGACGATGAATTCGTTGTGGCCCCCCCTGGTCACATAATCCGTCTTGAGGATTTTGGAATGGCTCCGGCCAGAGAGCAGCAACCGATCAGTCTGTCAAGGGAGGAAAACAGGCTGAGCCAGGCGACTGGCAGTGACTTAAGCCCGAGCTAACAGGTATGCAGGATTTGGGTGATTCCGCTCACAGGCCTCTCCCTGAAAGAGGAGAGGCCTACTTGCAAGGAGTGTAGGTATGGAAACAAGGGTGTCAAGCGCCACAAGAGAAGTCTTAATCACCGATGAAGGTCCAACTGTGCTGATAGGGGAGCGGATCAACCCGTCAGGAAAGAAGAAACTGGCTGAAGCCCTGAAGAGCGGCGATTTCGAAGTGGTCCGCAAGGAGGCCATAGCCCAGGTGGAGGCTGGTGCCGATATCCTGGATGTCAATGTGGTGTGCCCTGGGATGGATGAGATTTCGGTGCTTCCTGCAGCCATTGAAACGATCATGGCTGCCGTGGATGTACCCCTCTGTATCGATATCAACAATCCCGTCGCCCTCAAGGAGGCCCTCAAGGTCTATAAGGGAAAGCCCATTGTCAATTCAGTGACCGGCGAAGAAAATTCCTTGAACACGATATTACCCCTGGTCAAGGAGTATGGTGCGGCGGTCATTGGCTTGACCATAGATGATGAGGGCATACCAAAAGAGTCGGACCGGCGGGTAGCCATTGCCCATAAGATCATTGAGCACGCCGGGGCGCTCGAAATCCCACCCGAAGACGTCATTATAGACTGCCTGGCTTTAACGCTTGGGGCGGACAGCAACGCCGGCACGGTGACACTCGAGGCGATCCGTAAGGTAAGAGAGGAACTGGGCGTTAATCAAACCCTGGGTGCAAGCAACATCTCATTCGGCTTACCTGACCGCAATCTGGTCAATCATACATTCTTGGCTCTGGCCATCTGGTCAGGGGTCACCTGTCCTACCGTTGATGTGGCAAAGGTACGTCCGGCGGTTTTATCTATAGACCTGATCTTGGGCCGTGATCGATTTGCACAGCGATACATAAGGGACTTCAGACAGCGGAAGAGTTAGAAGGATTACGGCTCGGGGGCGCGGAAAAGCCGACGGATAGTGGTCTTGGTGTTTATCCAAATGGAATGATGTAAAGGAAAAAGCCAAAAGATAAAGATTGGCGGTATGGTGATTCTCGACGCCTGATTTGAGCGCGAACAGGACTTGTCAGGCATCGGAGAGAGTGAGGTGGGTCGTGAAGAGATCGACAGAAATGGTATTTGAGCGGGGTGAGAGTTCAAAGGCCTTTATCGTTCCAATGGATCATGTTGACCTGAAGGGATTTCTGATTCTCGTTTTGCTGACCATGCTTTGGGGGTGCCATTATCCAGCTGTAAAGATCTCGAACATAGGTTTTTCACCCATATTCAATGCATTTCTGCGTTCTGCGGTAGCTTCGGTGCTCGGCATTCTCTACTGCATGCTGATCAAACAACCGCTGTTTCATCGTGATAGACGGTTGTTTCATGGTTTTATGGTAGGCATGCTCTTTGGCGGGGAGTTTATCTGTCTCTATTTGGGCATGGCATATACCGATGCCGCACGGGCGGTGATACTCGTCAATTTCTCACCCTTTGTCGTAACCGCAGGGGCCTACCTGTTCCTCAGGGAGAAACTGGGAATTGCCAAGATCGCCGGCCTCCTTCTCGGGTTCGCCGGGGCTTATCTGGTGTTCCACGGCAAACCAAGGGCATGGAATGCCTCCATGCTGTTCGGCGATCTTCTCGAGCTCAGTGCCGCCTTTTTTTGGGGCGCAACCACCGTGTACATCAAGAAATACCTTGCAGGCCGGGTTCATCCGATACACACCTTTCTTTATCAGCTCGTCTTCTCCGTCCCGATCATGTTCGTCTGCGCCTGCTGGCTTGAGAACACATGGATTTTGGATATCAATACGGCTGCCGTATCAGCCCTCCTTTATACATCCATTGTCGTCGCCTTTGCCTCCTATCTCACGTGGTTCAAACTGATACACGCTTACCCGGTGTCGCAACTGGCGGTCTTCACGTTCCTGTCACCCGTTTTCGGGGTTGCAGCGGGTGTGGTTATCCTCGGAGAGCAGTTGACCACGGGCCTCATCCTCGGGCTGCTCTTCGTGTGCGCGGGGATTTACGTGACCAACTATAGGAAAGGCAGGGGTTTGTGACGATTCTTGTCGGCCTCTCCTTAACAATCCTTTGAACGTTTTTGGGGGAATCGGCTCTGGGGCAAATGCGGACCTCCGAGTCTATAGCCTATCCATTTTTCTGTTGACAATTTGGAAACAAAGGATCTAGTTTGTATTTTGATTTCGAAGAATAGTAGAGTAAAACATCATCTGCGCAGAGATAACAATTCAAGAATCCACTTCTGAGGACAGTTATAATTTCAGGTGGTTAGGTCAAAAAGGGAGTCGGAAGCCCTGGTCCAACAAGGTGAGCCTTCATCCCCTTCCGAGAAAAACTATTAAGGCCCAGGCTTTCTTGTGTTGCCAAACTGGATACGACACGGGATAATTGTCCTGAATACGGTTGTGCCCCGCATTAAGAACCAAACATGACGGCATAATCATTTTGCCTGTACCCGGTGATCTTTCAAGTTCTTCTCACGTGACAAGGACTTGTACCCGGAGGTACTTTTCCCGATTTACCTGAAAACACAGCACACTCGTAGGCCTCAAAGGGAGCGTTAGTGTCGAAAGATCAACAAGGACCTTCAAGGCTGATAACGCTTGAAATCCCTGACGAAAAGCTGGGACGGGATCTTGAACGCTTTAGGCAGAGAGCTGTCGAGCTCGGTGCCTCAATGGCCGAAGTTATTCCTGCCAACTTGGTAGAAATAGATGAAAGGGTAAGGCTTAAGTGCTCCATACCTCTGTGTCCGTATTATGATAAAAGTATCTTTTGCCCACCTCATGGACCTTCCCTGGAATTGATGAGAAAAGCAGTGACTCGATATAGTCGGGCACTACTATTCGCACTTAGTGTGACTCCTGTCGAGCACTTTTCGGATCGATCAAAGGAGCGCCAAGCAGCAGCGGACTGGGCCCGAAAGGGATTCGAAATTGTCGGTAGAATTGAGACCCTCGCTTTCGGAAGCGGGTATTATCTTGCTATGGGCTTTGGTCAGGCTAGTTGCAGAAAGGCACTATGCAGACAAGAAAGGTGCCTGCTCCTCGATGGCTCCGACTGTCCTTACCCACTTAAGGCTCGCCCATCTATGGAAGGAGCGGGAATGGACGTCTTTGGTCTTGTAACCAAGGTAGGGTGGGATATATATCCTATTTACAGAAGCGTAAATCCGAGAGAAGTGCCGAGGGCTCTATCGGTCGGGATAGTCTTTATCCACTGAGACTTCCGTTCCACGAAATTTCTTTGATGATATAGTGGCAAACTATTATATTGTTCTTGATTAGAAGAAGCCCTGGTGGGGATTAATGAGTTGATTGCGTTAGCAACTGATTCTTGCATGACCTCGATCCAAAAACCTCTGGAATAGAGGTCCCGTAGAAGGTTGGGAGCCCTAATGGACAAAGGGTCAAAGCATACCGTAACGATCAAGGCCGAACCAGAATCTATCAGAATAGATTTCTCACGGACTGCCATCCTCGTCGTGGATATGCAAAATGCATTCGTGCGGAAAGGTGGGTATTTTGATCTGATCGGCATAGACATTTCATCGATCGAAAAAATCCTCGAACCCTGCAAAAATATCATCTCCGAGGCGCGCGTTAAAGGAATAAAAATCGTATATCTTCAAATGGCCTACAGCCCGGACTTCTCTGATACGGGGCCGAGAGACTCACCCGCCTCCTATAAATCACGCAGTCTGGCACTGATTCACGAGCATCCTGAATTGAGAGATAAGCTCTGCTTTTCTGGTTCTTGGGGAGCAGAAATCATCGAGGAGCTGAAACCAGAACCGGGGGATATCGTTGTAAGGAAACAAAAATACGACGGTTTCATAGGGACAAACCTGGACATCATTCTGAGAACATTTGGGATCAAGTACCTGATATACATAGGCACGGCGACCAACATTTGCGTTGAGTCCACCCTGAGACGATCTTTCTTCTTGGATTACTTCCCCATCCTTGTTTCAGATGCTGTAATCCAAAAGGGCTCAAGGACGATGCAAGAGGCAACGATCCTCAATGTTCAAAATACTTTTGGCTGGGTAACGGATTCCGTTAGGCTCATGAAGGCAATGGATCACATCAAAGACTGATCCTCCGGTAAGGAATTGGGGTATCTGCTGAAAAAGGAGCAGCGGCATGTCCAACAAATGGGTTTTATGGTTTGAGGAATTAGACCAGGAATGTGACGATCAGGTTGGGAAGAAGTGTGCAAACCTGGGTGAGATGACCAAAATGGGGATGCGTGTCCCTCCAGGCTTTGCCCTCTCATTGGAAGCTTACAAGGATTTTATGTCACTTACAGGGGCTGATAGGGAGACAAAGAAGTATCTGGATAATGTGGACCATGGCTTCGAAAACATTCAACATTTTAATGAGGCGAGTGCAGAGTTACGAAGGATTGTTGAGTCCAGGGACATGCCCCGCGAGATGAGAGAGACCGTCTTGTCCCACTACCATGGATTGTGCCAGAGTTGTAACATCGAAGAGATGGCTGTCTCCACCCGATCGGCCGGTGCGGCAAGCCACCCCGGTCAATATGAGACCCACCTAAATGTGCGAGGAGATTTGGACGTCATCGAGAAAATAAGAAAGGTATGGTCCAGCACCTTCAATCCCAGATCCTTGTCTGCCAGAAAACATGCCGGAGCGCCCTTGGAAATTGACCCTATAGGGGTAGCCGTGCTGAAGATGGTGAATGCGCGGGCTGCAGGGGTCCTGTTCACGGCCGACCCCAATACGGGAGAGGTCTCGAGAATGATCATTGAGGCCAATTGGGGTTTGGGAGAGAGCGTTGTCGGCGGGGAAGCCATGCCTGACACATACATTCTGGACAAAGAGAGCCTAAAGATAATCGACAGAAAACTGGGTACCAAGGGCAGATACGTAACCTGTAAGGAAGCGGGCGTTGCCGAGGTGGATACCCCTACCGAAAAGAGTTGTACCTTCTGCTTGAGTGATGACGAAGCAGAGGAAATCGGGAGATTAGGTAAGATCTTGGAGTCCCACTTCGATGCACCCCAGGATGCCGAATGGGCCATAGACCAGGACCTCGACTTCCCGGAAAACGTCGTTCTGCTACAGACCCGACGAGAGGTTATCGCCCAACAAAGGACGCCCGCTGACCAGGTAGTCGATTTAATGTTAACGCGACTATTGAGGAGATGAATGAAGCTGCCTGCAGTAAACTGCAGGGTATCAAGCAGAATTGCGGCGGGTAAACCTACGCTCCGCTTCGACAAGTCGCCGACGCGCCAAAGCCGCTATGGCGACGGTGCGCTGCAGGGTTTTCTGGCGAAGGAGAATAAAAGGCGATTTTCATGACCAGAGGCAATCAACCTTGAACCATGTTCGGGAGAGTTTGGTTCACATGAATGAGAGGAGGGATGAAAATGTTACACCCAGCTTATGATCTCACTTTCTACGAATTCGATGACGAAAGAGATACTCAGGTTTACGATGTCCTTTTATGCGATCTTGTACACGGAAAACCTCCACTGAAACCCCTTTATTTTGGCATCGGCTGGTACTGGTACGTATACGCGATCATGAATGCTGCTGAGACTCTGCAGCTGCCCACCACAAAGGGCTGGGGTTATAGAGTGAGGGATGGGTATCCATACCTCACAGCAATGAGAACCACTGAAGAGGAAGCCAAGGCCCGGGAGCCAATCTTCAGAGAAAAAATCAAGCCCTTTATAGAGAACTTCGATGGGGTCTGGAATCCCTTCAAAACCGAGTTGATGGCGGTATATAAAGAGGCCAAGGAATCGCATGGCGTTCGGGAGTGGGATGATATTAAGAGACTCAGCAACATCGAACTGCTCAAGTTCTTCTTGGATTATGCCTTCGTCATAAATCGTAAGGAAGCCGAGACCCATATGCTGATGTTAGTGGCTTCGAACTATATCAATGGTCTATTCCAACAGATGTGGCGTGAAATATTCGGTAAGGAGGCCCCCATAGATCCGGATTTCGCCAAATTAATGACCGGATTTGAGGCCCAGGATACCCTCGTCGTCAGGGAGATGTGGCAACTTGCCAGAAAAGCGGTTGACATGGGCCTGGAAGATGCCTTCAAGATCGAGGATAATGAAGAAGTATTGAAGGAACTTGAAAAGAGCGATGAAGGCAAGAAATGGTTGAAGGAATACGGGGAGTTTCTTATGGAGCACGGATGGCGATGTGAACGCATGCACTCCTATGACACCCCTGCATGGGTCGAAAAGCCCAGTTTGGCCATCGGCCGGGTCAAGGTGCTCATGTCCCAGGAGTCCTTCGCCTTTGACACCGAACGTGAGCATCTCATTCGGGAACGGGAGAAAGCGGAAAAGGAGGTACTGGCCAAGTTACCCGTGGAGCAGAAAGAATGGTTCGGCACGTTAATGAAGTCAGCGCAAAAATCGGGTTATTGGAGCGAAGACCATACCTATTTTTGCGACTTTTACGTGGGTGCCATGGGCCATTGGATTATTACTGAAATCGGAAGGCGCTTTGCCGAAGCCGGATGCATTGATGCCCCTGAGGATATCCATTTCCTGCATGCCCATGAGATCAGAAAGGCGGCCGTGCCCATGGGAGATGTCAACCTGCGCCCCTATGTGCAGAGGAGAAAGGAGGCCTGGGAGAAGAGTTATGACTTAGATCCGCCACCATTTTACGGAAACATAGAGAAGGCCCAGGATGTATTGAGAAGTGATCCCACCCTTTCCGTATCTACCCAACTTCCTATCGTGAGAGAAGAATTGAAGGCCGACCTTTATGGCGCTGCTGCAGCTCCCGGTGTGGTAGAAGGGGTGGCCAGGGTCATCATGGGAGCGGATCAGCTGTCCGAGCTTAAGGAGGGAGACATTCTGGTTGCCCCGGGGACCTCCGCAGCATGGACCGTTGCCTTTAGCCTCATTAAGGGACTCATCACCGATGGTGGGGGTGTCCTATCCCACCCCGTCATCATGGCACGGGAATACGGCATTCCCTGTGTGGCCGGCTGCTTACAAGGGACCCAGAAGATAAAGACCGGTCAGAAGGTAAAAATCGACGGCGATTTAGGCATCGTTTATATTTTGGATTAGAGAGACTTCCCGCCCTGAAGGGCGTAGCTCTATCCCTTCAAATGCACGTAACTCCTTTTTATAGAAAAGCCACTCCGGTCACCCGGGGTGGCTTTGGTATTTACCGCAAACCCGGCGTACCAGCTCCTTTGGGGCTTTAAAACGCCCGCATCCACTCCGGCCTGAGCCCGATTTCCCCCCTCAGGGCCGCATCGATCATATCCAGGATCTCCTGCTTGCCCTCTGGGAGCTGCATCCTCACCGGCAGGTAGTTGGATGCATGATTAGAAGAGAAGAGGCCGTGGCTCAGGTTTGTGTGGACGATCATCTCCCTCATCTCAATCAGCAGCCCCCGTTCATCGGGCAGTTCGAAATCACCCCTCTCATATTCTTCCCAAAGGGGTGTGCCGGGAATCAGTATCACGGTCAGGGCGCTGGCATAGTCGGGATCAATCGCGCTGATGAGTTCTCCGGTCGCCCGGGCATGGGCCAGGGACTTTTCCTTCCCCGCAATTCCCAGAAGTACCGTAACCGTAAGTTTCATCCCCGCATTCTTCACCCTTTTGCCCATCTCGAGGCAGTGCTGCGCGCTTGAACCCTTATTGATCTTTTTGCGGACCTCATCATCTCCGGTTTCGACACCGAGGTAGAGCATGTCCAATCCCTTCTCCTGCAGTTCGGACAATTCTCGGGGGGATTTCATGCTGATGCTTTTTGTATTGGCGTAGGCTCCGACCCGTCTGACCCAGGGCAGATGTTCCTGAATGCTCTCAAGGATCCACATCAACCTCTTTTGAGGAATAATCAGGGCATCCCCATCCATGAGGAAGACCTGATCCTGTCTCTTCATATGCTTTGAGGCAAACAGGATATCGCTCAGGATGATGGCATCGTCCTTTATCCGAAACCGTTCATCCTTATACGTCCCGCAAAAGGTGCATTTATTATGGGAACATCCCACCGTAACCTGAAGCAGGATACTGTATGCCTCAGGAGGTGGTCGAATGCAATTCCCTTCGTAGTGCATACCTTCGCTCTCCGTTGTGATGCCCATCGATTTTCCTTCTCCTTGCCCCTTCTTTTATCGTCCCTTGTATTCCGGTTCTCGTTCCTCAGCTAATGCTCGAAGTCCTTCCTGATAATCTTCGCTTTGAAGCATTTCTTCGAAGAAGGCCAGTTCCAGGCTCAATCCATCTTCCAGGGCCATGTTCCTGCCCCGGATCATGGCCTCTTTTGCTCTCCTAACGGCAAGTGGCCCGTTTTCACAGATCTTGGCTGCCCACTCCTTAGCTGTGGGCAAAAGCTGAGCTAAGGGGACGACCTTATTGACCAGCCCCAGCCGGTATGCTTCTTCGGCGCTAACAGGGGTACCCAAAAAGATCATCTCCGCGGCTTTGGCTGGAGGAAGCATTCGCGGCAATCTTTGGGTCCCACCTAGGCCCGGTATCAAACCCCGACCTACCTCGGGCATTTGCAAGTATGCGTTCTCCGAAGCAACCCGAATATCACAGGCCAGTGCAATCTCAAGCCCGCCTCCCCTGGCCGGACCGTTAATGGCAGCGATAAGGGGCTTCCAAATGTTGAGGCCTCGCGTAATGGTCGGGGGCGCTTGAAACGACTTATCAGCCCATGGTCGCAGTAACTTGTTGTGGTCGGCACCGGTGGAAAAGGCCTCACCAGTGCCAGTGATAATAGCCACCAATGCCTCGGAATCGTCTCGAAAGTCCATTAACGCCTTGCTGAACGCCTGAAAGGTTTCAGCATCAATGCGATTCAGCGTCTCAGTGAGATTGAGCGTAATCGTTACAATTTTACCCTCTTTTTCGTAGAAGACAGTCATAAGGATCTCCTTTCCTTTTCTTGGGCCCGCAATTATTATAGTAAGGGTTGCAGCCCCCGTCAAGGGAGCCATGAATTGCAGGTGAATTGCGGTAGCGCCTGAATGGGGCATTGTATCGGGTATGGTTGCCTCTTGAGGTGTTCAGAAAGGTATGGCCACAGCGCTCCGAATTGAATACGAGGGTAGCCTACGCCACGTCATTGCCGAGGTAATGATGGCAGAAAGGTGTAAGAGTTATTTATCGAGGCCATTGAATGAGCATGAAGCCTCAACTTTTAAGCGCACCAAATTATTACTTTTAATCTTGACAAGCTGCATTATTTTAATCGAATATCAATTGCATCAATTGGGCGTGCTATCAACAGTCTTTATTATCTGTATTATCTATCACTAACTCCTTCACTCAAGCCTCTTTGGCAGAAGGCTCCCACGGCAAGTATAAGATCAGAGAAAATGCTAGGTTAGGGTTGCAATCCAAGTGCAAATTGACCCTAGTTGGCCAAACAAGAACAATAGTCCAAACAAATGAGCACCATTTCCAAGCATCATCTTCAACAGGAGGGTTTTATGCAGGCTAAAAAGCAGGAAAAGATCGATTTGTACACATTGATGTATAAAATCCGCGCCTTTGAAGAACGGGGTTTTATGTCGTTCAACAAAGGTCTTACCCATGGTGTCCTCCACCTGTATACCGGTGAAGAGGCTGTAGCAGCAGGCTGCATCTATGATCTTAGAAAGGAGGATTACATTACCAGCACTCACAGAGGGCATGGCCATTTAATCGCCAAAGGAGCAGATATGGGGCGGATGTTTGCAGAGCTCCTTGGCAAGGAGACCGGTTATTGCCGTGGAAGGGGTGGTTCCATGCATATCATGGATATGAAGATCGGCATATTGGGGGCCAACGGGATTGTCGGGGCTGGTGTTCCTATTGCTGCGGGGGCGGGATTTGGCATCAAATACAAGGGGCTCGATCAGGTGGTGCTTTGCTTTTTTGGCGATGGCGCTATTGCCACGGGGGCGTTTCATGAAGGCATCAACATGGCTTCGATCTGGAAATTGCCCATCGTCTTTGTATGTGAGAATAATCTCTACGGGATTTCGGTTCCGATAAAGAAAGCATGTGCCTTAGATACCCTGGCGAATCGTAGCGCTGGTTATGGGATTCCAGGCGTGTGCGTGGATGGCAATGATGTGTTGGCGGTCAGGAAGGCTGCAACTGAGGCCGTAGATCGCGCCCGCAGAGGAGAAGGCCCCACTTTCCTTGAATGCCGGACCTATCGATGGTACGGACACTTCACGGCCGATGACGGCAAATACCGTCCCGCGGAGGAAGTCAGATACTGGAAGGAAGAACGTGATCCGATCAAGAACCTTGCCAAAGAGATCTTGGGTAATAAAGAGGTCACCCAGCAGGAGCTCGAGCGAATTCACGATGAAGTGAATGAAGAGATTGAAAAGGCCTTTAAGTTTGCCGAGGAGAGCGATCCGGCTGATGTCGAGAACATGTTAAGGGGCGTCTATTATAGCGCTGCCCAATAATTGTTATTAGATAAGGGGGAAGGATAGAATGAGAGAGATCAAATATCGTGAAGCCATCAACGAGGCCCTTCGAGAAGAAATGAGTCGTGATGAAAGGGTATTTCTGATGGGGGAAGATGTCGGACAATTCGGAGGGGTGTTCCAGGCGACGGCCTCCCTCTTGGAGAGCTTTGGCGCTTCTCGGGTTGTGGATACCCCCATTTCCGAACAGGCGATCGTGGGCTCAGCCCTGGGGGCGGCATTGGTCGGGTTAAGACCCGTCGCAGAGATTATGTTTGTCGACTTTACGAGCATGGCAATGGATCAGATCGCCAACCAGTGCGCCAAATTTCATTTCATGACCGGGGGTCAGGCCATCGTCCCTATCGTAATCAGAACCCAGGGAGGTGTGGGATTTGGGGATGCGGCGCAGCATTCTCAGAGTCTTGAGGCTTGGCATACCCATATCCCAGGGCTTAAAGTTGTTATGCCGTCAACACCATTCGATGCCAAAGGCCTTCTAAAGGCATCTATTCGTGATGACAATCCTGTCGTTTTCATTGAACATAAACTGCTCTATTTGACTGAGGGTCCTGTCCCTGAGGAGGACGATTATATCATTCCAATAGGAAAGGCTGATACGAAAAGGGAGGGGCAGGATGTTACCATTATTGCATGGTCGAAAATGGTCATAGATTCCCTGGAGGCGGCCAATGAGCTGGAAAAGGAGGGCATTGATGTTGAGGTGGTGGATTTGCGGACCCTAAAGCCCGTGGACCTTGAAACAATCATTGAGTCCGTGAAAAAGACCGGTAAGGTCGTTATCGTTCATGAGGCCTGCAAAACGGGTGGATTCGGAGGAGAAATCGCAACCCTTATTATGGAACATGCCTTTGATTATCTTGATGCGCCGGTCAAACGGGTTACAGGACTTGACAGCCCCATTCCTTATGCGGAACCTCTGTCTCGTGCGGTTATCCCCAATCCGGATTGGATCATTAGAGGGGTAAGGGAGATCATGTAAAGGGCCTTTCAGCCCAAAGTGAAAAGAGATCGTATAGTCTTGCATCGAAGCCCGTAGTCCCTTAGAGTCTTTGAGAAAAGGAAGAATATGTTTGCTCTTATTGAAATGCCTGCACTCAGTTCCACCATGAGAAGAGGGAAGGTGGTCAAATGGTACAAGCGAGAAGGAGATTTCGTGGAAAAGGGAGAAACCCTTTTCGAAGTTGAAACAGATAAGGTAAATGTCGAGGTCGAATCCCTAGCCTCTGGTTTCCTCCGAAAAATATTGCTGGAGGAAGGAATCGAAGTTCCCACCAATACACCTATTGCAATCATTTCCGACAGCATGGATGAAGACATCTCCTCTTTGATCGGAGCGAAGCCTTCGGTAAGTGTTTCCCCAGGCGAGGAAGAACCTGAAGAGATGGAGCTTGGGATTTCCAAGCCGGCAAGGGTAGAGGCCAAAGAAAGAAAGATCATAAGAGTTTCCCCTCTGGCCCGGCGGATTGCCGAGGAGGAGGATATTGACATCCAAGCCATTGAAGGAACAGGCCCAGGAGGCCGAATTACAAAACAAGACGTGGAAAGGGCCATAGCCGAGCGATCTCAGACACCTCTGGGGGCAACCAAAGCTGAGGCGAAATACGAGATCCAGCCTGAAATTGAAGGCTACGAGGACATAGAGTTGACAAAAATGAGAAGGGTGATTGCTCAACGCCTTCAAAAGAGCAAAGTGACGGCCCCTCATTTTTACGTGGATGTAACTACCGATGCAACGGCCATTACACGACTCAAGGAGGATTTTGAGAAACAGTCAGAAAAGCATGAGGACAAAACTACGTTTAATGACATTGTGATCAAAATCGTTTCACAGGCCTTGAAAGAGTTCCCTATAGTGAATGCCAGTTTTCTTGAAGACCGCATTAGACTGCACAGGGCAATCAATATTGGGGTGGCTGTTGCAGTGGATGATGGATTAGTAGTCCCGGTAGTCCGAAATGCTGATCAAAAATCCATCTCACAGATTAGCCATGAAGTAACGGAACTTGCACGTAAAGCCCGAAATAAAAGACTCCTTCCCGATGAATATCGGGGCGGAACCTTTACTATTACTAACCTGGGGATGTTCGGTGTGGAAGGTTTTCATGCCATTATCAACCCCCCGGAAAGCGGTATATTGGCTGTAAGTGCCATTATTCAAAAACCGGTGGTTGTGGAGGGTGAGATCACTATACGACCATGTGTGAAGCTATCTCTCTCAGTAGATCATCGTGTGGTGGATGGCTCGGTAGCAGCCCAGTTCCTTGCTCGCATAAAGGAACTTGTTGAAGATCCCTTGTTGATGTTTGAAAGATTAATGATACGGTAGGCGAGGAAATGGTGAGCCAAGAGATCTACGATGTCGTTGTTTTGGGCGGTGGTGCGGGAGGGGTTCCGGCCGCAATCCGGGCCTCGCAGCTCGGGGGCAAGGTTGCCATTGTCGAGGCTAGAGACTTGGGCGGCCAGTGCATGAACTTAAGTTGCATCCCTTTCGGCCACATGATGGTGGCCTCACACATCTTGAAGAATCTTAGCCTCGGAAAGGACATGGGCCTCAGTGTCCCCGATATTACCATCAACTACCCCACACTCATCAAACGGCAGGACGAGATCATCGCCTTCATGAGGCAAGGTGTAAGGAACACCCTTAAGAAGAATAACGTGGAGGTCATCGAGGGCAGGGGAAGACTTGCAGGGAAAGGAGCCCTTGATGTAGAAGGAAAGAGCATATCGTGCAAGAAGATCATCTTGGCCACTGGCGCCCAGTGGCAAAAACCCGAGTTCCCAGGGGCTGAGCTCGAGGAGGTAGTGAATACGGATTTTCTCATCACCAATCAGAAACTCCCCCAAAGGGTCCTCCTCTTTGGGGGGAGCCCTTGGCTCTTGGAGATCGCCCAATTCCTCACACGTTTTGGTACCCAGGTTACCCTCGGCACCACCTTGAAGAGCGTGCTCTCAAAGGAGAGCAAGACCATCGCCACTCGTCTCAGGAGGGTACTTAACGATGAGGGGATAGAGATCAAGACACAGGCCACCATTGAAAAGGTAACAAAAAAGAAAGACGGGCTCACTGTCGAGCTATCAACCAAAGAGGGCCTTGAAGAGGTGGTTGTCGATAGAATAGTCACCCTCGAGAGAGCCGCCGCCCTGAAGGGGATCGGGCTCAAGACCATCGGCCTGGACGAGGAGAGCTCCTTTTTGGCGGTCAATGAGAAGACGGAAACCACTGCAAAGGGTATATACGCCATCGGAGACCTCACCGCTCCCCCTGAGCAGCATTACTCCCATCGTGCCGCTGGGATGGGAATTGTGGCCGCTGAGAATGCCATGGGCAAAGACATCTCCCTCAATCCCAGAACCCTCTCCAGGGTGCTCTTTACCCACCCAGAGGTTGCCTCTATCGGACTCACACCAAAAGAGGCAAGGGGAAATGGGTATGAGGTTATAGTGGGTGCCGCACCGCTCTCCATGAACCCTCTCGGCATGATCCTCGCTGAGGATGAAGGGATCGTTGAGGTAGTCGCTGATAAATCATACGGGGAGATCCTCGGAGTACATCTTATTGGGACAGCTGTCTCCGAGATGATAGGGGAGGCCCTTATGGCAATTCAGACGGAGGCTACCGTTGACACACTTGCTTTCACCCCCTTCCCCCACCCAACGCTGAGCGAGTCGCTGGCAGAGGCAGCCAGAGATGCCCTGGGCAAGCCTATCTACCTTCCATGAGGAGAATAATGGGCTCCTCTAGATATCGAGAGGAAGGATTTAGTGAGGTCTGGAATTGTGCGGATTCATGCTTTAGAAAAAAGGCTTCAAGGAGTCCAATTTGAGCGTTGGGTCGGACGCCAAGGTACTGGTGTCACTAGATTGAAAGGAGGAGCAAAATGGATCTCGGATTGAAGGGAAAGGTTGCATTGGTTACTGGAGCCAGCCAGGGCATTGGGAAGGTCATTGCCCTGACTCTGGCTGAAGAAGGCTGTAATTTGGCCATCTGCGCGCGAGGCAAAGACAAACTGGATTCATCGGCCGAGGAGATCAGAGCTAAAGGGGCGGAAGTCCTTGCTATCCGCTCCGATGTCTCGAAGCACGAAGACAACAGGAACTTCGTATCCCAGGCTGCCGACAGGTTCGGTCGTATTGATATCCTTGTTAACAACGCCGGTTATGGTAATGCAAGCGACCCGATGGAGCTCCCTGAGAAGGTATTCCGATACCATATGGACCTCATGTTATTCGGGCCTATCCAGTTATGCCGGCTGGTAATCCCTTATATGCGGAAGCAGGGCTGGGGACGGATTATCAATATATCCTCCGTCTTCTCAAAACAGCCGGGAAACCAGTTGGATTATGATGCCATCAAGGCCGCGATGAACATGTATACAAAGGACTTTAGCAACTACCTGGCCAAGGACAACATCCTGGTGAATGCTGTTTGTCCCGGGCCAATCCGGGGGCCCCTCTGGGAAGGTCCCGGCGCGTTGGCCGAACAACTGGGCAAAGAGCTGGGTATGTCGGTCCCGGAGGTCATGAAGTGGTTCGCAGGGCAAAACATTCCCCTGGGGCACCACGGTGACCCGGAGGATATCGCAAACATGGTCGCTTTCCTTGCATCGGATAGGGCGAAATTCGTGACTGGCCAGGCCATTAACGTGGACGGCGGGATGGTGAAAACCCTTATATAGCAAGGCCTCCAGTTTGAGTCGGTCGCGACCTTGCATCCCTTTGTGTGGGGTCAATCCTGCCGGGCTGCAATCCTTGCGATTTAACAAGATGACCTTGGCCGTTGCGGATGAGCTGAGGGAGCTGGGCTTTCCCTCTCAGATTGGCGGTATGGCCTGTGCCCCTGGAAAAACCACGTCTTCGCTCGACAAATTCGAAACCGGCAGCCGCATCAGCTCTTTGGTATTGTCTTCAAATTTTTCCTCTCATTATTAGCCAAGCTCCACGGCCCCGTTGTCAAGCAGGATTTCCATGGTCCACCTGGCGGCATTTCCAACGATACGGGGGCATTTTTCGGGGTTTGTTTGCTGCAATCACCGCATTGCTCAAAAGGGACCTTGTCTAGTCTACCTTGCACCCTGAATGTTGGGTATCTCCTGCCCGGGGTGCAGTCCTTTCGGTTTAATATGATGACCTTTACCCCTACAAGGTATCCCCCGAAAATCCTTGCATATACCAACGAGCTGTGCACGAAAGTTCAAAAATTTTGGCAAAAAGATGGGTTTTTTGTTGACAAAAAGGAAACTTCAGATCATTTATGAGGCAATGCAACGCTGTCGCAGAACAACATAGCCTTCCGTTAAGAGCTCTAACTTTGACACACTCAACGAGCACAGAATCAAAATACCTGGCCCTTGCTATCTCGGTCAGAGTTGGGTTTTTGTGTTTCCAAATACTTTACTCGGGAACTACTCAATCCCAAAAATGAAGCCTTTCTGGCTGATCATCATAGAAAAGCGACGAACAGCCGCGTGAACGTGCCAGGGATATGATGAGGGCCTAGACATGTGATTCCGAAGACACTAACCCTTATCGAGAGAAAGGAGGTGAAGATTCATCGGCATGAGTGGAGCTAGTATTAATTAGGAGTATTAACTGCACATTAGCCTTAAAAGGAGGGCCAAAATGAAGAAGAAAAAGTTGCTCACATCATTAGGTCATTTCGGTTTGGTTTTAATGGTAGCATCGATGCTTTTAATGTTTGGCTGGGCGAATCCAACACAGGCACTGGCCAAATCTAAAAAAGCCCCTGATAAGATCCGTTTCGGTAACCCGATCGCTCTATCAGGTATGTATGCGTTTGGTGCAAAAACGACACAGATAGCCCCCTTTGACATGTGGGCCAAGGAGGTCAACGCGAAGGGAGGCATATACGTTAAAGAGTATGGCAAAAAATTACCCGTAGAGATAATCAGATACGACGATAAGGGTGACACCGGAACATGCGTGAAACTGGTCGAGAAGTTAATTTTACAGGACAAGGTTGACCTTTTGCTTGGCCCTTGGGGCACGGCTCTGTACTTTGCCATAGCTCCTGTAGTCACCAAATATCAGTATCCAGTGATCGGGCCCACGGTTGATTCCTTGAAGCTCAGGGAAATGGCGCACAAAATACCCTACCTGTTTGTCATCTTGAACCAGCCCCCGGAGAAGTCGGTTGCCATGGTAGACCTTGCCAAAGAACTGGGAGTCAAGACATTGGTAGCGGCCCATCACCAAGACCTGCACGGTATAGAATATGCCGGCGGTGTGGTGCCCGCACTGGCCGGAGCCGGGGTCGAGGTACTCCGATATAAGAGCTTCCCACTCGGCGCCAAGGACCTGTCACCCCTGCTAAAGGACATGAAAGCGGCCAATCCAGATGCGGCGTTTTTCTTCTGCTATCCCGATGAAACCATTCTTATAACCAAACAGGCGATAGAGGTTGGCTTTAACCCGAAGCTCTTTTACTGTACTATTGGCGTAGCGTTCTCCCCCTATAGAGAGGCCTTTGGTGCCAACGTGGTGGAGGGTGTTATGGGAGCCGGGGCCTGGAACCCGAAGGTTCCTTATCCCGGCGCCAAGGAATTCTGGGACAGGATGGTCGCGTTTTCAGGTCCTGGAGGCACTGACTGGTATGGGAATGCCTGGTGTTACTCAACCGTTCAGATCATGGAGCAGGCTATCGAGAAGGCTGGAACCCTCGACAGGAAAAAGATAAGGGATGTCATCGCCAGCAGTACATTCCCAACAGTTATTGGCCCGGTCAGATTTGAGAACCAGTTTAATGTACAATCACCCGGAGAGGTCGGCCAGTGGCAGAAGGGGGAGTTCGAAGTCATAGCGGCTAAGGAGAAACGTACCGCAGAACCTCTCTACCCTAAGCCTCCGTGGCCGAAGAAGTAGGCATTCCTGACAGGATGGCGCTTCAATGAGGAATTCCCCTTTGAAGGGTGTTTGAACGTTCCTTCGAGCAGGCTGTCCGGAAGACCACGTAACGGGAGAGATAATCACTCGCAAATTGGGTCTATCCGGGCAGCCTGCAAAGTATTTGTTGATGAAGTTGGAAAGGCATCAGCGTGTTTGTAACTTTTTTAGATGTCGTCATTGGCGGTTTAATCATGGGGGGTATCTACGCCCTCATCGCCGTGGGACTCGGCCTTCAGTACGGCGTTGGGCGAGTACTGAACGTCTCTCATGGTGAGTTTATTATGCTCGGGGCCTTTGCCACCTGGACGCTGTACACCGTCTTTGGAATTAGCCCCCTGATTTCTCTGGTCATTTGCGGACCTGTTCTCTTTGTTCTAGGTTTCATAATCCACAGGACCCTCTTTCAATACCTGAGAGGCAAATCAGAATCAATAGGCGCCTTTGCTGATAATTCCCTCCTGGCCTCATTCGGTCTCCTCTTCATCATTCAGAACGTGGCCTTATTAATATGGAAGGCCGACATAAGGGGGTACTCCTATTTAGAATCCTCGGTGAGTATCTTTGGGGCCTTATTTGCGGCGCATCGTTTAGTCGCCCTTTTGTTTGCCGTCGGCATAAGCCTGGTTTTTTATTATTTTCTAACACGCACGCGCCTGGGAAAAGCGATCAGGGCAGCCGCTGAAGACCCGGAGACCGCCCAGGTGATGGGCGTAAACATTCATCGGGTATTAGCCATATGTTTCGGCCTTGGTGCGTTGATGGCCGCTTTTGCCGGCGTATTGATCAGCATGATGTACGAGATGCAGCCAACCATGGGCCTCGAGTATACCATCATTGCCATCATCGTGGTTGTACTTGGTGGATTAGGTAGTATCACCGGCAGTCTGATCGGGGGTTTTATACTCGGCCTCATCGGCAGTATAGTGACCTATTTCGATCCAGGCCTCTCTCTGATTGCCTACTATGTGATGTTTATACTCCTGCTCCTGGTGAGGCCAACGGGAATTTTTGGGAAGTAGAGAAATGGATATTGTCAGAGTTGTTTATAAAAGGCCTTTTACTCTAGGGTTACTTTTTCTAGTCCTAATCCTATTAGCCACGATACCGCTCTATGTCCCACCTTATCCTGTCATATCGCTGACCAGCGTCATTATGTATATAGTCATCACCGTAGGCTGGGCCATATTCTCCGGCCCTACCCGTTACATCTCGCTGGCGTCGGCCGCCTTCTTCGGGGTCGGGATCTATGTCTCGGCGATTCTTGGGCAAATATTACCCTTGCCTGTTTTAATCACCTTTGGCGGCCTGGTAAGTTTTATCCTTGCCCTCTTCATCGGCCTTCTGACTTTAAGGCTGAAAGGCATGTATTTCATCATATTCACTTTCGGGATCAGCGAGCTCATCAGGCACTTTCTCCTTTGGTGGGAGACTAACTTTATGGGCACGGTTGGCAGGTGGGTTGTCGCGGTAGATCACACAACAGTTTATTACATCATGCTCATTATTTCTGTGATCGCATTGCTTACCACCTACCTCATCAGACGCTCTAAATTCGGGCTTGCTTTACGGAGTATAGGAGAGAATGAGGAGGCCGCGACTCACATAGGCATAAATGTAACGATTTTAAAAACGATTACCTTTGCCATCAGCGCTTTTTTCATGGGAGCAGCAGGGGCAATCATGGCGACACGTTGGACATATATTGACCCAAAAATTGCCTTTAATCCGCTCTTTTCTTTTATGCCCGTTTTGATGGCCATCTTTGGCGGTGTTGGCCAGCTCTACGGTCCTGTCTTAGGCGCCGCCCTTCTTGCCTACCTGGAAGAACTACTTATAACCGAGCTCCCTTACTACTATATGCTCCTTTTCGGTACTATACTCATAATTGTCATATTATTCCTACCCAGTGGACTGGCAGGATTGATAGAAAAATGGCGAAAGAGAGGTTCGGAGGGGCAATATGCGAATACTCGAAGGTGAAGGGGTCAGGAAATACTTTGGAGGGCTGGCTGCCCTGCATAATGTGAACTTCAACATAAACCAAGGCGAAGCTGTGGGACTGATTGGCCCTAACGGGGCTGGTAAAACAACCCTTTTTAATTTGATATCTGGTTCTCTCCCGGCTACAGCAGGAGAAATAAGATATAAGGGTAAAAAAATTACCGGGCTGAAGCCGTATCAAATCTGCAAGAAGGGAGTGGCCAGAACTTTTCAATCAGCTCAACTCTTCGCCGGACTGACCGTTTTTGAGAATGCACTAGCAGCATCGTTATTCGGGAAGAAAAGGGCTATATCAGTACCTGATGCCGAGAAAGAGGCGAAGGAATTACTGGAATTTGTCGGGTTGTCAACGGTGGGAGCGGTTCTGGCCAGAGACCTGCCCGTCGCTAACCAGAAGCGCCTTGAAGTAGCGAGAGCGTTAGCCACCAAGCCAGAGCTACTGTTGTTTGACGAGGTGATGGCGGGGCTAAACCCCACTGAAATGGCCCAGGCGATGGAGCTGATAACAAAGATTCGGAACAAGGGGATAACCCTTTTCATGATCGAACATGTCATGAAGGCGATTATGAAGGTATGTGACCGAATCATAGTGCTCCACCACGGCAGTAAGATTGCTGAAGGAACGCCGGAGGAGATTGCTACCAACCGGACAGTTGTTGAAGTATACTTGGGGGAGTAGGCCCATGCTGGAAGTCAACAATATAGATGCTTTTTACGGAAGGGTTCAGGCCTTATGGGGTGTTTCTTTAAGAATCGATAAGGGAGAAATAGTCGCTTTAGTCGGTTCCAACGGAGCCGGTAAAACTACGTTGCTTAATACCATATTCGGTCTGCTACGTCCAGCTTCAGGTACTGTGGAGTTCTTGGGAAGGCGGATAGATGGACTGGCACCTCACAAGATCGGGGAACTAGGTATCTCCTATATTCCAGAGGGTGGCAAGCTCTTTACCGAAATGACAGTACGTGAGAACCTGGAGATGGGCGCCTATGTTTATGAAGCCTGGAAGCGGAAGGAAGAAACAGTCAATCAAGTTTATGAAGTTTTCCCTATACTAAAAGGAAGGCAGGGGCAATTAGCTAGGACGTTAAGTGGTGGCGAACATCAAATGCTGGCCATTGGGCGAGGTTTAATGTCAAGGCCAAGGTTGTGCATATTTGATGAGCCGTCATATGGTTTGGCACCGCTATTAGTGACAGAAATCTTCCGCATCATACAGGGGCTGCACGACCAGGGGATTGCCATCTTAGTGATTGAGCAGAATGTCCGACAAACCCTTGAGATAGCGGATCGAGCATATTTGCTAGAGAACGGCCGGATTGTCTTAGAAGGAGACCGTGAATTATTTCTATATAATGATTATGTAAAAAAAGCCTACCTGGGACTCTAGTTTCTCTCGCGCCTTGAGTCGCCTAATTTCACATCAGTACTTGTTGAGGGTGGAGCCCCACGCGCAAGCGCGTGGCACCCCTACATTCTTCGGCGGAACCCGCCGAAGCATATCCGCCTTCGTCCCAATAGGACTACGGCGGATTACCCTGCCTAGCATTCACCCACGGGCAAGCCCGTGGCTTTCTGCGTAGGCGGGTAAAACGGTACCTTGACCCCCCTCTTACAATTGTTTGATTGACATGGTGGATCACGGAACCTCTGTGAACAGAGCCATAATTGGTCAAATCCCCTTGAGCCAAATCTAATGGGATCTTAAAAGTCGCCCTTGAATGGGTTTAGAGATTCTACCGATTTCCCGTTTCCTCTTCCATTCAAAAGTAAGAAGCGAGAACATTATCACAGCGGAAGTGAGATTACAGAGTAAACAAAACCCAACGGATTGGCCCTTGATAGGTATCATGAGGCCGATACCGGCTAAAGCAAACAATATCCGCTTGACCGGACTCAGCTCTTGAAAAAGATATCCGGTCAAGGCGGCAGACAATGCGAAGCACCCAAATAACGCTGTGACTGTGGCTACCAAGATCCCACCCGGGGAACCCTGGAACAGTAATGCAGGGAAAAAGATAAACAGGAAAGGAACAATATAAGCGATCACACCGAAACGTGCTGCTGCAAAACCTGTGCGTATAGGGCTTGCATTTGCAATGGCGGCGGCTGCATAGGCTGCAATGCAAACCGGCGGTGTCACCATTGAAGCTGTCCCAAGATAGAGTATGAACAGGTGAGCTGCGATGGGCTCAACGCCAAGCTGAACCATGGTTGGTGCCAGTAAAATGGCTAAGACAATATAAACGGAAAGGGTCGGCATGCCCATCCCCATAATGAGACTTGCTACGGCCACGATCGGCAGCAAAATAAACAGATTCCCTCCTGCAAGCTGGCCGAGATACAGGGAAATGATAAACCCAAAGCCCGTATAGGATATCGTGCCGACAACAATGCCTGCCAGGGCAGCGATGCTGCCGAGTTGAACCAGGGCTCGGCCGGTTTCGTGCAGGCCATCAAGGATCCAGTGGAGGCGAAACCGTGTCTCCTTCTGAAAGAAAAAGCCGAGGATCAGGATTGACGCCACGCCTATGAGCGCGGCTTTTGCAGGTGCTAGATACAGGACAAACAGGGCGACCAACAAAACGGCGAAGGGTATAATAAAGAAAGGGCTTTTTCCCATAAAGCTGAAAATTTTCGGCAATTGCTCCCGTGGCAGGCCCTTCAGACCGGATTTTCCGGCCTCCATGTCCACTTGAAAGAAGATGGTCGTATAATAAAGAAAAGCGGGAATGATTGCGGCAATAGCAACCTTCTGGTATGGTATACCGAGAACCTCAGCCATGACGAATGCAGTCGCCCCCATGATAGGAGGGCATATCTGGCCTCCAGTCGAGGCGACCGCCTCAATCGCCCCGGCGATGTGATTCCTGTACCCGATGCGTTTCATGAGGGGTATCGTCACTACGCCGGTGGTGGCCACATTCGCAACAGCCACCCCTGAGATTGTCCCGAACAGGCTCGATCCCACCACTGCCATCTTTCCCGGTCCCCCGCGGAATCGACCGAAGGCCGCCATGGCCACATTCGTAATAAATGCCCCTCCCCCTATGCTAAATAACAGGTTGCCGAAGAGAATAAAGGCCAAAACGATGATGGCCGCTACTCCGAAGATAATGCCGAGCATGGCGTTGGTTTCCAGAAAGAGATAATTGACCTGCTGACTGAAAGGGAGGCTCAATCCCGATAAGAGATCTGGGAAAAGCCAGGACAAATGAGGAAAGAGGATAAAAAAGAGTCCGAAGGAGGCCAGGAACCAATTGGTCACGCGGCGAGATGCCTCCAGTATAAGGAAAATACCTATGGTGCCTAAAATTACCCTGTCCGGCGTGATAGTGCCCAAAGCCAGTGTAATCTTGAGATAAAATATGGCGACATAGAGACCGACGACAGCCCCTAATACGGCAAGGATGGCATCATACCATGGGACCCTGTCTCTCGGTGATTTCCTGCTCATCGGAACAAGAATGAAGGTGCAGGGTAAAATCATTGCCAATATGAGGCCGTAATATTGCTCTCTTAGGATGCTCCATTCCAGGTAAAAGGGAACATCCATGATAAAAAAACATCCCGCCAGCGGCATGGCAATGAAAATGATTTTTGTCAACCGATCCACCCAACCGCTCAAATCTCTAAAATATCCGGACGACTCAGTGGGAGGGCCGGTCTCTTTATCGCTCATAGAATATGTTCCTAACTGCAATAACCCCCAATGAAGGGGGTTATTGCTGGTTTATAAGTAAGGGAGAGTTTCTTCTTTTTCGAGACTATTTCATTTTCAAAAGCTGATTCTGTTTTTCTTCCAATTCAGATGTCCACACGCCCTTGTCTTTGTAAAATTGAATGGCCCCGGTATGATAGGGCATGGTAAAATAGGGGTTAATAAAAGTCTCGGGGGTCCAGAATCTGAGTACAGGATGAATGGGTTGATAATCCTTATAATGGTTCCACCAGGTCTCCACTATCTTGTAGGCCACATGATCGGGCATGCGGGTTGTAGCCACGTTGGCAAGAGGAGCGCTCCATACAGGCGTATCTTCGGGAATACCGGGCGGACCAGCCGGCTGGATGCTCTCATAACACCCGGGCATGGCCCGTTGCCCTTCCTTGATCATTTTGGGATCCATGGATCCATGCAGATAACGAACGCCCACAAGTGCATCTGTTATGTGAAGCTCTAAATTATGTGAAGTTGAACTCCCATCCATTATAAACTCCCCGCCATTTTGCCCCGATTCCCTGGCTTCTGCCTGTATTACTACACATAATTCCATGCTATGACAAGCTCTGACTGCCTCAAGAAATGAGGCGGAGAAAGGAGGTTGTCATGGCATTGGAACAGGTGTTTGAGTGTCCGAGAACACTCAGGAGACTACGGAGCGGCCCATTAGGGAAGCTTTTGGAGGGGTTCTGTTGCTGGCTCCTGGAGCATGGCTTCAGTCGCTGGACAATCCGTAAGCACCTCTTTAACACCGATTTTCGCGCAGGTTTAACCGTCATTTTGATCTCACTCTCTTCGAGTGATAGTTATCGGAATTGAAGGTTCAATTTTGCCCCGTCGAGCCAAGATATTGTCTGCGGGAGGCGATGCC
>Ga0307379_10000059_pt1 | contig 185404 bp, 175 predicted proteins | sample UN2MG_FD_202237 | JGI IMG/M metagenome (GOLD analysis project Ga0307379, IMG submission 202237) | Soil microbial communities from Risofladan, Vaasa, Finland - UN-2 | ecosystem: Environmental > Terrestrial > Soil > Coastal area > Acid sulfate soil | place: Finland: Risofladan, Vaasa...
GCCTTTTCTGAAAGAAGATCCGATGGAGTAATTTTGATTATTGATCCAATTGATCCTAAATTAAAAGATAATTTTGAAGATTTCAGAGAGCAAGTTATCAAAAATGTTGAACGGAAAGTACCAATCATTTATGCTGTCAATAAACAAGATTTACCCAATGTTTATAGCTCAAAAGATCTCAGAGAAGAGCTTGCACTAAAAGAAATAGATATTTTCGATATGTCTGCTCTCAAATGCAAAAATATTGCTTTTCCAATTATTGCATTAATTAAGAAGATGCAAGAGGAAGAATTAGGAAAGAAGAAGAAATAATTTCCTCACTTTCTTTTACTTTTTAGTAGTTTTTTGATTGAGATATTTAACAAGATTGTTAAACTAATGGTTTAAAAGTCAATTATAACAATAAGAAATAATTAGTGAGGCGAATGCTAACATGTCCATGGAATTCTGCGAAGAATGTGGTTCAATGCTTCAACCAATGAAAGTAGATGGAAAAGTAGTAATTACTTGTCCAAATTGCGGAGCAGGGAAAAAAGAACTGAAGAAGGATGATCTAAAACTATCGGAGAAAATAACTCATTCAGAGAAAGATCAAATGGTAGTAATAGAGAATCCTGAAGAATTAGACACAATGCCAACAAAACCAATGAGATGTCCAAAATGTGAAAAGATAGTAAAAACACAATATTGGGCAGTGCAAACGAGAAGCGGTGACGAAGCAGCAACGAGATTTTATCGATGCACAAAGTGCAAGCAAACATGGCGAGAATATGACTAAAATATGAATCATATTACCTTTTCTTTTGTCGGTTTTCCTTAATTTTTCTGAAGCTCCATCCTATCGTTCCTGAAATTAGTTCTAATCGTGGAACTTTTCTCAAGTATTCTTCATAATCTTCTCCATACTTCATTAGAATTCTTTTATCCTCATTAAAAATATCAATATATATGCAAACTATTGGTAGTATAGCTAATCTACTACCTAATGTTGTGACATAAATGCTAATGCAATTAATCTTGCTACTCTAATTGGTTCTGGAATTCTTCCAACAATTGTTATTTCCTTCAAGAATTTGTCAATTTTTTTTTCTTCAATTCCGATTGATTGTACAAATACAGGTTCATCATTGTTTGTAGTTTGCACAGATCGAATTGGACATTGAGAAATTTTCTCAAACCTTTTTTCCCAATTAGAAACGTTTTGTATTGCTAATCTTATTTTCTTCATATCAGGATTATGATCTACAATTGAGATTATTGGTAAAGATGTTAAATAAAACAACTCTTTTATATCTATATAATTGAATCCTGCTACTGTTACTCCCCTTGTCATTATCATTTTTAATTGATCTTTATGTGTACTATTTTGAACTAGTTCAACAATTTTATTTGTCGCGTCTTCTCCATCAACTGTTACAGAACTCTGCATAACACCCTCTAAAATTGTAGCACCTCTAATCACAATTCCTACTAATGGTATTTCTTTTTCTTTCATACGGTTAAATGAAGAGCATGCAATTCCTAATATTTTCACTCCTTTTTTAAGGAATTCTACCAATTAAGCCACCAGCTAATACTTTCTTGGAATAATTTTTAGTTAATGATTATCTTTAGTATTTCTCAAAATCGATTAATAATTTCAATTAATAACATAGTAAAGGTTGAAATCATTAAATTTCTTTCAATACCTTTTGAGGTAAAATCTACTTCTTTAATTTCTTCAAATAAGGGAAGAATTAATTCAACCATTTCTTCGATAGAAATTATTTCATTTAGATAAGCATAACCAATAAGTGCTTCTGCACCGTCCCCTAAATCGCCTGCAGATGAACTTGATGGCATAAGAAATCGTAATTTTGCATTACGAACAGCTTCTGCAAGTGCTTTATCAAATACTCTTTCTCCTTTAGGTTTGGAATAAGCTTTTGTTTTAGCTAATGAATATATAAAATTTGATAATGTATCTCCAAATTTTGCTAAAGCATGATCTCTCATTATAGATCTAATTTTTATTTTTAGCTCGTCTGCTAAATCATTATTTTTCATTAGTAAACTTCCAAAATCCATAATTAATCAAAGTATATACTACTAAAAAGAATTTGTTAAAACGTAAAGAAATTCAGTTTAAATCAAAAAATTATGTTATGTTGATTTTTCCAATAATTTGTAGAAATCATCATAACTCTTTGCTAAGTCTTTACAGGCAGTTCTAATAGCTTTATCTATTTTTTTCTTTTGAACAGCCTTTATTACCAATTTTGTTTTTTCTACAAATGGATGTTCTTTAAAATAACCTGTTGAATCTACTTCTTTTACATCGCTAAGAAATTCTCTTAAAATATTTGTAAATGTGTGACCTTCACCTATAATTTCAAGTATTATTTCTTTTTCATCATCATATTCTAAAATTTTTATTTCCAAGGGTTTATCTCCTAATATTTTTCTCCGAAGAGAACTTACTCTTTAATTTTTTTCTGTTATTACGTTTAATTTTAGGCTTTTTTCCAGAGCTTGATCAGGTGCAATAGATAATTTTAGTCTTTGTAAATCATCTTCTTCTACTATTTTGATTTTTCTTGCTTTTGAAATTGCCTCTTCATTTGTTATTCCTTGTGCAACAGCAATTGTCGCTATTACATCTCTTAGACTACTGGTTGATACTTCATAAGGCATATTTGTCAATGTTTGATCTATCAAAGTGATGACATTAATAAGTTTATCATAATCAATTGTTGAAAGGAATGCCTCTTCTTCTTTAAATGCTTTATATCCTTGAAATTCAAGAACATTTAGCAAAATCTGTATTGGAAAAGTTTTACCGGTCATTTTGGATAATTGTGTGATATTATATTCATAGTAATTACTATTATTTGGATACAACATTGCATATATCATTTGATGGAGATTTTTAGTGATTTCCAATGCATCCATTAGTTTTTCTTTAACGCCTTCAAATCTAATTGTTATTTTTCCAGGATAGTAATCAGCTATAATATCTACAATTTTTATTTGCTTCTGTAATGCTTCTAAAAAGAGGATAGCTTCTTTAGTTGAAGCTATATTCAATACCATCTCTTTCGCTGTCCATCGAGCCAATGATCTTTCCTCGTTTCTCTTGTACTAATATTATTCCTTCATTTATCTATAGTCTTGCCCGACCATAATCTTCAGCTACTTTGCGATTTTCGACGTTATTGCAGTTATCACATTTTAGAGTACCTCTACGCAAATATCGCAATTTTTCACCACATCTACTACAGAGAGCATAAATGACACCTAACTCATTGTATACAGTAGTGAATTGTATAGGAATAGTGTGTGCATCAACAATTTTCCCCCTTACAATATCTCCTTCTTTTATTGCATCAAACATTGTATCAAGATATGATCGAGTACAATGTGAGATATGCATTAAAGCTGAATAGGTAGGTTCGACTTCTTGGCCATTAATATATTTTGCAGCGAGTGATACCATATGCTTGTTAACGCTGTCTGCTTGGCCTATTATTACATCGCCTTTTTTAGGAATTAATGGTTTATTTACTCGAGGAAATATACTTACAGTTCTTTTTCTCTTATCTAAAAATAGAGTTCCTGTGACTGTTGCTTTTACTGTTCCATCGGCTTCAAAAGTTCCTTCTCCTGGTAGTGCTTCTTCAGCAACACAAATTCTGTCTCCAGGTAAAAGAAATTCGCCACTTTTCATCATTTTATTTCAATCCTTTACTCATCGTGTATGCAACGATATTGCTTAAATTTAAATCTGTTTCTTATGTTGAAAACAAAATACAACATCTCAACAATTTTTTCCGTTCTTTTGGAAAAATCCTTCTCTTCTTATCTTTAAATGCTTTGTTTCCTTGCTCTTTTTAAACTTAATATTTGCTAAAATATCTTTTTTTTGTTAATAACGAAATTTATTTTTTTTATATTCAAAACGCCTATATTCTAAACAACTTTATTTTATCTATGGTATAGTATTTTAATCGTTTTTAGAACAAGTTGAATTACTATGAATACCTCTTCACAAAAAATTGCAATCGTTGATGCTACTGGTGCGGATAAAGGAAGGAGAAGATTTACTCGAGATGCTATTGGTTGTGGTCCTAGAAGTATTGCAGGAGTAGTAGAACAACTAGGAATTGACTCGAAAATTTTCTTAGCAGAAGAAATACTTTCTAAAGGTTTTACTGAAGAATTTGATTTGTTATTCATAAGTGCTATGTCAATGGATAAAATAGCTGTTGAAAAATTAGTGAAATTTTGGCGTAAAAATTTTCATGGCAAAATAGTCTTGGGAGGACCTATCACCTCTGAACCAGAACAGATACTAAAATCTACTAAAGTTGATATTATAGTAGTTGGTGAAGGGGAAATTACTGTTAAAGAATTAATCTCGAGTAATGCATTTAATGTAAATACAAAGTTAGAGAATATATTAGGAATTGGTTATATTCACTCGGATGGAAATATAAAGATCAATAATTTTAGGCAATATTCTTCTCGTGAGCAATTTAGATCATTTCAAGCATCAACTTCTCGAATTTTAGATTATCCTAATCATTTCTCTGCAAAAATCTACGTTGAATGTGTTAGAGGATGTTCTAATTTTGGAGGAACTAAAATCGAATTGCCAGATGGACGAAAATGTTCCAATTGTGGTTTTTGCGAGAGTAATTGTTTAGATGAAAGGTTAAGTTGTCCTGATGGAATTCCTCCAGGATGCGGATTTTGCAGCGTTCCTAATTTATTTGGACCTGCAAGAAGTCGATCTGTAAAGCAAGTTGTTTCTGAAATTAATGAATTATTGAATCATAATGTAAAAAGAATAATACTTAGTGCACCAGATTTCCTTGATTTTGGTCGGGATGAATACAACTCTAAACCTTTAATTCATCCAACAATACCTGCAGCTAATTCTGAGAAAATCGAAGAGTTATTAACTAGTATCAATTCATTGAAACAGGTATCAAAAAGCAAAGCTTGGATTGAAGTAGAAAATATAAAAGCACAATTATTTAGTGAAAAAATTGCTAAAATTATAGCAAAATATCTTCCAAATTCTTCCTTCAGTATTGGATGTGAAACTGGTAGTGAGGAACATGCAAAACTTCTTGGTCGATCTAGTAAACCAAATGATACTTTAGAAGCAGTTAAAATAGCACATAAACTGGGATTGAAAGCTCATGTTTATTTTATTCATAGTTTACCAGGCCAAACTAAACAAACTGCTCAAGAAACTGTGAATTTAATTTATAGATTGGAACCATATATTGAAAAAATTACCATTTATCGTTTTAGACCATTACCAATGACTGCTTTTGGTGACTATCCCCTCCCCCAACCTGCAATTAAGAATCCTGTTAGTAAATTAATTGCTGATGCTGCGAATGAAGTTAATCTACGAAAGAAAAAAAACCTAATAGGAGAAACTGTTAAAGTTATAATCGGTGAACCGAACTATCACGATAAAAAGGGAGCGATAGCCTATATCCTCTCTGGTGGTCCAATGGTTGCTGTAGAAAACGCTCGAGATAAGATGGGGGAAATTCTCAAAGTTGAAATACTGAGAGCAATCTCTGAAAAACTTGTATTTGGTAAGATAATTGAATAAGAAAAATAAAGAAAAAATGGGTATTTTTTAATGTCAAGTAAGAAATAGTAATACGAGGGTATCAAAAGAGTATAAATTTTAGAAAAAATATATCCAAAAACGAACCAGAAATTTTTAAAATAGTGTATGAACGAATGATTACAAGAAAAAAACAAAGAAAGAACAAAAATATTTGTAAGTATAATAATATGATGATTGTATGTGTATAGAAAGGAGGACAAAAAATGGCACTTAAAATGATTTTAGCCGACGCAAAGATTTGGAGGAATATTATTGAATCTCTTACTCTATTAGATGAAGCGAATTTCATTGCTTCAGAGCGAGGAATTGAACTACGAGCAATGGACCCAAGCAGAGTAGCAATGGTAGATTTCTTCCTTCCTGCTAATGCTTTTGAAAGTTATGAATGTTCGGAAACAACAAGATTAGGTATTAATCTGGATGAAATGACCCAAATTATGAGACGAGCTGGTCCTTCTGATTTACTTGAGATGGAGCTTGAAGGTACAGCAAAATTAGTTATGACATTTAAAGGACAAAATGTTAGAAGCTTTGGTATTAGTTTACTTGATTTAGGAGAAAGTGACTATCCCGCTCCAACAATTGATAGTAAAGCTAAAATTAAACTAACAGCAGAAGCATTGCAACAAGCAGTAAAAGATGCAGAAATAATTGGTGATCATATTCGGATTGTAACAGATGAAAATGGTATTACTCTATCTGCTTCTAGCGAAACAAAAGATGTGAAAGTTTACATTGAGAAAGATAGTGATGTTATTGCAGAATTTAATGTTAGAGAAGAATCAAGTGCAATGTATTCTCTAAGTTATCTCACTGAAATGACAAAAGCAATCAAAGCAAGTGAATTAGTAATGCTTGCATTCTCAGCAAGTATGCCAATACAATTGGAATTTCCAATAGTAGCTGGTGGTAAACTAACATACTATCTTGCACCAAGGATTGAAACTTAAACGTTTAAGAAAAAATAGGAGGGTATTTAGATTATTTTTCCTCCTTTCTTTCAATATTGATGGTAAATGACCGAGGATAAAATTCATGCATAAAGATAATCAATATAATCAGATTTTTCAAGTCTGGAAAAACGAAAGACAAACAAATAACCTACTTGAAGTAAAAAGCGTTTTATATTCAACGATTAGACAAAAGATTTCAAGTTTGGAGAAGGAACTCAATAAACTTGATAAAAAAGATACTATTTCTTTCAAAATTATAAGTGAACGGATTGAACGTTTGAATAAAATACTCAAAGATCTAGCGAAACTAAGAATGCATAAAATCATACATGGTATATTGAATGGAAACCTAAGTGTAAATGATTTAGCGGCAGAAGAAATTGATCTCCTTAAGAATCTTGAAGGAATCTTTGATGATCATAACCAAAGAAGCATTCTAGGAAAAGCAATTTCTAATATTTATGGTGAGGATTTTTCAAAAAGTGAAGATATAGAGGAATTAATGACAGTAAGGATACTAGAAGATATTCCAGCAATAGTAGCAGCAGCTACAAAAGATTCTACAAAGAAAACATTTGGACCATTTAAGAAAGAAGATATAGTTAGATTGCCATTAGTATATGCAAAAACACTGATAATGAAAAATGCTGCAGATAGGGTTGACTTACCCAATCTTTAAGCTTCTTTTATGCAAGTTCTCTTCTATAATTAAATGAGAAAAATAATTTTTATTCAGTTTTTTTCTCTGCTGGTTCAACGATTTTACCAATTATTTTACATTTTCCGCCAGCAGGTTTAGCTAATAAGCAATTGCATACTAGACAATGAACATCTGTGGAAGAATGACTGAATATTCGTTGAACTTTGTTACAATCGGGACATTCAACTTGGATGAATTCTGATTTTGGTTTTGGTATAAGAGGTTCAGACATGTCTCTTGTTCTCCTAATTTTGCTTTAAGTTATTTCTGAAACGCATTTTCTTTATTCTTAAATTTAACTATAAGAAAGTTTTAATTGATATCCATTCTCCATTGAAAATGGATGTGTAGCTCAGTTTGGATTAGAGCGCTTGGCTCCGGACCAAGAGGATTCGGGAGTTCAAATCTCCCCACATCCGCCAAAAAACTATTCTTTGTAAGGAGTAATATTTTCCTTAATTAATTTTTTGTTTTCAGTTAATCACTTATTTTCCTATTGTAGCACCTAATTGATATGCTTCAGACATCAATTGTTTATTTTTTTCAGCATCCCCAATTTTCGCAGCGGTTCCATGGACTATAGCTATTATGTCACTTTTCATATAGGTAAATATATCTTGTAATGTTTTAATAGCGTTTTTCACTCCGGATGATTCCACATTATTATCTGCATAGACTAGTATTGATGCTACTTTCTTATTTTTTATAGCAAATCCCCCTTTTCCATGAAGTGCGTACAAACGATCGATAAATAATTTCATCTGAGCAGAAATATTGAACCAAAATATCGGCGAGGCAATAATTATCGCATCACTTTCTATTAATTTTGGATATAATTCACTCATATCATCTTTTTTTACACATGTCAGCATATTGTTTTTTATACACCAATCACAAAATTGACACGGTTTAATTTTCATTTTATTTAGAACAAAAATTTCAGCATCACTACCTGCTTCTCTTATTCCTCTCAAACATTCTTCAATAAGAACAGCGGTATTTCCTTTTTTTCTAGGACTTCCATTAAAAATTAGAATTTTTTTCATGGATTAATATTAAGCTAAATCTTTAAATTATTTATTAAGAGTCTTGTTTCTCAGCAAGTATAGACTCATTATAGAGAGGAATAGTAAACAAATAATTAAAATTTCAAGTAAATACCCTAATTATGGGATGGGATTTATTATTGTATCAAACAACAAGAAAATGCTTCGTATTATTTACAGTTTTATGTCTGATTCTAAGTTTTCAATTCCAGCTTACTGTTTTCAAAACTAATTCACAACTTCCCACTGTTGAGATTCAATGGACTTATCAGACAAATGCCCCTATTTTTTCCTCTCCTGCAGTGGCTGATTTAACCAATGATGGAAAGCTGGATTTAATATTTTGCTCTATGGAAAATACCTTTGCTCTTGATTCAGAGGGAAAATTGATTTGGAATAACACTGATATAAATAGGCGTCTTTTTTCTACAGCAACTCCTGCGATAATAGATATAGATGGAAATAATTCTTTGGAAATAATTGTTGATTCGTTTAATTATGGCGTGTATTGCGTAAATCGCTTCGGAGAAATAGTTTGGTTTCATGAAGAGCGCTTTATAGTAACTTCACCTGTGATAGCTGATTTAGATAATAATGGAGATATGGAGATCATTTTTGCTACCAATCAGAGAATCCTGTGCTTGAATTCATCTGGACTTGTGAAATGGAACTATACCGTTGAAGTATCCTATTTATATAGCAATCAATTTGCCTTGGCTGACCTTGATGATTCAGGTGATGTTGAAATATTAATTAATACTAAAGGTAATGAGCTTTTATGTTTGAACGCAGATGGTACAAAAGCTTGGACTTCAAGTTATTTAGGTATGCCAATAACCGCGGATTTAGATGGAGATAAATCAAAAGAGATAATCCTTTCTTCACACGATCAGGTAACATGTCTTAACAGTACGGGAGGTCTACTTTGGGAGTTTGTGGGAGGAAGTGGTTTCACTGTACTTGGTGTAGCAAACATCATTAATGATGTAAAAAATGAAGTGATAGTTTGTTCTGATTCAGGAAAAAGTGTGATTTGTATAAATTGGAGGGGAGAATGGGAGTGGACCTATTTTGCTGATGATACGCCAACTTCACTTTGTATTGCTGATATTAGTGGCGATGGACGTTTGGAAATTATCGTTGGAACTGATTATAATAGTCTATTTTGTTTGAGTGCAAATAAAGAGCTACTCTGGGAATTCAGTCTCTCCGATGAGTTCTTAAAAGAAGTAGCTTATCCTTGCATAATTGATTTAGATAATGATGGAATACTTGAAATCATTTTTGCTCATTTTCAAACAGCGTATTGTCTAAAGGTCAAGGGTATTAGTGAATCGGGTATAGCTCCGTGGTATTGTAAAGGAGGAACTGTTTTTAGAACTGGTACATTAGATTCTGATGGTGATTACATGGATGACCTCTCAGAGGAAACTTGGTTACAAACAGATAGCTATGTTAGAGATTCCGATTCCGATTATCTCACAGATGGAGAGGAGTTTTTATGTTACCATACTGATCCAACAAACCCTGATACAGACGGAGATGGTTTTCTCGACGGTGAAGAAATAATAGCTGGAACCGATCCTTTAAATCCAGATGATAATCTTTCGATAAGAAGAAAATTGATTACTAAAAAAGTCTTGTTAATTATAATTCCAATAATAGTCATTTTGTCAGTGTTATTGATAATATCTAAGAAGTTTATCCCAAGAGTTGCTGAAAAATAGAGAGAAAGATATTGATAACTCCATAGGTTTAACCATAAGCGTTTGTGAGAGACTTCAATAGAAGCTCAAGGAAGCAAGAAAATTATTAGTGACTCTAATAATTAAACCATAGCGCGTTTGGCTTCGGTATTTAACGCAAACTTAAAAAACTGAAAGGATTGAATGAAAATTATTACTGTAGGCCTGTAGTTCAGTGGATAGAATGCTCGGCTTCGGACCGAGTGGTCGGCGGTTCGAATCCGTCCAGGCCTGCCAATTAATATTTTGAATGTTTTTTGTAACTCCTAAAGATTTAATAGGTAAAACAAGAAACCTTATACCATTAACAAAAATATGAAAGAAGGCTTTAAACTCATGGAATGGTGGGCTATCTTACTTATTGTTCTTGGAGGCATTATCGGGCTAGCAGCAGTAGTCATAATTGGTTTTATGATTTTTCTTGCAGCAACAGCTGACTCGAGAAAATAATTTAATCTAATATTTTACAAGTAAAATAAGTTCTTAGCACCACATTTTTGTGGTGCCCTTTTAATTTTATTCCCCGATTATTTTTTTAATTTCCTTATTTACTTTTTGAGCGATTTTTATTCTTCCTTCACTCTCTTCTTTCCCTAATCCAACTTCTGTTATTACTTTTGTATATCTCCCTGTTCCACTTGGTCTTATACTTGTTATTAACATATTATCTTTTGTGTCTCTTAGAATTAAATTCTGTCCATCTAAAGTTGAATGATATATTTTCTCAAAATTTTTCTCAAAATAGTTTATTATTTTTTTATCTGAATTTAGAACTTTTTCCAATCTTTGTGGATAATTTAAGTCTAACATATCTATTTGTGTATTTACTACATTTACTTCTGGAAATACTGGCATTTTCTCATTTTCAGTGAACCAATACATCATCCATAATGCTTGTTGATATGGTGATTTCATACATATTGGATGTGTTTTATTATAGAATATGTCTGTGTAATCTGCTCCTGATAGTTGATTTAATTCAGGTTTTTCAAACAGTAATTCATTTGCTCCTAAGAAGAATGCTGGTTCTCCTTGTGCTGTAGCGTATACTTTATCCGTAAATCTCTTTAATGATGAAAGCATCAGAAGTGAAATCCTTTCTTGTACTAAAATATAGGCATCTGGTTTTCGTTCCTTTGCTTCAGCAATTAGGCCTGTTGTAAACGATTCTTCTTGGTTATCTATTATTTTTTCTTTTCCTATTCCAGGTGTTTTTACTAGAAATGTTCTATCTGCATCTGCATCGTGACTAAATACTGCTTGAGTTTGTTTATAATACTCTTCTGATAATTGATCCCAAATTTCTCTTGGATCACGATCTGGTGCTACAGGATTTAAAATAGCATTATCTAATTTAATTTCTCCATTAAATTCACTTCTTATTAATTTCCATACTTCTCCAGCCATACTATGTCGACAATCTACGATGAAATTTCCTTCTATTTTTTTTAATGGTACAACCTTTTTCAATGATTGAAAAAATTCTTCTCTCATATCTTTTGAACTGATTTGTTCTTTCTGTCCAATTTCCTTTGGATGAACCATCTTATCTTTTCCAATTTTCTCTTCTATCACAGGTGCTAATGTTCTAGGGAGGAATCCATAGATCTTCTCTCCGGAATAATTCTTTTCCACAGTTATTTTTGCACCATTCTTCTCAAGTAAATCAAGTGCATTATTTCCATTTATTACTAATTTTAATCCTATATACTGTTGAGGACTATGGCTTCTTCCAAAGAAGCATCCTGGTAATCCTAATTTATAACATGAGAACATGAACTCTGGTACAGTAACTGGTCCATCAAGTTCTTTTATTGATATTCCACATCTTCTCATGTATTCTCTTGCACTTTTTGAATTCGATTCGTGTATTCTACTTCCATCATACCCAATAACAAGTTCTTCAGTAATAGATTTTGCAAACGCAGCTGAATATTTATCAAAAAAATCTGGTGCATAAGCTGAATACAAATCCCTTGGGCCATTTGTTCCAGTTAGTTGAGCTAGTTTAATATTGAACTGATATTTTTCTACATACTTTGGATTTGAGGTACTTAATGTTAGAGGAACTAGCATAGGAAGAGTCATTTATTTCACCAATACCTTTTAATTTCTGCTTCAAACTATTCCATTTATACTTTAGAAATATTCCCTTTATTAATTGTGATTTTTAATAAAATGCTTGAGGCTCTCTTATGAAATCTATTCAACTTGGTGGTATTTGTTCAAATTTTCATTGTGCTCTTTGTTGCAAGGATACTAAAATGATATTATCACAAAATGATATTAAAAGAATAGAAACAGCTGGTTACAAAATAGAAGAATTTTCATTTAAAGATGAAGAGGGATTTATCAAATTGAAGAATATTGAGAATAAATGTTATTTCTTACAAGATAACAAATGCTCTATCTATTTAATCCGTCCTCAGGGGTGTAAGTTCTATCCTATCATTTATGATCTAGATGAAAAGAAAGCAATTTTGGATCCAGAATGCCCTCTTATTGATACAATCCCATTAAAAATGGTCACTCGATTTACCGATGATCTCAAGAAATTCATACAATTAATTTTAAAAGAAAAGGAAGAAAATGAATAGTTTATTCTTTATCAATTATTGCTTCAAGAATTTCTTTTTTCTTTCCATCAATTTTTTTACTTCTTGTGTTTCTCCAATTGATTCTAAGATGGTTATTGCTTTAATAAATTCTTTTTCAGCAATACTATCATAGTCAGGATCATTTTTCTGTGTATAAAAAATTGCTAAATATTCATGGGATTTCGCAATATCTTGATTTACTTGTTTTGTTAATTTCAAAAAAATCTCTTTTTCTTCTAAAACAGTTTTTTGGGAAATATTGTCTAAATCTTTTGATTGAACAATAATTGTTTCTAATAATAATAGAATTTTATCATAGATATTTCGTGTTCTGGTTAGTAAATAAATTGAATTTTCATAATCTTTATTCTTTAATGCTTCATTTCCCAAATTACCAAAAATCTCTACTGATGTTTTGTAGCAATTTTTCGCTTTATCAAAATTCATTATATATCTAAAACCATCTCCTGCCTCTTCATATTGTCCTGCAGCTTGTTTTAGATCATTTTCTTCTTTAGCTTTTTCTGCGAGCGTTTCAAAACCTAAAGCTGCCTTTTTTAAACCAATTATCCCAATTACTTGATATAATTTATTTATTCTTTGATATTTATCAGGTAAATTTCCCCATGATCTTATAGCTGCTATAGCAAAATCAATTGCTAATGCTAAGTCGTTATTGTCTTGAGCTAATCCCACTAAATGCTCATATGTTTTTGCAGAATCCTCCCATCGATTTGCACTATAATTTGCTTCAGCTTCTGATCGTAATTGGTCTATCTGAGATTTCATACCCAAATTTTCTGCCACCTATAATACTCTAGCTCGATAATTCTTTATTGACTTAAATGTTTTAAATCTTATTGGTTTTGGTAAAAAATATAAAAAAACAAGTGAAGGATTTTTTTTATTACTTCACTTAATATTAAAAACTACTCCTACTCTGTAGCTTCTTCTTCGGTTTCATATTCATCTAAATCGGTTTCTTCGGTTTCATATTCATCTAAATCTTCTTCTTCGGATTCTTCGTCTTTATCTACTCCTTCAGCTATTTCTGCTTCTTTTGGTATTCTGAGTACTCTTACAAAGAAGAATGATAAAGCTGCTATCCCGATTAATGATGATAATACAAAAGTAATGATATAAGGTATAGGAAAGTCTAGTGTTTTTGCTGCGGGAGGAAGAATTTGGATGTAATAATCTCTTGTTGAATTGTAACCATATCCTCTTTTATGAGCTATTGCATTAGCATAAACAGTACCGATTTTTATACCTAAAGTGTCAATAGATCCATTGAAGTTTGTATCATTTATTGCATCTAAATATATTTTATACTCAACTTTTGATGCTCTAAGAACATTTAGAGTAATATTTATTCCTTCTAACGGGGTGTTATTTTGAGTATAAATTTCAAGTGTTATGTCAATTATACTTCCTTGCCGAACTTCATAGGTACTTAATTGATAATCTTGTGTTTCAAGTATTGCATACATCTTTGCTAGCCATTGGATTGCTCTATAAACGAAAATACTATTTGCAAGATATCTTCCCATTAATGTCTTATTTAGAACGTCAGCAGAACCAAATCCAAGAACTCTTCCATTTGCTAATGTTTCAGCCGCAGCAATTAGAGTATTCTCTTCACCAATTGTTTCATTTTCATCAACTATACTGTTGCCGTTTGCATCAGCAAATATAGTCTCATTTCCACTTACCAAAGCATAAGAATCAATAAGTTCGTCTAGAAGTAAAATATCATCTGTACTATTCAAACTATCTTCTGCCCAAGTATTATTTAACTCTAGTACTGGTCCAACGTAATTTAGATTAGTAACAACTTCATCTGTGAGGGGGACATATTGATTTTCTGATATAATTGGATGATCAATAAATTCTGAAATGAAGAACGAGTCTACTGTATTTGTTTCTCCAATTGGATCAATTAAATCGGTTGAATTTATGTATGAAGCAGTAATATTAGTAAATCTGAAACCAAATGGTTGTGTAATTTCATGAAAGTTTTTGTTAAAAACACTTCTATTTGAACCTGCGAATAATAAACCTCCTCCATTTCTTACATATGAGAGGACTACATCAATTTCAGGTGAAGAAAAGTTCACCTCAGGTTCTAGTACTATTAGCACATCTACTCCAACAAGTAAATCTTCGGTTATAAGTCCATCATTATTTATTCTCGAATCAAAATTACTGTCTTCTGTCCAATTAACTAATCCAGAGAATTTGTTTTGTGTAGCAGTAGTATCTGAATTATGTGAGAAGTCAAATAATATTCCTACTTCATCATGTCTTGGAAGATTTGGCACATAAGGATCTAAAACTTCCATCGTTCCGGTTTCAGAACAATTAATTGATGAATAAGTAAAAGTGCCTAATTTATTAGCTTCAAATTCAACTGCAATTTTTTCTAATGGTAATATTTCTTCATATATCCCGTACTCTGCTATTTCAAATGTATGTCCTATATCTAAACTTTCAATTGTCAAATTCACAAAAGCACTTTCTTTTACTGTAAATGTTATAGGACTAAAATCTGTTACGGACACAGTAATATTTAATTCAAAATCACCAATGTGAAACAGATCAGGTGTTGCTTCATAATCAATTTGACTTTGCTTGGCACTAGCTGTGAAGCTTTCTCCAATTATTAAAAAGGAAACTATTGTCATTATTATTAAGAATTTTTTAGTCTTCAATTGCAAATCTTTAACACCTCTAATCATTAGAGTACGTATATTTTGGATGTCCAAATTTGTTTAAACTATTAATATTACAGTTTTTGCTTTTTTTATGGTTTTAAACATTTTCTATCGCTTTTTTGTTATAAAACATAAAAAAATTAGCATTTATCTTTTATTTGACCATAACAATATATTTTAAACGACATTAATTAAATAAATAATAAGTTTGCACTTTATTATTAAACAAATGTAACAAAACGATAATTAAAAAAAGATTAAACTCTTAATTAAAAGTGTGTGTTTAACCATGTCTTCGCGTATTGAACAGATTCATAATATACTTACAAAATTAAAAGCAGGTCACGATGGCGTTGAGGGATGTATCTTAGTTACTGCTCAAGGATTACCTATAGACTCTGCAACCGATGGGAGAGCAGATGAGGATTTAATTTCAGCAATGACTGCTTCAATTTCTTCAGTTTCTGAACGTGTAACCCAAGAATTGGGTAAAGGACAAATAAATAATATATCTATCTTAGGAGAAAATGGTTACATCATATTATTAGACGTAGCTTCAAGGGCAGTTTTGACTGTTTTAGCAAAAACAGATGCAAATCTTGGATTAATCTTACTACTATCTAGAAGATCTTGTGGTCAATTGGCTGAATTGATTTAATTATTAATTCAAATTGTTATCCCTTCAAGATCTTCATCTGATGGCACTAATTTTTCCAATCTTTTAAATAACTCAAGAAATTCAACACCAGAGGGAGTTATTCTATAGACGGTCAATCCATCATCTTCATCATCATAGATTAATGTTCTTGCCTTTAAAAACATTAGAAGTGGTTTTGCTCTATCAACTGGAAGATTCGCTGCACGAGCAATTCTTGTAAGTGGTAAATCAGCTTGATAATAAACAATTTTGAGGATTTCATTAAAAATTTCATACTTTGATCTTCTTAAGCTTGATCTTCTTGACATAAGCAAACACAACGTGATTTTATTGTTATTATTACTTTTAATACTAATATTTTTTCGGTTGTTTAATTAAAAAACATTCTCGAATCTTTTTAATAATACTATAATGCATATTTAATGAAGTTATTTGGTGGTAGCAAATCTGAACTATTTTGTATATATTGTAGAATGTTCTGATAAAACCCTTTACACAGGTTATACATCAAATCTTACTCAACGTTTAGAACAACATAATTCCAATAAACAAGGAGCACGATACACTAGAATGAGACGCCCTGTTAAACTTGTTTTTTATGAAATTTGCTCTTCTAGAAATAAAGCTATGAAACATGAAAAAGATATCAAAAAATTATCTCGAGTGGAAAAGCTAAATCTAGTTAAGATGTTTAAAATGAATTTCGCCAAAACAGAGGATAATAATTATTTTCAATAATAGTATAAAATTAATTTAAAATTCGATAAAGATCAACTTGTATAATGTGTTTACTTTTCTTGTGAAAATCATAAGACCAAGGAATGTCAAAATCCATTTTTATTACTTTATCAATTTCTGCTCCATTTTCTTTACAATATTTATTAAAAAAAATTCTAGTTTTTTCATTATAAGAACTAATAGAATAAATTACTTTTGATATTTCAAATGCTTTTTGTAAGAAATCCCTGTCTCGAGTGAATCCCTCTTTTCTCATACCAAATGGTGGATTCATAATAGTTGTATGAATTTTCCTCAATTGTAATGATCGAACATCCGAACAAATCCAATTGCAGATATTCGATAACTCTACAATTTCACAATTCCTTTTTGCAACCTCAATTGCATTTCTATCTATTTCTATACCAAAAACATTTTTCGCTCCTAAAAACGCTGCACCTATTGCTAAAATACCTGAGCCACTACCTAAATCTAAAATATTTTTTTGAAAAAGATCTTCGTTCTCAATACCAGCAATCCATAAGAGATTAGCAGCGACTCGAGAAGGTGTGGGGTATTGTTCAAATCTAATATCTAATTTCTGTATTCTCTCGAGATTTTGAAGAAATATCTCGAGATCTTTTCGTTTTATGAGCAATTGAAAATCGCCTAGATATCTTTTATTTTAGAAATAAGAATTTCAGGAAAGAACTAATCCTTCCTAATTTTCTTTATACATATTTATTGAATGCTACTCTAAAGTCCTTACCAGCAAATTTTCCATTGTTTCCTAATTCATCATAAATTCTCAATAATTGGTTATATTTAGCTGTTCGTTCTCCTCGTGCAACCGATCCAGTTTTTATTTGTCCAGCGCATAATCCAACAACAAGATCAGCTATACTGGTATCCTCTGTTTCTCCACTTCTATGAGATACTACAACGGAATAGTTATTTTTCCAACATAATTTAGCAGCATTTATTGCTTCTGAAAGAGAACCTATTTGGTTGATTTTTAATAGTAAGGAGTTTATAGATTGTTTTTTAATTGCTATATTAAGTCGATCAATGTTTGTTACTGTTAAATCATCACCTACTACTTGAACATCTTTTCCTACTTTTCTGGTTAATTCTGCAAAACCACTGAATGATTCTTCATGAAAAGGATCTTCAATACTTACAATTGGATAAGATTCTATCAGATTTACCCAATAATCAACCAATTCTCCTTCAGAAATTGAGTTTCCATCAATAAGATAATTACCATTATCATAAAATTCAGATGCAGCAGGGTCTAATGCTATACAAATTTCATTTTTCGGTTTATAACCTGCTTCTTCTGTAGCTTTTTCTAATAGATCTAATGCTTCCTTACTAGTATCTACAGGACTACCAAAACCACCTTCATCACCAATATTTGTAGCAGATGGTCCATATTCTTTCTTCAAGATTTTCTTGAGATTTTGATATATTTCAGCTATTGCTCTAATGGATTCACGATAATCAGTTAAATGAATAGGCATTAGCATGAATTCTTGTGGAGCTAATTTTCCACCAGCATGTTTCCCACCATTTATGACATTAGCCATTGGTACTGGCAATAAAAATTTGTTTGAATCTTTTCCATATGCTTGATTGTATATGTGTTTATACAAAGGAATATTGTTAGCTTTTGCACCAAGTTTACAACAGGCTAATGAAACACCTAAGATAGCATTTGCTCCTAAATTTGTTTTATTTTTTGTACCATCCAAATCAAGCATAATTTGATCTATTTCAAAAAAAATTTTAGCGTCTTTTCCCTTAACTACAGGAAATATTTTTTCATTCACATTTTTAATTGCTTGAAGAACACCCTTTCCATGATATCTTTTTGCATCTTTATCACGTAATTCTAGAGCTTCATTAGAACCAGTACTTGCACCAGATGGAACAGCTGCTCTTACTTTAATTTCTCCTTCAGAATGAATTTCAACCTCTATAGTTGGATTTCCTCTTGAGTCTAAAATTTCTCTCGCATACACTTTTTTAATAATAGAACGATTATTAATAGCCATTTTTTCATCATCAATCCTAATATAAACAACAAGTAAATGATTTTGGATAAAAATTTAACTACAAACTTTATTTCATCGAAAAAATCTTTTTTTATGTTTTTAAATGAGCTAAAAAATTAAAAATGGTGCGGAGGGCGCGATTCGAACACGCGAACCTCTTCAGGAAAGGATATCTTATCCCTTCTTCTGGCCCTGAGGAAATAATCGATCGTCAAGATCGATGATCTTAAGTCCTTCGCCGTTGGCCTAGCTGGGCTACCTCCGCGTTGATGTCACCTTAAGACTTTTTCTTGTCTTTTTTTTTCTGCCTATGCTCCGAGCCTTCTTGGTCTTCGAGTTGGTTGTGCTCTCTCAAGTCAGCATTGTTCATGGTCAGAGACGAATGCATCTCAGCATCCTTAGCAGTTACGAGTTCTTCTCGTTTGCTTGCCGATAGTGAGACTTTTCCTTTATAATTTTTTCTTTTGATAGTTATTTTCCCTTTTTTAATTGTTAGCTTCTTTTTGAGATAATCGTTTATTGCCAAGTTTACCATTACCAATAAGTGGTTTCTTAAGTTATTTTTGCCATATGTCATTGCTTCTACTACTCGAGTCAATTCTTTTGACTGGTAGATGTAGTTGTAGAGTTTAAATGCAGATTGTTGTTTTAATTCAATTTCTTTAACGAGTTGCTTAAAGTCAATTCTTCCATTCTTAAAATCATATCTTGCTTTTGTTTTAAGTGGTCTTTTTCTACTAATATAGGATGCTAAATGATCATAATACTTTACTATTGGTAGCAATTTGTTGTTACTTTCTTCTCCATTGTGGTGGTATAAACATGCATTCCTTACTTCCTCATCTTCTATAGGTACTACTTGGTAAATTTTGCTTTGATGTTTTGTGTTTGATTAAGATTTATAATAAATCCCATTCAAAAGATGAGAAAATTAAAATAAATTATTACAATAACAAGTAACTCATAATAACAAAGAAGAGAATAATATTAATAAAAACAAACAAAAGAATGCTCAACAATAAAGCCAGATTATCTAGAGATAAATTTAAATCTGCTGGAGTTGCCTAGCCTGGCATGGCGGTGGTCTCGAATTATGTTGTTCTTCGGGATATTTACTAGCCAATCACTATCCGCAAGGATTCGGGGGTTCAAATCCCTTCTCCAGCACCATATAATTCTTTATAATAAAAAAAGATTTTTTAATTAAATATCTCCATGCAAAGTTTTTTAAAACAAATCGTACGGAGAATAGCTTATGTCAGCCCAAAGAGCTAGAATTAGATTAAGTGGCCAAAATACTGAGTCTTTGGCACGCATTTGCATTCAAGTTAGTAAAATTGCTGAAAGAACTGGTGTAAGAATGTCTGGCCCTATTCCTCTTCCAACAAGAGTTATTACTGTACCTGTTCGAAAATCCCCTTGTGGTAATGGTACTCAAACTTTTGAGCATTATGAAATGAGGATCCACAAACGTCTCATTGATATTGATGCTGAGGAACGAACTCTCAAACAAATTATGAGAGTAAAAATGCCTGAAGATATTCATGTTGAAATTGAGCTCTCGAGATAAGTTGTAATAATAATCCTGAGCATTTTAAGAGGAATATGGTTTGGAAAACCTTCTCTTACTACAATTCTCCATCTTTTAGCCTAATTTGGAAAAGATTTTATTTATTTTTTAGCTCCTTTGTTTATTAACTACTTTCTTTCAACTGAAAGGAAAAGTTTTTATGAGCATTCTTTTGATTGCAGAGTTATAGTGGTTATGTCTCACATGACATACCAACTAGCTATTGAAATTTCCCAATTTCGATAGTTCATATGAATGTACTAAAAGGCTTTGATAAAAGCCTATTAGGAGAAAGAATCATGGGTCACCGTAAAAGAAACGCCCCGCATCAAGGTTCACTCTCCTTCCGAAGAGTTCGGGCTAAAACACAAAAAGGAAAAATTCGTTCCTGGCCCGACTGGGATGGAACACCCAAGCTCCTTGGATTCACGGGATTTAAAGCTGGAATGACACATATTACTGTCATCGAGAATCGAAAGAATAGTCCTATGTTTAATCAGGAAAGGATTATTCCCGTTACAGTAATTGAATGTCCTCCCCTCAAGGTAATCGGCTTAAGGGGTTACGAATATACCCCAACGGGTCTTAAAATTGCTGCAGAAGCATTGATCAAGGACCTTCCCCAAGAACTTGGCAAAAGAATGATTTTGCCTAAAAAATACAAAGCTGCTTCCAGACTCAAAACTCTAAAAGATAATTTAGGGATAATTTACGAGTTACGCGCTATTGTAATGACGAATCCAAAACAAGCGAATCTTCCCAGAAAGAAACCCGACATCCTTGAAATAAAGGTGGGTTGTAAAACTATTCAGGAAGGATTCGAGTTCACTTCCGACCTCTTAGGAAAAACAGTCACTATCGATGCTGTTTTTGATATCGGAGAATTCGTAGATACCATTGGTGTTACGAAGGGTAAAGGAATACAAGGGCCTGTTAGAAGGTTTGGCGTTAAAATACTTCCACGAAAAACTCGAGGAGTAAGACGAAAACCTGGAGCATTGGGTCCATGGCGCCCTGCCAGAACTATGTATACTGTTGCACATCAAGGTCAACATGGTTACCACCAAAGAACTGAGTATAATAAACTCATAGTAAAAATTGGTAATAAAGAAGAAAATATTACCCCAGTAGGTGGTTTCAAGCATTTTGGTGTAGTGAATAATGATTATGTAGTTATGAAAGGAAGTGTTCAAGGACCAGCTAAGAGACTCATTACTTTGAGGAGTCCAATTAGGGGTAAAAAGCCCACTGCTGCACCTGAAATTGTGCAAGTTTCACTTAGTAGTAAACTTTAGGAGGAATTACAAGTATGAAAGCTAAAATATATGGTGCAATTGGTTTAGCCAAAAAAGCTAGGGTTGAGTTACCTAGTGTGTTTGATACTCCATATCGACCTGATTTAATCAAACGAGCAGTATTAGCTGTTCAAAGTACTCGACGACAACCAAAAGCAACTAAATACCAAGCTGGTTGGTCTGTTGCTACTAGTTGGGGTACTGGAAGAGGAGCTGCAAGAACTCCCAGAAGTCATGGTAGAAGAACCCATTCAGCTCAAAGAGGTGCATTAGTCAATTATACTGTAGGTGGTAGAGTTGCTCATCCTCCAAAAGCTGAAAAACAAATTGTAGAAAACATCAACACAAAAGAACGAAAATTAGCTATTAGAAGTGCTATTGCTGCAACTACCAATAAGGATTTAGTTTTGAAACGAGGTCATGTAGCTGATTCTTTTGAATTATTACCAATAGTTTTTGAAGATGCTATTCATGATAAAGTATCTAAGACTAAAGAAGCTGTAGAATTATTGACTAAAATTGGCTTGATAAATGACATTGACAGAGCAAAAAATGGAAGAAAAATTAGAGCTGGTAAAGGTAAAGGCAGAGGTAGGAAATACAAATCACCTGTAGGTCCTTTGATCGTTACCGACAGAGATTCCGATTTTTGTAACTCTATTCGCAATCTTCCAGGAATTGAAATTGTTAATGTAAAGTACCTAAACACCGAGATGCTCGCACCTGGTACTCACGCAGGACGATTAACCGTATGGATGGAAAAAACTCTCGAGATAGTAGAAGGACGATATCCATCTAAGAAAGTTTTGTCTGCAACCACTACATAAGGATTTGATGAACAATGAGTATTGAAGAAGATCTCTATACAATAATAATCTCTCCCTTTAGTAGTGAAAGAATTTTCGAGCTAATAGAGAGTCAGAATAAAATTGCCTTTATAGTTAAACGTACGGCAAATAAGAATACAATCGTTAGAGCAATTGAAAAACTTTACAATGTAAAGGTGGTTAAAATCAATACTATGATTACTCCACAAGGCAAGAAAAAAGCAATTGTTAAATTGCATCCAACAAATAATGCTGTTGATCTTGCAACTGCTCTAGGATTAATGTAGTCAGGAGGATGAAACAATGGGTAAAAGAATATTAGTACAAAGAAGAGGTCGTGGCGGCTCACAATTTAGAGCAAGCACTCATAAACGCAAAGGACCAGTTAAATATCCTCAACTACAAGCAATTGACTATAAAAAAGACATTCGAGAAATGGAAGTAATTGAATTACTTCATGATCCTGGAAGAGGAGCTCCTGTTATGAAGGTGAAAGACCAAGATAGTATTTTACATCTGCTCTTAGCACCTGAAGGTATACAAACGGGACAAAAAATCTTTCTTGGACCATCTGCTCCAGTCAAAATTGGAACAATTATGCCATTAAAGAATATTCCCGATGGAACTTACATCCATAATATCGAACTTCGACCCGGAGATGGTGGAGCTATGGTGAGAGCCTCTGGTAATTATGCTACTGTGGTATCTCATAGCAGAAAGAAAGTCTTTTGCCAAATGCCAAGTGGTGAATTAAAACAATTTAATCCAAGATCTCGTGCAACAATTGGTGTTGTTGCAGGTGGTGGTCGAACTGAGAAACCTTTCTTGAAAGCAGGAAAGAAACATCATCACTTCAAAGCAAAAGGTCACAAATATCCAAGAGTTAGAGGAAATACCATGAATGCTGCAAGCCACCCTCATGGTGGCGGAAGTGGTACTCGAACTGTCTCGAGAAATGCTCCCCCTGGAGCAAAAGTTGGTCTTATTGCTGCAAGGCAATCTGGTCGTAAAAGAGGAAGAAAGTAATTTCTTCTATTCTTTTCCTTTTTTTTATTATTAGCAGTAGTTTAATATTGATTTTATCTTCCTAAATAAAAATACAATATTTAAATAAAATAATTTTATTTCTTATTAAAATGAAGAAAAGAATATATTAAATTCCCAAAATTTACCAAGGTAGTTCTTTACCTTCTTGAGTTAGAAATTTACCTGTATCAGTAATTCCTATTGATTCAACAAGTTTGATGATTTTTGAAATGGGTTCCTTTGGTTCTAAAGGAGCTTCTGGTCCACCCATATCTGTTTTAATCCATCCAGGTTGAATAGATAATATAGTTATTTCTTTCTCCCGAAGATCGTTTGAGAGAATCTTTGTTATCATATTAAGAGCTGCTTTACTAGTACAATAACTATATTTTCCACCTTGAGTTCTTTGGGTTATACTACCATTTTGAGAGGACATATTAATAATCTTTGAATTTGTTCCTTTTTCTAGTAATGGTAGGAATTTTTCACTCATTAAAAGTGGAGCTAAAGAATTAATCTGTAAAATTTTCATGAAGTCCTCTTTGTGAACGTCTCCCAAATTGTAGATATTCTTGCCATCACCAGAGATAATTCCTGCATTGTTGATAAGAATATCAATTGATCCAAATGCTTTTTTAATTTGACCAAATACTCTTTCTCGCTCATTTTCTTTTGTAACATCTAGTTGAATGATAGTTAAAGTATTAGGAAATAATTTTTTCAAATCATGTAAATTCTTTGCTTTTTCTGGTTTTCGACAACTAGCAATCACTTGATTACCTAGTTCAAGATATTGTTTAGTAAATTCTAATCCTAATCCTCTACTACTTCCAGTAATAAAAATAGTCTTCATAGAGTATAATTAAGGGATACCAGTAAAAAATAATAGTACAAATCAATTATTAAAAGTAATAAAAAATGGTGCGGGGGACGCGATTCGAACGCGCGAAGGCCTTCGCCACTAGAGCCTCAGTCTAGCTCCTATAGTCTCCCTCTCTCGAGAGAAGGGATTTGACCACTGGGACACCCCCGCAGTGAATCAGTTATTATTTATTTCTGCTATTAAGATGTCTTTTTAATGTTTTGTTTAGAAAAGGAAATTAGTACAGTTGTTATTAATCTTGTTTATTTTTCTTTATATTAAGATTACAAAACAAAATGTAGTGTGAATAATAGAAAAGCAATTATTAATTTATTTTTTCAATATTACTACAAAACATATTGCGATAACATCTAGAACAACCACATTTTTATGTAATTGTTTTTGTAGTGTTAAGTTTGAGGTGCTAGTATTTGATTAATAATGATAAAAAACCAGATGGAATTTTAGTGGTTAATGGTCAAATCTTTTCTGCTTCGGACTTGATTAATATTATGCGAAGACATGGAATAAGAATTGGTATGAATAGAGAAGGACTAATCATTGATGGTGAGCAAGTTTCTTCTATCTCAAATTTAGATGATAATAAATGTCCTTTAGCTGGCACTTGTGAAAAAAGAGTTGCACTTGTTGAATTTTTAAAATTACAAAAAACCCGTGAGATTAGAGTTCCTCAATATGAAGAAGAGCGCTTAAATTATAGCGAAGCTTCTCTCTTTTATGATAATCACGAAAATCAAAATAATGGTTTTAGAAGAGATGAACCAAGAAATGATTTCATTAAACCAAATAATCATGACTTATTTGAAGGAAATATTTCTAATCAACATGGATTATTTGACGATCCTCCAGTTGTAAGTGGTCGTGGTTTATTTGATGAACCTCCTCTCTTTTCAGAACCGGAAGAAAATCAATTTGAGGATTCCTTATATCAAGAGTCAAATGATTTTGAACAAAAACCAATCCAAAATGAAGATTACTATCCAGAAAAACGTCAATTCAATCAACATGAATCACAACAGCTGTTTTGTTCTGAATGCGGATTTGATTTAAAACCGTCCTGGATTTCTTGCCCAAATTGTGGTAATAGAGTTATTCGCAAAGCAATTTCAAAAGAAAAAAATTATTTCTTTTAGAAAAAACCCATTTATTCGGTTAATTTTTCCAAATATGAAGTGACCGAATTTTTTTTAATCTCTTACTAAACCGTTCAATATAGAATAATAAAAGGAATGGTTATTATGTCCACTACTACAACTCCTAAATGGGTTTTTAATAAGGAATTGGCTGATTTAAAGGATAAGTACATTACAGTTGTTTCTACTACTGGAAAATCTTTCAATGGATTATTAAAATCTTGGAATCCGGATACTTTTGATTTGTGTTTAACAAATGTTATTGAAAGTAAAAATAGTTACTTTAAGGTTTTTTTAAGAGGCCCGACGATCGCAGAAATTTTAGTGAATGAACAACCTTTTGATTTAAATGCTTTAGCAGCTGAATTGCAAAGCCGTTTAAACCTTCTTGAAGCAGATGTTAAAGTATTCAATGATGCAAGAATTATTCAAGTTTTGAACAAAGTCAAGGTTTCCGAAAAAGGTGTCGAAGGAACTGGTCCTGTTGCAGATAGAGTTAGAGCTGTTTTCGACCAATTTATGGAAACCATAAAGGATGAACAAGAGGAAAGTTAGAATAATTCTTTCTTCTAATTATAGTCTATCTGGTGACAAAATTTGTTTGAAATTTTTTCTAGTGATTTATTAGGTAGAAATGGTTTAATTATAACTTCAAAAGGAGATATTCGTACTCCTTGTTTTGTTCCTGTTGTTCATCCTGAACCTAGAAAGAATTTAATTAATGTTCAAGAATTTAAAACAAAATATGATGTTGATTTAATTATAACAAGCTCTTATATTCTTCGTAATAGATTTAATGAAGAACCATTAAATTTGCATGAACTTACTGGTTTTCTTGGTCCAATAATGACTGATTCGGGTGCATATCAATCACTTGTTTATGGAGAAGTTGAAATTACTCCAGAGAGCACAATTTCCTTTCAAGAATCAATAAAATCGGATTTTGGGGTACCATTAGATATTCCGATAGCAATTAATGATTCTTATGAAGTAGCTGAAAACAAAGTTAATATTACTCTTGAAAGATGTAGAAAGATATCTGAGCTAGTAAAAAAATCTGATATTATTTGGATCGGTCCAATACAGGGAGGAAAATATCTTGATTTAATTGAAAAATCTGCAAAAGTAATTACTAAAATTTCAACCTTTAATATGTATGCAATAGGTGGAGTAGTGGAATTGATGAGTAATTATAGATATGATACTGTAATTGAAATGATTATTCGTGCTAAACAGTTTTTAGATCCTGCAAAACCTGTTCATCTTTTTGGAGCAGGACACCCTTCTATGTTTCCACTAATTGTTGCTGCAGGATGTGATTCTTTTGATTCGGCCTCTTATTCATTATATGCTCAAGATGATAGATATATAACAAACACCCAAACTTTTCAATTAAGTGAATTAGAAGAATTTCCGTGTAATTGTCCTGTTTGTTTGAATATTTCACCTCAAGAATTACTGCAATTATCTAAAAATGATCGAATGAAATTACTAGCATCTCATAATCTATATATTTGTCAAACGGAAATAAAGAATATTCGTCGAGCAATTTCTGCAGGTACTTTATGGGAGCTTCTTGAAGCTCGATGTTTAGCTCATCCAAAGTTAAAAGATGGTTTTGATATTTTATGCAAGTACAAGGATTTTCTTGAAACTAATACTCCCTCAACTAAAAGAAAGGGAATTTTCATAATTTCAAATAATAGTTACTATAGGCCTGAAGTACAAGCTCATATTAAAAAAATCGAAACTGTTCCAATAAAAAAACATAATAAATTACTTCTAATTTCTTTAATAAATTCTCAAGTAGAAGAATCTTATAATCTTTTTAGAAATCTAAAAAGCTATTTTGATAAAATATCTCTTCAAGAACATGAATTTGATATTTGGATTTTGGATCCAGTTTTCCGAATATTTCCTCTTGAGATAAGTGAGGTTTATCCTTTAGCTCAATATATTAATACGAAATTTTCCTCTATGAAAATGATTAGACAAAATATTGAAAAGTCTTTATCTTATGTTAATTCATGTTATTTTACTGAAATTTTAATTCTTGGTGAATTAGATTTTATAAATGAAATTATGATCAATAAACGGATTTTTAATCAAGGTAAAATTAAAGCTATTAATATATCCATTGAACGAACGAATTTTGATAGAATCATTTCTTTTATTAATAAAATGGGTTAGATTATAAAATATGTTGGTTTTTTATTTTCTATTTCCTACCTTTTAGTAGATTGATATGATTCAAGAACTATTATTAGGTAGAATTACAAAAAATTGTTTTAGTACATATAGTTCAAGATTAATTTATACGTTAATTTCTTCTAAAGATTTCTGTACTAGGAATGAATTGATAAATTGGACTGGATTTTCTACTATAACTATCTCGAGATACCTTCAAGAATTCAGTAAATCAGGTTTAATTGGTAATGCACCAGGTATAGTTTTTTTATCTGATTTTGGCAAAGAGATTTTTAATATTTTAGGAAATCTCTTCGAAAGAGAAATAGAAATTGTAAATGATATTTTTTTTGAAATATAATTAATTTAAAAATTATTGTGTAATAAGTTTAGGAATCTTCTCTCGAATTTCACGTTTTAATTTATATTTTCGTTCATTTCGTGAGCCACTTCTTTCAAGAAAACCTTCTTCATATAATCTTGCTAAATAAGTACTTCCTGTTGTTGTTTTCAATTGTATAGTAAATACATCTTGAAAAGAATCACATAATTCATTAGTAGTAAACCAGGATCCCATGCCGTATGCAGTAGATATTAATAATTTTACTCTATCATATAATGGTAAATCAAGTGCATCTTCTATTGGTATATCTTCTGATCCAACGAAAGAGCCTGTTCCTTTTCCTAAAATATTATTTGCTGATACAATTAAAGTTTTGAGACTTTTTTCATCTAAGCTTCCTTCAAAAGTTATTGTGACTTTGTTATCTTGATCGTCACTCATTTCAACTTTTACTTTTCTTTTACTCAAAAGTTAAGTCTCCAATAGAAATAAAGGTAAGTTATAATAAAATCATTTTTACTATCTAGATATTATCTCTATATTATATTTTATTTTATTCATTCATTAACTTATCAGTTATTCTTTTCTTTAATATTTTATCTCAGACCCTATTATTTCTATTGGAATAATAGTATTTTTATTTATAATTATTTATTCTTTCAAACAAAATATTATTATATTAAATTGTATCTTAAGTACCACATAAGATTTTTTTTATATATATAATTAATTCGAAGATTAACAATATAAAATTAAATTAGTTTCCAATAGAAGAGAAGGGGAGATACCGAATGATGATCCTGTTTTTGAATTTTTCTTAGATATGTATATCTATTTTACACAATTTTGTGAACATCTTACTAGTTTATATCGAAAATAACTAATTTTAACAAATCATTCCGACAAAATTCTTCTCACATATTTTTCGTTTTTAAAACCCCCTAGTTTCCAGTGGAAAATAAGAAGCATTTTGGAAATATTTTATTTTGTTCACATATTCACATAAAAGTTGTGAATTCACGTGAAATAAGGAGAAATTTGTTATTTTGTGAAAAGAAGATAGGAAAATCCTTCTTTTTTTATAGACTTTCACAATAAAAATAATAAATTTGTGAATATTATTCAATTACCTAATATAGAAATCATTTTTTTTATTAAAAAACACAACTTTTTATGCTTTTTTTTCAAATTTAATGTTAATTTGATCAAATTATTAAATATTAACACATTTTTCTTGTTTTTTTGTAAATGCAGTATATACAGTATTCACATTTTCACATAAAAATTAAATTAACCTCAATTATCTTATGAGGGAAATATGTAGATGATAATACTTCTTATGTTTAAAATCAATTTAATATCATTTATAATTATTACTTGTAATACCTTGGAGGTCTGTATATGTCCTTAAGTTGGATTAATAAAATCCTAAAAAGAAAGAAAAAGAAAGATGTTCGTCTCGCATTTTATGGTGAGGTAAATGCTGGGAAAACAACTTTAGCTAATAAAATCGCTAATGATCTTGGTTATAGTGATTTAGGTGCTGTTTCTGAAATTCCACATGAAACGCGTAAAATGGTTAAGTTAGAAAATGCTTTATTACAAAAAGATGGCTATCAACTTAATTTTACTTTAATGGATATGCCTGGTATTGCTACAACTGTTGATTATAGAAATTTTGTAAAGTATGGCTTAACTGAAAATGAAGCAATACAAAGAGCTAAAGAAGCCACAAAAGGAATTCTTGAAGCAATAAAAATGATAGATCAAGTTGATGTTGCTTTAGTTATTTTAGATTCCACAAAAGTTCCCTTTGAGCAAGTAAATTTGACTATCATTGGTAATTTACAATTACAAAAAATCCCAATCATTATTGTTGCTAATAAAACAGATTTACCTGATTCGCGACCGGAATTAGTTCGTCAAACTTTTGCTGATCAAACTCTAGTAGCTATTTCAGCAAAAACCGGTGATAATATTGAGGAGTTGTATAATGCTATTCTAAATACAGCATGAGGTGAAGAAAATGAAGTATTATGTAGATTTCATAACCAAAAGTGCAACAGATAGATTAACTACTTTTGAGAAAATTAAGATGATAATTCGACTAGTACGACAAAATCGTGTTCTTATAATTGAAAGTGGTTTAACTCCTGAAGAAGAGGCTGAATTAATCAAACAAACAATGATGGTTATTGATTTTAATAATTTTATTGGAGTAGAATTCTTCAATTGGGATCGAGGAAATGCTCAACCTAAAAGATTCTTTAAGAAATCTCCTCAATTTGATGATAATCACTATACTGTTGTTGCTCCTACACAGGCTGTTCAAATTATAGAAGATAGTACTGATTTACTTTCAATTCAGCTTCCCAAATCAGCTTAGCTATCTTTTTATCATTTTTTTTTATCTTATAATAAGAAAATTTTACTAATAGGTTTCATTCCATTTTAGTGTGGAATGTAATATTATGAATTGGTCTTCGTCATCTCAAGTTATTTTAATTACCGGCACTCCAGGGGTAGGAAAAAGTTCAATAGGTTTTCTTTTAAATAAAAAGGGATTTCAAGTTCTCAATCTTAACAAATTGATTATTGATAATGGTTTTTATTTTGGTTATGATTTTTCTCGAGATACTGTAATAATTGATGAAGAAAAATTACAATTGTATTTAAGAGATTTATTAGTAAGTAATTCAACAATCATTTTTATAGAAGGTCATACACTTAATTCAATCCCTGAAGAATTTCTAGAATTAATTTTTATTATTAATTGTAATCCTGCAATTTTAAGAAAACGTCTAGAATTGTCTCGAGATTACTCAAAAGAAAAAACCGAAGAAAATATTCAAGCTGAAATTTTTGATGAATGTAAAATTTCTATTAAAGAAACATTTCCATCTATTCCTGTTATAGAATTAGATTCTTCTTTTCTTTCCGCAGAAGAGCTAGTAGAGAAAATCTTATCAATTCTACATGATAAAAAAAATATGTTCTAAAGAGTATATTGAAATAGTAAGAAAATTATATTATGATAAGATTGGTGGTTTTTTTTGTCTCAGAAGATAAAACAGAATAAAGAAAGAAGTATTCCTTTAAGAAAGAAAATATTCACTAAATCTAATTTTACAAAAGTCTTCCTTCCTTCTTTAGCATTGTTATTAATTATTCTTTCTCCTGTTGTTTTTGAGGCATTTAAAACTCGTCATCAACAAACGAATGATGTTGTAACCGCACCTCCAGACGATTGGATTGGAGATATATTTGCTCCTGGTGGTGATTATGATCCTGATAATGAGACACAAGATGGTCTTATGGATGATTTTATCAATGGAGTGAATGATACCGATAGAGTTCTTTTCATTGTGACTCCTACAGATCATTTCTTTTATTGGAGATTAGAAGCTTATGATAATTATACAACTGATGATTGGTTAAAAGATGACACTAAATATGTTTATACAGATGCTTACACACCACCAACTACAGCTGATGGAGAGTTTTCAGTAACATCAAATATCACATATTTCGGAGGAAGTTTTGTTCGAAGCTTTCCAGCTCCTTATCATTATCAAGAAAAAGAACAATTTTCTACTAGTTATAATTTTTCTCCAATTTCCGATTGGAATTCAGGTGAAACTTTTTTAGAAATAGATAATTATGATTCCATTAGTTTTAATGCTCTTTTTGAGAATTCTATTGGAAATTCTACTTTAAATTATAATGTGGCTTATACCTTACAAGATAATAATTATATTGCAGAAAATACTCTTGGATTTACTGAATTAAGTTCTCTTATTAACCTTAATCCAGAATTAAGTGATAGATATTTACAACTGCCAAATAATTATGCCACTCTTGCACCATATACAAATCAAATTGCAAGTGATTTGTCAGACACTTCTGGATCAGTTTATGATCAGGTTTATCGTGATATGGCATGGCTAAATTTGAATAATGATTATGATATTGACATTTTAACTGGTGATTCCACTGCGTCTCCAGATGAGGGAGAAGATCATGTTGAATGGTTTTTGAATAGACATTTAGGAACAGCAGCTCATTTTGCTGCTTCTCTAGCAATTTTTTGTCGACTTCAAAATATTCCTTCAAGATTAGTTTTTGGTTTTTCCTATGGTGAACAGCTTGGGAATGAGTTTATAATTCGTACAGAACATGTTCATACTTGGGTTGAAGTTTTTATTCCGATAAATGGTCTTACTGGTTATTGGGTTGCATTTGATCCTTCTCCTTTAATTCCGGGATTTCGTGATAGCTATGGAGAAAATACTATCGGTTTTGAAACTGCTCTTTATTGTTCCAATGAATTTTTCTTAGAACCACAACATATGTTAAGAAATAGTTTTTACCCGTATTTTGTTCCAAATCCCCTTTCAGATGCTTGGTATGAAGATCCATATAATCCTTCTACTTGGTATGGACCCTATGTAAATAGAACAGATACGTTTACTCTTTACGCTTTTTTAGCTTCTGGAACCGATTCTGATGTTTTCATTTATTTAACTACTGGCATTTTAGGAAATTTAGTACCTATTGAAGGTGAGCTAATTACATTTATTGACACTACTAACGGATCCATAATTGGCACTAGTTATACTAATGCAAGTGGTTTTGCAACTTATGATTATGCATTTCCTGCTACTTCAACTAGTGGTTTACATAAAATTGCAGCAGATTGGCTTGGGATACAAGCTCAAACATATGATCTTAGATATATTCCTTTAAGTAATGTAGAATCAGGAGCTATTGTAACAGGAACAGTAAATATTGATAGCTATTTACCAGAAGAAATGACAACTATTATTTTGGATTTAAATAGTATTTTTCGAAAATATATTTCAAAGAATATTAATTTTAATTACATAGAATTATATGACATTCAACTTGCAGAAGTTTTTCTTCAATCATTTTTACCTAAAATAATCTTTCTCAACAGGTCGAATTAATTCTTTTGCTGATATTTCTTTTCTTGAAAAATTATATCCTCTAATTAAAATTATTGGAAATCCTTCATCTGCTTCACCCATTTCCAAGCCTGCTGCTGAACACAACTGGTCTGCAACTGAAATAACTGATGATTTTAGTTCATATCCAAACAAATCTTTTTTGTTAACATAGCTTAAGAGAGGATTTATACCTGAACACCCAATTGCTATATTTATCGCTCCAATTCTAAATGGTCTATTATGAGTATCAGAGATTATTACCGCAATTTTTTTCTTTGTTTTTTTCTCTAGATATTCTCTTATTTCCTTAGCTGATTTATCAGGATTTTTTGGAAGCAATGAAACAGCTTCCTCATTTGAAACATTTGATTTATCCACTCCACTATTTGCACATACAAATCCATGTTTTGTTTCTGTCACTAATACGCCATTTCTATATTTGCATATATTCTTAGCTTCTTTAAGGATAATTTCAACATGTCTTGGATCTTTATTGCTTTGTTTAGCAATTTCTATTGCAAAATCAGAAGGCTCAATATTATTTAGATGAATAATTTCCCCTTCTGCTCTAGAAATTATTGATTGTGCTATAATAAAAACGTCATTTTCTTTTATACTTAGTTTATTCTTATTTAAACAATCAAGAATTATTTTACTGATATTATCACCAATTTCTATTATTGGAATATTTTTTACTGGAATTATCTCTATCATCACAAGTAACCAACATTTTTTAAAAATAAAAAAAGAAAACTTCTGTTAATTACAGAGTTTTCATATTAGACAGTTATTTCAATTCCTAACCGTCGTACTAATTCTTTGTATCTATTTCTAACAGTCACTTCTGTAACAGTTGCAGTTTCAGCGATTTCTCTTTGTGTTCGACGTTCTCCTTCGATTATTCCAGCTATATAAATTGATGCTGCTGCTAATCCCGTAGGATCTTTTCCAGCAGTCAAACCATTTTCCTTAGCTTGATCAATAATTTCAATAGCTCTTTGTGCAGTATGACCAGATAATCTTAATTCTGCACTAAATCTAATAATATAGTCATTTGGATTTGCTAAAGGAATACGAATTTGTAATTCTCTTATAATTAATCTATAACATCTTCCAAGTTCTTTTTTGGAAATACGACTATTTTTTGCTATTTCATCTAATGTTCTTGGTACTCTTCTTATTCTTGCAGCTGCATATACTGCTGCAGCAATCATTGCTTCAATGCTACGACCTCTTATTAGATGCCTTTCAATCGCTTTTCTATAAATTACTGCTGCTGTTTCTTTTACTGTTCTTGGAATACCTATTTGTGAACTTAATCTATCTAATTCACTCATTGCATAAGCAAGATTTCTATCCATTGATGAATGAACTCTTGTTCTTATTTGCCATTTTCGTAAACGATAAATCTGTGCTCGTCTTCTAGGAGATAATTTCTTTCCATAAACATCTCTATCTTCCCAACCAATTTGCGTAGCTAATCCTTTGTCATGTACTGCAAAAGAAGTTGGTGATCCAACTCTACTTCTTTTATTTCTTTCTTCTGATGTGAATGCTCTCCATTCTGGACCTTCATCAATTATATGTTCGTCTATTACAGCACCACAATTAGTACAAATTCTTTCTCCTCTTGTAGAATCACTAATTATTTCGGTAGAGCCACATTCAGGACAAGCTACTTGAGATTTTTCTTCTTGAGAATTTTCTTCGGACATTATTTAATGAACCACTCCATTATTACAGTTTTCTCTCTAATTTCCCTAAAGTTGAGGTTGTTTACTTCTTTTTTAAATAATTAAGAAGAGCACATTATCTAATAAGATAATAATTTCTATTAGAATAGCCCCACTTAGATATTTCGAGATTTAAGTCTGTACTTCTTCGGGAAAGATTTTTATATTACTTCTAACATTTTTGTTAGAACTTAATATATAAATGTTTCGAAAAAATATTTATCTGATTTATAAATTAATACAATTTTTATTAGCTTTATGAAAAGAAAAAATGAATTATGGACGCAAAGCGTCCTAAATTTTTTTATTTGAGTTTTGGATCGAGTGCGTCTCTTAGTGCGTCTCCCATGAGGTTAAATCCAAGTATTGTAACGAAAATCATCATTGAAGGCCACGTTGGCATCCACCAATAAGTTAGCAAATTATCTCTGTGATAAGCTAAATCGTCACCCCAAGTGACTGCTGTTGCATCACCAAGACCAAAAAATGCTAACGCAGCTATTGTCATTAGTGTATTTGCAATACCTAGTGTAGTTATTACTATTACAGGTGATAGTGAATTAGGTATAATATGTCTGAAAATTATCCTCGCATCTTTTGCACCTAGGGCTCTCTCTGCTTCTACAAATTCAGTATTTTTCAGCGAGAGGATTGTGCTACGAACAATTAAACACGTACCACCCCAACCAATTACCGCGAAGGTAATTATTACAATCATATAGATACCACCTGGTATACTACTTGCACTATCTCTGAAAATAGCTACTACAAAGATGAATAAGATAAAACCGGGCATTGCTGAAATGATTTCATTAAATCTTTGAACTATATCATCAAACCAACCACCATAATATCCTGAGAAAGCACCAATTATCATACCAATTGTGCTTGTTGTCATTTGTCCAACAAAACCCAAGACTAGTGATAAAGTGGAACCAAAGAAGGTTCTTGATAATATATCATACCCTCTTGTATCTGTTCCAAATGGATATTGTGCACTTGGTGGTAAAATTTGATCACCGGGGATAATATATCTCGGATGAGCAATAAGTCGCAAATATTTTTGTGTTCCAGGAATCCATAATTCAATGTAGTAATTATTTTGATCCCATTGATCACCTGTTGGATTGTTTAATCCGAATAATGCATCATATTGTTGTAATAGAAAAGCAAGAATGGCCATAGTAACAAGAGCAGCAACGACATAGAATCCAATCATACCCATTTGATCCTTTCTCATTCTTCTCAATGTAAGCGCCCAAAGATTCGAACCCTCTACTAGCTTTATCTCTTCGAGAATTCTTGCTTCTCTGTCAACGCTTGTTTCATTAACAGTTGCCATTTTTCAGTCTCCTAATACCTTATCCTTGGATCAACAAGTGCATAACTTAGATCCACAACCCACCTAAAGATCAGGAACATACCACCAAAAATGAAGTTCGTTGCCATCATCATTGGATGATCTCTTTGAAGAGAGCTTTCTAAGAAAACTCGTCCTAATCCAGGCCAACCAAATACGCCTTCTGTCATTACTGCTCCACCTAATAAACCAGGTAAAGCCATACCAACTACTGTCACTATAGGTAATAATGCATTTCTAAACGCATGTTTGTAAATTACTGATCTTTCTGCGAGACCTTTTGCTCTAGCTGTTACAATGTAATCTTGTCTAAGAATATCTAACAACTGTGATCGTGTTAATCTCGCAAGGAATACTAATCCAGTTAATACCAATGTAATTGTTGGTAATATCAAGAATACATAGAATTTAGCGTTTAATATAAACGGTTCCCGGAATGCATCTCCTTGTGTTGCACCAGTAAAGTTAAACATGTAAAACGATGCCAGCATAACTAATTTCGCCAGCCAAAACGTCGGCATCGAGTATCCTATTAACGATGCTAGGGTTACTCCTTTATCCCAGATGGAATATTGCCTTGTGGCTTGTATTACTCCAATCACCGTTGCTAATACTGTACTAATTACAAAAGCGGGTGTAGTTAAAAAGAGTGTATACCACATTCTTGAAATAATGATATCAGTAATCTTTTTACCGATTCTTCCATCTTGAGTCCAATGCCACGATCTACCAAAATCCCCTTGCAGAATTCCGCTTCGTCTGTAAACAGGAACTGTTTCATTATCTATAGTTTCATATTCATATTCAATGGGTCTTTTCATAAATCCCAGCCATCGTAAGTATCGTACGACAACATTGACCTCTTCACCATCTTCATCAAGTATACCGATCTCAAATCCGATTTGATCATACATGTCCTCGTATTCACTTTGTTCCCCTTTGAAGAGTCCCATTCTAATTTGTACTGGATCTCCAGGAGAAAGTGCAATTAATGCAAAGCTGAAAATAGATATACCTATTAGTGTTGGTATTATGTAAAGTAATCGCCTTATAGCATAGCTTCTCATTGACATATTTCAACATCACACTTTTATTTCATCTTTCGAAAGAATATTAGCTTCTTTTAATTTTTGTAAACTAATATATTTCATTGCTCATATATAGGTGTTACGATAGATAATTTAAATGACCTATTTATAGCAAAATCTATGAGAATTTTAGTATTAATCCTTTAAAAATCATTATTTAAGTTCAAATTTTTGAGTTTTTATAAAAATTATATATTTCTAATGCCACTTTTCTATTAATTCCTTCACATTTAATCAATTTCTCAATTGATGCATTTTTTATTTCATCAATTGTATCAAAATGATCTAAAAGATTTTTTATTTTTTTAGGGCCTAATCCAGGTATTTTTTCTAAGGATAATTCCAGCATATTTTTAGATCTTTTTTTTCTGTGAAAACTAATTGCAAATCTGTGAGCTTCGTCTCTTATGTTTTGTAATAATTTCAATCCTTCTGATCGCTCATCTAATATTATTGAATTACTATTTCCAGGAAAGTAAATTTCCTCTAAAACTTTGGCTAAACCAATTAATGGAATATTAAGATTAATTTCATCTAAAACAGATTTTGCACTATTAACTTGCCCCAAACCACCATCTATTAAAATAAGATCAGGTAATGGATCTTTACTTGCCAATTTCCCTGTAAATCTTCTTCTGATTACTTCCTTCATAGAAGCAAAGTCATCTTGCCCATCAACTGTTTTTATTATAAATTTTCTATAACTACTTTTCTTAGGTCTACTATTCTCAAAAACAATACAAGACGCAACAGAATTTGAACCTTGAATTGTAGAAATATCATATCCCTCTATTCTAAAAGGCATTTTAGATAACTTTAGAACTTGTTTTAATTCCTCTAGAGTTGTCTTATTTTTTTGATACTTTATTTCTTCTGCTTTTAGAAATGATTCGAGTTTTACCTCAGCATTTTCTTTAGCTAAATTTAATAAATTATTATGTTCTTCATTTTGAGGTTCAATAATAACTTCGTTAACACCTTCCATTTTTCTCTTTTCTCTTAACCAATTATTTATTATCATTCTATCTTGAATTTCAAAAGGGATTAATACCTTTGATGGCATGAAACTACTTTGTGAATAATGAATCTTAATAAAAGAACATAATATTTCTGTATCCTCAAAGTCAAGTGGAATATCTAAAATGAAGTGATTATGATCAATAATTCTTCCCTCTCTCATAGATAATATTTGTATAATTGAAACATTTTCTTTTTTTGCGAATCCAATTATATCATATTCAGCTTTTATATCATTTGAATAAACTGTTTGCTTTTGCATTATTTTTTCTAGGGCTATAATTTTATCTCGAGTCAATGCTGCTATTTCATAATCTAAATTCTCTGCAGCATTATCCATTTCAACTTTCAATTCTTCAATTAGTTCGTTAAATTTTCCTTCAAAAAATTTTATGATTTTTTGTACATTTTCATAATATGTATTTTTATCAATTTTACCTACACAAGGAGCTGTACAACTTTTCATTTGGTAATATAAACATGGACGATCAAATCTGGTTGAAACTATATCTTTTCGACAGCTTGCAATTGGGAAAATTGACAAAACTTTTCTTAAAACTAATTTAAGTGACTTAATGTCAGTAAAAGGACCAAAATATAATCCTTTTTTATCATATCTATTACGAATAATCTCAATTCTAGGGTATTCTTCGTTAATTGAAATATACAAATATGGATAAGTTTTATCGTCTCTTAATCGGATGTTTAGTTTTGGTTTATGTAATTTGATTAAATTATTTTCAAGAACTAAAGCCTCAGTTTCTGTTAATGTGGAAATGGTTTCAATTTTTACTGATAATCTTTTTATCTCATTTGTTTTTTTGTCTATTTCACTTTTCATAAAATAACTCGAGACTCTTTTTTTAAGTGATTTAGCTTTCCCAACATAGATTATTTTATTATCTTTGTTTTTAAATAAATAAACACCAGGTTTATCAGGCAATGATTTTACTTGTAATTGTAGATTATCTTGATTCACTGTCAATTAAAATCTCTCTACTAATTTTTAAGTTTTTAATAGTCAATTTTAATATTCCATCTCGAGAAGAAAACAATTTCTATAAATTTAATTTCGTTTTATTAGATATTTAAAAAGATGCCTTATGAGTTTACCGAAAGTATTCAGCACTTGGTGTTTTTATATTCTTTTTATAACTTTCTTATGTTCTATATAGCTCATCAATCTAATCTAGAATGCAAAACTGCATTTTATGAATAGAATCGATAATAGAAAAGAGGGTAATGATAATTTATGTCTCTTCAAATAATTAAAAATCTTGAATCCATAAACAATAATTCAGCTTTACGTTTGATTTATGATAAAATGATGAAAGAATTTTATCCTAAAGTAAGCTCCATAAACTCAAGAATAGCTTTGGATTTAGGTTTTCTTTATATTTATCGGAATTTAGAAACTGAAACTGAAAAAGAAGAGCTAGTAAATTTCTGGAGGGAAAATTCATCTCCCGAAATTGTGCAATTACCTATGGGAGAATTTCATTATAGACCATATATTGATTTTATTAGTTTAGATAAGATTATGAATGGATTGTATATTGAAACTGTCCTTGAACAACTTGGTAAATTCACAAAATTAACTTTCTATGAAGCTTGTGCAATTTTATCCGATTTGGAAAGATATTATATTGTTCCTCTCTCAGAAATGGATGTAAAAATAATTGAAGCTGTTAAAAATCAAATAAAACTAAGTGAATCATATAGTAATGAGATTTTATCAAATAGTCTTCAAGTAAGAGCTAATTATATTAGTCGACGTATGGGTTATTTACGAAATAATGCTTATTTTAGAGTTACTGGTACTGTTAATTTTCCTAAAATTGGCTTAGCTCAATATATTATACTTCTAGAATCTTCACTTGAACATAGAGATTCAATACCTGAATTTTTCAATTCACAATATACACGAACAATTAGACGTTGCCCAAATCAACGATTTGATTATATTATTTCCATAACCTTACCTAAGAAAGTTGAACATTCTCTTTATGATTATTTGACAGAGTTATGTGAAAAAAATATTATACGTTATTTCTATTGTGATGAAGTCATTTCAATTTCCAACAATCTAGATTTTACTTATTATTCTTATTCAAAAAGACCTACTGTTCTTTCCGCAAGTAAACCTGGATTTCATATCGACTGGTTTAAAGAAAGAATTCTTACTTTAAGTAATAATCATGTTGATCAAAAGAGTCAATCATTTCATAAATTTACATTTAGCGGAAATAAAATTAATTTTACTACAATGGATTTGAAAATTTTAACTCTTTATAGAAGAGATTTAGATAGCTCAGTTCGCACAATAGCAAAAAGACTTGGTTTATCTTGGGATGAATCAAATTTTCACATAGAAAGAGTAAAACCATTATTATTTCCTATGATTCTATTATACTATACTGGATTAAATCAAACAGCTCTATTTTTCTTTGAAAAAACATCTAAAAAACAGCTTGAATCTTTAGAATCTCTATTAACTAGAATGCCTCAAGCTTTTAGTTATTCCTTTAAAAATGGTGGAGCTATAGTTACAGTCGATTTAATGAATGGTGCACATAGATTAAATGATTTAATTTGTGAATCAATACCAGATTTAAAAACAGCTCAGTTTTCTTTAGCTTCTAAAACAAATGGTATTTTTCGTCCTGTACCTTACAGACATTATAATGAGTTAGAAAAGGAATGGTTTTTCCCTAATGATTTCTTTCTCTTTAAAGACAAAGAATAAAATATTTTTTTTACAAATTAAATCAATGCGCATATATAGTCGCTGTGAATGAATTTTTATTATAATATCTATGTTTTTAAAGTTGAGGATTATACAATTGAAATCTCGAGTAAAGGTATTTTGTCGAGGAATAGTACAAGGTATAGGTTTTCGTCCTTTTGTTTATAGAGTAGCTCTTGAGTTAAATATTACAGGTTATGTTAGAAATCAAGGAGATGCGGGAGTTTTTATTATCGGAGAAGGTCCAAAAGAAAATCTTTTACAATTTATTGACGACCTTCAAAGTAGAAAACCATACCTTGCTAAATATGAAGATTTTCAAGTTGTATGGGAAGAATTTCAAGATGAATTCGAAAAATTTACTATTCAGAAAAGTTCTTTACAAAAAACTGGTGGTATCTCTTATCTTCCCCCTGATATATCGATCTGTGAAGAATGTCTGAAAGATTTAAAAAATACAATGGATTCACGATTTGGATATGCTTTTACTTCATGTGCTATTTGTGGACCTAGGTATACGACTATAACAAATTTGCCATATGATAGACCAAATACAACGATGTTTGATTTTCCTTTCTGTCCAAATTGTAAAAAGGAATATGAAAATCCTATGGATAGAAGATACCATGCTCAGACTACTTGTTGTTCTGTATGTGGACCTAGTTTATCATTGTATGATAAAAAAGGTGTTTTTATAAAAACTAAAAATACCTATAAAAAAATAACAAAATTAATTCATGAAGGAAATATTATAGCAATTAAGGGAATAGGCGGAACACATTTAGCTTGCTCTGCAAAGAACGATGAGACAATTTTACGCTTACGCACACTTAAAGGAAAAAGGAAATATAAGCCATTTGCTCTAATTTCTAAGACAATAAACGATATCAAATCCTTTACAGAAATGACTCTAGAAGAAGAAAAATTGCTAAAGAGTTTTCGCAGACCAATTGTTTTATTGAAGAAGAAAGATCCATTTCCTTTATCCGAATGGATTTCACCAAATTTATTTAATGTAGGAGTAATGCTTCCATATTCAGGAATTCACTCATTGCTTTTGGATGAACTCTCTGACCCTGCTATTATCTTAACTAGCGCTAATCCATCTGATATCCCAATGTTTATTGAAAATGAGGAAATTTTTGTTAAAGCTGGATTTCTAGCTGATTATTTCTTGCTGCATAATAGACGAATTTTTCAAAGAGCTGATGATAGTGTTATTCGTTTATCAAATAATAATCCTGTTTTGATTCGTAGAGCTAGAGGATGGGTTCCTGAACCAATAAATTTACCTTTTAACTTTAAAGAAAATATTTCATTAGGTGTTGGACCATTATTAACATCTACTGGTGCAATTATTTATAGAGATAGATGTTTCCCAACCCAACATATTGGCGATATCAATACTTTGGAAACTTTAGATTTTCTTGAATCTGCTATTGACCATCTTGCTTCTTTGTTAGATATTGATGTTTTCAATTCAATAGGCAGAGATTTGCATCCTACTTTCTTATCAAATGATTTAGCATTGAAATATCAAAAAAGAGATAATTCTTTTGTCTATTCAGTACAACATCATCATGCTCATGCTGTTGCATTAATGATTGATAATAAAATACCATTAGACGATGAAATAATTACAATTGTAGCAGATGGTGTTGGATATGGAGACGACGGAAAAATTTGGGGAGGTGAAATACTCCATTCCAATTATACTGAATATTCACGAGTTGGTCACTTAGAAGAACAACCGATGATAGGTGGAGATAGAGCTACATATTATCCAATTCGTATGTTTGCAGGGATATTATCAAAAGTTAAGAACATTAATGAAATTGCTCAAATTTTAGAAACTACTTATCCAGATAGTTTACCAGGAGGATTGAATGAAATACATGTATTACTTAAGCAACTCGATAAAAAAATCAATATTCATTATACTACTAGTACTGGAAGAATTTTAGCTGCAACAAGCTCATTACTTAGAGCTTGCTTTGAAAGAACTTACGAAGGAGAACCAGCTATTGTATTGGAGTCACTTGCCCAGTATGGTAAACATGATATTGTGAAATTCAATCTTGAAAATTCAAACTCTGAAATAATAAATACTACTCAATTAATTCAGCAAACGTTTGAAAAATTCAAAACTGGTTACAAACCTGCTGATTTAGCATTTGCGGTTCATCATGCAATTAGCTCTCAATTTGCAGATTTAGCTATTGAATATGCTAGAAATCATAACATCAAAAAAATAGGTTTTACTGGAGGGGTAGCTTATAATCATCTAATTTCTTCACAGATAGCTAAAAGGGTTAAGAAAGCAAAGCTAGAATTTTTACAACATAGAAATTTACCTTGTGGTGATGGAGCTATAAGTTCAGGTCAAGCAATAGTAGCTGGTTTGAAGAAAATGAAATAATATATTACAAGTATTACAAATAATACTCAACATTACTTCGGCTTGGAAAGAGCTGTTTGATGCTTTAAATTTTGTACATTATCAAAAATCATTTTTGTATAAATTTTAATCCAATTATCCTTCTCTTCAGGACTTTGATTATCAAGATTGTTTATTGAAATTAAATCAACAAAATTTTGAGAAAGTTCGTTAAAATCCGCTAATCTGGGCGAATCAATTATATTCAGAACTCCTGCAACCATTATAGTAAAAATAGCTCTAATTAAGTTTAATCTAGCTTGTTCAAGAGATCGATAAAATGACCTTTTAGTAACACCTCTAACTTTTCCTCTTTCTAAATATCCCAGATTTGGATTTATTTCATCTGTTAATAAATCTATAACTAATGTCTCTAATTGCACTTTAGTTAAATTAGTCCACTCTTTAGTACCTTTTGTTCTGTCATTAAGATTATCATAAAATAATTTTATAATTGGATTATCTAAAGTATTTTTCAATTCCTTCTGTATTAATTTAATTTCTTTATTAGACATACAAAACACCAAGTATACAATATGATACGACTAATACTAGTATATATAATTTGTTTTAGAAATTAAATTTTTTCGTTAAAACTGTCCATTTTTAATGAAAAATAAATACAAACTGTTATTTTTTCCGTATTTTTTTCTACATAGAATACTGCCTCTCTTTAAACTCTATTTTTGAATAAATTCGTAAAAATTTTGGCTTAAATATTACATGTAATACTTATATTACATTACGTTATATTTTTTTCACTAATTATTTTTGTAATGTTTTGAATTTTATTATTTTAACATATATTTAAAAAAAATATGAATTATTTATGTAGAAGTTTCCTATTATAGCATAAATAGTTTATATAACTCTAAAAAATTACTCCTGGATCGTATAATAAATCCTAAAAATCAAATTAAAGCGTTTAGAAATCTCCTTTTCGAATCAGATAATCTAAAAAATTGTTAGAGTTGGATCAATTTTACTACAAAACACTCAATTACTCCCACTTTTCACTTTATTATATAATACTATTAATTTAAAATTGCATCCATCTATTACAACTATTACATGTAATACAATTTTACTGTTGATTTTCAATTTGAATAATTAACTATACGGTCTATCTTTGTACTTTAGATAATTATAGTATTTTTTTACTATGTTAGGAAATTTTTTTCTTTTTTATATCAAAACTATTAAAACTAAGTTTTATCTATAATAATTTTATATTATTTATAATACTTGTATAAATTATATTATATTTATTACTAGTAATACTTGTAATATTTATATTATAAAAAAATGAATTTTCTACTTACTAGTATAATTTGCATTACAAATATTACTTGTAATACATTTTTGTATTTGTCTTTGATAAATTGTAACACAAGCATTATTTGTAATACTAGTATTGTAAATATTATTTAGAATACAAGTAATAATCTTATACAATCTATTTCTTTTTAATTAACTTAACCACTTAAATTTTTAATTTAAAAGATCTAGACTCTTTATGTAATACTTGTATTATTTATATTACATAAGAAACTCCATAAGTACCTATATAATAATTATATACTTTATAAAATTTAATAAAAATACCAATTTTTTTCTGGTTTTCTTATATGTATTACCAAAAAACAAATAATTTTAAGAAATTAATTCTGCTGGTAATACAAGTAATACTTGTATTATCAAAATTCAAATATCATAACGTTTTGCTATTTCTGGAAATTCAGTTTTTATAGTTCTTATTAATGCATCTTCAATAAACTTTGATCTATTCAAGTATTTTTCTTCAGTCAGAGTATTAAGTGCATCTACAAGATCTAGACTTACAGTTGCTGATATAACTGGCCTACTTCTTATTCCAGGTGTTTTATTCCCAGTAATCTTTTTAGATTTCTTAATTGGTTCTTTTGGAGCTATTGGTTGTTTTACCGCCTGAGACTTTTCGGAAATAGTGGTTTTTGTTTCTGTTAATGTAGTATCGGACTTAATTCCTTTTTCTTCCTCTGGTGTTGTTTTTCTGGTTTCTTCTTTCCTATATTTTTGTAATAAACTCATTTAATATACACCATAAATTACTTTATTTATTACAAGTATTACATGAAATATAAACATTACTTGAAATATTTATACTTCAGTTAAAAATTGTTTATAATAATCTCCAATAAGTCTTGCCATTTCTAATGTAACTTTTCCTTTACCATTATTCCGAGTTAATTCATCAGCAGCTAAACTAATAGCAGCTCTACAAAGTAATCTTAAATCACGTGGAATTCCTTGAGAACTTTCATGGAGTTTTTTCGCTGCGTCTTCTTCAAAAGGTTCAATTGTAAAATTTGTTGTATCAAAATTAGAAATCTCTCCCTTTGCATAGGCTATTCTTCTACCAATAAATTCTCTGGAATGTTCCCATTCAAACCTGGGAACATCAATTGGTTCGCATCTATCAGCAATCTGTGGTAATACTGCTGCTAATGCTTGAAAGTATTCGGTTGTTCCAGTCATTATTATTGTAGCAATTGGTTCTTCTGTTTTTTCTGCATATAAATCTGCTAAATATTGTAATTTACTAAAAATTTCATGTTGATTTTCACTAATATCTTCAGCTAACAAAACCGAACGAATTTTTTCATTCTTATATTTCTCTATAATATTCTTTCCAATAGCATCCATAATTTCATCTGAATCATCTGTTTTATTAAACTTAACATTAAATCCAATTGCACATAATCTAGCAAATTGCCTCGCATGTAATCCTGATCTATCAATATAAGCTGACCTAAATCTATTACCACTTAAATCCTGTAATTCTTGTATATCTCTTCGCATTAGAATTAAATGTGTTGATTTTCCTACTCCCACTGGTCCCCTGAGAAAAATTGCTGGTCTTTCATTTGCTACTACTATATCTACTAAAGATTCCAAAAATTCAGACATCTCAACCAGAAGATTTGGATTAGGTAGGGTAAATCCCAAGAATGGATTTCTTTTAAATCCCATTTCTTTTATCCAAGTTTCTAAAATTTCTTTTCTTGTTTCAAAATGTTTGACAAATGGTGATGTATTAACATTTTTGCTAGACAATTATTCCACCTTATGTAAAATTAGTATTTCGCTTTTAATAGTATTAGGTAATAATAGATAAGAAAACTATTTTCATAAAAAAGTGTCGGTATTCGTTCATTATTTTATATTATATTATATTATATGTAAAAAACTAATAATTTAATAAGCAAAAGTAATAAGTTATGAATTAGATACCTAAAAATAAAAAAAAGATGAGCTGATATTTATGTCAAGTGATGATGATATTTTTCTTAAAACGTTTAATGAAATGATTAGCATTTTAAAGGAAGTTAATTCTAATATTAACTCCATCAAAAGTTCAATGGAAGTAATTTTACCTTCAATTGATGGATTAGGAGCGGGACTTACCAATATAAATACTCAGCTCTCTGATTTAACAAAAAAAATTGAAACACTTTCAAAGGATATTGTTAAAATCTCTCTAGTACCTGAAACGAAAGTTATTTCTGAAAAGAAGCCAGAGAAGCAAATTTCTTCTAAACAAAAAATAGAATCCGTCCCTCCAAAAGAACCTACTACTGAAACACCTGTACAAGGATCTTACACAGGAACTCCACAACATCCAATTTTTATAGACTTAGTAAAGAAAATAAATGAATCATCAACATTTAAAGAAACTGGTGAAATTCTTGTAAATGCTTTAGAACAAATAGAATCGAGTTTTTCTTTTAGTAGAGTGTTCTATGAAATAAGAAGATATGGTAATAGTCTCATTCGTAAAGGTACAAATGATATTACTTCAAATGAACGCCTTGAGTTAGCTGAAAAAATACTTGATTGGGAAAATCGATTAGCTGAATGAAATAATCAGTTTTTCCTTTCTCAATTTTTTTTAAAATTAGTTATATATCTAATTGATTTTATAAAAAATTCATAATAAAACTTGAAAAAATGTTGGTTAATAATAAAGATAAATTATAATAGTGATTAACAAAGCATTAATATAATGCTCCCAAAAATAAATTTCAAAATTGCCCTGATAGTGTAGTTCGGTCCATCATCACAGCCTCTCGAGTTGTGGACTCGGGTTCAAATCCCGGTCGGGGCACCAAATTTTTTTTTATCTAAAAATTGTGGTGTTTTTAATATCTGATTTTCAATTATTTATTGAGGAAATTTCATGAAGAAAAATTTACTTGCTTTAAGAAAAATTACAAAAAGTAAAAAAGCTTCGCCTTTAATAGAAGAGGGTATTTTAATTGGTTTAGCTTTATTCGCTTTTGTTTTACTTGTAGCAATAGTTTCCGATATTCTTGGTTTTACACAAGATATCTTTCAGGATGTTTCAGATAAACTTCAGGGTTTAAAACCATAACCTAAATAGAAGAAAACTATTAATTTCTCTTTTTATTTAATAATTATTGTTGGGTATGATGGAAAGGCATTTGGATGAGCATACCAATTGCAATGACTTAATCTTTAAACTGACCCAACATAATTATTTTTTTAATACTTTCGGTAATCTTCCCCCCAATTAGGATTTTCAATATCCGTTTGAACATACAAATTTTTACTTCAATGAAATATTCTGTTCCTTTGAATTGATTTTTTTTCTCAAGAAAATAAAAGACATTTTTCGCTTTTGGTTTAAATGGTGTTCTAATATTGTGTGAAAATTTATCATGTAGATATTGTAAAGGAGTGCTGACTCAAACAAGAGGCGAGTTTGTCTGTATTGAATGTGGAGCTGTTAATGAATCAGCTTTCATTTCAGAAAATAGTAGCAATCAAATTTCATGGGATCATGAAATGTCACCTGGAAAGAGGGTTCATATAGTAGATGGGTTAGGCAGTTATATCGGGTATCATAATGATGGTTTTTTTCAAGATGGAAAAGGATCAAACCTTACATCGAAAAATCAATATAAATTCAGAAAATTAAAGAGACGTTACAATCTAAGAATTAAAATTGGAAATCATGAGACTGATTATAGATCATTAATGAGTTTAAATCGAGTTTCAGCTTACTTGAGTGTCTCTGATAGTGTTAAGAAAAGAGCAGCGTATTTATATAAAGTAGTTACAAATGCTGAGAAATCAAATAAAATCGAAAAAATATCAAATCATATTGTTTTAGTTGCATTATGTCTTATGGTATCTATAAGAGAATCAGCTTCTAATGCTCCTATTAGATTGAGTGAAATAATTAATATTTTTAGAGATCTTGGACACAGAGTTAGTGGAAAATCTCTAGTTAAACTTGCACAAGATTTACCTGTAGAATTAGGTGTCTCTCTTAAAATTAGGAAGAGTGAAGATTATTTACAAAGAATTATTTCTTCTATAATTGAAGACAATGAAATTCTCTTGAGATTATCAAATGTAGATTTAACAAAGGATGAGTATGAGCACAAATTAATTCAATTGTCTCGAGATATCCTTAGCGAAACTAATCTCAAAATTAGAGGAGGGAGAAATCCGTTTATTTTTGCAGTTTCAGTAGTCTATTGTGCTGATCGTATAATTGGAAAATTAGGAAATCATAGACAAATACTAACTCAAAAAACTCTTGCAGATATTTGTGATGTAGCTGAATATTCAATAAGAGATCATCATAGAACTGTCCTTAAAGAGAAATTTAGAGAGAAAGTAAAGGAGCTCTCTCCTATAAAGTCAGATGATATTGAAGATGAAGAATTTCGTTTCCCTATGCTTTTCTGAGAAGAAATTTTGTTGGTGAAAACTAAATGCAAAAAATTGAAAAATATTTAGTAACACCTTATAAAATTTCAATTTTCTTAGATGAACATGGAATTCAGATTTATAGTGTTGAAATTATATTTCAAACAGAAAAATATAATTCACTATGTTATAATATCGAAAATCAAATTTTAAATGAAAGTGGATTTCTTGATTCAGAAATTTTAAAGCTTGATAGTCTTATTAATTACTTACAAAATACCATTAAGAGATATTTGGAAAAAAATAATTTTGATTTTTCTAATAAAATCACTGCTTATCTTAATGATTGGTTAGTGTATAAAATATTAGGCTTAGATACCTTAATGTCATTATTACTTGATGATAAAGTACAAGAGATATACTTGGATAAACCAAATACTCTTATTTATATTGATCATCAAGATTATGGAAGATGTACTACTAATATTGAATTATCAGCAACTGATTTAGAAGCATTCAAAACAAGGTTATGTTTGGAAAAAGATACAATTGTAAATTATTTAAATCCATCATTAAAAGTTGAATTAAGAACCAAAAAGTTTCATGTAAGAGCAGCTATTGATATTCCACCTTTAGCTTCTGATGGTTTTAGCATGAATGTCAGAAAGCTAAGAAAGAAAATTTGGACATTACCAGAGTTAATTTCTTTTAATATGCTTACTTCAGAAGCAGCTGCATATATTCTATTTGTGATGATGCGACGAAACAATCTCACTATAATTGGAGAACCTGGTTCAGGTAAAACCACATTAGCTAATGCTTTTGATCTACTTACTCCTTCTAAATGGCGAAAAATTACAGTAGAAGATGTTATTGAAAGCATAAATCAAAAAGATTTTGGTATTTTTCAAACAAGATATTCTGTATCACCCTTTGATACAAAGAATAATATGAGCTCAAAAAGTGATGAAATTATTAAATTATTACACCGATCACCTACTTGGGTTTACTTGGGAGAGATTCAAACAGCAGAGCATAGTCGAGCACTTTTTGAAGCTTTAAGTGCTGGCTTAGTAGGTTTGCAAACTTGTCACGGACAATCTGTTGAAATGATGTTAATAAGATGGTTAAATCAGCATAAAATTCCAACAACAAGTATATTAACACTTGATTGTTTAATTGAAACTCATAGTTTATTTCAAAATTGGAAGATTATAAGGAACGTATTTAGAATAGTTGAAATATCAAAAAAACACTTAACATCTTCCAATTTCAACAAATCATTAGAAAGTTTAGAGTTAATTGAAATTTTTAAATTTGATTCTAGTCGGAACACATTAATTAAAAAAACTAATCTATATGAAACACCTACAATGCAGAAAATTAGAGATAAGGAGATTTTGACTGAAGAATCTTTCAAAACTGAATTAGTTCGATACAAACAATTGTTGGATTATTTAGTTCAAAACAAGATTTATAATCCTAAAACTGTTCGAGATTATCTGATTAATTTTAACAAAAAAAGACTTAAAATTCCGTTAAAATCAAATGAATAATTTTTCATTTAAATAAAATTATAGATGTTTATATTCTTCAGCATTAATTTATTTTCAAAGTCTACTAGTGAGATAAATTGATTGAAAAAATTTTAAAACAAATTTCCAAATCTAAAATTAGTAAATTTAAATTTGAAAAATTCTTAGAAGAAATACCAAATGATTTTTTTATTGAAAATTATGATGTAAAGAGATCAGAAATTAACAGTTCTATATTGGTTTTATCGTCTATAATCTCATTTTCATTAAGTTTTGGAGTGTTTTTCTATGACTTTTTTTTCGGATTACTAATTTTAATTATTACTTTTTTAGTATCAACTCTATTTTTAATAAGAAAAATTAGAAAGAATTATTTAAGTAACAAAATTGAAGTTGAACAATATTCAGATTTCATCTGTAGAGAAATTTTATTAATTTTATCAACAACAAAATCACTTTCTTCTATAATTGAATATCTTTCCAGAGGGATGTACCCAATAATTTCTCCTATGCTAAAGCAATCAGTAAAAAAAATGAATCTAGGTGCATCCCCAATTGAATTATTAGAGGATTTTGCTGATAAGCAACCTTCAGAAACCTTAAAAGAATTTATACATGATATTGTTATTCCAATAGGACTAGGTCGAATAAATATTAATAAAAAAATAGATTTTGAAGCTCAATGGAGAATTAGACAAAGTTTTGAAGCATATTTGAGCCAGCTTGAAGGAAAAACAAGTATTTTTTTAGCAATTACAACAATTATTCCATTAACAGTTTCAATGATGCTTGTGATTTTAGGTTATCTTAGTATTAATCTTATTTTATTTCTACCAGTATTATTTTTAGTTTTTGATTTAATTGCCGTTGAAATTTATAATACAGGTAAAATTGAATTATTAGGAGGCAAGTAAATTGACATTATCTGTAAATGATGTAATATTCCTAATAAAATCAATTGGTGAGAACCTAAAATTAGGGAGGAGTTTGGAAAATAGTATTTTCTACTCATATAAAAATTTACTAAATAAAGATAAAGAAAAAGAGGAATTATTAAAAAGAATAAATCTTGGAGAAAATTATTCAAAAATCTTTAGTTATTTAGAAAAAGAAACTTCTGATAAATCATTATCTCGAGTATGGAATCTTGTAGAGAAAATTGTGAAAGTTAGTTCCATTGAAACTGGAGAAAAAATGATCGAGATTGCTAATAATCTAGAAAAAAATAGAATTTTATCTGAAAATAGAAATAATTTAATTAAATCTCAAAGGTATAAAATTATTTTTCTAGGATCTGTTACTTCATTATTTCTTGGAGTAATAGCTGCTTTAGCTCCATTATTTGCTACTTTTGCAGAGCTTTTTAGAAATCTTACAATTTCTCAAAGTGCTTTGATTCTTATTCCTATTTCTCTTTATACAATTTCTGAATTTTCTATTTATTTTTTAGCAGATATTAGTTTAAATAAATATAATTATCGTTATTTCATTTTCTCAAGTTTGATATACATTTGCTCTTTTCTTATTACGAAAGGAGTGATAAATATTATTCTCTAGTATTAAATAAAGAGTCTTTTTGTACCATGTTCTTTGTCTTCTATTTCATGATCTTTTGTTTGTGTTATAATTTCTTGTAAATTTTGTTCTATTAATTCAGCATCCTGTATTAATTTTGACACATTGATATTGAGATTTGTTATTTTATTTATTGTTTCTACTGCTGCAGCAGCTGCTAAAGGATCAGCTCTTGAACTCTCTGCATAAGGTAAAACTGCTATTGCCGGATAGTTCTTAATCTCATAAAATGTAAGAATTAACGCTAATGGGCCTGTAACAAATAACCCATCTTCTAAAACAGGTAATTTATTATTATGTTTTTCAAGATAAGCTGTAGTAGCGACAATTCTGATTTTGTCATTCTCATTTTTCTTAAGTCGTGCATCTAAACCTCCTACAAGAATAGTTTGATTAAATTTTGATTGTATTGACCAATCGACTAATTTTTCTGCAAAGGTTCTATGTTCATGTCTATATGGTTGGAATTGAGGTATAAGAAAGACATTTTCATTTTCTTGATATAATTCAAATGGTAAAGATAATTTGCCATCTTTTGTAGTAATAAAAGGTGGTAAAAATTCACTTATAACAGTACCGATTTTTATTGCTTCAAGTTGATCTATAATATATTTCATGGTAATAAATCCTGCTGTACCAATACCATGAAATCCACTTATTAGTGTATGATCTTTGAAATTTTTATTCCCATCTACTATAAATTGTAAATCCATCTTTTTCACACATTCTACATAATATTTTGAATTATTTAAAAAGTGATATTATCGAGATATCCGCATAAATCTTCATCTAACTAATTTCTGCAACTTTAGGTGTTTTTATAGCTATTTTTTCATTATTTGTTGATTCATTCGAGTTTAAATCTAATCATAAATTACAAAATAATTGCTGGGATGTATTAGCTATGGTAAAAAAAGTAAAGAGCATTTGTATTATATTTGTATTCTTAATAATTTCCTCAACTTTTTATTCAATAATTAATTTTGAGCAAAAAAAAGTACATATACATAAGAATAATTTAAATTTGTCTGTATTACAACCAGAAGAAGAAATTTTTACTCAAAGTGAAGATGAATATTATAATTCTTTAATTATCAATAGTGAACTCGAGAGAACATTTGAAAATAATAAATCATTTGATGAGGCAGAAAAAACTCTTAATATCAATAATTGTAGTGATTGGAATGTAAACAGTCAATTGGAATTTAGTAACATAAGGACTGAAAAAGTAGTAAATGGTGATGCTGAATCAACAGAAGAATTATGGACAGATTATATCCCTGCAAATTATGAAGGTAATGTAACTAGAGAGAGTGAACCAGATTTAGGTAATGTTATATCAGGAGATTATTCATGGTATTTTGACATTAAAACTTTAAATTACACAACAATTGTTGGTTTTGATAATGCTATTGATGTGTCGAGTAATTCTGTAATTTTTAGTTTTTCATACTCCTTACTAAGAAACACTCTTGGAACCTCTTTAGATTCAAATATTTGCATTAGATTATTTTTCCAATTTGATATATATATTTTTATTTGGTTTAATGGTAATCCCAGTGTTCTATCTAATGTGACAGGACCAGGTGGTTATGCAGATTTAATTGTTAATGAAGCTGATTTTAATGAAGAAATTCATGAATATTCTCTGAATATAACAAAATTAGGGCTCGAATTATTCAGTCAAGAACCTGATCAATTAAGGAGTTTTGCTATTCAAACTTGGGGTGAAGATTCATATGAGATGGAATTTATGATTGATGATTTATCTCTTACAGATAAAGTTAATCCTTCTTTAATTGATTTAAAAGTAAATAGTGAATCTGTTTTGGGATATACCGGACACGGTTCAATATCATTAAACTTTCAGTACCTCTCTCAAATTAACTTGTATATTTCTGAAAACTATTTTGAAAAAGTATATTGGGATTGTTTATTAGTGAATTCTGGAACTGGCAAAAGCTCAAGTATAATTCATTGTAATTTCTTCAACTGGGAAAATGTTATTTGGACTGAATATTCAAACGATACATTTACAACACCATTGGATACTTACTTAATTACACTAAATAACTGGATTCCATTAACATGGACAGTTGACCAATTAATAATTGATACAACTAGTCATACTTTTACAGTATCTGAAACTAATTTGACCCATGCAAAAATTAGAATTTTAATTAATTCCTTTCAAGATGAATTAGAATTTTGCTATTTTTCAGAAAATTATATAGAAAATATATTCACTGCAAAAAATCAAATTCAACATGATGAGCCATTACAAATTAATATTGAATCCATAATTATATCAGACAATATTGATATTATAATATCAGATGGTACAAAAGAAATCATTTATCATAATACTACACTCTCAAATTTAAGTGGTTCAGCATTCTTTCTTTTTATAAATAATAACCCTGAATTAGCACGAGATAATTATACTATTACAACTTTCTGGAGAAACGCTTTTAATGCTGGAATTGGCTTATCGTGGTTTGAATTTACAACAAAACCAACACGTTTGATTCCAACTAATCAAAAAATTTCAGTTAATTTTAGACAAAGTTTTGATATTCAAGTTGATTTTATAAATCTTGAAGATTATTTAACAATAGACTTTGCTTCTATTAGCTATAATTGGGAAGGCGGAACAGGGGAATTTACTCAAGACATTTACGGAATTTATTTTACAACAATGAATCATAATCTCGTTATTGGTAATTATACAGTAACAATTACTGGAGGAAAAACTGGTTTTGCTACAGCAATATGTATAATAAATGTGGAAATTGAGCTTGAAGATATATCACTAAATCTTTTAGTACCAGCAATTGCAATACCAGGTCAAACGATAATTATGTATTCACTAGTATTAGATAATCAATCAGTACCTATTTCTGAAACAAATTTAAGATTTAAAATAAATAATCAATTGTTCATGCAAACCTATACTAATGAATCTGGTTACTCTGAAGTACTTTATCAAATTCCTATAAGTTATGCTTTGAATAATATTAACATTTCATGTTCAATTATGATGAATAATGATGAAATAATTAAAATTTCAAGAAATGTAATAATAGATCTCACAAATGTTTTAAGAAAAGCTACTTCAGAAACTCCAATTCATCTAAGTAATATTTATAGTAATGATTCTGCTTTTTTCAAAATTCCAATAATATATCCATACTTTGGAGAAAATTGGCAAATAGATTTACAGGATGGTTTCAATCCGATTTCAGCCATACTAATTACTGAAAAAGGAAATATTTCTGCAGATATATCACCACAAAAGTCGATCATTTGGATAAGATCTGTTACTGAAATGAACTTAAATACAGATTTTATATTAATAGAAACAACTCTTCCTGAAATAATTTATGAAGCTTCTACTTCAAATAATGAAATTTTAATTGAAATCACAATCAAAACTAATCATTTACCTTATAACGGTTTAGAAATTGTGCTGCTTAGAGAAGATTCTTGGTTAAATTACAAAGATTGGGTACTTTACCAAAATAATTCTGATTTAACTCAATTTTCTGAATTATTAATTTCAGAAAATCAAATAAAATTTAAAATATATTCAACAAATTCATTAAATGAGCTAAATTATCAGCTAAAAGCTAAATTTGAAGGTTTAGTTCAAATTACTCCCTCAACAATAATATTAGGTGTTGGAACAATTACTTTAACAATCATATCTACAATTCTCTTAATTAAAAAGAAATCAAACGTATCACTGGATATTCAAATCTAACTCATTTCCAAATTTCAAATAGTCTCTTTAATGACTTTGCTCTATAGTTTTCTATACAAAATCTGAAAATTTTTATTCTACCGAAAGTCTTTTCTTGAATCAAACCTGCACTGGTTAGAAATTTCAAATGTTGAGTTGTTGTACTATGATTTAAATTTGCGACACGTGCTATTGCTGAAATATTTAGTTCTTCTTTTTCTGCTAATGTTTTTAAAATAATTATTCTTCCTTTTGAGGACAATATTTCTTCAATAGAATACTTAGAGTCAAAGTGTCCATTCTCTTTAGTTATTTTATCAATTTCCTCTGCTGATTTTTCATACATAAAGAAATAAGCTCCAATAATTGTTTTTTAAGATTCAAATAATTCCCTGATAGTTTTTTCAATTATTTCAGCTGAAACATCAGGTAAACTAATAAGCGTTGTTTGCCCTCTTTGCCCTTTACTACTTAATCTAGTAGTTATAACATCACAATTTTGGAGATACTGAATATATTCCCAGATTTGAGTATGACTTCTTATCGGATGCCCAAATTCTTCACATAATCCTTTATAAATTTCTTCGAGCTCTCCCATAGTTAAATAAGCTTTTTGTGATGTTCTTAATTTTACTGCAATAGAAAGAAGAGCTAATTTTTGTTGAGTTGTAAGATCTTTGATAATTTCTTGTCTTATTATTGGATGTATTGAAGCATTTGCGTGTCGGACATGTTCGGGTAAAACTTTTAATGCTAATCTATGATCGGCATACATTCCAGCTCTCTCCAGTAATTCGATAGCATATCTGGCATCACCATTTTTTGATGCTATATCAGCGATTAGATCAATTGCCTCTTCAGATACTGAATCTTCAAAAAATGCTTCTTTAACTCTATCAGTTATAATATCTCTTAATTGATCTTCATTATATGATTTCAAGAAAATGGTATTCTGTCTAAGTGTACTTAATGTACTCTCATCTAACATAGTTCTAAAAGCTATGTCTCTCACAATTGTTATTATTGAGACTCTTTCTTTCATATCTATTTCGTCGTCAGTTAAACGAGTAAGATCATATAGTAGATTGGGCCCGTCTTTTCTAATAACAAAATCAATTTCATCTAAAGTAACAATTAGATACAATTTCTTTCTATTTAGTATCTCAGTTAGCATGTTTAAAATTTCTTCAGGTGAAAATCCTCTTACTGGTATGTGAGGATTAAATTTTCTAACAATTTCAAGAAGTGTAAGAAAAGCTGATCTTGCTCGTCGGCAATTCACATGAACATATTCTAAGTTTAGATTCTTTTGCGTAGAATATACTTTAACCATTTCACCAAACTTCAAAGCTATAGCTGTTTTTCCTGTTCCAATAGCTCCAATTATTGATACTCTTTGTGAATATTCTCCTGGTTTTTCTATAACTGGTTTAAAATATTGTATAAGCATCTTTTGTTCTTCTTCTCTATGAAGTAGCTTCTTTGGTATGTATTTAAGATCAAGTACTCTTGGATTTTTGATTAAAGATGGCTTTCTTAGTTCTTTTTCTAATAACTCATCCATTTCATTCTGCCCTTGCCTTGCAAACTACTATTATGTGTGAATTTAATCCCATTCTAATTAAAAAATTCTCTCAAAGGGGGGGTAGACCGAAAGTATTTCCTTTAAAAATAAGAATTAATTTCTTTTCTTAATGTTTAGTAATCGATTCTTCAATTATAATTGCTTTAATTTTATTCAAAATACTATTCTTCCAAGAATAGCTCAAATTCAAAGATTTTCTTAATGAATCCAATATTAGATTTGCTGCACAAAAAGTAGCTATTGATGGATTAATTGAATTATTATTTCCAAATGAATTCATAATCTTCAATGTAAAATATTTAGGATTTTTCTCAATTATATTAATTAATGGAGAAAGATTTGTATTTTCTACTATTTTGGTAACAATATCTCGAGTGACCTTTAGGGTATCTTTACAAACAGCTTCTTTTATCCATATGGAGTGTTTGTTTTTATATTGTAGCCTCGCAGGACATAATGAAATACAATTTTCCCAATAATTATTACTAATATTATCTTCGAAATCGATTAATTGAGACATCTTAGGTGCTTTTTCAGTTTTTATTGATCTTTCATTATTCGGATTATCTTTGTTAAAATTAGAAGTATTTTTCCTTACATCAAATGCTGAAAGTCTTATTTCAGTTAAGCTTTTCTGGATTTTATCATATTGAATATCCATTTTTTCAAATTTTTTACTTATAATCTGTATATATTCTTTATCAGAAATTTGCCTCCTAAAAAAATCACTGGTTTTAAGTAATGCCGGACCTGTTAATGATTTTGATTTTATTATGAAATGTCTGTCTGGTAAAAAAGGCAAATAATTCAATTGATCTTCAGTTAAAATTACGGATGATTTTATCTTTTCAATATCTTCCCCTCGAAATAATATTTTTGTTAATGAATTTGCATGTACAACTGAGCTTACACTATCCCATAACTGGTAGATTGAGATTGTTCCTATTCCTAATGATCTTCCCATAATAAAATTTTGTTCAGAATAACCAAAACTAGCAGAAGACTCAAGATTAAACCTTTTTGGAATTAGATACATCGCTTCTTCTAATATAACTAAATATCTAAGTTTGTTTGTAATGCCTATCATTGATGCATGTTTTGATAGTAAATGAAGAATTAAATTGCAAACCAAAAAAAGAGATGCTGTACTAGCTCCCCTTCTAAGGAATTCACTTAAATCTAATATAATTTTATTTCCATTATCTAAATCAGAGAAATTTATAGTGTTATTTAATGCATTGAAAACTTCATAATTTATTCCACCAAAAATATAGTTTAAACGATTAAGAATTGCGTCTATTGATTCTCTAGCATATGATGTTTTCATTAATTTTGAATATTCTTCAGAACTGTCATATAAACAAATCATAAATTCCTCAATATCTTGTTTCCTCCTAATTGAAATTTTTTGTAATGCATTTTCAAAGATGTTCAGCATAGTAGGACTAAAGGGTGCACCTGCAATTGTTAGCATTTCACAAATTAAAGCTAAAATGTTCTGTACATCATCATCTGATTGCATTTTAAAGAGATTTATTCCTAAAGGAGCAGGTTCTCCTATTGTATATACAATTACGCTAGGTTCATTAGCAAATAATCTTGCATATTCTCCTTTTAAATCAAAAACCAAACATCCCAAATCGATATTTAGTAATTGCTCTATTATAGTTGCAGTAAGATAGGTTTTACCTCTTCCAATCATACCAACAATTTCTGTGTTATAAAGAAGATTTTCTAATGAAATCGAATACTCATCAAGAATTTTTTCATTTTGTACTAAATTTCCAATTGAAATTTCTTTTTGAGATTTATTTATTTGATAAGATGGTATTTCAAAAATAGGTTGATCGGTATCTTCTGCTAAAAATGGTTTCTCTGGCAATTGAATAAAACTGCTAAATGCTTTATTACTTAATCTAAGTGTTTTTCTGGGATTTAATTTTTTAATTAAATTGTATATTCTTTTATTATAACTATCTCCCATCTTTTCAACTCTGAATGAATGTGTACCAGACCATATGCTCAAAACAGCTGCAAAAAGATTATACATTCCTTCTTCAGTTTTAGCAAAAGCATAAACACTCCCTTTACTCTGACCAGTTTTTTTTGCATCATTAAAATCTTCATTGTATTCAAAAATTTCTGATTTATTATTACTCTTAATTCTATTATTCTTCTCTTTTCCCTTCATGATTTTACTTAAACTAACTACAAAAAAACATTCTTCATTCATGTTATTTATTGTATTAATTATTCTATCAATTTGATTTTGATTGGTCTTTTGTGCAGGAACTCCCTTTATTTCCATTCCAAATGAACAATTACTTAAAATTGATAAAAAAATATTTGCTTCTTTGATATTTACATTTTCAAATAAAATTGAAGGATATATATTTTTGAATGATGACTGCAATGAAATGTAGCCTTGTTCTGCTTTAGTTATAGCTCTCTCTTTTGAAAACCAACTCCAACCTGATATTGAAAAGAAAATATAAACCCTGTTTTTATATTTAAATATCCAATAAGATAATTCATCACATACTTGGGCTAAACTTGAGACAATATCCCATTTAAGATAATAATCCCCCTCTGAATTATTGTTATTTATGTTATTCTCTTTAATAGATCTACGAGGTAATCCTTTTACTTTTATAATATAGGTGGTTCTGTATCTTGGTAAAAATTTCTTTTTTTGATGTAATATATATGATTCAACTAATTCTCCATTTAGTGGAAGTAAGTTATATATAAAAATTAAAGTACTAATAGCTGTAATTATAGTAACAGCTATTGCAATTATTATAATAATTATATCAAATATTTCTTCAAAATTAAATGTAGTACTGGATTGCAATCCGAATAAATCGCGAATAAAATCCATACTAAAAAGTAAAAACATTGAGAATGCTATAAAAACAATCAAAATTAATATCCATACAAATTTGGTTTTCTTTCCCAATGTAGTATTTGAAACATCATTCACTTATTACTCCTCAAAAACAAGGGGGGAAAAAAGACTATAAACACCCCCATTTTAGTATTTAATTTATAGAAATTATTATTCATAAAGATTTGAGCGAATTAGAGACATTTCTCTTAAAAACATAATTCTACATATAACAATCCAAGCATCAAGAGAAAGGTTAGCGATCGCTATTTTATTTTCCGAAAGATTATCAATTTTTTTTGAGAAATTACCATGGGGGAATCCACCAACTATTAGAGCAATATCCTCTTTTGCATTCTTTTTAAACAAATTAAATAAATCAATTTTCGCTCCTTTAGAAGTAAAAAGTATTCTTCTTTCTTTTGGTATATTTTTTAGTTCATTTTCAAGAGAAGATTTATGTAAAATTTCCATTAGATTTTCTTCTTTACTTCTAATAACTCCTTTTTCTAATAATTGTTCCATTAAACCAACAAATCTAAAATAATGTCTTGGTAACCTTATTTCTGGATTTATATTGATAATTTTATCATCATATGTATGAACTAAAATCCGATAAGAAGAAGGATTAGTTAATATTTCAGGTGAGCCTAGTAAATTTAATAATGAAAAGTGTAAAATATCTGGACGTCCCCTTTTTTTACTATCTTTAAGCGAAAGCATTTCCTTATGATGATAAGAATCCTCCAATAATATTCTGTATGGTTGTTTTCCTTTTTTTCTTGCACTTTTTTTAATACTATCTAAATGAATTAATTCATTTGGCAATAATTCCAATGCTGTTTCTGCAATAACAAAAGTTGTAAATGTCAATTTTCTTGAATTCTCCATTCCTTATTAAGTAATAAACAAAATTATTTAATATCATAGTTTTTATTCTCTAATTTGTATAATGAGATACATTCAAATAAATTTTAACATAATATCAGTAACTTGAAGTAATAATTAAGGGTAAAATTTTAGGAGAATATAAAATGTCTAAAAAAAGTAAAGTAAAGAAAATTTCATGTAAAAATTGTGGAGAAACTTGGTTACCCGGTGAAATTCCTACAAATAAAGAATGGACTAAATTAGCACCTATGCCAGACTCAGAAGGCAGAGTAACAATTATGATGATGGCAACCTGGAGTTGCCCCAGTTGTGGTAAAAGTGTAATGGGTCTAAAAGGTAAATATAAGGATGAAGGAACAAGTGGTCCATCAAAGAAAGAACTAATGATTGAGATGATTGATAAATCGGAAGGGAAAATTCCAATTGCAGAAATTGCTGCAGAACTCTCCCTCACAGATGAGAACGTTGAGAAAGCATTAGTTGCTTTTGTAAAAACAAAAGCAATTTCAGGTAAAATAGAGGATGGTTATTTTATTAAAAAATAGTTTTCTATTTAGAATAAAATTCAAATTTTGCTGATCTTTATGACATTCAGAGATAATAAAGAGTTAATAAAAGGTGCTATAAAGCAATTGGAAAATATAGCACCAACTGAATCGATTAAAATTACTCATGTATGTGGTACACATGAGATGACAGCTTCAAGATTTGGAATAAGATCAATAATCCCAAATACTATTGATTTAATACCAGGTCCTGGTTGTCCTGTTTGTGTTTGTCCATCTTATGAAATTGATTATGCAATTGATTTAGCTCTAAATGGAAAAATAATAACTACTTTTGGAGATATGTTAAAAGTTCCTGCATCTCAAAAAAGCCTTGCTGAAATAAAAAGAGAGGGAGGTGACATTAGAATAGTCTATTCACCACAAGATGCACTTGAAATTGCTCAAAAAAATCCAGAAAAAGAAGTTGTTTTTTTAGCTATAGGATTTGAGACGAGTGCTCCAATGACTGGTGCTGTTTTATTATCTAATCCTCCAGAAAATTTCTCAATTCTTTCTGCACATAGACTTACTGTTCCAGCAATGGAATTATTATTAAGATCAGAAAATAAAAAAACAAAAGGCTTTATTTGTCCTGGACATGTATCGGTAATAATTGGATTGGAATCTTATCTTCCTTTTAGTGATAAATACAAAATGCCTTGTGTAATTACAGGTTTTGAAGCTATTGATATGTTGATAGGTTTGATACAAATAATTAAGATGATTCAAAATAATAAACCAGAAGTAATAAATGAATATCAAAGAGTAGTAAAATCAGAAGGCAATATAAAAGCATTAGAGATAATGAATGAAGCTTTTGATATAATTGATGCATCCTGGAGAGGTATAGGAACTGTTAAAAAAAGCGGTCTCGATATTTCAAAAGAATTAGAAGAATATGATGCAAAGAAAAAATATAATTTAGATATTTCTGAAACAATAGATATTCAACCTGGTTGTAAATGCCATGAAGTTATGCTAGGAAATATACTTCCTAACGAATGCAAACTTTATATGAAGAAATGTACTCCTGACTATCCTATTGGTCCATGTATGGTTTCACATGAAGGAACTTGCTCAATTTTCGCCAGATATGGATCCACTAATGTATTAAAATTGGATAAATAAGAAATTAGTTTATAAATGAAAGTTTGGGAATTTTAGAAATATTTACTAATTTAAAAATTTTGATGAAAACTTATGTCACTGATTACTAACATACAAATCTGTAAAAACATATTAGATTGTTTTTATACTTCTAATGTTATACCAATTGTAATCAATGATAGTGAAAATAATTTTCTTTCATTTTCTTCTCTAACATTAAATGATGCAATATTAAGTATCCTTTCTGGAATAGTTGGATTATATCTTCTAGTTATTTTATTATTATTAAAATCACGATATCCAAATTGGATTGTTAGGAAAATTGTACATTTTTCTGGAGGAACTTATATTGCATTCATTGCCTTTCAATTTGATAATATTCTAGGTATATTATTGGCTATTTGTTTATTTTCAATGATTTTTTTGACATTAATTATTTTTTCAAAAGGAAAAATAATCTCTGAATATTTCTTGCTAAATTTTAGAGAAGGAGAAAAAAATTATACTTTTATAGTTAATACTACTTTCACTTTAGTTATTTTACTAATTAGTTTATTAGTTTTTAATAATAATCCTGCTATTTTTACAGCTGGTGCATTAGTAATTTCTTGGGCAGATACTTTTGGAGAGGTTTCAGGGAAACTTTTCCCAATAATCAAATATCGTGTATTTAATAAAAAATCACTATCAGGATCATTTAGTGTATTTTTCTTCAGTGTTCTAGCATTCGTTATAACAATTCTATTCTACAAAATTTCTTTTTCACCTTTTACTATTTGGAAAATTCTTATTGGAAGCATTCTATGTTCATTGTTTGAAGCAATTTCGTGGAAATGGTTGGATAATCTTATACTACCTTTTATTGGAAACCTAGTTATGTTTTGGATTATCTTCTCAATATAGCTTTCTAAAAATTTATATTTCCTAATTTCTAATTAAGTTTAAATTTCAGGGAAAATCCAAGCACATTAAAAGGTCGAGAAAATGAAATTTGAATTTAGTCTTGTATATTTAATTGGATTTAGTGTTTCTGGTGTTATATTATGGTATATTCTTGATACCTTAAATATAAAAAATGCTGTGGAATATTCAGTTTTTCTTGTTATTCTCCTAATTACAGGATTAATTGTAGGATTATTTCATGGAAAAGGCATCCTTGATTCACCAATAAAATCTATAAATATATCTGGTTCAGCAATTACCTACCGTAATGGTTTAGTATACACGCGAAAAATTTTCTCTCCAATTAAAAATTTTGAAAAAAGCTCAAATAAAATTTTATCTTTTAAATATAAAAGACAAAGATATCGCTAAGAAATTTGAATCCATCTGTATTACTTATCATTTGTGGATTTTAATTTATAATATTCTAATTCCTTTGATAATAGGTCAAAAATAGCTTTTCTCAATACATCACTTCTATTTTCATAAATCTTATTCTCTTCTATAAGTTCGTCAATTTCATTTAGTAGTAGATCAGGAATTCCTAACGATATTGTTCTCATTAAATATTCCTCGTGGAAATATTACAGTACTTGTTTTTGAAGATTTTTCCTACTGCTTTAAATGAAATTTTATGATATAATTGAAAAATAACAAAATTTGTGATTCAATTTATATGACTTTAAAGAATACTTTCGGCTATCTCTTAAGAGAATTTAAAAAGAAGAAGAAAATAATATCATCTTAGAACTTTAAATTGAAACCTAAAGCGAAACTCAATAAAAGAAGAATACTATCAATGGAATACATTGAATTGTAATTTCATCATCATCTAGCTTTTGATTTCTCTTAAAAGTTTTACAAGTACGGTTGAGTAAAGTTTGATCCTTAAATACTCAAATAAGAAATACTTAGTAGAAAATTAAGGTGAAATAAAAAAATGACCCTAAATATGCCTTATGATGAGGTAGTAAAGCGAATAGTTGCTGAAACTGACTTATCAAAAGAAGAGGTAATAGAAAAAATAAATGAAAAGGTAAAAGAACTAGGAAGTTTAATTACCCCAGAAGGTGCTGCGCATATAATTGCACGTGAACTGGAGATAAATCTCTATGATTCACAATCAATTAAAAAACCACAACCTACATCAATTTCAGATTTGATGGGTGGAATGAATAACGTAACAATCACAGCACTTGTTAAAGGTGTTTATGAACCTAAAAACTTCTCGCGAAGTGATGGCACACAAGGAGCTGTACAAAACTTACATTTAATAGATAAAACAGGCTATTGTAGGTTAGTTCTATGGGACACACAAATTGGCCAATTCGGTGATATGGGAATTTCCAAAGGGACAATACTTAGAATCAGTGGTGCTTTTGTAAAAGAGAGCCAATTTGATAAAGTTAAAGAAATAAGCTTAAGCTCTCGTTCACAAATTGAAATTGATCCTAAAGATGCCAAGAAGAGTAATTTTCCTGAATCATTGTTATCATTTCAGAAGATTAATACAATGCAATTAGGTTTGACTGATGTTGAACTTGTTGGCAGAATAGTTGCTATTAGACCGATAAGTAGTTTTACAAAGAAAGATGGATCAGAAGGTCAAATTTCCGCCATTGAAATTGCTGATGAAACTGGAAAAATAAAAATTACACTGTGGGATGATAAAGCTGACATTATTGAAAATTTAAAAATTGATAATGTAATTGAAGTCTTAGGTGGGTACACACGTCAAGGTCTAAATGATTCTATAGAAGTTCATTTAGGAAAAAATGGTACAATTAACAAAAACAACAAAGTAAAAATTGATGTACCTAAAGAAATTCTTGAAAGTAAATCTATTATAACTGCACAGAAAACTTCTTCTTCACCTAGTGAAGAAGTACGATTATCAGATCTTAAAGAAAATATGAAAAACATATCCATTATTGCTCGGATAACTGGGACAAGCAGTATAAGAGAATTTGATAGAAAAGATGGGACAGAAAGCAAAGTTGGTTCTTTACTTGTATCAGATAATTCAGGTCCTGGCAAAGTAACACTTTGGAATAGTATGACTGATTATATCAAAAAAGTAGAAATAGGTGATGTAATACGAATTGAAGGTGCTTACGTTAAATTAGGACTTAGAGGAGAACCAGAAGTTCATGTTGGTAGTAATACAACAATTGAGATTAATCCTGAATATCTAAAAGATGCAATTCCTGAATTAGAACTTAATTTTATCGATATTGCTTCATTAAAACCTAATGAGCGTGATGTTAATGTGAAAGCATTAGTTATGAGAGTTCAAGACATACGTTCATTTAGTAAAAGTGATGGTAATGAAGGACGAGTGTTAAATATTGGTATAGGTGATCAAACTGGATCTACCCGTTTGGTAGCTTGGGATGAAAAAGCCATTGAGCTCGAACATATGGAGGAGATGTCTCCTATCGAAGTATTACATGGTTATACTAAAGAAGGAAATCAAGGTGTAGAAATACATTTAGGTAAACTTTCAACAGTAAGAAAAATGAAAAACGCTGATTCATTTGATATATCAAAGATAAAATCATTTCAACAATCTAGCGATAGTTCCTCTACGAAAAGAGTTGATATGATTGATCTTGAGGAAGGAGAATATGTAGAGATAAGAGGTACAATCTTAAAAGTATATGAAGGTAAAATGTATTATCACTCCTGTCCAGAATGTAGAAAGAAAGTCACAGAAATTGAGGACGGTAAATCGCAGTGCGAAGAACATGGTACAATTGAACCTTCACAAACAATCTTCGTTTCAATAGCATTAGATGATGGAACAGGTTGTGTCCGAGTAACATTCTTCAGAGATTTAGCCCAACAACTTTTAGATGTGTCTCCCGAGAGTATAATAGACGAAATTGAACAAGTTGGAATACAACCTGTTATCTTAAAATTAGAACAAAGAATCAAAGGTAGAGAAATTATTGTAAAAGGAAGACCTCGAAAAAATAAATTTGACGATGGTATGGATTTAATAGCAAATTCTTTTACTGACAGTGATCCCAAAACTGAAATCGAATTGGTGAAATCATCTCTAAAAGCTTAACTTTTTTCTTTTTTAAGGGGTTTTTAACCTCTTTTTCTTACTTTTTTCTGTATGGGTTGTGTCACTAATGTTTCGTATATCTGGTAAAAATACACAGAAATTTCTATTATTTGGTATTTTAGCTGTTAATGGATTAATCCTAATATCTTTTATATTCTTCATTTTACTCAGCAAAAATATAATACCAGATATTTTCTACGTAATAGCAATTCCAGTTGATATTCTTTCGAATAATCTATTATTTCTGATTGTTTTCTTTCTGCTAGACATTGGAATAATTTCATATAATTTTTACAAAACCCGAAAAATAACCAAAAAAGAAGATAGTATAACATATGAAGATGTTACAATGGATTCTAATGCAATTAATTTTGACGCTAATGATTTTTTTAATAATGATATCTTTGAAGAAAATAGAGAAGATGTAGATATTTTGCCAACAGATGAATCTCGAAATGAATTACTAGATTTTTCAATTCCAACTGAATTAACTTCAGCACATGAGAGTGATTCTTATCAATCATCTTTAGATGATGAATTGGATCTGACTCCCAGTTATTTATCAAGTTTAGAATCCTCTATCGAAGATAGCTCTATAAAAACAAATTTGGGTGATTCTGTAGCGAGTATTGAAATAAAAGAACAAATACAAAAAAAAGGTATAAATGATTATCAATTTGCTTTTTATCAAATGATTGTAAATGATGGTTGGTTATTTGAAAAGGCAGCTGATAGGGAACGCATTGGTTTTGATCATTATGCAATTGATGAAGCTAAAATCTCATTAAGTGATATTGAAAATCTGATTAATTCAGGTATGTTATATAAGCAGATTATTCAACATCCAACAGGATCATTTGTAGTCTATTCTTCTCAAATTGATATTGAAAAGGTTATAATAAAAGAGTCTTTGAGACGTATTATCAGGAAAAAACGTTTAAAATTTGTTGGACGAAAATTTGATTTTGATAATTGGCAAGAATTTGGATTCATTAAGAAAACTTGGGAATTTGATTTTGAAATAGCTTCTCCCTCAATTATAGGATTGATCTGGACTAATGAGGTGTTTTTAATTTCTGATAATGGAAAAGATAAAAGTGGAATTTCACAAGATAAAAAAGAAGAACTTAAAGCATTAATAGCTTCAGTTGAATTGAAATTAAAAGATGAAAGTCAAGCTATTATAATTACAAACTTAAAAGAGAACTATAAACTAATAAAGAAAATCATCCAATCTACAGGTTGGGGAGAAGTAGTAGTTTTATATTTTGCTGATACGAATTTCACTCAAAAATTCCTAGATTTGTTAGAGGATTGATTTGGAATACATTCTCAAAGAAAATTTAGGGGTTTTTAAATTACAGTATATATATTTTGATGACAAATTTGGCTCCTTAATTGAAATTTTGGGATTGAAAATTTGATGTACAATACTAAGCATTTACTAAGCACTCTGAAAAACGAGCAAATTAATTCAAAATCAGAGGAAAGAAGTATACAAATTGAAATCTTATGTCCTTATACCCAAGAAAAATTAAAGTCTTCGGTTTGTAGCAGATGTGAGTATTGTCAAACCTTTAAAGGGAAGCATAATTCGGGTCGAACATTAACTTCTCTGATTTGTATTTATGGGCAAGAAAATGGAAGTGATGAAAAATGAACATGAATTCTTACCAAGTAAATCTAGAGCAAAGCAGTAATAGAATCCAACAAGAAAAATTAATCTCTCTTTGTTTTGCTACTTTTGATGATACGGTAGGACCAATTAGTGTTTATCATAAGAATTTAAATGATATTAGTGCAAGTGAAATAGCTGTAAAAGTAATGATAGGCTCTTTATCATTACATGCGGATAATCAACAAGAGCTATGCGGAGAATCAATAATACCATTCAATAAAATGAATAAAATTGCGTTTTCTTATCTATTTACTGTAAGTGCTCCTCAATTAAGAGGAGGTCAGAGATCGTGCTCTTTAGTTGTGTTAATGGATACTAACGAACAGTTACAAATGTACCGATTAGCACCTATTTTATCGACACAATGTAAAAGAATAAGCAAATTAATACAAGAGAAATATTCTTTTGGGAAATCTTTGCCAAATTCACTGAAAGAGAGAATTGATACATTAATGGACATTCAATCATTTAAAGTGGAAATAGAAGAATTTTATGCTGCAAGAAAGATAACAATCTCAAAATCAAAGACAAAAGGAAGTATGCAATTTCTAAATAAAGTAGTGAAGAAAGATCTTGATAAAGCAATATTATCAATTTTAATTGGTAAACCTGTGGTAGTAGCTGGTGATGAAGTGATGACAGAAATTGCAATAGCTAGTCTCGAGATATTTTCACCACACAAAGAATTAAGAAAGGTCTATTGGACAAATCAAATAGTTGATGCAGATATTATTGGAACAAATAGAAATTTAGCTAAAGCATATGATGAAGCTGTAATTGTTGACCTAATTAAAGGCAAAGTAAATGGTGGAGAATCAAGCAAGTTCTGTAAAGATTTACTTGGAGATTTGAAAGGTCTAAATGAAAGATCTGTAGAGGAAAAAGTAAACGAAAAAATTGGTGAAATTATAACAAGCGCAACAATACTAGCTGAATTAGCAATGAGAAGAGAAGTGACAAAGAGTGAGATAAGTGCTGTTGCCCCACAATTTAATAGTGAAAAAATGGGAATAATTGTTGTAATAGCAAAAAGTATGAATCCAATATTCTCAAAGAGAATAGAAGCATTAGCACCTCTAATAGCTCGAGAAGCGAGTACCTATGATGTATTCGCTTGAAATTCTTTCATTTTAACTTTAGTTCTTTAGCAAGATTTCTGAGAAAATCGAGATTACCTTGATCATTTCGACGGTCATCAACTGGTGTTTCACATATGAATGGGATGTCTCGAGTTCGTTTGTTTAAAAGAAGATTTTCAAATCCCTTTTTCCCAATTTTCCCTAAACCAAGGTGTTCATGACGATCACGATATTCTCTAAGATCAAAAAGAGAATCATTACAATGAATACAGAGAAGTTTTGATAAACCGATACTTGAGTTGATATCATCTAGGAAAGAATCAACAATATTCATTTGACGGATGTCATAACCAGAAGCAAAAGCATGACATGTATCAAAACAAACACCTAAAAAATCAGGAAAATCAACTTGAGAAATGATTTTACAGATATCTAAGAGATTTTTTCCTAAGCTATTATTCTTACCTGTAGAATTTTCCAATAAAATTATTGTTCTGCCATCGTATTCATGAAAAATCTTATTCAAAGAAGAAATAACTCGAGAAATACCAAAATCAATACCAGCAGATTTAGGGCTACCAAGATGAGTAATGATAAAAGGGATATCTAATAAATCACAGCGAATAAGTTCATTTTTTATAACATTTAGTGATTTTTCCCACATTTCTGAATCAGGAGAAGCCAAATTAGGCAGATAGGGAACATGTACAAAAATAGGTGAAAGATAAGTTTGGAGAACTTTTCTTTTAAAACTAATAATATTGTCAGGAAGTAATTCTTTAGCAATCCAACCTCTTGGATTACGAGTGAAGATTTGGAAAGTATCACAATCGATATTTGAAGCTCTATCAACTGCTTTATCTAAAGAACCTGCTATAGAAACATGAACACCAAACTTCATGAAACATAACCAGTGAATGAAAGCAGAAATTTAATTTAAGAATTTTTTTAGAAGATGAATTTTTACCGACAAAATAGCACACATTAATTGAGTTTAATGAAATTTTCGTTTATTCTTTTTATAATAATCAGTATGGTCTGGTATTTCATTTAAAGAAATAAAATTAGGTGATAGAATTAAAATGAAAAAGATAAATACAAAGATAGTCACTATTGCTATGCTATTGTTGACTTTCCTCGCAGCTGGAGGAATTTATACAAAGGAAGCAATTACCCCAGGTAATGGTGGATGGACTCCAGATGCAGATCCAGAAGGATAAAATAATCCACTTTTCTATTTTTTTTAGTAAATTTAACATTTCTGAATTGTTTAATTTTAAGAAATTATTTTAAAATATAGAATTCAAAAAATTTAGTTGAACTTGATTCAATTTATTTATTTTTTTATTTTAATTTTCTGATTTCATAAAATTCTAATTTTATAAAAATATAAAATTCTACTAATAATGAAAATTCAATGCAAAGACTTCTAATTCTTTTTTTATAAATATCGAATTTTGTAATTTTCTTTTGAATTTAATAAATGGAGACAAAAAAGTGAAAAAAGTAAATACAAAATTCGTCACTATTGCTATGCTATTGTTGACCTTCCTCGCAGCAGGAGGTATCTATGCTAAAGAAGCAATTGCCCCAGGTGGTGGTGGTTTTGCTCCTGATGTTGATCCAGATGGTTGATTAAAATCATCCTTCTTTTTTATTTTAATAACCACTTATTACTATCAAAATCAAAAAGTTTATCATATTCTACGTTACGAAAATATTTTGTTTTTACAGAAAAAATCTCAAATTTTAATTTATATTTCATTAAAATCTCAGTTAATAAATCTGAGATATAATGATTGTAATCAGGTCCTAATATTGTAAAATAAATTTCATCATAAGTTGTATTTATTAAAATTCTACTAAAAATAGAAATCTCTTCTAGCAAATTTTCTATTTCTTTAATTTTGGAATTACTTTCAATTCGAATTATCAACATATTGCTATTCCTAACACCAGCTAAGCTTAAATGTAATCTATAGTCAATAATATTTCTTTCCATAGCAATATTTTGAATTCGATTCACAAAAGATAAACATTCTGGCATATTTTTCTGATCTAAATTATTTTCATCTAAAAATCTCTGAAATGGTATAATATGTACTCCAAATAAACCAAATTTAGTTAATTTTCTTGAAATTATTAGAGATATAAATTTGAAAAGATTCTTATCTTTCAAATCAAAAATTTCTTTATTTCTATCTTTAAAATAATTATAATCCCATAGAACTATTTTATTCACATTTATTTTTCCTGATATTAATTTCTTGAAATTTTCAAAACTTGGTTGAAATTTATAATCAATTATAGTCGTTCTAAATATTCTATTTTTTACTTCTTTAATTATAAAAGAAGTAATGATACCATTTTCTTGCATTATTTCCAATTTTCTTCTTGTTTTTTCTGCAATTAAATGTGGACATTGAAAAACCGAATAGTGATAATAAAAGTCATTTCCTCTGCCCTCAAAATATTGACTAATATATTCATTTTGAGATATTTCTCTGACAACCGATTCAGAGATATTTTGAGATTTGAGATTTATCCTAATTAATAATAGATATGTATGCAGTCTTAATTTAAAATGATTTTTTTCTAACCGCCATTTTGCAGAATATTTTATTGCTAATTTTGCTAATTGTCTAGCTACAGTCGATTGATTTATATTTAACTCATTCGCAATTTGAAGTGTGGAGCTATCGTATCCAATTTCTAAAAGCTTTAAAAGAACCGATAAGGTATTTTCTTTTAGTTTAAGAGGGGATGCAATTTCATCATATTCACTTGATAGATATTCCTTCATATCATTAATGGTTTCGCTAAAATCAATTTCTTCATCAGAAATATCATCAATAAAAGAATTATAGGTTCTAAATATTAGATTATAAGATATACCTTGGTTTACAATATCAACTAATGAAGATATTTTTAAAAACAATATTTTTGTCTCGGAGCTTGATTTTTTAGGAGGTAATAAAAACCTTCCTTGAATAGGGAAAAATTTCACATCTCTACCTATTCCCGGTTCTTTTAAATTCATAAAACTTAATGCTAGTAAATTAAGAATAAAGTTAGTTAGTTGAGCTAATGGACCAAATAAACAGCTATCATCAAAGAAGAAACTAAATCCTTCTCTAATTAATATAAAAATCCATAGGTTATTCATTAAATTATCAGGTTTGACACTATTAATCCAATCGCCAAAAATAAGCTTATCTTTACTCCTAATTACTCCAAAAGATTCATAAAATTCAGGTGCTTTTCCAATTTCTATTTTTATATCTTTAAGCTCTCTATAAATTTCCCAATTTGTATTGTTTTTAATTTCATTTAATATTGAAAGTATTTCATTTTTAATTTCTTGAATGTTAATTGGAGAGCTCATACTAATCATTATAAAAATTCAAATTGGTTACTAATAAGTTTTCTATTAAAAAATAGTTAATTATTATTCATAGTTTAGTATTCTCAATTCTTTCACTTTTATCACCGAATTTACGTTCATTTCCTGATTTGAGTCGACCAATATTCTCTCGATGGGACCAAAGAAGAAGCAAACCAGCAACTAATCCACCCACTATTAATGGTATACAAGTTAATATATCAAATTGCATAATGAAAAAAGTCTCAAGGAATATAAAAATTGGCAATGTTGGTGTAGTTACAATATTAGCTAGTGAAGTGTATTTGGTAGTAAATACTACTATAAACCATACGATTGTTAATCCTAAAGCTGTTATCGGAACAAAACAGATGAATATACCAGCAGTTGTTGCCATCCCCTTACCTCCCTTAAATTTCAGCCAAACAGGCCAATTATGACCACAAATAGCTAATATTCCTGCTATTGAAACAAACATTTGTGGTATTGGTTCGATAAATCCTAATGTATAGACATATTTTGTGTCCGGTATATCTTTTATCACTGTGAAGGCGATTAATATTCTTGCAGCCCAAGCTACCATCCCACCTTTAACCACAACATCTCCTATTATTGTAATAATTGCTGGACCTTTTCCTAAAGTTCGGTAAACATTACTAAATCCAGTGTTCCCACTACCAAATTCTCGAATATCTATTTTCTTCAAAATTTTTCCTAAAACAAATCCTGTTGGAAAACTTCCGACCAAATAACTTCCAATTAGGAGTAATGTATATATTGCCCATTCTGGAAATGCCATTTCATTTGACTCCTTTCCTGTTTTGTTTTCTTTTTATTTCTTCTACTTTTAAGATTTCCCTTCAACTATCAATTCTTCACATAGCTGAAATATAACGCACCTGGACCAAGATGTGCTCCTACTACTGGACCAATTAATCCGAGAAATATAGTATCACAATTAAATTCCTTTCTCACTCTTTCTCTGAATATATCAGCTACATCTGGAATATCCCCGTGAGTAAGGGAAATTATCGAATCAGCGTTTAGTCCCTCTTCTCTAAGAAATTCAATGATCCAATCAATAGCATTATCAACTCCTCGCACAGTTGATAGACTTGATGTTTCCCCCTCATAAACTGATAATATTGGTATTCTATTAAGTAGTGTTCCTACTAGACCTCGTGCCCTACCAATTCTACCTCCTTTTATCAGATATTTTAATGTGCTAGCATATCCCACAACTCTTACTTTTGAAATTGCTTCCTCTGTTATTGCACAAACTTCATCAATATTTCTTCCTTCATTAATAGCCATAGAGGCAACAATTAATACTAATGCTAATGATGCTCCTGTTGTTTTAGAATCAAACACTCTAATATCCATGCTTGGAAGCATCATTCTTGCATTTTCTGCAGAAACAATCGTTTCACTCATTAATCTCGAGATATGTATTGAAATAATATGGTCTGCTTCATCTGCTGCTTCTTCATATGCTTGATAAAATTCCATCGTCGATGGAGGAGAAGTTGATGGTGTCTCTTTCAATTTTGGCATTCTTTTATAAAATTCTTCTGAAGAGAGTTCTATACCTGCAATAAATTCTTCTTCATCCATATAAACTTTCAAAGGTACAACTATTATATTCAGTTGTTTAACAAGGTAATCTGGTAAATCACAGGTGCTATCTGTAACAATTTTAATTCGAGGCAATATTCAACCCACTTTTCTGATAAACCTAGAGTATTTTAGCATTTCTAAAAGGTAAATCTAAAAAATAAAAATTTTATTTCCTCCATTTTTCAGAGGAAATATTTCCTTTCACAATTTAATTTTGCAGTTTTAATTAGTTTCTTCTACAAATAGAAATTCTCTATGTTGCTTAGACATATCATCAATCTTAAGTCTAGAAATTGCTCCATATTGTTTACAGAATTTAATCGTTCCTTTAGGATCATTTGTGTGAATGTGTACTCTAATCATATTATCATTTTTAGCTACTACTAATGAACCACCAAATTGATCTAACATCTCACGTGTTTGTTCAGTGTTGAGTTCTTCACATTCAATGATGAATTCTGTGCAGAATTGATATTCGTCGTCTTCTTCTGTATCTCGAGCTACAGCTTTAATATCTTCAGAGATTTCTTCAGAAACCTCGATATCTTCATTTCTAAAAACTTTGAGCCAGCCTTCCATAATATACACAAATCCTTGACCTCCTGCATCAACTACTCCAGCTTTCTTTAATACTGGTAATAATTCAGGTGTTTTAACAAGGGTTTCTTTAGCTGCTTCATATGATGAATCTAACATTTCTATAAAATCAATGCCATTTTTTGCTGCCATATTAGCAGCTTCAGCGGATTTGCGAATCACTGTTAAAATTGTTCCTTCTTGTGGATTTAAAACTGCTTCATATGCTTTTGCTGCACCATCAACAAAAGCTTGTGAAAATTCATCTGGTCCAATATTATCGAATTTGTTTATTGAATTACTAAAACCGCCAAAAAATTGTGATAAAATTACTCCTGAATTTCCTGTAGCGCCCATAAATGATCCTCGGGCTATTAATGAAGCTGTTTCAGCAATTGAAGATTCACTATTATCATTGCCATTTAGTTCTTCAATAATTGCTTCAACAGTTAAGTACATATTTGCTCCTGTATCGCCGTCAGCTACTGGGAAAACATTAATTGCATTAAGATGTCTGCGGTATTTCTTTAGTAAATTCGCTGATGCACGCATCATATTCGATAACGTCTCACCAGAGAATAATTGAAGTGTTGCCATTTTTTATTTCTCCTGTTTTTCTCTAGTATAAACTGAATAAGTTTACTATACTATGGATATCTTTCACAAGCGCAAATTTAAACATTTCTTTTACGACTAAAAAATACTACGAAACAGTTACTTTATCAGCGATATATCTTATTTTTAAAACCAATTAATTTGTTTTTTCAACGATATAGTTTTTATTTTAATGAAAAAACTCCATTTATATACGGTTTTCGTAATTAGTTAATTAATTTAACAATTTATTGATTTATATATTTTTAAAACACCTATTTAATATTTAAAACATTAACTTATTTATACTAAACTTGTTTAATATAATCTTATTTCTCTCATTAATTTTTTATAATGAAAACAAGTTTGTTTATTTTGTTGGTATTAATATACTAATAAATAGACAATTTCATGGGTATAAAAAGTGTATGAAGAAAGGACTTTAAATGAACCAAAAATAACGAAATTTAAAGAATTCTTTACTCCAAAAAATTCATCTTGGTTAGTTTTTGGTTTTATAATTCTTGTAGGTATGGTAATTCGGATTTTTTTATGGGATTTCACTTCTTCTGACATATTTGTTTGGTATGATGCTGCAAAGTTATTAATGAATGGAGAAAATCCTTATACAACTACACTTGAGAGTTTTCAAATAGAAGGTGGAAATCATTTCTATGCATATATGCCTTTATGGATGTACATTTGTTCATTAATTTTATTGATTTTTCCTGATGGTTGGTTCTATCTTATAGTGAAAATTTTGTTAATCATTTTTGATCTAATAGTTGTTGGATTATTGTATTATATACTCAAGGATAAAGTAGAAAATGTTTGGCGACTCAAATTACCTATTGCAATCTGGTTTATTACACCAATGATAGTAATGACCAGTGCTATGCATGGAAAATTTGATTCATTAATGTTTATTTTTGTTTTAGCTGCATGTATATTTCATAAAAAAGAGAATTTTATTTTAGAATCAGTATTTCTTTCATTAGGAATATTAACAAAGACAATTGTATTAATCTTGGTGCCATTCTTTTTCTTGAAAAATATTAGAAAAAAGGATTTCAAAACCATTGCTTACAAAATTTTGTTAATTATTTTCCCTATTCTATTATTTAGTATACCTTTTCTTTATGATCCGGTTGTTTATTTTCAAGGAATTTTAGGAGTACATATCACACGAGGTCATGATTTAGCTCCAATATTCGCACTATTATCTTGGCCATTTAATTCTCCCACTGCAGATAGAATTATCAGAATTATTCTAACAGTGATTATTGTACTTGTTTGGTTAGCAATAATTATTCTTTCTTATATCAAAGAAATTGACATTTATTCTGGAATTTTTTATGCTTTTGTAGCATTTAATTCATTATATTGGGTATTTCTCATACAATATACTGCTTGGATTTATACTTTCTACGTAGTTCACACTTCAAAATCAAAATTAAGGCATTGGCAGTTGACCAGCATTTCAAGTTTTATAATTATTCTAAGTACTACTCTAATTGGACTAATGGGTTTATTTATCAAAAATGGACTTTAACATATTAATTTAAGAAAAAAATTTCGGGGTTTTTATTCTTAAAACCTCACAATTCTATGATCAATAATGGCTTCTAAGATTATTCAAAAATGGTTTGAAATAAATAATATTCTAGATAATATTTCAGATATACCTAATAATATACAGACAATTCTTAGTAATGCAATTGCTTTTATTATTGTAATTTGTTTTGCAATAGGAGTAATCTTAGCAATAGTAGGAGCAATTCAATGGGCCACAGGTTGGGATGATCGAAATGGTAAGAAGACTGTAGTAAAAGGAATCGTTCTCATTGCTATTTCATTGTTAGCAGGAGGAGGAATCCTTGCTGGGTACATGATAATTTGATAGTAGACAAAGGTATTACGAAAGATTATTAGAAGCTATTTACACCCATCATATAGAATTATTGAGAGAGTACGATAAATTGTCAAAAGATGTGCAAAAGCGAAGTATAAATAACAAACCAGTTGCAACAATTGTAGGAATATCTACTCCAACTGAAATTGCATTAGTAGTGGATCCAAAGATAGCACGGACAGAACCTTTAGAGATAGGTGAATTTGTTGTAATTGAATATCCTAAAGAAATTATTCCTCAACCAGTAATTGCTATGATATCAAAAATTGCTCTTTCTAATGAAAATTTGATTGAAAGCTTAATAAAATCACCTGAGTCCATTGATAGACTATTACTTTTAGGACGAATAGAAGATGGAGAAAGATTAGGAGCCACTGCAAGTATTCTAGGATATTTAGAAGAGAAATATGATCGAATTATTTCTCCAAGATTTCCTCCTTATCCAGGGGCAAAAGTATTTAGAGCTCCACCTGAAATACTGTCAAGAATATTTGGAAAAGGCCATATAACAATTGGGCATTTAAGATCACACGAAAAGGTAGCTGTAAAGCTAAATATCGATGAACTAGTTTCAAAACATTTTGCAGTATTAGCAATAACCGGAGCAGGAAAATCTTATAGTGTTGCAATAATCGTCTCGAGAATTATCAATGAATTGCAAGGATCAGTTGTAATTGTGGATCCACATGAAGATTATGTTCCATTTGCTCAAAATAAAAATATCAAAGGAAATGTTGTTGTATTTTCAGCAAGAAAAACTACTGGTAGACAGAGCATAGCTTTTAAACTTAGGAATTTTAGACATAATGAACTATTAAACTTACTCGAAATACCAGAAACAGCTACTATTCAAAGAGATCTTTTTAGTCGAGCTTACTGGCAATTACAACAAACCAATCGAGATTGGGATTTAGATGATTTAAAAAATAAAATAGATGAAATTATTGAAGATTTAAGAGGAGAAGAGAAGAAAAAAGAGGCAAATAGACTCGAAAATTCCAAATTTGGGTTATTTTCAAGGATAGATTTAGCTCCAGCAAGAGATGTTTTAGATAAAAGCTCAGAATTACCTATTTACAACACAAGTGGACCTTCACTAGTAAAACCAAATCAAATTAGCATCATAACATTGACAGGACTCAGCACAAGAACTCAACAAACCATTGTTGATTTACTTGCAAGAAAAATTTTCGCAGCTGGTAGAGCAAAAGTTAGAAATGAAGATAATATATCAAAATTACCTTGTGCTGTACTATTAGTAATTGAAGAAGCCCATAATTTTATACCTGCTTCAGGTAGATCCTCCAGAGCACTTAAACAGATAGGAGCTGAGGGACGAAAATTTGGTGTGGGATTAGGATTGGTATCACAACGTCCTGGTAGATTAGATAGTGACGTACTTTCTCAATGTAATACTCAAATAATCCTTCGAATTGTAAATCCCTATGATCAACAACAAATACTTCGATCAAGTGAGAGTCTAAGTGAAGATTTACTTAATGACCTCCCAGCACTAAATGTTGGAGAAGCAGCAATAGTGGGTCCAAGTTTACCATTACCTGCTCTAGTAAAAATAGCTGAATTTGAAGGAAAGCTTGGTGGTAAGGGTGTACCAATAACTGAATCATGGAAACAAGCATTGGCACATCAAAAAAGCACTGCAAAAAAACCACAAAAATATGAAGATGATTTCGAATTAGATTAATAGTTGGGAACTTAAAGCTAAAAGTAAATTAGTTAACGAAAATAAATTGTATATGCAGGTGAATAAACAATTAGTAAGCAAAATGATAGGGAATATCAGTTTTGTCACACTGCGGATTGGCATTTAGATTATTTCCAATATCAAAAAAAGGAGCGTTGGCAAGATTTCTTCCAAGCTGCGAATAATTGTGTCGATCTAATGATAAAAGAAAAACCTGCTTTTATCATACATTGTGGTGATCTATTCCATCATTTCAAACCAACTCCTGGTGCTCTTCGCTTAGCAGTAAATATTTTAAAAAAACTGAAAGAAAAAAATATACCATTTTATGTTATTAGAGGAAATCATGATGCATCGAAAGCTCAAGCACAAAGATTTGGAGGAACCCTTCTAAAACTATTAGAAGATTTAGGATATTTAATTTATATTCAGGACGAAACTATCGAAATCAATGATGATATTACTTTTACAGGAATAGGGGAATATGGGAGGTTAACAGGTGAGAAAATTGAAGAAGTAATTCGGAATCAGGAATTAAAAACTGAGAAATATAATATTTTAGGATTACATGGATACGTTCAAGGACAAGTTAGTGATTCACAATTTGATGTTACTGGTTATCAACTTGCAAGTATTGGATACAATTATATTGCACTAGGGCATTATCACAAATATTGGGAGGACAAAGGGAATAATCTCTATTGTCCAGGATCCACAGAACAAACAAGTTTGAATGATTGGCGAGAACCAGAAGAGGATGGTTTCTTTAGAAAATCAGGGTTTTATTGTGTCAAAATTAAATTGGATTCTAAGACAGATGAATGGAAAACAAAAGTAAATTACAAATTATTTAACGTTCGACCAAAAGGGCGTTTCAAATTAGATTTTGGAGATAATATGCTAATAAAAGAAATCCTAGCTAAAGCTGATTCTTTTATTAAAAATCACGATTTAGAAGGAGCAATAATTAGATTCGATTTTACAGGAAGATTACCTTTAGGAAAACAGAGTTTGGTAAATTTATCAAATTTACCTTCAGCTAATAAAATGAAAGCATTACACCATATTATAACTCAGAATTTTACAAGTAAATATGCTGAAAAAGCTTCCCCAGGTTTAACGGATAAAGAAGCTTTATATGAATTATTAGAAAAAGAGTACGGTTTTAAAAAGAAAAATCTAGATAAATGGAATAATTTAGCAAATGAAACAGCAAATGTATTAGGTCAAAAAACAATTTCTTCTGAAGAAGCAGAAGAAGTTCAAGTAATCTATGATCTAATAACAAAAATATCTTCGCAGCTACCTGAAATTAATGAAAAACAGAAAACACAAAAAGTTAAGAAAACTGAAACAATCAAAAAAGAATCTGAGAAAATAACTAAATCAGAAAAAGAAACACCATCAGAAAATGGGAATAATTCTTCTGAAGAGAAGAAAAATACCAAACAATCGGAATTGTCTCATTATTTTAAGGAGGGAAATTGAAATGAAAAAATTCCAAATTGCCAAATTAAAATTAGAGAATATTAAAACGTACGTTTATGAAGAGGTTCATTTTTCTGAAGGAAATAATGTTCTCATAGGAGAAAACGGCGCGGGAAAAAGTACAGTTCTTGAAAGTATCTTTTTGTCAATTTTTGGAGAAACAGTTCCAGGAAGACGTTTAGTGGATATGATAAGATACGGTGAAAGACAAGGAAAAATTACTCTCAACTTTAATGTTAATGGTGAAAGTTATAGAATTGAGGATGAAATTTCAAAAAAAGATGAGGATAGAGCAATCCAACAACAAGTATTAGTGAATGAAGAATCCGAAGAAATTATTGCTGAAGGAAAAAACGCTCTGCGAGTAAAAATCGAAGAAATTCTTAACGTTGATGCAACAACATTTAGTAACGCAATATATGCATCCCAAGGTGAAATAGGTAAAATTATCACATCAAAATCTGCAGAAAGAAAGAAATTATTTGACCGACTTTTTCAAATAGACAAATATGAAATAGCATGGAGTAATTTATCGAAAGTTGAAAGAATAATAAATTCAAAAATAACACTTCTCAAACAACAAACTGAAAATTTAAAAGAAGATCTGAAATCACTGCCTGGTATTAAAACCACCATAAAACAGAAAGAAGAACAAATGGAAAAGGAAAAAATTACACTAAATAAATTAAAAGAGGAATTTGAGCAGATTAATAAAAAATATGTGCTGATGAAAAAATATCTTGAGAATTATAATAAATTAATAGGAGAAAGAAATGCTCTAAAAGGAGAGAATTCAGATCTAAAAAGTGAAATTACTACTTCTTTTACAGTCATTCAAAACTACTTTGGTGATGAAAAGATAGAATGCCATTTAGAAGCAATAGGTAAATTAGAAAACAGAATTAAAGCTAATTCGGAAAAAATTTCTAATGAATTAATTAAAATTAGAGATGATGAAAAAAATGTTTCAATAAATATTAGCAAGATTAAAGAGAAGCAATTAACAAAAGAAGCAATTATTGGAACTATTTCTGACAATAAATCACATATCAAAAATGAAATTGAATCTTACATGTATGTAATTCAAGAATTGGATTCAAATATTAACAAATGGGGAGAAATATTGCCAGAAATTTCTGAGAAAAATAAAACAATTCTTCAAACATTGAAAAAAGATGAGAAAAGATTTCAGAATATACAGGAAGAGATTAAAGGGCAAAATAGTAAATTGAGACTTTTTGAAGAATCTAGCGATGGTTACAATAGAAATATTATAAAAAGAAGATTATTTCTATCAAATGAAGCTGGAGATAATTGGAAAGAAATCATTGAAGAATATTCTAAGAGAGATTTGAAAAAAGAAATAGCATTAATTGACAAAGACATTGAAAAATTCGAAAAAGAACATATAGAACATTCAAATAAAAAATCAATGATCAGTGTAGATCTTGAAAGAATAAAGAATGATCTTGAGCATTTGAAGAATTTAAAGGGAGAAGAAACTTGTCCAACTTGTAAACAAAATCTATCTGCGGATACTTTAGAGACATTAGATAAAAAATTGAAAGAAGAAAAATCAAAAAATTGTGATGAGAGAAAAATTCTTTCGCAAAGAATTGAAGAAATAGAAAAAATGTTAACCGAGATAAAAATAAATTATAAAGACTTAACACAAAAAGAGCAATTATTTTCTAAAATTAAACCTACATATGATAATCTCCTTGAACTTGAAGAAGAAAAGAAAAAAGTAGATTTAGACTGTAAAAAAATTGAAGAGCAGTTAAAAAAATTAGAAAATACATTTTCTCAGAAAAAGATTGATGAATTGGTTAATGATATTGAATCATGCGAAGAAATACAAAGAAGTATACAAGCAGCAAATAAGGATTTACCAAAACTAATTGATATTCTTGAAAAAGTAAATGAAGATGAGAAAAAAGTTGATAAAATAGATAAAGAAATCAAGAAGCTACAACAAGAATTTACTCAAGAATTTTTGATAAAATTACAAAGTGAAATTAAAAAATACGAAAATAAACAGGATTCTTTAGAAGAAATTCAAAACGAAATTAAGACTCTAGTGCTTATTTTAACAAAATTAGATACAAATAATGGTAAAATTAACAAGATTTTGGATGATTTAGATATATTAGAATCTCGAGAGGAATTTAAGGATAAAGAAATTATCGAGGAAAATTGGAGTAATACTAGTAAACAGATTTCCTCTATTCAGACTTCTGTGAAAAATCTGAAGGAAGAGATAATTCCGCCTTTAATTGAACAGAAAAAACAATTACTAAGCAAAGAAAAAGATTTGATAAAATTTGATCAAGAATTAACAATAGAAGACAAGAAAAAGGAAATTACATCGATTTTGAGAAGTTTAATGAGAGAATTACCAAATAGATTATTACCAAACTATATATCTAAAATAAATAGTACTTCTACAGAAATTTTACAATCAATAATACCAGAAAGTGACATTCAAGGAATAGTTGTCAATGATGATTATTCGATTAATATAATACGCTTAGGGAATTTTGAAGACATTTCAGTACTAAGTGGTGGAGAGACAGTTATAATTGCATTAGCACTCAGATTAGCTTTTGCAAAAGAATTTTCATCTTTAGATATCTTGATACTTGATGAACCAACAATATTCTTGGATGAGCGAAGAAGAGGAGAGTTAGTTTCAGTTCTTGAAATGACTCGATTAGTTGGTCAAATGTTTGTAGTAACTCATGATCCTGATTTTGAAAAAATCTCTGATAAAACTCACTTCATAAATAAGTCACAAGGTGAATCTACAATTCATCAAGTTAAAACTGGAGGAAAAGATGAAGACGTAAATGATATGTTTGATATGAATTTATCGAATCTATAAAGAGTCAATGGTCTTTAATGCAGACATTAAATCGTCTTTATCCTTATCTTCTTCTTTTTTCTTTTTCTCTTCCAATTCTTCTGCTATTGAGCCTTCAATTTTTTTGATCTCAGGTCTTTCCGGTAAAGGCATAGGTTCTGTAAGTCTTTCATTTTGTAAGATAGGTTGGAATGATGGTGGTGTTGGTACAGGGGGGATTCTTGAAATAGTGGGTGATGGAACTGGTGATTCTTGTGGTTTTGGTTGTGGTATCGGTATATTTTGTGGAATAGTGGGAGTTTCAAGAGTTGAAGTTTCAATTGGTTTGGGGGGTGGTTGAGAAACAATAGGTGGTTTTTCAACAAATTGTTGAGAACTTAAATGAGCTAAAGTAGAGACTTTTTCAGTATCAGGAAAACTTTCTATTGCTTTAACTAGTCCTTTTTGAGTAACGTCACTCAAAGATTCAAGTTTATGTATTTTATCTTCTAATTTTTGTAATCTATTATCTGTAATTTCTATATATTCAGAAAATTCCTTCTCTAATCCTTCTAATGCTTTAATGATAGTTGAGGATAATTCTTCAAGTTGTCTGTAAATTCTTTCATCAGTGCTCATTTAAACCACCTGAAAACATATTACTATGTTCTTAAGTAAGTAAATTAGATTTTATTTGAGGTAACATTTGAAGAGTCAATCACTTATAAATTTGTGCAAATTTACAAATCACTTTGCTCTTATTATTTCTATTCAGCTTCTATATTTTAACATGTTCTTTTCCGCAAATTTATTTTAAAAATCTGATTTTATCTTTAAATTGTTCTAAATTGGCTCTATCTAAAAGTTGTATGATTGCTTCCTTAACATCAATTAAAGTTTTTGAAACATCAACTGTTTTGAATTTTCTTTCGTTCATTATTATTTTACCATTAATGATTGTAGTTTTAATATTAGAATCATTCATAGCATACGCAATCATTGAGTAGGGATTATGGGGAGGATATACGTTTGGAGTTTTTTTGTTAATTATAGCAATATCTGCTTTTTTTCCTTTTTCCAATGATCCAATCTCATCTTGTAAACCAAGTGCTTTTGCTCCATTAATAGTTGCCATTTTTATTGCTTCTTCAGCCGGAAGAATTTCGGTATTTCTATTTACTCCCTTATGAATGTAACATGCTAATCTAAGCTCTTCAATCATACTTAGATTGTTATTACTGGAAGGTCCATCAGTTCCTAAGGCAAGTAAAATATCATGATTTTTGTATTGATTAAAATTAAGAATACCTGAGCCGAGTTTCAAATTACTGGTTGGATTATGAGCAATTTTCACATCATTCTGTTTTATAAGTCTATAATCTTCTTGATTTAACCAGATACAATGTGCTGCAACTAATTCTTTACAAAGAAAACCGATATTTTGCAAGTGCTGAGTAGGAGTAACATTATATATAGATTTAATTTCTTCTACTTCCTTTTCAGTTTCAGCTAGATGAATTTGTAATGGTAAGTTAAAATCCTCTGATAATTTCTTTGCTTCTAACAATAATTCAACAGAACAAGTATTGGGTGCATGAGGTGAAATAATCACAGAACATAATTTAGCTTTATTTTTCACTAAATTTATTAAATTCTTTGTTTCCGTTACCTCGTTCTTTCTTTTCTCTTCATTTCCAAAATCAAGCATACCATGTCCTAAAACACCTCTAAATCCAATTCTCTCAAGAGCTTCGAAAACTTCTGTTTCATGAAAATACATATCACAAGCAGTTGTAGTTCCACCTTGAACCATCTCGATTGCAGCTAACATTGTACCAATATAGCAATCATTTTTTTCTAAATTCCCTTCTAAAGGCCAAATATAGTTCGTTAACCAATCCTTAAGAGGTAAATCATCAGCAATTCCTCGAAATAAAGTCATTGCGAAATGATTATGGGAGTTAACAAAACCTGGAATTACTAGTTTATCTTTTGCATCAATTTCTTCTTTTGTATCGTGTTTTTTGGTTAAATCTGTCATAGAACCTATTTCAACTATTTTAGAATTTTTAACTAAAATAAATCCCTTATCAATAATTTCCATCTCTTTATTCATTGTAAGAATTTGGGCATTTTTTATGAAAATATCATACTCAGAAGACATATCAAAACAACTCGGAAACAATTACTTTATTGACAATGAATATTCTTCCTATAAATTAAATTTGCTTTCAACTATTTTTTTGATATTTAAATTAAACAAATTTATTTCGTTAATTTAGCAACAAAAAAACCAGGTGTATCATGAATATCTGGATAAAAACGTCTCATATATTCCAATTCTAAACCATCATTTGTTTCTTCACCAATGGTTCCAAGGGTGATTTCTGGATTAGAAAGTTTTAATCCAAGCTCATTTACTGCATAAGCAATTACTTTCTCATTTTCCTCAGGTTCAAGAGTACAAGTAGAATATGTAATTATTCCTCCTTTACGAACAATTTTTGATGCAGCCCAAAGAAATGGTTTCTGGTAGTTAGAGGCATTAGCAATATCTCGTTGAGTGGTTTCATCATAAATCTTAGGACGAACACCAACAGCAGAACAACTTGGATCTACTATAACTTTATCAGCGTTCATAGAATGAGTTTTCAAATATTCAATACTATTTGCTTTAATTAATTCAATATTTTCTAGTTTTTGACTTTCGACTGCTGTTTTCATTTTGAGAAGTCTCTTCTCGCTTCTATCAAAAGCAATAATCCTGGATTTATTTTTACTGAGAATAGCTGCGCTTGTTGATTTTCCCCCTGGAGCTGCACAAAGATCAACTATAGTCTCATTAGGTTTAGGATCTAATAAATGGGTAACATATGCTGCTGGAATGCTTTGACTAAAAGCAATTCCCGAATCAATAAAACCTAACTTTCTTAAGCTTGGAACTTTGTAAAAACTCTCAAGATTCTCCGCAGCAATTCCTGATTCTTTTGGATTTTTTGAATCTCTTTTTGTTAAACCAATTGCTACAATTTGATTTTTTGGGCTAATTAATGAGACTTTTTCATTTTCAGAAAACTTCGGAATACGTTTTATGCCAACTCCAAATAAATCTGATCCAATAAATACACTTTCTGCTGCAATTTTATCAGTCATTATTCGAGGAGCGTTTTTCAAATAATTTACTGAATTTGGTCCACGAGTTTTAATTGTAATCATTTCTTCAAGGATGGGATGCTCATATCCTTTCCATCCAAAATTTTCAAGTTTCTCCAAAAGATTCTCTCGAGAGAATGAAACAAGATTTGTTCTAATTGAATAATTTTTAACTGGTTTGGATAAAGCACAAACAATCTTTTTTGCTCTTTCTACCCCATATCTATTGCAAAAACGATTCCAAAGAAAGTTTGAGAATGTTTGTGTTTCAATATCTAACCTTGGAATCTTCAAATTTATCAATTAAGGAAATAAGACAGTCTCTTTTTAATCTTGTCTTTTTATATTTCAAAATAAATCAATTAAATATTAATATATAAAATAATAACAATATGTAACAACGATTGTTCTTATATTAGGTGGAAAATTTTCTTGTCAAAAAATAAAATCTCTAAAACAAAGAAAGCTGATATGAATTTATGGAGTATCTTTTTCTTCAATCCCATTGCTACAAAAGAAACTAATCTATTCAAGAAAGAAATTATAAAAATCTTAAAACCATATAGCCCCATAAATTACAAATTTGAAGAATTAACTTCATTTCTCCTCCTTAATACAAGCTTTAATACCAATCTATGTTCTGGGGAAAAAATAAATTTAGATGATGTTTCTATCGATGAATTTTCCACAAATCTTTTGAGGGAGATAAAAGATGCTCTAGGAGTATCCTATAATAATTATCTAAACAATCTAGTAGGAAAATTCCTAAAGGATATTAAGAGGAATCGAGAATTAAAAGAAGCTATCAATATAATTTCTAATAAATTTGAATTAGAAAATGATAAAAGAGAAAGATTTTTTAGAAATCTATATGAAGCAATTGAAAACTCAGCACAAAACTACTATCAAGTAATAAATGATTCTACTATTTTTATCTTGGATCATCATGAATGTGAAAATTCCATAGTTGAAATGGGTGATATTCATTTTCTAATAGAATCAAAGAAAAATATTGTAAAATTAATTGATGAGATGGTTTTATTTAATTTCTCTAAAATTTATGTGGAAAAAACAAATAAAATATTAGATGAGTTTACTGAGATTTTAACTAAAATTAATGATTTTCTTAATAAAAGTAAGAAAAAAACAATAGAATTTGAAGAAGCATTAAATTTGTTGAAAGGCAAATCATTTGAAATTGTTGATAATATACATGATATGCGCAGGCAAATAGCAAGACAGAATAGAGCAGAAGATGCAATTAAAGCAGAAGTTAAAGAAATAGATAATGAACAACTTAGGAACATCTTTGTTGAAGGTTTTCAAAAAGAAAAATTACAAGAAATCACAAAACAGACGGATAAAGCACTTCAGTTATTAAATGATTGGTTCCAAATCACCAGAAACATTGAATTAATAGAGAAATATTCCGTCGATTTAAAGATTTCAGAAAAAAATATTGATAATATTCAAGAATTTTTCATTCAAATGGAAAGCTTGCGAGTATGGAGTGAATTTTTCTATGATATTTCTTACTTTACTGTTAGAAGAGGAAAAGTTGTCGCATCATTGGATATTACTGTTAGAAGTGAAATTGAAACTGATGCTGTATTAGTTGTAGAAGATATCTATAAAACATATAGATTGCCTAAAACTCAAGTTTATGCTCTAAGAGGAGTTAGTTTCGAGATAAAAAAGGGAGAGTTTTTAGCAATTATGGGACCTTCAGGTGCAGGAAAAACAACATTAGTGAATATCTTAACAGGATTAGATTCGCCTGATAAAGGAGTAATCTACTTAAATGGAAAAAATATTGCACTAATGGATGACAAAGATTTAACAGAATTTAGAAGGGATCATGTTGGATTAGTATTCCAATTTTATCAATTATTTGCAGATTTAACAGCAATAGAAAATGTTTCAATGCCAGCTGAAATGGCTAATATTCCGGTAATAGAGGCAAGAGAAAAAGCATTAGAGATTTTAAAAATTGTAGAATTAGAGAAATTTGCCAATCAGTACCCAGATAAGCTTTCAGGTGGACAGCAACAAAGAGTTGCAATTGCTAGAGCCTTAATTAACGATCCAGCAATTATTGTAGCAGATCAATTAACAGGGGATTTAGATTCAGTTACAGGGCAGCAAATTATTGGTTATTTAAGAAAGATAAATACGGAGAAAGGTACAACAGTACTTCTAGTTACACATAATAAAAGTGTAGCCACTCAAGCAGATAGAATTCTTACAATGGATGATGGGGAAATTATAGAAGAAATAGATATGACAGCTTTAAAACGAGAAGAAATGACTTGATGTGAAAAACAAAAGAGATTACGTTACTTTTTTTAACTAGAGAGTAATAATTCTATTTTGAGAAAAAAACTACACTAAATGAAGGGTAAAACAGAATGAGTTGTGAAATGTGTGGGAAATTTGCAGGTCCAGATTTAGAAGAAGCAGAAGTTGATGGTGTTAGTATGTATCTATGTCGACAATGCTCTAAATTCGGAACGAAACCATCTAGTAAAACACAAGGAATTCATGATGATTCTACCGAAACTGAAGTAACTTTTGTAAGAAGCACTCCAGGCGAAAAAGGTTCTAGTATGTCACATGTAAAAGTGAAAACCGGTTCATCACATACTCCTAGAACTCAAAGAAGACCGCATAGAGACGCATTAACATTCAGTGAGGATTTGATAGATAATTATGGAGATGTAATAAAAGAAGCAAGAAAATCAAAAGGATTATCGTTGGAGGATTTTGCTCAACTGATAAATGAAAAAGCTTCTCTCCTTCAAAAAATTGAAAAAAGTGAATTTAATCCCCCAGATGATCTTGTAACAAAAATTGAAAGAAAATTGGAACTATCATTAAAAGAAGAAATAGCTGCTCCAGTTTATACAGGGATATCTTCAAAGAAGGATACAACTTTAGGTGATGTAGTCAAATTAAAAAAGAAGAAACGGGATTGAATAAAAGAAGTAACTAAAAGTTTTTACTTCTTTTTATCACCATATAACTATATTTAATTAATATATTCAACAAAGAATAATTAGAGGATAACAATGGCAGCAGAAATACATTGGAATTTCATTACTGATAAATACAATTGGGTAGATTATCTAGATAGAGCTATTGTTGCTGCCAGATTTAATCAAAAAGATTTGTTAAGAGAATTTATTTCTATTCGTTGTAAATTTCTAGAAACAAAATCATACAATGAGGTTTTTATTGCTCTAGAATTATTACTTAAGATTCAGGAACAAATAACCAATAACCGATTAGCGGAAATAATAACACAACTAGTTGATTCAATTATTATTCTAAGAGAAAATCAGATAAAAATAGATAAGAAAATAGACACTCTAGAAACAGAAGTAACTGATTAGTATTTTTAGAATTTTATTATTCCTTAGAGTTAATTTTTCTTACTATAAATTCCCAATCTTTATCTTGTAATGTTCTTTTTCCTTGGAGATTAGCAATTTCTAATGCCCAAGAACAAACACGATCAAGCTCTAATTTTAGTTTAGCTTCAAAATATAAAATTATTTGATCCTTGGTTTCATTAGCAATTTTCAATCCATTAGTTTTGTCTTTAAAATAATCTAAGAAAGGACCTTTAGCAATTAATTTCTCTTCGGGCAATATACTTCAACTCTTAATTTCTGAATGATATCCTCAAATATAAATGTTAAAGATAACTAGTAGTAAAAAAATAAAAAAAGAGGATAGAAAACAACGAAAGAAGTTTCTTATCCTGTTTCTTCTAATGCTTCTCCTTCATGTATGAGATTACGATTTGGTTTTACAGTACCAATAATAACTAAACCAATAGCCATTATAATGCCTACAATCAACATTGCATAACCATATGCCATATTGAGGCTGTAATTGTCTATTCCCCAATAATGTTTTGCAATTCGCTCAAATAATAGGAAAACACCAGTCCATACAAGTGGTCCTACAGAAGAGGATAATTTTCCACTTAGTTTAGAAAAACCCATATATTCACCAAATTTCTCTTTTGGTGCTAGTTCTGTAACCATTGCTCTTTGAGCTACCCAAGTACCACCTAGAGCTGGTCCTGCAATTATTCCCATTAGAAGTACTAATATAAATGGAAAATTAAAGACCGGCGTAAAGAAACCAACATCGATTGGTGCAGAGAAGAAGATAAGTAATACTCCAATTACCATAGCAATAGCCCAAAGACCTCCAACAACAAAGAAAGCTATCTTACCACCCCATTTATCAGCAATCATACCAATGAAGTAAGTAAAAGCAACTGCTGAGACTGTTGAAATGATAATGAATATCATACTAAAACTTTCATCCATTAATAATCCATCACGTACAATCAGAAACATTTTTGCTACTATAATATTAGCGACATCAACAACTAGAAAATATCCAATGATAAATTTGAACATCTCTTTATGTTTTCGAATATCTTTGAAAGTTTGGCCAACCTGCTTTAAAGCGTTTTTTGTAACTAATCCAAAGTTTTCCATTTTTTCACTTTTCTTTCTCTCTTTTACAAAAAGAAATGGTATAGCACATAAAGCAAATAATCCCATCGCTATAACAAAAGTCCAGGGATTTTCGTAATAACCATACTTCAATTCGGGATTACTTTCAGTAATGCTACTTACAGGACCACCCCATATTGTTTGTAGAGCAAGCATAACTCCCATTCCTATTAGTGTGCCAAAGTAACCAAAAGCAACTCCAAAGCCACCAACTTTACCAACATCCTTGGGATTGGCAATAAAGGGTAACATAGCATCATAAAATGCAAGACTCCATTGATAAGCAATATTAGCAATTGTATAGAAGATTAAAACCATAGTTATACTATGATAAATTCCTAGTAAACTGGCAAAGATCAAAATAATTCCAGTAAGAACTAAGATAAAAGGTTTTCTTCTTCCAGCAGAATCACTTAAAGCACCCATAATAGGCATACCAATTGCGACAACAATTTGCATAATAGCAAACACTATGTTATAGATGGCATCAGCTTGTGTATATTCCAAGCCAAGCTCAACTTGTCCGATAATCAAGATATATTGGTTGATGATTAATGAAACAATAACCATGGAATAAATCGTGTTAGCAAGATCATACATAGACCATTTGAACACATTCCAAAAGGAGGTTTTTGATTCGATTACAATTTCATCACTAACAGGAGATAATACTAATTTATCACCCGTTTCTTCTGGAATTTTTTCATCAGATGACATAACAATAAAATAAATTAGAAACTTAAAACTATTTCTCATTTTAAGATTATTTCAAGTAATAATTAGTCCATCTTTCATTTTGATTATTCGATCACATAAGGATCCTATAAGCTCAGAATGAGTTACTAGTACAAAAGTTTGATTCAAATCCTCATTAAGTCTTCGAAAAAGCTTCATAATATCTCGAGAAATAACACTCGATAAATCACCAGTAGGTTCATCTGCTAAAACAATTTTAGGATTTGTAATTAATGAACGAGCAATAGCAACACGTTGTCTTTGACCTCCTGACATTTCATTAGGACGGTTATAAAGACGACTGCCCATTCCTACTTCTCTCAAAATAACTTTTGCTTTCTCTTGTGCACTATTTGTAGTTTCACCCATTAACAAAAGAGGCAAAGCAACATTTTCAACAGCAGTTAAAACATCAAATAAATTGAAGAACTGAAAGATAAAACTAAGGTTTTTTTTTCGAAAATCTGTTATTGCATGATCATCATAAGTAGTTATTTCTTCACCATCAATTGAAACAGAACCAGAAGTAGGTTTATCCAAACCACCAATCATGTTTAACAAAGTTGTTTTTCCACACCCTGAAGGTCCCATAATAGCAACAATTTCACCTTCTTTAATATCAAGATTTACACCCTGTAAAGCATGAACTTCTAATGGTGTGTCAACAGAAAAGATTTTCACTAAATCCTTAGTTTTAAGTATTGTTTTGGTCAAGAAGCTTCACCTAAAGGGGTCTGGAATAGTTATATTACAATAACACCAGAGGTTTCTGTATTAGAATATTATGATTTCGCAATAAATTTTTTTTTAATAAAAAATTAAATGGTGCGGGGGACGCGATTTGAACGCGCGTACTCCTACGAGACTAGATCCTAAGTCTAGCGCCTTTGACCTAGCTGGGCAACCCCCGCAAAATGAGGTTAGTTACAATTCGTTGAATATATTCCTTTTAATGTTTTTCTTATTTGCGTAAAAAAAATTTTCTGAAACAAAGTTATTATTCACAATCTCAATTCATTTACTATGGAAAAAATCAATTACATAGAGATTCCAGAGAAACTATTCAAAAAACTTGTAGATCATGCTATTAAATCATCACCATATGAATCTGTTTCTATAATTTCCGGAAGGATTAATAAGAATATAGCAATTGCAGAAAAAGTTTACACACCAGAAAATATAGACAAATCAACTGTTTCTTTTACAGTGGAACCAATAGAACTTCTAAAGATTTACACAGATATAGAAAAAGAAAAAAGAATTATTATTGGAATTTACCATACTCATCCTGCACCTCCATCACCTTCAGGTACCGATAAGAACTATATGGAGGTGAATCCGTATGTATGGTTGATCAGTTCAACATCATCACCAGAAAAACCAAAAGGATATTTTTTAACAAAGAATGATATTATTAAAGAAATTGCTGTGAAAATTATAAAATGACTAAATGATGATAAAGAAAATCAAACTGTTTACAGCAGTTAAGCAAATAATAAAAATCACGCTTTAGCTGCTTTGTAAACGTTTGTATAAGCAGTCTTTTGATGAAAAGTGATTACACCAGTAGAAACTAACTCTTTTATTATCTCATTTGCCACATACATTCTTACTTGATATTTTTGACAAACAGCTGTTGGGGTAATTACTTTTTGTTTAGGAATTTCTTTTAGCATTTTTTGTTTCATATCATCATCAATGATAAGTGCACGTTCAATGGATTCAAATTCCTTTACTCTGCCCCATTTACCTTTGCGTTTGTTTACACTTTGTCTTAGTGCCATTTTTCTACACCATTATCTCGAAAAGAATACTACAACTATTTAAATTCTTTCTTTAGATTTGCAATCCTAAATATAGGTAAACCTCCATTTATTATATATCAAATTTAATTTAAAAACCTTCAAATCCTTGAAAGTAATAAATTCATATAATCTATTGGTTCTTTGCATCAGTAGGAGTGTTCAAAGATTATGTCAGAACAAAAATACCTGTTAGAAAGAGTTAAACGAGCTGCATCAAAAGCGATAGATGCTGAACGAAATGGCAATCTAGAAGTCGCCTTTGATATGTTTTTAAAAGCAGCTGATTTATTAAATCAATTAATTGCATTGGAAAGATCTGCGAAAATTCGTGATAGCTATTATGTTAAAGCAAAAGAATATATTACTCGAGCAAAAGAATTGAAATTAGTTCTTACAGGTTCTAAAGATTCTTTACCCGATGATACTGATAAAGTGTTACCTACACCCCCAAAATCCACTCCACTTCCTCCTCCAAAAGATAATCACTCACAATTACCTCCTCCTCCGAAAGAAAGAACCACTCCTCCATCACCACCCCCTCCTGTAGAAAAAACTATTCCTCCATCAGAAAATATAACTGCAAAAATGATGAGAGGGGAAGATGAAGAACATGAACAAAAATCGACACCACCTTCTCCACCACCAATTGAAAAACCAAAAGAAACTCTCCCTCCTCCCCCCACAAAGGAAAAAATCGATTTACCTACTAAAACTACATATGAATTATTGTATGATGAAAGAAAATATCGTGATTGTATTATTGAGTGCGCAAAAAGTGTTGAAGCGGAGCTAAGAGTAAGAATGGGTATGTTTGATGAACAATTGACATTAGGAATGTTAATTGATAAAGGTATTAACAAAGGATTAGATACATTAAGGGAATTTAAAACTGTAAATATCTTGTTGAATAGAATTGAACATGAAAATTATCGTCCTACACAGGTGGATGCTCAAAAAGCAATTACAATTACTACAAAGATTTTAATGAGCTAAATTGAAAGATTGATATTGATTAATGATATAATGGAACTTTCATTTTATTATCTTATCAATATCCATTAGATTAATTTGCCATTTATGATTGGTTGAATCAAAAGCATCTTTCCATAAACCATAAAATTCAGATTTTTTGTAATCGAGAAAATAAAAATCAATTTTCTTACTAATTCGCCAAATGATATCTGAAGCATCTGAAAAATGGGACGCAGGACATCGAATATACCACAAAAATCCTGTTTCAGTAATTTTGAATGTTGATTCAAAGGGGATTGGTTCTTTTACTAAGAGATTCTGAAGCTTGAAACTTATAGCTTCATCGCATTCACATACTGCTAAGAAGGAATTGTAAATTTCAAAGGTCTCCCAACGTAAGAAAACTCGATATTGGGAGATAATTTTGTCATCAAGCAATTTTAATTTTCTACTAATTTTTTGTGGTAAACCAATATCATTTTTATCTAAGTTTAATTGTTCCATAATCTCAGTATTTTTACGTCTTGCACTTTTAGAAATTTCTTCGAGTAGTGCGATATCCAGTTCATCCATTTTATTTAACAGTGATGGCTCATTTTTTCGCGGGATTTTTGATGAGGAAACTTTTCCCATTTTAGAAAACCATTTTTTCCAATCAAACTTCCAACGCATTAGATTGGATTCCCAGTTAGATAAATTTGCTTTAGTATAAATTGTTCTGGAATTAGTAGAAATAGGCGGAATGCTAAAATCTTGAATAATTTTCTTTTCTTTTAATGTAGTTAAAAGATTTATTAACTGTTTTTTACTCCCAAGAGGCATTCGAAACTGGGCGTAAATACCATTCATTTTACCAAAACAACGAATTCGAAATAGAGTAAAAGGATGGTTATAACAAATAACTTTCTCAAAATATTCTAAATTTTCAATGTTATCTATTTGAATGATTATGTCAATAATTTCTAACTCTAAGGTTTCCGGTTTTATATCAGCAAAAACATTGTAATATGAATTGTCTTCCTTAAGAATACTAAGTCTAGAAATAACCGTTGGAGTTGAATGGCCTATAGCTTTCGCTAATTTTGAGGCTGGTGCTAATGGATTTTCTTGTAAAGCAATTAAGAGTGATAAATCCCTTTCTTCTATAGTCATAATCCTATTACTGTCCTCTAATCCTACTTTTGTAGGTTTTATTTACAAACCAATTGTAGGTGAACCACCACCTTCTCCAGTTCCTGTTGGGGGATCAAATATTATAGTATCAAAACTATGATATTTAGTCATGCGGATTTTTACATAAGCATTGAAATTAATAGTATACCAACCAGGTTCAGTAACTGTATTATAAACATCAAATTGAATAATACAATCTCTTGATTCAAGTCTAATAAAGCCAATAAAAGCAAAAGTTGTGCCAGATGGTAGAATGATTTCAAAATCTGCATCCATTCTTAACAAAGTACCATCAAAGTAGCTAGGATTAAAATCTACATCTACAAAGAATCTTGTATCATCTTCAAAACCATCAAGATCGGCATCTAAATATTCAGCAGAAATAAATGATATCTCAAAAACTGACTCATTATATTCAAGTGCATTTAAAGCAGTAGTTGAAAGTATTGGGAGTGACATTAAAGAGATTGATAATAGAATAACACATTTTAACCATTTTTTATTTAACGTTGAACTCATTACAAACTCCTCAATAATAATCAAAATTGTTGTTAGATTATTTTAAAGTACTTAATATATTTATCTTAAAAATTCACTCTTTTATCTTTGTTTTTTATTTAAAAAGAACTCGGTTTTTTTAAAAAAACTTTATATATAATGCTTAAAAAATCTATATATTAATAATCATTTAATTATGATTGAAATTAGAGTTGTTTGTAATGAAGAAAAAAATGACCTTTGGTATAATTCTCATTTCTGTATTTTTATTATCTACAATAATACCTTTATCACTCAGCTCAAGTGCTAATACCAGAGCACTTACTGATATTTCAACACAAGGTGACAATACAGCATTAACTGGGGAAGTTACTGCTACTGCAGATGGGATTGTTAACAAATATGCCATAATTGTTGGTATATCAGATTACAAAGCAATCAATGATCTTTCATACTGTGATGAAGATGCAACAGATTGGTATAATCAATTAGCTCCAAATGGCTATTCTTGCATCCTACTAGGTGATCATACAAACACTTACCCACAATTTGATGGATTAGCAACTGAGTATGCAACAAAACAAGCAATACTTGATACTCTTGCTCTCGCAGATGAAGATGATATAGTTGTTTTTGCTTCAAGTGGGCATGGTGGTGCCACTAGAGGAAGAGTAAGAAATTCATTCCTATGTATGTGGGATTGTGGTGAAGGTGAAGAAGGTGAAAATGGTTATCTATATGATTACGAATTTGAACCTCTCTTTGCTAATGCAGTATGTAAATGGTTCATCTTTCTAGACCACTGTAATTCAGGTGGTATGGACGAAGTCATGGGAAATGCAAATAGTCTCAATGGCTATATGGCAACAACTTGTACAGATCGTGGATATGGATATGATTACCCACCGGGTGAAAATGGTGCTTGGACTTACTTCTTCTTAGAAGTAACATGGCAACAATATTTTGGTGGAGGATTTGAAATTTCTATGGAAGAAATTTTCGATTATGCAGTATCCATCTATCCTTATACTATGAAAGACCTTCCACAAGAATTCGATGGAAATATCGCAATAAACTTTTATCTATAGAATTTTAGAATTACAAACTTATTGTTGAGAGAATTTTTAATTGAATTTTCTCAACAAAAATCTTTTTTTTCAAATATTAATTTAAAAATAGAGAAGAGGAATAGGTGGTTAAGAGTAATTGATTGAAGAGGGACCGATCAATTACTAATGAAATACCACCTATTCAAGAGGGTCTTTCGATGTTCTGCTCAGATTGAGCACTGAGGAGCTGTTGTGATTCATTCAGTTTAGGCAAACCATCTGTGGGCAGAGATGGAATTTCGGAATCAGTTTTGACATAGAAGCCAACAAGCATTAGGATTGGACCCATAACCCAAGCGATTTGAGCAAAGGAAGGAAAGATGTAGGGTGAAATGTTAATAAAAGTATCAAAAACATACATTAAAAGTCCAATAATAATAGTTGAATATCCAATAACAAAAAATCCAACTCTTCTTTTTGCCCGAGGATTTTTTGAAGATCGATATGTTAAGAATAAGAGAATATTTGCTACGACAACGAATACAGCAGTAATAATTTGTATGCAAATTTTTCCTAGAAGATTATCAGTTGTTTTGAAACCGCCAAGACCATCTTGTGTTACCCAATCATTAGCTGCACCTAGTCCTGATAATATAGCAGCTATTGCAACTGAGATAATAACAAGAATCCAATTAATTGAATCCGCTCCGAAATAAATTCCAATTGCTGCTATGAAGAGTGTAATTGCACTAAAAATTCCCAATATAACACTAATATCTCGAAAGATATTAGCTGCTGTTAAAGAATAATATGCTACTGCAAAGTTAATACCATTCATAAGCATCGAAAGTGACCAAAATATAAAACCGATAGAAAATAATTGATTCAATCTTCTCTTGGGATTTTTACTAAGAAATAAAGTGCTTAGAATAGCAGAAACAAATCCAGTAATAATCCAAGATACAGATGTAAAGAGATTAAATGATGTCATCAAGGTTAATCCACTCGAAAGACAATTTCAAATTGAACTATATAAAACCTTAAAAAAATAAGAAAAAGCAGAGAAGAGACTTATCTAAGTGAAAGTATAACTTAAAATTGGTGTTGCTCTATTATATACAAAAACAAATAATAGAAGAGCTGAAAAAAATTGCTGAAAAGGATTAGTAAACAATTTTCCGTTTTATTTTTAATTTTAACAATATTATGCAATGTATTTGCAAATACTTCCTTTACTGAATCTTTAGAAGCATATGGAAGAAGTCCAAATTCGAATCTATTAATAAATCAGAATGAAGATATTGTTAATTTTAATTTAAAGAGAATTGGCAACTTTAATCTAGCAACAGCAGTAGTGGATATTTTTGTTATAAATAATATAGCCTTTTTAGCAGATGAAGAAAAGGGATTGTTAGCTGTTAATATTACAGATCTAAATGTACCTACTTTATTAGGCAGTTATCAACTTGAAAATGAGAGCATATATGATATTGAAATCAGAGATAATTATGGTTTTCTTGCACATGGAAGATCAGGACTAGTAATTGTAGATTTATCAGATCCTGAAAATATTATTGAGTTAGGTAGATTTGATGATGGTGGACTTGCTTGGAGTATTTATTTATATGGAAATTTTCTGTTTTTAGCCGATAGAACCCAAGGAATAGAAATACTTGATATTACGAATTTAGCTAATCCAGTTGAAATTTCTCAATATGATGGCAAACCATTTTCAGTAGTTGTTAAAGATGATTTTGCTTTTGTTGCAGCAGGAATTAGTGCTGGACTTGAAATAATAAATATTAAAGATATAACCAATCCAAAGAAAGTAGCAGAGGTCAAAACAGAATTTGAGGATACTGTTGATGTTTATATTGAGGACGATTATGTTTATGTAGCTAATTTAGATAATGGATTGAAAGTGTACAAAATCACAAATCCCAAAAGACCAAAACTCGTATCTCAATCTTTGGATAGTGATATTGGAAGTACTTGGAGTGTTGTAATAGATGATGAATTTGCCTATGTAGCAGATGAAGCAGATGGGATAGAAATCTTAGATGTGAAAAATCCAACACTTCCAAAAGAAATAGCTCAATATCACAGCAATAATAATGGAAATTCATATGATCTATTTATTCGAGACGATTTGATTTTTATTGCAGATTATGCAAATGGGATGGAAATTGTTACTTGGAAAACAACAAAACCAATACCAACTGATAGTAATTATGTTGTGATAAGTAATGCAACATTAAATTTCAATCATTCGATAGGACCTTATGGATTAGATGCTGTAGTAGGAAATGATTCTGTTGGATTGAACATAAGCTTACTGATGGATATTGGCTTAAAGTCTCCAATCAATGTTTCAGTAGAAGCACCCGAAAAAATTTTCTCAGGAGAAGATACTAATCTTAAAATTAGAATTAGTTCAGAGGCAAGTAGTTTTTGGACTAAATTATTGGGTACTATTACTTTAGAAAGCCTTCTAGGTTCGACTGAAATTATCTCATTAGCAGCAGCTGGAATACCAGAATATACTGAAATAGCCGCATTTGAGACATTTATAGGAAGAAATCTATCTGAAGATACTAATCTTAAACCTATTGTTTTATGGGAGGATAAGATATTAAACGTTACATTGAAATTAATTATGACACCGAATTTTAATGTCACAGGGACAGCAATAGTATCAGCTATGATTAATAATGAAAACCAAACTATAAATATGGAATGGGAAAGTGATAGAGAACAAGTAATTGTTCCAATAAGAATTCCTGAGACAGATGAAGATTTCTATACAGTTAAACTTGAGGACTTCAAATTTATTATAGATGATCTCAGGTTAGATTTCTATAGTTTAAGATTTGATATAGTAGCATTAGATTTGGTACCAATATATACATGGACTCTCAATTTTGATGATTTATTTAATACCTCTGAACCAATATTATTTACAAAAGCAACACAAGTCAATTCAATATATGCTAATCAAGAAAATAATAGAACACTTCTATACTTAGATGGGGAATATATCTTGGGAGATTATTTGATAGTTATAAATTTTACTAGAAGCATAAATTTACCTTCTTGGGCTATAGCACTTATTTTGCTTGGAATATTATTAATGATGGCAATTCCATGGTTATTAATATATTCAACTACAAGAAGTAAAAGGGAACCTCAAACTGAATTAGAAGAACTCAGCTTAGATGTTGAATAGATTATTTTGAAAATAAAAATTGATTAACTGAAGGATCTTCAATACAAGTGATGATTTCTTCATCAAATTCAATACCAGTAAATAATGAAGCAAGCTTAACCTTTTCTGAAGAAGATTTGTTTGAAGAAAATATCCACTCCACAATATCAGCTTTATCATTTTTGATTTTCATTATTTTACAAATAAAACAATCATCTTCATCGTTTTTTTGTAATAAAGATGAGGACTTTTTTTTATCAGAGAATGTGGGATTTGTATTATTACTAAATGATAACAAGATTATCGTTGCTCCTTTATTATTACTCTTAAAAAGTAGCTTTTTAAACCACCAATTTAGAGATAAATATTCATTATTATTGACAAGTATCTTTTAAATTGAGAAGAATATCAGTATAATACCAAAAAAAATCTAAATGCTTTAAAAGGGATTTAAAAAAATGTACTTTTTAGCACATATGTATTCATTAATGAAATCTTTACCAATTGGAATTTCTCTAGAGAATATATTAGAACCAATGATTTTGGGTTGTTGGAGTCCTGATGCAGGTTATTTCCCTCATTATTCACCAGAATTAACAAAATTCAGCCATACTAACAATCCACCAATAAATCTCTATGGAAAAACAGGAATCAAAGCAAGATGTTTTGAAATAGGGTGGCTTACTCATATTGCTTGTGATGAACTTGTACATAAAGAAATTTTTTTTTCAAATGGTGATCCATTATGTCCATTAATCATACGAAATATGGGATTCAAAAAACTACTAACATCGTCTAAAATACATTTAGGAAGAGAGATTGGTTTGGACGTTTTATTATTTCAGAAAATCAATTACTGGGATTGGATTGGTCAAATTCTATTTTCTAAAACAACATACACTAGACAAAAAATTAATTTTCCTGGATTTAAGAAAATTCAAAATTATGTTTACAATTATGTGACCAAATTTTTACCAATTGTAAATCATGACAGTAGTTTTAGTAAAGTAATTAAGAAAGTTATCGATTATGATTTCTATAATAATCAATTTTTGAAAGAAGGAATTGAACTCATTATTACAAAATCTCAAAGTATCTGTAGAAGTATTATAGAAGAGAATTTGCCAAAGGAAATCCATAAAACAACAACAAAAAAGAGAAAAGATTTTTAATAAAAAAATAAAAAGCAATACTAATAATGGCCGGGTGGTCTAGATTGGTATGATTCTACCTTGGGGATCAGTACCAGTTCGCTAGTACCGAACAAAATGGTAGGGACCGCCGGTTCAAAAGAATATAAATTGTGATTTTATATTCGGAGATTCCGGCCCCGGTCACCATTTCTTCTTAAAATAATTTATCTAAAAAAATAGAATTAGGAGAACATTTCAAGAAAGAAATTATTATTCTCCAACTTCATTCAATATTATTGGAACAAGCGTTCGGAAATTGGAAGTTTCAAGAATCCCATCATTTTGATCAGCATTTGTTACTACGTTTAAAATTGCGACATCAGCACCATTGAAATAAGCTGTTCTTACTTGGTCTGGTAAAATGCCTCCTGCAACGGAGATAAAAGTATCGTGCTTTGAACGGACTTTAGAAATGTCTTTATATCGAATAATGCTTCTTACGTTAGTCTCTTCATCTCGTCCTTTGTGAATAACTACAAAATCTGGTTTATGTCTCAATGGTTGAAGCTTTCGAAGTGGATTAACGACTCCCAACATATCAATCATTGAATATATCTTCAATCTTGCACAAAATTCGTTAAAGAAATCTAAGGTTTCAACAGGAGCAGAACCCATTACAGTTACTGCATTTGCACCTGCTTGTGCTGTAAATTGCACTTCACCAACTGCTCCATCAGTAACTTTTAGATCAGCAACCACTAAACCTTTCCAAAGATTTCTGATTAATCGTACACCATCCATGCCATATTGTTTAATATATGGAGTTCCTGCTTCAATAAGAATCCTAGAATCATATTTTATTTGAGGCAGTACTTTTCTAACTTGATGCATTGTACCATTAAATGCGATTTGTATGAATCGTTTATTTGGTTGAAGTGACAAATATTTATCCCCATTATTTCTTTGTTTTCTTTACAATCTCTGAAGCAATTCCACTAAAATCATTTGGCATGAAGATTACTATTTTTTCACTCGGATCTTGTGCAATATCGCGAATAGTTTGTAGAGTTCTTAATTGTAAAGCTCCAGATTCTTTTGCCATTAAGCTAGCTGCTTCAGCAAATTGTTTTGCAGCCATTTTCTCTCCCTCTGATTTTATGATAATAGCACGTTTCTCTCTTTCCGCTTCAGCTTGCATAGCAAAAGCTCTCTTCATTTCTGCTGGCAATTCAATTTCTTGGATTTTAATTCCTTTAATATCTATTCCCCACTCATTAGTTTCTTTATCAACTATTTCTCGAATATCTAACGCTATTTGATCACGTTCAGTTAATACTTGATCAAGTTCCATAGTACCAATCGTGTCTCGTAAAGCAGCTTGGGTATATTGTCTTACAGCATAAACATAATTTTCAATTTTAATTATTGCATCCTCTGGTTTTTCTACTTTAAAATAAACAACAGTATTAGCTAACACAGGAATATTATCTCGAGTGATAACTTCTTGACGAGGTATATCTTGTGTGATTATTCGCAAGTCTACTTTTTTAGCTTTTTCTAGAATTGGGGTAACATAAACTAAACCAGGACCAATAGTCCTCACATATCTACCTAAACGGAAAATAACTAACCGTTCATACTCCAAAGTTACTTTTATACCTGCAAGGAACATAAAAATAATAATTATACCAATGATACAGGCAAAAGCAATCACAACCATTAACCAAAGTTCCATCTTTGATAACTCACCTTAATATGAGAGAATTTGAATTACACACCTTTTTAAACCTTCTCGATTAACAACCAAGTTATTAGAAAATAGAATAAAATTATCTCTTTTTACAAAAAATAAAAAAAGAATAAAAATTCTGAATGATTAAACGAGCTGATGTTCATGATCAAGAAAGAAGTAATCAAAACAGAGAAAGCTCCTAAAGCTGTTGGTCCTTATTCGCAGGGAATAATTGCAGGAGATTTTATTTTTGTATCCGGTCAAATACCATTTAATCCCATTACTGGAAAGATGGTTGAAGGTTCTATAAAAGATCAAACAGAACAATGCTTAAAGAATATTCAAGCAGTTCTCGAAGCTACAAACGTAACATTGAAAGATGTTGTGAAATGTACAGTTTTCCTTAAAGATATGGATACTTTCAGCGAAATGAATGAAAAATATTCCGAATTTTTTAAAGAAGATCCCCCTGCAAGAGCAGCTGTAGAAGTAGCACGTTTACCATTAGATGTTGGAGTAGAAATTGAAGCGATAGCAATAAGAAAATAATCTCCAATTTCTATTTTTTTTAACCAAAGATTATTATTTCTAAAAAATAAATAAAAGCAAGTTTGTTCTTTAGGAACTTGAGATATATCATGACCTTCAAAGAAACTTTCAAACCATTCCTAAGTAGCTTATTTGATGCAGTAATGAAACAAGCTATGGAAGATGAGATTATTACACCAGAAGAATCTGTTTTACTTTCACAAATTGAAATTGATATTAGAGCATTCGAAAAGGAAGTAGCACAAAGCATTGAAGAAATTGGCGGAAAGGTTGATGCTCTTACAGCAGATTGCTTTAAAGATAAACTAATAGCAAATGTAAGAAAGCTAGCTTTAGAAGATGGAGTTATCTCAAAGGACGAAGAAGCTATACTCGCAAAATTAGAAGAACATTTTCATATAGAAGAATGAAACTCGAAAGGATAAAAAAATTGGGGAAACAAAAATAAATTATTAATTTTGATGATCAATATTCATCCAAAATAGGGTAATACCCGGGTAGTACTCTGGAATTACTTCTCTTTTTATTTAGATAATACCAAAAAAACATCTAGAGATTGCCTAGGAAATATGATGGTATTTCCTGTAGAATCAAATAAAAGGTGAATATTTGATTTAACAAGTCTAAGGTTCTCTCGTGTCGAGGTGTAAAATAAAATGATGAGATTACTAACTGTGCATGTGCCTGAAGGTTTTTTGGACGGACTCGAAGAGTTGGTCAGAGATAAGAAATATCCAAATAAAAGTGAAATAATCAGAGTTGCTATACGTGATTTACTAAGAGATGAATTATGGGGAAAAGAACAATCTTAATACCCTTATTCTCTCCCTTCTGTATGGAGTGACTAAAAGCAATCATAAGATGAGAGAACACGGATAAAACTCTCATTCTTAAGCAATTTCTTTCTTAAAAAAATCATTTCAACTAAAAAACTCTTATATTAGAATATTTTTCCTTACTTATGATTGCATATGAATAAAGTGAAAGATTTAAGTCTAATAGATGAAGGATTAAAAGAGCTAGAGTGGGCAGAGAAAAACATGCCTGTATTATCAGCAATTAAAAAGAGATTTGAAAAAGAGCTGCCTTTTAAGGGACTAAAAATAAGTGTAGCATTACATCTCGAGAAAAAAACAGGTCAACTTATAAGAACTTTGAAGTCTGGGGGAGCGACAATCCGAGTGGCAAGCTGTAATCCATTAACAACTGATGATCGAGTAGCTGCTGCTCTTACAACTTTTGAAGGGATTGAAGTATTCGCATGGGCGAACCAAGATACAGAAGAGTATTATGAGAATCTAAATAGCGTTCTTGATTCAAAACCTAATCTCTTAATTGATGATGGTGCTGATTTGATTAATATCATTCATTTCAAAAGACCAGAATTAATAGAGCATGTTATTGGAGCAAGTGAAGAAACAACTACAGGAATTATACGATTAAAAGCTATGGAAAAAGAAAGCGCCTTGAAATTTCCAATTATGAATGCTAACGGTGCATATTCCAAACACTTATTTGATAACAGATTTGGTACTGGACAATCTGCACTAAATGCAATAATGTCTATTACTAATAAATTAATTGCAGGCAAGAATGTTGTAATTGTTGGTTATGGTTGGTGTGGAAGAGGATTAGCAGCTAGAGCAAGAGGAATGGGTGCACGTACTATTGTCGTAGAAGCAGGAGATCGTATGCCATATGCAGACGAGACTGAACCATCCGGTTGGCACAAAGGTTTAGAAGCTTTATATGAAGGATTTGAAGTTATGAATATAGAAGAAGCAGCAAAAATTGGTGATCTTTTCATAACCGCAACAGGGGACAAACATGTAATAGATGTTAACCATATTGAACTAATGAAGGATGGTGCAATGTTAGCAAATGCTGGGCATTTTGATCTTGAAATAAATATCAAAGGTCTGGAAAAATCTTCAAAAATAATTAAAGAAATAAACTGGAATTGTGAAGAATATACATTAAATAATGGTAAAAGAATCTATTTACTTTCACAAGGACGACTTGTAAATCTAGCTCGACCAGCAGGACAAGGACATCCTCTAGAAATAATGGATGGATCATTTGCAATTCAAGCACTTGCTCTTGAGTATGTAGCTAAGAAAGGAAAAGATCTACCAATCAAAGTTATTACAATGCCTGTTGAAATGGATGATTATGTTGCAAAGATGGTATTGGAATCACATAATATTCGATTACATCCTTTGACAAAAGAACAAAGAGATTACTTGACAGGATTTAAAGAAGGCACTTGAAATATTTTATTTATCCAAGACCTTCACTTAATCTTTTTTTTATTGTATTTGTAATCCTACTAAATGTGCTAATAGAGTAGTAAGCTGAATTTCAGGATTAGATCCTTCTGTTAAACGAAAATCCACTTCGCCAATCATTTTAATAAGTTCAACTTTTGTTTTATCATCAATATCCGTCATATTAATTGCTTCACGATGAATTTGCTTAATAACATCTTGTGCAGATAACCCTTGTTTAATAAGTAGCTCAAGAAGTAATTTCCGGGACTCTTTGAAAGCACCAGTAATAGCATATTTTAACATCTTTCGTATTTCTTGTGGTTGAGCTTTACCAGTTGCATTATAAACATCATCTTCTGTAATTTCTTTGCCAACAATTGCAGTCGATTGTAAAATATTAGTTGCACGACGAAGATCACCCTCAGAAACATATATAACAGCTTCTATTGCTTCAGGAGTAATTGCTATTTTTTCTTGTTTAATGATATTTTGCATATATTTCTTGGTGTCCTTTTCATTTAAAGGAGAAAATCTAAAAACAGCGCAACGGGATTGGATTGGTTCAATTATTTTAGAGCTATAATTACATATCAAAATAAATCTACAAGTAGAGCTATATTTTTCCATTGTTCTACGCAAAGCATGTTGTGCATCTGAAGTCATAGAATCAGCTTCATCTAAAATAATTACTCTAAAAGGGGCATTAATTGCCATAAGATGAGCAAAATTCTTGATGCGTTCTCGTACTACGTTAATACCTCGTTCATCACTTGCGTTGAGTTCCAAATATGGAACATTAGTTTGAATTTGATCTTCTTTACGACCAAAGACATCAAAATCACCTAAAATTTCATTTATTAAAACTAATGCCGCAGTAGTTTTGCCAGTACCAGGGGGGCCTGCAAAAAGCAGATGAGGCATAGTATCTGCTTCAATAAATCCTTGTAAACGATTTTTTATTTCTTGTTGGTTTATTAAATCTTTAAGAAAACGGGGACGATATTTTTCTGCCCAGAGCATGTGTAAATAACCTTCCTAATGTTAACTTTTCAATACTTTCTATCCTTACAGCAATCATAAACTCAACGAATTTTTATTTATTTCTATTATCTTCAACATATAATAGCAATAATAAAAGGTATTTAAAAACAGGAAATTCATAAAATATGAATTGGGCGACGGGTGATCGCTCATCGCCCAACTTTTGTCTGAAAAAGTCTATGCTATAGATAAATAAAATTAGAGATCTAGAATTTATATGGATCTCTAACATAAACAGGTGTAGCTGCAGCCCCTCTTTTAACAGTCACTTGACCAATCTCAAGAGCTGCTACTAATTCTTTGAATCTGTTTCTTAAAGTTACTGGAGTGGTTTTTGCAGCAGCAGCAACTTGTTGTTGAGTTCTCCTCTCACCTGTTTGTATACCTGCGATATAGATAACTGCTGCAGCAATTGACATTGGATTTTTACCGACATCCAATTTAAATGCTCTAACAGTTTGTAAAATTTCAATAGCTCTATTTTGAGTGTGCATAGTGATATTAAGCTCAGTTCCAAGACGGGAGACAAGTTGTGCTGGATCTATTGGTGTTGGTTTAATCCCTAATTCTACTATATACACCCTAACACATCTGGCAAGCTCCTTACGATCTACTTTAGCAATAGTACAGATATCTTTCAATGTTTTAGGAACATTATGAGTCCTGCATGCAATATAAATTGCTGAAGCAGTCATAGAATCTATACTTCTACCACGGATTAATTTTGCTTTAAGTGCTCTCCTGTAATAGATAGCTGCAGATTCTGTGATATCTTCTGAGATGCCTAATTGGCTTGCAATTCGCTTTAATTCAAATATAGCATCTCTTAGATTTCTAGCCTCAGATCTACCAGTTCTCCTATTCAACCATCTTAATCTGTTCATTCGAGCAATAGTTGAAGGGCTAAGGTTTTTACCTGATATGTCTTTATATCCCGTTCCAATTTGAGTCCTTAATCCTTTATCGATCTTCAGATTTGATGTTGGAGCACCAACTCGTTCACGAGCATCTTGTTCACTTTTATTAAAAGCACGCCATTCTGGAGCTGTGCTTATTATAACATCTTGTACAGCACCACAATTGGTACAGATTCTCTCTCCTCTTGCATTATCGTCAATTAGTGCTTGGGATCCGCATGCCTTGCATACATGCTGAGAATCGTCTGTTTCTTCCCTTTGAACTTTTTGATTCAACAATTCAATTTTCTCCAATAATTTTATTTAATAGTACTAAGATAAGGAGTGATTGCTACTCTCTTGTTTAGTATTAGAGTAGGACTACCTTGGTGGTATATCTCTCATTCTTAGTATATAAATATTTCTCCCGATATCAATTTGCTATTTTTGTTATAATATAGATCATTAAGAAATAATTATTCATTGCAATTATCAAAAATAGAAGTATATACAATATATAGAAAAAAGAGAAAGAAAAAAAAGAGTTAATGTTTTACATTAAAATCCGGACTAATGTTTCCTCTACATTTACCATAATAGAAATCTGGAACACACCAACTGGTTTTTTCACCTTTAAACCAGATTTCAATATCACCCGAATCATAAATCACTCTATCATTAATTTCTACTTTCAATCCTACTAAAAGCCATTTATCTCCAACTAGAGGTTGTTCTTTTTTAAGACAAAAATATTGAAACCAATCGGAAGTTAATCCTTCGGGAATATCCAAATCGAAAGTATCAGTTTTCCCTTTTTCAAAATCATCGCAGAAAGGATTATCTAAATCCCAAATATGTTCTCCAATATAAAGTTTAACTGGATCATCATTTGCGCTACCCCATTTTTTTCCTGTTTTCAAAGTCAATTTAATTTTATTTACTATTTCACATTGATCATCAGACATATCTGTTGTCTCCTACTAAATCGATTCTCCAAATATTATAGTTTTGTTTATAATTTACATTAATTTATCTTTTACTAAAAGTTAGTAGTTTATAATATAAGAAAAAATTACATTGAATAATTCGAAAAATAAAATTCAAACTTTTTTTTGAAGAAAGGAAGAAAATTGTGAAATTAACCATTATTTGGTTTACCAACACCATATGCTATGAATCCTTCTTTTCTGAAAGAGTTTAGATTAAGAACATCACGTCCATCAATAATTATTGCTGATTTCATTCGCTCTTTTAACCAAGAAGCATTTAAATTGAAATATTCTTTATGTTTAACCATTATTACAATAATATTTGATTCTTTAACAACTTCTTCTAAATTTTTGGATAGTTTATAAGGAAATTCCCTTTGTCTTACAAGAGGATCATGGATTTTCCATTTCAAATTACTTTTTTCCAATAATTCAACAAATGTTTCAGTTGGAGAGTTTCTTGTATCTTCTGAATTTTCAAGAAATGATGCACCTAAAATAGCAAATTGTGCCTTACTAAAATCAATGCCAGCTTTAGATGCTGCTTTTTTGCACAATTCTAGCATATGTTCAGGCATTAAATCATTACGTAATCTTGATTGAATTATAACATCAAATGGCACCTTTGTTTTACCATAAGTGTCAACACCATATTTTAGCAACCATGGGTCTTTTGGTAAGCAGTGCCCACCAACACCAGCACCTGGTAAATGAAGATCTCTATAGGCATTTGAGTTGAAAGGTAAGCTATTAACACACTTTCTCACGTCATTAAAATTGACGTTAAGAGATTCACAAGCTAAAGCAACCTCATTTGCAAAAGCAATTTGAACATCACGATAGGTATTTTCAACAACCTTAGCAACCTCTGCAGTTGTTGCATTAACAGGAATTAATTCTTCTTTTACAATATGTTTGTATAACCACAATCCTTTCTTTGTACATTCCTCAGTTATACCACCAATTATTCTCGGATAATTAACAATATTGTTGATTAATCTGCCTACCATAACACGTTCATAAGCAAAGACTAAATGAAAATCTTCTCCTGCTTTCCATCCTGAATTTTCTTCAAGAATTGGTTTTACAATATATTCAGTAGTACCTGGAGCAACTGTTGATTCAACAATAACGACTGCTCCTTTCTTCATTTTTTTAGCTACTATTGCAGACACTTCTCTTAATGAATGATAAAGTGGTTCATGTGTATCTTTTTCCGTTGGAGTTTGTACATCAATTAAAATATAATCCATATCCTTCAGTACTTCATTATCATCAGTAACATGGAAAGTTTTTTTCTTCAGAACTACCCGTTCTATTAATTCTGGTAATATTGGTTCGTTTAAAATTGGGCATTCTCCTTTATTTAATGCTTCAATCTTCCATCCTGATCTTTCGGATCTTCTTTGAATACCTACTACATTGAATCCATCAACATCTGCAAATAATGCTGCAGCAGGAATACCAACATAACCCATTCCTATTACTGCAACTTTTGTTACTTTAGAATTATTCATTATACAACCAACTCTATTTTCATTTTTGAAAAAGATAATTTTCAAGAATATGCTATAATATATTATTTTTTCCGCTATTTTTATTAAATCTAACTTATTTTTAAAAGTTCCAGCATCTTTTCTATATCAGCTGTAGGGAATTTACAGAATCTGTTTATACATACATGGGCTGTTGCTTTTTGATCAATACTTTCTTTATATTTTACAAAATCTGTTGCTTTATGTATTTTTGGTGATTTCTCTTCAAGAGGAAGTAACATTACAACCTTATTAGGAATATACTCTTTTCTCAAAGCAGTAAGCATCTCTTGAGTATCTTGAGCATTGGAATTGCCTACAATTACAACTTCAAATGCAGAACCAAAGAGGTATTCCAAACCACACAAGAACATTGAATGAGCTAGAAGAGCTTGTTCTACCAACGAAGAAAAAGCACGATTTATTTGTTCAATCTTTTCTTCCAATTGTATATCTGCAGTAATTCTACTTAGTTTGATAAAATTGAGCATTGAAATTGAATTACCTGATGGTATCGCTCCATCATAAATTTCTTTCTTACGAATAAGCAGCTCCTCACTATCAAAAGAAGTAAAGAAAAATCCACCATTCTTCTCATCCCAAAAGTGTTCGAGAAGAATATTGTTAAGTTGTTTTGCTTTTTGAAGATAGTCTACATTAAATGTTGTTTGATAAAGCTCTAGTAGTCCCCATATAAGAAAAGCATAATCATCTATCATACCAGGAATTGCAATATTAGAATCACGATATCGATGATATAACCGATTATTAGTTGAAAGCATATTATTCAGAATAAAATCTGTAGCATTTTTAGCTGCAAAGGTATACTTATTATTACCTAAAATTCTTCCACCTATAGCCAATGCTGCAATCATTAATCCATTCCAATCAGTTAAGATTTTATCATCTTTGTGTGGATGAATACGTTTTTCGCGTTCTGCAAATATTTTCGTGCGAATAGTGTCTAACTGCGAAATCAATTTTTTCTCTTGAATTTTTAATTTTTGAGAAATTTCAAAAAACGTTTGTTTTAAGTGAGGGATATTTCTTTCAGTACGTTCTCTTGACGCTTGATCTATAAAATTACCTCTTTCTTCAAAATTGTAAATCTCTAAGAATAATTTTAATTCATCTAGATTCAATATTTTTTCTATTTCTTTAATAGTCCAGGTATAGAATAAACCTTCTTCGTCTTCACTATCAGCATCTTCTGCAGAATAGAAGGCTCCTTCCGGAGCTGTCATATCTCTTAAAACATATGTAAAAATTTCTTCTACAACGTTTTTGTACAAATCTTTCTTCGTTACTTGATATGCTTCTAGAAAAGCTAATGCAAGTAAAGCTTGATCATAAAGCATTTTTTCAAAATGTGGTAATAACCATTGAGAATCTGTAGAATACCTATGAAATCCAAAACCAATATGGTCGTAAATACCTCCATTTCTCATAGCTTGAAGAGTTCTTTCGACTATTTCTAAAGCTTTTTCATTTCTAGTTCTGTACCAATATCGAAGAAGGAATAATAATTTATGAGGAGTTGGAAATTTTGGTGCTCCTTTAAAACCTCCATATTCTTCATCAAAGAGAATATTTGCTTCATTAAATGCTTCATCAAGGATTTCAATTGAAAATTCCTCACCTGGAGAAGTCTCAGAATTTTTCAAAACATCAAAAATTTCTTGTGCAGATTCCTTTAATTTTTCTCTATCGTTTTCCCATAAATCCTTAATTCGTTGGATAAGATCAATCATACCAATTCTTCCATAACGACTAACTTTAGGGAAATATGTTCCAGCAGTAAATGGTCGTTTATCAGCTCCCATAATAATAGTTAAAGGCCATCCTCCACTTCCAGTTATCATTTGACAAATTGACATATAGAGGCTGTCAATTTCCGGGCGTTCTTCTCTATCTACTTTTATTGAAACAAATGTTTCATTCATTAATTTAGCTACTTCAGGATCCTCAAAAGACTCCTTTTCCATAACGTGGCACCAGTGACAAGTTGAATAGCCAATGGACAAGAAAATTGGTTTATCTTCATTTTTTGCTTTATCAAAAGCATCCTTTCCCCATGGAAACCAATCTACAGGATTTGTAGCATGTTGTAATAAATAAGGACTTTTCTCATTTATTAATCGATTAAATTTATTCTTTTTTTTGGAATTCGATTTTTTAGTAGACATAGAAAATTCATCCTTTTTTTTAAAATAAAGAAGATAGAATTGAATGAAAATTAAAGGAAATTATTTTTGTAGTTCTATAAGTCGATTCTTAACATTCTCGACATGATCTGCTACTCTTACTTTTTCCCAAATTTCAGCTATTTTTCCTTCTGGATTTATCAGTATAGTACTTCGCACAACACCAAAATAGCTTTTACCGTACATTGATTTTTCTTGCCATACTCCATATTTTTCTAATATTGTATGATTCTCATCACTTAGTAATTCTACTTCAAGTTCATGCTTATCAGCAAAATTTTGATGACTTTTTATTGAATCAGGACTTATTCCAAGTACCAATGTATTTAATTTTGAAAAATCATCTAATTTAGCAGTGAAGTCAATAGCTTCGATTGTACAGCCTTTTGTGTTATCTTTTGGGTAAAAATACAAAACAATCCATTTACCTTTCAATTCTTTAATGCAGACTTCATTACCATCTTTGTTAGGTAAACAAAATTCAGGCGCTTTTTCACCAATTTTTATATTTAACATTTTAGATTCACCAATTATTTTATTGTTGCAAAAATTTCTTCTAAATCAGGTAATTCTGGCATATCATAAACCTTGAAAAATGAAATGACCTGATTTTCATCAATTAAGATATTTGCTCTCTCAGAAAATCCATCTTTCTCTCTAAATATTCCTAATGTTTTTGCTACCATTCCATGTTGCCAGAAATCAGATAATAAACTTGTTTTAGTTATTCCTAAATGTTCTGCCCATGCTTTTTTGGAAGGAATAGTATCTATACTCACTCCAAGAGGTATTATATTTAATCTCTGAAAACGATCAGAATTATTCTCAAGGGATTGCATTTGTTTAGCACAAACTCCAGTCCAAGCAAGCGGATGGAATGAAAGTAAAACCTTTTTACCTTTCAAATCAGAAATTCGAATTTCTTTCTTATTTTGATCTAAAAGTACAAAATCAGGAACTTTATCTCCCAATTTTAATTCAATATTTTCAACCATATTATCACCCATTTAAAATATTACTAGAGAAAATATTATAGCTAGTGCTTAATAATCTAAGAAAAAACCATACAAAAATTCGAAAAGATTAGGAAAGAAGGATTGAAAGGGCTTAATTATTTTCCATAGAGTTGTTTTAAGAGGATTTCTCTAGCAATGGATTGGAAAGCTCTCTTTATTCCAATACCTTTTGTAGCTATTGTTTCGTAAATAGGAAATCCATCTAACTCTAAATCTCTGAGAAGTTCAGGACGAGTTAAAGCACCAGGCACATCTCTCTTATTTAATGCTAATACTACAGGGACTTCAGTACCAAATCTATCTCCTAAAAATTCTCGTAATTCCTCTACTGATTCTTTATTGTATTTTTGCATTTCTGGAGTAGAATCTAAAACCAGAATAATTCCATCTACTCCTCTCAAAATAACTTTTCTTTGACTTTTATGTCTAGTTTGACCAGCTACAGTATAAGCATCAAGAATAACTCTACCAGAAGCAGAAAATGGAGTGAAATCAAAGTAAAGTGTTCTTCCAGTAGGATCAGCAATAGATGTAAAACCGCCTTTTGTTAATCCTTCAACTTGATCATATAGCCATCGTAAACCCGTAGTTTTTCCACTAAGAGAAGGTCCATAGAATACAATTTTTAAGTGAATTCTGCCCTGACTATCCTTACGCAATGTTTAGAACCTCATTGAAACTCATTGACTAACGAGATTATATTTTTTATTATAACGTATTTTTTCCTCAAATTAAAACTAACGGTTGGTGTAAATCAACGCTTTTTGAATTATTTGTTGTATTTTGATTATTTTTTGATAAATTTACCTTAAACTACGTAAACTCTCCATTAAACTTAGAGTATTTTGAAATCCTGAACTTGTTCTCATTGCACTTTTCAGTTGATCTTCTAAATAAAAGATTTTCTCCTGAGTTTTCTCTAGTCTAGAGAAATATATTTCAGGTGTTATTGTTCGATCTTCAAAAGCTTTGGTTAATTGTTTCAAAGTATCTCTAGCTGCTCGGAGCTTGATTCTTAATTGTTTTACCTCTTCTGTTTCTTGTGGAAGGTTTGCAATTCTGCCTTTTTCCCAGATATTCTCCTGATGGGGAACAATTTGAGAGAAAGGTATCTGTTTAAGATCTTTAATCCTCATTTCCAATCGTTCTCTTAAAATACTATGATCCAAAGTAGCACGTAATTCTTCTAATAAATAAGGATCAGATATGATATATCCTTCATTATCGTTGAATAATACACCAAAGAGGAAATTTAATCGATCAAGAATTTCATGGTTAGCTCTAATTTTCATGTTTTTCTTATCAGGAATATTAACCAATAGTCGTGAACCAAAAATTCTTCGTTCTTTAAGTTCTACATCACGAATCAAAGAAATGGGTATTGCCTTCACTTTTCCTTTAAGATTAAAGAAAAATCTATGAATACGCATAAAATAAAGATGTTTGTTAGTAATATAAAGTGAACCAAATTGAATATGATTTCTTTCAGGGAAAGTTATTTTTACGTTAGGTATTACAGCGATTTTTAATTCTAACATTTCAGGTTCAAATTTATCTGTAACTTCATCGAAAAATTTCAAGTAACCATTTAATTCGTTTACAAGTTCATATACTTCGTCTAAATCCTTCTCTGAATCTTTAAGAAAATCTTCAAGCAAATTAATATAGCTTTGGGCATGAGTTCTAATCATTTTTAAAATACGATCAATATAAGGAAGTTTATTTACAGTCACTTGTTGATTGAATTTTAATAATCTAGCTTCTTGAGCAATTTGTTGATATGCTTTATTAGCTAGTTCAGAAGCTCTTTGGGTTATTTCATAGAATTGTCCTTGTATACGTATCAAATTATTTTCTATTGCAGGATAAAGACCAAATCTTTCTCTACGAAGGTATTTTGCTTGTCCAACAACAATAGAAAATTTAGTTGCGAAATTTCTTATAACATCTAAACCATTGTAAAGAAGATTAATAGCATCTGTATATTCATTTGTTAAACCTGTAATCTTCTTTGGGATGTCTTTAATTTTCATCGAAGAACATATGGGACATCTCCGAAGGTATTTTTTTGCAGCAGAAAGAGTGTTAGTTTTACCACATTTTTCACATTTACTACCTACACTTATATGAGCGCATTCATTACAGAATGTACATTCAGTTTTTTCAGAAATTATACATTCGTTACAAATCGTGCCTCCACAATCCTCACAATAATATAGGAAGCCTTTCCTTTTAGAACATTTAATGCATTTTTTATCAGGATCAAAGTCCAACTTTATACTCACACTCGACCGTTTATCGTATTTTGTGGTGGTTTATTTGGTAAATTGTAAATAACTTTTCTAAATCTTATTAGGACTAACCTAATTGATATTCCTACAATAAATTCTTACAAATATGAAAATAAGGTATTGTAATATTGGGATGTTTTCTAGCTATGGTAAAAAAACACAAAAAACTTCTCAAAAAATTATGATAATTTTTAACTTTTATGCGAAAGAGTAAAGAATAAATTAAATAAATAATTTAATACTGATAAATTTCTTTAGTAGAAATATTACCAAAAAATAATAATCAGATGTTATTGGTAATATTTTGATTATTATAATATAATAGGGAAGGCATACCGTTAATGATTGATAAAAAAAGTTCAGACTTCCTTTGGAAGATAGTCCTTACAGGCGATTCATATGTTGGTAAAACAACAATAAGAAAAAGAGCTATGGGTGAGCATTTTGCAGAGGAATATATTTCTACTGTGGGAGCTGATTTTTCATCATATAAGCTAAAATTAGGGGATCTTTCTATAGGCTTTCAGGTTTGGGATTTAGCAGGCCAAGATAAATACAAATACATCCGTTCCAGTTTTTATGGTGGTGCAACAGGTTGTTTCTTAACATATGATGTTACTAATCCAAAATCATTGAATAGCCTATCTTCATGGGTGGATGAAGCAATAAGATATTCAAATGGTACAATTGAAATTTTTATTATATGTGCAAACAAAATTGATCTTAAAGGGCAAAGAGAGATCTCTCGAGAATCAGGTGAACAATTCACACAAGCTTTAAGGGAAAGTTCTGGTCTCCAATGTGGATATATTGAAACATCAGCATTAACTGGAGAAAATGTAGATATTGCTTTTGATTTAATGGCTAAATGCCTTTTAGAAAGGGAAGGTATTACTCCTGTAAAATATAAGGAAGAACCAATTTCACTACCTGAAGAACCTAAAACAGAACAAACAATGGAAAAACTAGCAAAAAAAGAAATTTCATTGATTAAAGAAAAAGCATCGGAACCAGAAATTAAAACATCTGCTATGACAAAGAAACCAGTTCTAATTTCAGATGAAGATACAGAAGAAACGGATAAGCTTATTGCAGAGGTTATGTCTGTTTTAGACGAAACAAATGATGTGATAATTGGTAGGGAAATAACTGATGATGGGGAAAGAGTAATTACAGTTCCAAAAAATTCTTTCAAAGAGGGAATGATAGAAGAGGAACCAAGAATTGCTCCTGAATTAGAGCGAGTTCTTCAATCAATAAATTTGAAATTAGATAGCTTAACAGTAAGACTCAAAGATTTAGAAGAGGAAATTACTCACGTTAAAGTCAATGGTGCGCAAATTCAAAATGCTGTTGAAAAAGAGCAAATTGATGAAAACATTGCTGATTTAAGAAAAGAATTAGAAATTTTTGAACAAAAGGAATCTGAACTAATAGAAGATGACATATCAACAGAAGAATATGAAGAAGAAGAAGTAGATGATGAACAGATAGAAATTATTTCAGAACAACAAGAGCAAGATGTAATTGATGATATTGAAGAGTTAGATTCAGAAGAATTAGATCAGGATCAAAAAGTTCTAGAAAGTATACTTTCTTTGGAAACAGATTCAAAAGTCGATGAGACGATTGATGCTCCTGAAATAGATGTAGAAAATGAAAGTGAGTTTGAAGAAGAATTAGAAGAAAAAATTACTGAATTAGAGGAGAAAGAAGTAACATCCACAGATGTATTAGACGAGCTCATAAATATCCCTAATGATGATTTAGTGGAATTACCTGAAGATGATATTCTTGAATCGGTTGAAGAAGAAAGTCCGTCAACTGATTCTATTATTGGAACTGAGTTATCAAGTGCAATGATCTCTGAATTGAAGGATCTTTCTGATGAAGATACTACACAAAATGAAGAATTCTTGACTCAACCATTGCAAATAGATCATGAAGATGAAAAGAAGAAATGTCCTATTTGTGGAGAAGCTACTAAATATATAAGACAACACAATAGACATTATTGTGTTAAATGTGGAAGATATTTAATCTAAAAAATTTCTCAGGCGAAAAAATTGGCAGATGATGTAATCATACTAAAAACCTCGGGCATACCTCTTTTCTCTCGCTGTTATGGGGGAGAAACATGTAAATTACATCCGGATCATGCTTTGCAAAGTGGTTTTTTAGCTGCACTTTACTCCTTTGCAAAAGAATCATTTAGTCAGAGTGGGATAAAATCCGTTTTATTTCACGATTTAAAATTGGATTTCAAAGTTGACGAGGACAAAGAAATAATAATTGTTTTTGTAAACCCAATAAAAGAAGATTCAAATAAAATCACAAAACAATTAGAAGAAACTTATAAATTATTTATTGAAAAATATTCAAACAAAATAGATTCCATTTTTGTAGATACGTCAACATTTGTTGAATTTGATAAAGATTTATTAAATTTGGATATTGTTCCCAGAGAATCAGTTGGAGAAGTAAAATTACACAAACATCCTTTCTGGGAAAAAGTTTACAAACGTCTAAAGCGAAAGAAGAAGAGATGAAATTTATTTTTCTTGAATCATCTCGACTAGAAACACCTACATTTCCAAGCTCCACAAAAGATAAAAGAGAATTACTCTATTGGAAATAAGGGTAAGTGAAGTGACTCAATCATTTGGCAAGACAGATCTCTTCATTAAAGAACAATCAAATCCACAAGAAACAATTCAATTTCTAAAAGATGCATACGAATTCTTTGGAAATTATGCTGTAAAAGAATCATACAAAATATTTGCTATGAAGGTGATTGCAAAATATATTACAAAAGCAGGATTTCCAAGAGATCAAAAAACATTGAATGCTGCTGCTTTATATATAGTAAATAGATTACCAGCTTCCTATCCAAATCATAGCTCAAAAAAAGAATTTGCTGATAGATTAGAAATTTCCGAATCAAGTTTAGATTGGTATGTAAATTCCATCATTGAACAATTAGACTTTTTCACACTTAGAGATAGAAAGAATTTTCCATATTATATTGAAAAGGATGGAATTACTTTTGCTGTAATTTCCTCCGTAGTAAAAGTTTTTGTAGAAGAATCAATTGTCCAGGGATTAGCTGAAATAAAACCTTTTGATATTAAGAATATTGTTGATCAAATCTTAGATATGTTAATCACTACATTGCGAATTGTGCCACCAGTATTTAGACGAGATTTAGCAATAAAAATTGAAGCTGATTTACAAGAAGAATTTGCCAATGCACTATTATAATTCTCTTTTCAATTTTTTAGTCTGATTATAAACTAAATAAGCTATAGCGGAGCAAAAAAAATGACTAAGAATAGGTTTGCAATAAAAATTGCTTATTTAGGAGAAAATTACCAAGGATTTCAAAGACAGGATGAGACTATTACAACAATAGAAGGTGCGATTATAGAAACTCTCATTGAGTTGGATATTATTACCAATTTTAAAGAAGTAAGATATTCTGCCGCAGGAAGAACCGATGCTGGAGTAAATGCTATAGCACAAGTAATATCATTTGATTCTGAGAAGGAGATAATCCATTTAGAGGAACTTAATCAAAATTTTCCAGAGGACATATATGCTTGGGGGATTGCTAATGTTCCTAGTGATTTTCACGCAAGAAGAGATGCTGTAAAAAGATCTTACAGATATTTCACACAATATAATGGTGAAAATATAAAATCAATGAAAAAAGGTTTAGCAAAGCTTTTAGGAACTCATAATTTTGAGAAATTTTGTAAAAAATCAGATAAATTACCAAATGGAATGGAAAAATCAACTATTCTAACTTTAGAAGAAGCGAAAGTATCATTGTTGAAAAAAAATGAGATATTAGTATTCGAGTTTTCATCAAAGAGTTTTTTATGGAAACAAGTAAGAAAAATGGTTTCATTAATATTAATGATTGGGAAAGGAAAATACTCCCCAAATATAATTGATGAAGCATTAGATTCAAATTCAAAAAATCCCAAAGGAGGAATAAAACCAGTACCACCTGAAGGATTGGTATTAGATGATGTGATATATCAGAATATTAAATTTAAGAAAATTAAGAGAAAGCAGTTAATTGAATCACGAATAATTCGAAAAATTAATTATCACACATCAAAGCTAGCTGTTTTGAATTTTTTGAAGAAAATAATTCTTTAGTATCTTTAACCATAATATACTTGGAAATATTTCAATATTCAATTACAGAGTATTTAGGATAACTTCAAATTAGAGAAAAACCAAAAAAAAGTGTCCTTTACTTGAAAAAAGGTGGTAAGGTATGAGCTCGAGTAGTGTTTCCTCAATACCAGAAAAAGATTTCAATTCTAAAAAATTTAATATTAAATCTTTAAATCTAGATTGGTATCGACTGGATAATGCTGCAACACTTTTTACTTTAGTAAACTCAGTTAGAATACCATGTATGTATAGGGTTTCAAGTACTTTGAAAAATCCTATCAATGTATCCAAATTACAGGAAGCGTTAGATAACATTATCTGGCGTTTTCCTTATTATAAAGTAAATATGAGAAGAGGATTGTTTTGGTATTACTGGGAAACAAATCCTAAAAGACCACTAGTGGAAAGAGATGTGAAATATCCAAATCAAAAATTGGATGTAACTAAAAAAGGAGTTTTTCCATTCAGAGTGCGAGCGTACCAAAACAGAATAGCAATTGAATTCCATCATAGTTTAAGTGATGGAACAGGTGCAATGACTTTTCTAAAAGCTTTAGTAGCTGAATACCTCGTTCTAGGAGGAACAAAAGTAACAGATTGGTCTGATATATTCCGTCCAAATTCTACTCCTGACCTTGAGGAATTTGAAGATGCTTTTAAGAAGAATTATCTGAAAACAGCACCAAATCCTCAAAAAATAGCAAACGCGTTTCAAGTACCGTTCAAATTAGATGAGAAGGGTACTTACCATATAATTACAGGAATAATTCCTATAAAAGAAATAATTCAAAGATCAAAAGGATTGAATGTTACATTAACTGAATATTTAATCGCTAAATATCTTGAGGCTTTACAAAGCGTTTTGCTATCTTTCCCAGAAAAACAACAAAAGAAATTAACAAAACCAATAAGATTACAAGTACCAGTTAATCTAAGAAGAATATTCCCTTCAAAAACCATGAGAAATTTCTCCTTATTTGTAACACCAGGAATTAATCCAAGGTTAGGAGTTTTTTCTTTTGATGAAATTCTAAATCAAGTATACCATTACATGAGAGTAGAAGTATCTGATAAATATATTAGTCAACAAATTGCTAGAAATGTAAGAGGAGAATTACATCCATTAGTTCGTTACACCCCTTTATCAATTAAGAAATTATTCGGAAAAGCAGTCTATAATACGATGGGTGAAAAACTATATTCAGGAGTAATAACAAATCTAGGTAGAATAAATATACCAGAAGAAATCGCTGAAGAAATGGAAGACTTTCAATTCTTTCCTGCTCCTAGTCCATCAAATAAAACTGGGTGTGCTGTGGGAACATTTAAAGACAAACTCTATATTAATTTTGGCAGAACAATAAAGGAACCGGTAGTAGAGAAATTCTTCTTTGAAAATTTGGTAAAAGATGGTTTACCCGTAAAAATAGAGACAAATTAAGGTGATAAAAATGCCATACTGTACAAGATGTGGTGTAGAAGTTGAACCCAATAAGGTAAATTGTCCACTATGCAATACACCTATTCAATCAATAGATGAAGAATTACCTGATTATAAAAGTAAATATCCAGAAGAACAAGAAATAAAGGAGGAAAAAACTCCTAGAACAGCAAAACAAACAAGAATGCTAGTATGGGAAATAATTAGTTTCATATTGTTTATCCCGTTAATTATTACACTCTCAATAAATTTGATAGTGGATCATGCAGTGAATTGGGCACTTTATCCAATTTCCTCTTTACTATTAGCTTGGATAATTATTACAATTCCTTTAGTGTTCTACAAAAAAGTGGTAATAATTGCAATTGGTGAATCTTTGCCTTTTCTTGTCTATTTTCTAGTTATAGATTTAATTGATAATGGACATTTGAATTGGTATGTTCCTTTAGCTTTACCAATAATAGGTACATTCGGGATAGTCTCAACTGTTGTTGCTATTGGTTTTATTAAAGTAAAGAATAGAGGACTAAATATCCCAGCATTCATACTATTTGGTGTTGGCATTACTTGTCTATTAATGGACCTAATAATAACGAGTTATCAAACTGCTCCTGGAGTAAAATGGTCTCTCTATGTTCTAGTGCCAACTGTTCTAGCAGGAGGTTTCCTACTATATCTACATTATCGAGTAATTAAAGGAAAAGATTTGAAAAGAAAAATAAATCCATAAGAAGTAATTCAGCAATAGGATTTCTTAGAAAGAATACATTCTTTCAACTTTTTTTTAAAAAGAATAAAAAAAAATATTAGGAAATATTAGAAAATAATTCAATAAAATATTAATCTCTTTATCTAGAGTATATCTATGGACTCCTTTGACAAATTACCTGATAAAGTAATAACTCCCTCTGGTATAATAAGCAAGAAATTTCTAGAAATGAATATTCATTCGTTTAAAGAAGCTTGTTTTTATGTTCATAATATGGATTATGGATATAATAGTGACAAAGATGAAGAATTAATACTCTTTAAAGAAAACAAGGGAAGCTGTACAACAAAACATGGAGTAATAGCAAAACTGGCAGAAGAGCTAGAAATCCCATTATACAAAAAAGTAGGAATATACAAACTAACCGAAGAAATAACTGAGGGAGTAAAGGAAATACTGGAAAAATATTCTATACCATTCATTCCCATGGTTCATTGCTTTCTTGTGTATGAGAATTATCGATTTGATCTAACTGAGGGAAACAATAACGGGAAGAAAACTTCTATTGAGGAATTTATTCATGAGGAGAAAGTAATACCATTCATAAGTAGAAAGGATGAATATCTGCTGTTCAGAAAAGTGCTTTATGGGAAAATAATGAAGATGCCAGAAATACAAGGAATTGAAAAAAGAACTTTGTTAAAAGCAAGAGAAGAAGGCATTAAACTTCTAAAAGAAAATATAAAATGAAACAAAAAAAATCTATTTTCTCAAAGATGATATGCACAAATAATTAGCGAAGATCCAAAGATAAGAAAAGCATTGAAATTAAATAGTGTTAAAAATTAATATTTTTATTTAGAAAGCTACTCTATAAACTACTTGTTCACGATAACCAGTTGTAACTCTAAAGTAACCACTTAGTAATTGATTTACTTCTTTATCTCCAGAATCAACTAATAGTGGTCGACCATCAAGAGAATTAATCTTCTGATTTGTTGCTATAATGATTATGTTATCTTTTCCTACAGACCGAATAACTTCAGAACTTATCTGCTGGTTTCCTCTACCAAAAATGTACCCTTGTCCACCTATTGGAGTAACGATTATTTTGGCTTGTTTTCCTTCAATATATTCGAGTATTTTCTTCTCGCTGAGGTCCTTTTCCACAAGATTCTTTTTGTATATGAGATCAACACCCAATAATGTATAGTCTAGTTTTAATCGCTCCTTGATTGCTCTTGTTGTCGTTCCTGGACCAATGATATAGTAATAGTCATCATCCATATTTTCAATGATTTCTTGTGCAATAGCTACTTGTGCAAATTGCTCATTTACTGAGCTGCTGGTTTTACAGCATTGAATATACATTTTTTCATAAGGAATCTTCAAGTAACCATAAAGCTTTGCAGAAACGCAACCCTCTCTAAATGCTTCGTCGTCGATATCCATAACTTCTGCTTCTTTAACATTAATTACTCTGTCTTGAAGATATAATGCTGCTAAATCTCCAGCTCTCGAAGGGTTACTAGCATAAACAGCAGATTGCATCTTAACACCAGATGGAATGCCAAGAACAACAACTTTATCCTTCACAGTGTTATAGATATCTCTTGCTGTACCATCTCCTCCTGCGAAAAGAAGCAGATCAACTTTTTGATCAAGCATATCTTTAGCTGCTTTTTGTGTATCTACAGCTGTTGTTTTTCCTTCAGTTATCTTACCAATAACCTTCGGTTTGAATCCACATTTTTTTGCTACTCGTTCACCCATTTCATTTGGATAGGTTAATAATTCGAAATTTTTCTTGATAGAAGAAAGTTGTTCTAATGCCTCAATCGCTCGCTTTGGTGTTTCAGGTTGTGATCCTAAGCTAATTGCTTTCTCTAAGATAGCTAATCCATCAGTTCCTTTTAGACCAACTTTTCCACCCATTCCAGCAATGGGATTAACTATCAATCCTAATTTTTTCAATGAAACCATCTAGTGTTAAAGCTATTTTTTTTGTTTCTTCAAGTAGGATCTCCAAGTAACAGCCCATCTTTCTGGATCATCTAAGGAATCATGATTAATCTTATGAACTACACTTCTGTGTGGGGCGTTTTTGACTTTCTCAGGAGTTTCATATGCTTCCTTTACTACTTGTTTCAATCCTGCAATATATTCGTCAATTTCTGCCTTTGCATATGATTCTGTTGGTTCAAGAGTGAATGGTTGTGGAACTATGAAAGGATGATGACTTGACCACATATGAAATCCGAAATCGACCATACGATTCGTTATATCTTCTGTAGTTATTCCAGTGTCATGGTAGAGTTTTTCCCAACTATAACGCACTTGTTCAATACGGTGCCTGCCTTTTGCATAGGGTGCACTCGCACCTGGAATTTCCAATATTTTATTCAAAAGGTAGTTATTATTAAGAACGGCTACTTGGGAAACTTCCTTTAATCCTTCACTTCCTAAATTCATAATCCAAGAATATGCTTTTAGTATTGCAGGTATTGTACCATAAAAAGCTCTAACTTTTCCAATACTTTTTGGTAAATTATAATTGAATGAATAATTACTGTTATGACAGTCAACCAAAGGGACAGGTAAGTAATCCACCAATTCTTTGGTTACTCCTAAAGCACCCGTTGCAGGACCACCACAACCATGAGGTGATGAGAAGGTTTTATGTAAGTTGAAAAAGCACATATCAAATCCTGCTTCTTTCGCTCGAGTGATACCTAAAATACCATTAGCATTTGCTTGATCATAGCCACAAAGTCCTCCTGCTTTGTGAACAATATCTGTAAACTCTTTTATCATTGGATTAAAGATTCCAGTGTCCTCTGGATTGGTGATAAGCAATCCAGCTGTTCGTTCAGAAACAGCTTCTTTTAGTGCTTCAATATCAGGTAATCCATCTTCATTTGGATAGATGTTAATAATTTTATATCCTTTCACTGTTGGAGCTGCTGCGTCAGATGGATGTGAGAACATTGTACTGATAATCTCATCTCTTTGCTGTGATTCACCATTTGATGCATGATATGCTTGAATCATAGAAACAATCGCAAAAACTGCTTGTCCACCACCACCTGGTTGGAATGTAAATCTGTCTAAACCGGAAATCTCCCTTAGAAACAAATCTAATTTGTAGATTATTTCAAGTATACCTTGAACTGTACTTTCATCCTGCGCTGGGTGAAGTTCAGTAATCTTTGATTGACCTGCTAATTTCTCATTGATTTTCGGACTATATTTCATTGTGCAGGTTCCTTGACCGATATCGATGTTCAGATCAGCACCGAGAGTGTGTTGAGATACTCGAAGGTAGTGCTTCAATACTTGCATTTGAGAAAGTTCAGGTAATGCGGGGGGAGTTTTTCTTCTCATATTTTCTGGAATAGTAGCGAAACCATCACCAATAAGAGTTTCAATCTCATCTTCAATTTCTGGGAATAGTATTCCACGTTCACCTTTATTACTTAATTCAAAAATAACTGGTTCATCCCATTTTGCTTGATGAAAATTTCTTATTGTTGCTTTTCGTGCCATTTTCTTTCACCTTTCAAATTATTTCGTTCTCCTTAACTCAAACATTCCTTCAATGCTTGAACCAGTTGATTAATATCCTCCATTGTATGAATTTCTGTTATACAATAGACAGCACAATTTCCTAGCTCAGGAAACTCACTAGACACATCTTTCCCACCAAAAATGCCCTTCTTAAGTAAAGCTTTGTTTACTTCTTTCACTGTTTTTCCAGTGCTACTGAAATCAACAATAAATTCCTTGAAATGTGGCGATGTTTGGAAAGGAATCTTTACTCCTTTTATCTCGGAGATTTTCTTCATAGCATATTGTGATTTTTGTAAAATTAATTGACCCAATTCTTGCATACCTTGTGGTCCAACTAATGCTAAATACACACCAGCTGTTATACCCCATAAAGCAGAACAAGTGCCAATGAATTCTTTTCCTTCAACTCTATCATGGAAAGAAGTACGGTCATACATAACATCTCCAAACCCATGCTCACCATCAACTATAGTTGAAGTTATACCGAAAAGTCTCGAGGGATATTCCATCACATACTTTACTTCATCTCGAGTTGCGATATAACCTGCTAAACCACCACCAAATTGCATGTGCATGCCTAATGATTGAATATCACCACAAACAATATCTGCACCGTATTGACTTGGAGGGGTAAGGACGCCTAAGCTTATTGGATCCGCACCGACAATACTAATTGCTCCGTTTTTATGAGTAATCTCAGTTATTTTCTCTCCTTGAGTTTCAATAATTCCATGATGTGATGGATTTTCTATGTAGACTGCTGCAGTTTTGGATGAAATTTTTGATTTCAAATCTTCTAAATCTAACATACCCGTTTTTGGATCATACTCTACAAGCTTTACTGAAACAACAGGTTCACAGTAATTTTTGATAATCAAAAACCTATCAGGGGAAATATTCTTCGCAACCAAAACTTCTTGTCGTCCTGTAATTCTCCCTGCCATTCGTAGTGAAGTACTAGCAGCTTGCCCCCAGTCATATGTTGGAACATTTACTACATCCATATCTAATAGCTCCCCCATCATGCTAGCATATTCAAAAAGTGCTTGAAATCTCCCATGATCCTCATAAGGTTCACCAGCATAAGCAGTTAGAAATTCTGAACGACTATTGATTTCATCACAAATAGCAGGAACATAATGTTGCCAAGTATCCCCTCCTAAGAAATTCAAGTATTCTTGACAAGTTTTATTCTTGGCTAAAATTTCCATGACATGTCGTTCTAGAGCATATTCTGACAAGAAAGGTTCTGGTAAATCCAGTTTATCTTTGAACCTAAGGTTTGCTGGGATATCCTCGTAAAGCTCATTAATATCCTTAACACCAATCTCTTTGAGCATTTGCGCTTTAACATCAGGAACAGAATTCGGAATGTAAGGATGCACAAATGCTTTCTTCTTTTTATCCATCTTATACCACCAACGAAAAATACTTTTCTTAAGCTAATCCTCCACCATCTACAAGTAAATATGCACCAGTCATCCAGCTTGAAAGATCACTAACCAGATAAAGAACTGCTTGTGCAATATCTCGAGGAACACCAACACGATTAAGTGGACGATCTGCAGCTTCTTTCATAAACAATTCTTCATCTTCACCAAGTTGTGTTGCTTCTCCTCGAAGTAAAGGTGTATCTACATCGCCAGGACAGACACAATTAACACGAATACCATCTTTTCCGTGATCAATAGCCATAGCGCGAGTCATATTAAGGACTCCTCCTTTTGCAGCACAGTAAGCAACAGCATTTGGTCCACCTTTAAGGGACCAACCAGAACCAGTATTAACAATACTTCCTCCTTTGTTTTTGATCATTATAGGAATAACATGACGAGAAAGTAAGAAGATAGATTTCAAATTAACATCGATTATTAAATCCCATTCAGATTCTTCAAGATCCAAGACATTTTTCCGACGAACTACACCTGCATTATTGAAGAGAATATCTATTTTTCCAAAATCTTTGCTAATCTCAGCAACTGCTTTCTTACAGTCAGTATCTGATGTAACATTACAAAGATAAAATTTAGCTTTTCCACCAGCGTCTTTTATTTTCTTCTCAGTTTTTTTCCCAGCTTCAGCGTTAATGTCTATTAGAGCAACGGTTGCACCAACTTCCGCTAGAGCAACTGAAGTAGCTAACCCAATACCTGAAGCAGCACCAGTTACTATAGCTATTTTTCCATCTAAAGAAATAAGATCAGAAATTTTCTTGTTTTCTGTAGTCAATTGTTAGTACTCCTGAAGTTTAATCTTTCATAGGATTAAATGGTCCTGCTGTTTCACCACCATCAATAGCAATAGCTTGTCCAGTAATATATGCTGCCTCTGACGAAGCTAAAAAGGCGAACAAACTTGCAACCTCCTCGGGTTCAGCGTGACGATTCATAGGAATCTTAGCATTAACTTCAGCAAGCATTTCTTCTGTATATTCAGCTTTTTGCATTGGAGTAAGAACGTATCCTGGGCAAATGGCATTTACTCTTAGCCAAGGTGCATACTCAAGAGCCAATGTTTTTGCCAAGATAATTACACCTGCTTTTGAACTATTATAATCAGCATAGTATTGATGTCCATCAATAGCATTAGTTGAAGCGGTGAAGAGTATAACTCCAGATTGTTGTTTATCCATTCTTTTCAGAGCTTCTTTGGCACAAAGAAACATCCCATCTAAATTTACTCGAAGAACTTTGGACCATTGCTCATAATCGATTTTCTTAAAGGGATTTCTAACACTTATACCTGCATTAGAAATGAGAATATCAACGCCACCCATTAAATCATCAATTTCTCGGAAAGCATTTTCAATATCCTTAGGATTACTAACATCTGCTAAAACTCCACCTACAAGCGCAGATAATTTTCCTTTTGCACTTAGTAGTTCTTGTTCATTCCAATCAAGAATAACAACCTTAGAGCCTTCATTAATAAAACGCTGAGCCGTAGCAAAACCAATACCACTTGCTCCACCAGTTATTACAATCCTTTTATCATTAAGATCCTTGTAAAGAGCCACAATTCTCAATCCTAAACAGTGTAGTAAAACTCTCTTATTTTATCCCACTAAGTAATCTGAGAGCATCACACTTTAGTCTCATTTCTTAAGATTAAAAATATTTACTCTATTTTACCGTTGAATATAACAGAAGAAAAAGAGTTGAAAGAAAACTTCACCATTTGAGAAAATATCTCATCAATTGAGGGGATTCGAGAATTCAATTACTTAACTTTAAATAGTAATGGAAGAAATAATTCTAAGGAGCAATTGTTAGTGGGGAATTCTGATCAAGAAAAAGTTTGTAGGATTTGTGGCAAATCACTAATAAAGCGTTTTCATAGTGGAAAATATGGGAAACCTCCTTATTACTGTTCCTTCAAATGTAATGCAATTGGGGAAAGGCACAAGTTACTGATTGTTTTTTTCATATTTCTAATTTTAGCAATAATATTCGCAATAATATCTTATCAACAAAGTACCCCCATAGTAATTTTAATTATACTAAGTATTTTCATTTACTCAATTCCACTAATATTCCTATTCAATAGTCTCTATGGTTATATAGCTAATAACAAAAGAAATGCGAGAGATGAGTTTCAATATCATTCGGTAAATAAACGACCATATCAACTCAAAAGATCAATTATTACTTCGTACTATCCTTTCAATGAAAGGGATGGAGAGTATCGTTGTACTATTTGCAAATTAAAGTTAAATTTTAGTGATGAATGTTATCAATGCTCATTCTGCAAATCATATTTTCATAATATGAATTATGGTTACAATAGTAATAGTGACGATATGTTGATTCTTTTCAAAGAAAATATGGGAAATTGCACGACTAAGCATGGGGTAGTAGCAAAATTAGCTGAAGAAATAGCTATTCCACTTTACAAAAAACTAGGAATTTACAAATTGACAGAAGAAATAACAGAAGGAGCAAATGAAATATTGGAAAAATACAATATACCATTCATTCCAATGGTGCATTGTTTTTTAGAATATGAAAAGAATAGATTCGATTTAACAGAAGGAAATAATAATGGTAAAAAAACATCCATTGAAGAATTTATTCATGAAGAAAAGGTAATCCCCTTCATAAGTAGAAAAGATGAGTACTTGCTCTTTAGAAAAGTACTTGATGAGAAAATTATGTTGATGCCTGAAATAAAAAGCATAGAAAAGAGAACTCTATTAAAAGCTCGCGAAGAAGGGATTAAACTACTAAAAGAAAATATTAAGTAAATTCAGTACAAATTACATTTAATATAAAAAAGAAAAAAAGAGTGCCTATAAAAGCTCTTCCTCCTATTTTTTACTAACTTGTAGCTACTTTCTACCATTTTACTTTTTTGAGAAAAAACAAAAAGATTGAGAAACTATTTTCTTTTCTTAAAGTATATCAGTAGACCAAGACCAATTACAATAGTAGAAGAGATTGGTATTACATAGTATAAATAAGATGGAAAATAGCTTCGTTTTACATTACTAATTTCAAAAATACCTAAACCGAATCCTTTAGCTACAAAAACAAAATTACCAGTAGCTGCTATATCATGAGCAGCAGAAACACCTTGTCTAATTTCATCTATTTTGGAAATTCTGGCAGGATCTGAGATGTTAAATAATTCAACTCCCCAATTATCTGCTACACACAAAAACCCTTCTGTGTATACTACTCCTTGTGCTTCCCCACCATCATCCTCTGCTAAAGATGAAATTACCGTAGAAGAGGAGGGATTTGAAATATCAATAATTTTAATTCCATATAAATGGCAACCCAAAAACAGAAAATCGTTGTATATTGAAATGGCAGTTGCCCCAGGAATATTGAGATTTTTAATAAAGCTGGGGTTTGTTGGATTTGAAATATTAAGAATCCTTAATCCGTAATTCCGATCAGCACCAAAGAGTAAGTCATTATGAATAACTATATCATCCAAACCAAAAGTCGATATCTGATTAATAAGAACAGGATTATTAGGTTTTGAGATGTTGTAAATTTCTACTTTGTTTTCCAAATAACCAAGATAGCAGATATCTTCTTTCACTGCTATGCTAAAAGCTCCACTTGCAGCAGTATATTCTACTAGTTTTTTCGGTTGACTGGGATCACTCACATTTGCGATAATTAAACCAGAACCACTACAAAAATAAATAATATTACCTACAATTGTTAAACTAAAAGCGGCTTCATTGCTTTCAATTCTACCAATTTTTTTAGGTGAAGAAGGATCTTCAACATCGATGATTAAGACACCATCATTATCAGACACATAAGCAATATTGTTATCAATGATAATTCGATAACCAACTTCAAATTTACAATCAGCTATTTTATTTAAATAAACACTTTCTCCAGCTTCTAATCCTAAGGTATAGGAAAATGAGTTGAAAGAGATTATACTACAAAAAATAATCCCAAATAAAATACTCCTCTTGATTGTCATAATATATAGCTAGTTAGTTTTTTTTAATTTAATAACTAATACCACTCTTATAATTATATAAAAATTAGAGAATAGATAATAGTAGTAGTTTTATAAGAAAGAGAAAGTATAATAAAAATATGAAACATACAAAATCAGAGAGTTATTTAACTCAATGATTGAAGGATCCAGAACATAACTGGTTAAATAGATAACAAAAAAGATTAACAAGAATGTAAAGATTGAAGACTTTCAAAAGCCTCTTATCATGTTGGCAAAAATAGTTTGAAAAGTTATAAAAAAATGAAAGAACCAAATATAATCGAAAAATAGGAGTTCTTTCGATGACTGACGATTTAATTACAATTTTCAAATTAGAAGATAATGAAGAATTATTCAAAGAAGCTCTCAAACCAAAATCTGTTGGTGGAAGTGTTGAATTTAAACGAATGGCAAGAGAGGGGGATATTCTTCTTGATAAAGCTCTTACAGAAATTTTCAAAGAAGCACTAGATACTGGAGTGCTTAACGAGCTTATGACAAGTATCCATAATCGTAATTGCTTAATCCCTTTAGGATATCATTTGAAAATAGATGAATATGTCATTAAATATCACAACTCAGATAATTTTTCAGATAATGACATAAAAGAAGCAATTGAAGCATTATTGTATGCTTCTTCAAAAGTAAATAAATCTGAAATTACAAATATTGTCAAAAAGCTCTTGGGAATAGTTGAAAAATACCAATTGTATGAGATAAATTACACAAATCAATTACTTGAGCTTTACCAAGCAAATGGTTTTGATTTACCTGAATTTGTTCTAATAGATGCTGGGGGACCAAATCACCAAAAACAATGGCAATGTAAAATAAAGGATGATTTCTTTGGCACTAATAAAGAATATATTAGTGATATTTTTCCAATCTTCAAAGAAGCTAAGCAAAATGCTGCTCAAAAATTCTTATCAGAAATAACCGGTATAAGCAAACCAGCTTTTAAAAAATCCAGACCTAAGTCATCTAGGGAAATGAAAGTAGAAGGAAAAATAATTCAATCATTGGAATTTTCTGAAATAGTTTTTTCAAAACTTGGAGGAGGAGATTTTAGCGTTCCACCACAATTGACAACAAACTCAGGAGAAACATTATTGGAATGGGTGGAAAGAAAGAGAAAGAGACCTTTTTCTATGCTAATGTTACTTAGTGCAAGAATACCAGAAATTTCAGGCTCTGCATGGTTTGCATCATTAGAGTTTTCAGAATTAGCACTACTAAATATTCAAATTGAAGATGAGCACTTTTTTGAAATAGGAATAGGTTCCTCACGATCTCAAGCAAGGAAGGATGCTGCTGAAAAAATCTTGAAAAGATCCAAAATTATTGCTTGGCTTTATCAACATAAAAAAGATGAAATGATTTGAATGTCATTCTATTTTTTTATGATTAAATTTCATCATACTATAACAAGAAAATATGTGTTAGAAAAAGAAGCTGAAAATTTCCTATTTTTGTACAATCTCTTTCATTCATTATTTCTAAGTAATAAATGGTAAATAATTGTTATTTAGAATTCGATACCTTGTTCTCGTAAGCTATCTTTTAGATCTTTGTAATTAATGGCGCTTATGTTTAATTCATTTGCTTTTAATAATGCGATTTTATCATTATGGAAAAAAATCACTAAGAATTCATTTACTAATAATGGTTAATTTGATTTTAGATGACTATTTAATGGGAAGAATAACAATAACTAATGGAAAGATAATCTCAACGTTGGCAAGGAAAAGAGAGAAACTCAATCCTGCTAAGAATGCTGAGATGCATTCAACCTTTAAGTATGAACAATGCTAAATCAAGAGAATGAAACCAATTTGATGATTGATAAGGCTCGGAGCATAACTAAAGATTAAAGCAACAAAAAGAAGTTGTTAAGTGGTATGAATGGCGCCCCGATCGGGATTTGAACCCGAGTCCATCGGGATCTGCAATCAAGTGGCAGATTTTCCTCTTGACTTTGACAGCCGAAGATGATAGGCCGTACTACACTATCGGGGCACAGTGGTTTTTCTCTTACGATTTCCTTTTTAATCTTTTCGAATGAGTTGCTTTTTCTGGATATAAAAAGAAAATAATAGACTTTTTTGGATAAATTTACAAGTCTATTTGCTTTATGAAACTCAAATTAGTATCTGCAAGTTTTGGTATTTCTTTTCAATTATTGTCCATTGTAATTTAATACTTGTTAGTAAGTCTTAGAAACGACTACTTGTTAATTATTTCTTTTGAGATTTTTTAGACTGTTGAGTTTTTTTAGGAGTCTTTTTCGATTTGGATTTCTTTGTCTTTTTTGTTTTTGATTTTTTAGTAGTCTTTTTTGATTTGGTTTTATTAGTTTTTGATCTTTGTACTAATTTGACTGATACAGGTACTGCAATTGCTATCATACTTACTCCTCCAGCAGTTGCAGCAATCCATTGCCAATTAGAATTGAGAAAAACAACTAACTCAGAAGGCATATAGACGCTTGCGCCTTCAACATAATAATTAATTACTTGATAGGTAAAACCATCAGGATGCGTTACATAATAGATAAACAAACCAATAGAGTATTGGAGCTGGTCAAATTTAGCAGGATTCCGTATATCTCCTATACTTCCTTCGTAGATACAAGTCTCTCCTATGGAGATTTCATATCCCTTTGTATCAGAAGTTCCTTGACTAGTTGAAAAACCGAGTCCACAGACTGAAGCTCCAATAGAATAGTCCGAAAATTTCGTTAAGCTGAAACCTTCACCAGTTACATTTTCGATCTTAATATTAACCAAATTATTTCCCGTCCCTTGTCCAACTGAAATTGGGTCACCAGAATCTAACCACTCTGATGCAAAATTTGCTGTTTCATTTCTAGTTGGATAGGTCCATGGTTGTCCTAAAGTATGATTGAAGGTTTCTGCACGAATGGACTGATTATAGTGCTCTTCGAAATAATCTAAAGATGTTTTTAGTATAGTTGGAGAAATGGGTACATCGATGGTCATGTATTGCCCTATAATTGCAGAATTAAAGGGGTGATGGATAATCTGATATTTATAGCAATAATAGTCAGTTAGGTGATAGATTACTGAATCTACCCAACAACCTGAAAAGTAGCTTATTGCTTTTTCCTGTGTCATAGTAGCTGTTTTTGTTCGTGCTAGCTCCTTTCCAACAGTTCGACTCCAAGAGAAACTAAAAGCTTCAAAAAAAAGAATATCCAGTGTCTGCGAAAAAGAAATCGTAGAACTACTTCGTACACCAATCTCTTCAGTTTCAGTTGTGCTAATACTTGCTAATTTTCCAAAAGCAGTCCAACTCCAATCGTAATTTTGCTGGATACCATGGTAAACAGGAGGTCCAGCTAGAACGGCAATCACACCCGGGGGAGCTGTATTTATCCATGATTCACCAGTATATTTCACTCTCATACCATCTCCATCAAAATCTCCACAAACAACGAGACCCAAAACACCAAGCGATCTGTTCATAATATGAGTAAATCCATGATTTGCATCATCAACTACATGATTACCATAACGACCAGAAAACACTAGCTCTGCTAGACCATCACAATCCACATCACCCATTGTAAAAATAAAATCAGGAAAATCCCAATCAAAGCTGTTATTAAGTTTGTAATCTGCTATTGAAGGATCATATTCATAAATGAATACATCGCCTGAATATTCTTCCCTATAACTTCTAACCAGTCCTATCTCATCTCTACCATCGCCATCTATATCTCCACAAGTAACAGGCATCCGGACAACCCAAACTCCTCCAGGAGCTTCTAATTGAAATTCTGTAACTACACCATAACTACCTAGTGAGACACCCCAAGATTCATCTATAATTAACAAAGCACCTTCTAACTGCGCTCCATTCCATATACAAGCAGTATAAGCTATCTCATCTTTTCTATCTCCATCAAAATCCCCGCAAGCAAGATCAACATCCCCAATCCCTCCATTTTGATTCTCAAAATGGAGATTATCGCTCCATAATAGATTAAACGAGTGGTTATAATCATCAAAAATCCAAATGTTTTGTGAGTACCCACAAACTATCTCATCTAAACCATCCTCATCAAGATCTCCCATAGCAACTTCTGGTTCCATTGGAAAAATAAAAGTACTGCTCGGATTAATCCCAATATGATTATCTGAATCGTAAACCTTTAGATATGACGCATCATGAAGACATCTCTCTTCCACCACATCAAAAACCCATAAATAAATTTCATAATTATAACTATTAATAATTCGAAAAAAGGGGATTTGTATTATCTCCTGATATATATTTAGGTATAGGCTTAATAAAGCAATTTCATCTATACCATCACCATCCACATCCCCACAAGTGACTGTTTTTAGGTTGCTCCAATACAATAAATTTATATCTGGTGGATCTGGTGGGTTTTCAATGAAAAATTCTTGTAGACTATAGCTGTGCTGTGCATCGTCATAAATTTTAATATAATTATCTTCTGTAGCGATAACCACTTCCTCTGTCCCATCACCATCCACATCTCCAGCAGTAATACCACTGGTAAATCCAGGGAGTGATACATTGATTAAAATATGCAAAAGAGGATGATAATAAAATATTGGTTCAAGTGGAGTGTAATAAATATTCTCTTTTTCGAATGTTGAATTAATTTCTTGGAAATCAGTAGATACATCATTGAAAATCCCTCCACAATATTCCTCGTCGGGAAGGTGGGCGATTTCCTCTAGATTTATAAGCTGTGTTTCGTCCTTAGTTAATGGATGAGTACTAGCACTGAGTGTTGGAGAGGATGGATTTATACTGCTCTCTTGGTTCAGTTTTTCTTCACTAAAATAATTATCACTAGAAGTTTCATCAAGGATAATAGGTTGCTCATTTACATCAGTTAATTCAAGATTTAGCTGATCTATATTTCTCGTTTGAGGAAAAATATTTTTTATACTAACAATTGTGATGTTGCTTGATAAAATTAGTAGAATCCCAAATAATATTACTCTTTTTTTTAATTCCATTTAAATAAACCTTCTGACTCTTTTTTAAGAGTTGGTTCTTATAGAATAATCCCCTTCGATACAAAAATTACCAGTAGTATCTCTTTAACTAAAATAAAGTTTTCCTATTTTGAGAAAATTTCTTTTTCAGAGGGAAATTACCCACAATATTCCTCATTGTGTTAAATATTTCAACTTTTACTTTTTCAATTATTACTTTAATAAGAAAAAGAAGGAACTATTTCTTTTAATCTGAAAATTCCTTTCTTATTCTCTTTCCTTTTCATTCAAAAGTAGAAATGTCTCTCATTTTTTATTCTCTTATTTTTCTTGTATCTTCCTTTTTTCGGAAATTATAATTCTTCTTTCTCATCTTTAGGCTTCTGAGCTGAAATCCAAATATAACCTCGCAAATCATTAGGTCTACGAAGTCGTTGATCATGACCAAAGCTATAAAACGCCCACCCATCGAAAATTTCTCGTAATTCTTTTTCAGTTATAAATCGTATTGGTGGTTCGGTTTCAAAATGAGGAAGAATATTTCCAGAATAGGCAACAAAACCACCAGGTTTAATTGCTTCTGCTATTTCTTTTAATCTGGGAAGTGCTCTATCATAGAGATATTGTAAACATTGAGTTGCTATTATCACATCAAAACTCTCTGGTTCTAATTCCCATCCATCAATATCTTTCTGTTCTACATTGATGCGTTCAGAAACTTCAAATGCTTCTGCCCTTTTTTTTGTAACTTCAATAGCACTTTTAAGTGCATCAATAGCATAAACATTACATCCTAATTTTGCTAAGAAACAAGCTGACCTACCATCTCCACAAGCTAATTCCAATACTTTTAACCCCTTAGCAGAATTGTAAAGTTGTTCACCTACTACTTGAACAGCTGGATTCATAAAAACAAATTCTTTCAGTTTTTCCACAGATTGTTCTAACAATTTTTTATGATAATTATCCCACCCAGTCATCCATTGATCCAAAGCAGGAACTTCTAACCATTCCTTTTGTTCTGTCATTATTATCCACCATTTTTGATTTTCTTTGCTTTTATTTTAAATTGTTAAAATAATTTAAATTTTTCATGAAATTGATAATATAGTCTTTAAGGAGAATCATGAAGAATATGATAAATATTCTATTAAATTCCATTATCGGATTAAGACAGAAGTAGTTTTTTAGATCAGTAATTATGACTTCTTTCATAAAAATTAAAATAATACCAATCAAATTTTCAATTCTATCGTTTTTTTCTTAAGTAATATATACAAAGTATTGGTTGATAAAAAGAAACTTGTGGTTTTTTGTATGGTAAAAATTAAAGTTGAAGTATCTGAAATCAAAGGTGAATGCTCTAATGGAATGAAAGTAGGCAATCATTTTTTTGTAGAAGACCACACATTAAGCATTCCTGAAGGAACAAAAGTTTGTATTTGGGCTTTAAATAAAATGTTAATATTTTTTCCGTTGTTAATGGAGAGAAAGGATTTTAGAGATGATCACTGGATAAAAGATATTAAATCAATGAAATGTGCTGATGGTAAGGTAATATTTTCCGTTACTGAAATTGATTAGTATTTCTATCTTTTTTACTTTTCAATAGTGAATCAATTAAATTCTTAAATGGAGATTAGATTGTAAATCCATCATTCTCTCAATGTAATTTTCATTAGTTTGTAGTAAATCTGTTATTTCTTTATCTGTTTATTTTCTCCCTTATCGTTTTCTTACAAATCGAACTTCTGATTTGTTTCTAGTAATAAATTATTCTCTTTTTTATGTTGATCATTTAGTTCATCTTCTGTTATCAATCCCTTCCCTCTAAAATCATTATTTTTAAAAAGCTGTTCATCATTTATCTCGAATAATTTCTTTTGTTTATTTTCATCTAAATTAGTATATTCTATTTGCTTGTTTTCTTCTTCTGTCTTTGTTATCTTCTTCCTTGGAAATTTTCTTCTATAGAAAAGAATTCCTATCGTGATTACTGCAATAATAGCTATAATTGAGATAATAATTAGCACTATTTTTCCTATTCTAAAAATATCATCAAATGTTTCAACACCAACTATAAGAGGTATTATGAAAAGAGCTGCTATTCCTAAAAAAACGATAAATCCGAGATCTGATCCTTGATTATTACTCATTTTCTTCAAAAATATTTTATCTTTTAGTAATTTAAACCCCCAAAAATACAAATCGATTGCTCTAAATAATATATATATACACAATAAGTATGATGAAAAATCTAAAAAGATAGAATAGCATTAGTTGTAAAACGAAACAGTGGAGAAATCTTTTGTAATTGAAATAAGCTTCTTTTACAAGGAATTCGAGTTAACATTTGAGGCGTCAGTATGTCAAAAGAACAGAAATCTTTGGATGCATTCTTTTCTGCGAATGCTGAGAAAAAGGAAGACAAGAAGAAGGATGTAGCAGTAGGTAAATCCAAAGATGAAATAAATGCCAAAAAAAGAATTGATCTTCATACTAATGATATTGATTTATCTGATGATGATGATTTAGTTAATGAATTTGAAAAGGAAGATGACGAAGAAGAAAAAATCTTTGAAGGGGCCCCTGTAGAATTATGCCCCACAAATACTCCTAGTTGTTGTTTATTACAATCCATCTATGATGGTAAAAGTGGGAAAGGATTTCTCTATCTATTAGATGAAACTTCTAATCGTTTGTATGGTTATTATGATAATACTGGTCACAAACCTTATTGTTTATCTGATTTATCTGTAGAAGATTTACAGAAAATTTCCCCTGTCAAGAATTTCAAGAAAATTGTTGGTTATGAGACTGTTAAGCTAAAAAATCTGCTACTTGATAAGAAGGTAGATATGACAAAAATTCTCGTCACTGATCCCTTAGCAATCGGTGGTGGGTATGATAGTTTACGAGATAAATTACCTGCTGCTTGGGAAGCAAATATTCGTTATCATAAAAACTACCTTTATGATTGCAAATTAGTTCCTGGGATGTATTATCAAATTAAAAATGGTAACCTCTCTCCTGTGATTCCCGTTATAGATAAGAAAGTTGAAAGTCAAATAAAAGAGCTTTTCAAAAATTCTCCAAAAGAGGTTTTAGATTTAATTCCACAATACCTCCCATTACTTCTCTCTCGCATTCCTCACATCAAAAGAGCTGCAATTGATATTGAAGTTTACACCCAAAACATGGATCGTATAGCAGATCCAAATAAAGCATTAGAGAAAATCATTTCTATTGCTATTGTTGGTAATGATGGCACTAAAATTACTCTTGTCCTCAAACGAGATGACGTTTCTATAGGTACAAGATCTAAGGAAATTAGTGACGATATTGAAGTTATTTTCTTTGATGATGAAAAAGAACTACTAAAAAGATTTTTTGAAATCATAAAAGACTTTCCGATGATTGTAACCTTCAATGGTGACAATTTTGATTTACCTTATTTGTTCAATAGAGCAAATCTTCTGAAGATAGATAGTACTGATAATCCTATCATTATTACTCGAGATCATGCATTAATTAGAAATGCAATCCACTTTGATGCTTATAGGTTCTTTAATCAAGCAGCAATAAAGGTATATGCTTTCGGTGGAAAATATAAAGAAAGCTCTCTTGATGCGATTAGTACTGCTTTACTTGGTACTCACAAAGTTGTTCTTGAAAAGGAAATTGGTAATCTTAGCTGCTATAGACTAGCCTGGTATAATTATTGGGACAGTAAAATTACTTTAGATCTAACAACTTTTAATGATTCAGTAACTGTACGATTGATAATTCTTCTTATGCGTTTAACTGGAATGCCTTTTGAGGATATTACGAGGCAAGCAGTTTCAACCTGGATTAGGAATTGGCTTTTTGCTGAACATCGCTATAGGAAATATCTCATCCCTAGACCAGAAGAGATTATAAATTCAAGGGGAGATTCTACAACAGATGCCATGATTAAAGGTAAGAAATACAAAGGAGCAATTGTTGTTACACCCAATCCAGGTGTTCATTTTGATGTTACTGTTTTAGACTTTGCTAGTTTGTATCCAAGTATAATTAAGACTTGGAATTTATCGTATGAAACTATGAATTGTGGGCATGAAAGTTGCCAAGCACATAAAAAAATGATACCTGATACCGAACATTGGGTTTGTACTAAAAATAGTGGTTTAATGGCAATATTGATTGGTTTTATTAGAGACATTCGTGTCTTATGGTTTAAACCAAAAACCAAAGACAAAACTCTTGATCAAAACACTAGGAATTTCTATGAAGTAATACAATCAGCGCTTAAAGTAGTAATAAACGCTTCTTATGGTGTGTTTGGAGCTTCACATTTTCCATTCTACTGTCCTCCCTTGGCAGAAGCAACTACTGCAATAGGACGACAAGCAATTACAAAAACGATTGAGAAATGTAATGAAATGAATATTCCAGTAATTTACGGTGACACTGACTCAGTGTTCTTAAAAAGTCCAACAAAAGAGCAAGTACAGGCATTAATAAAATGGAGCGATGCAGTGCTCAAAATTGATTTGGATTATGAAAAAACATATCGTTATCTTGCCTTATCAGATCGAAAGAAAAATTATCTTGGAGTATTTCCAAATGGAGAGGTCGATGTTAAAGGTCTATTAGGTAAGAAGAGAAATACTCCTCCATTTCTAAAAAATGTCTTTAATGAAATTGTTCAGATACTGAGCGAAATCCATAAAGAAGAAGATTTTGAACAAGCAAAGGAAGAAATCGAGGCAAAAGTACGACAATGTTATACTGACCTTAAGAATAGAAAATTACCTATAGAGGATTTAGTTTTCAAAGTTCAATTAAATAAAGGTCTAAATCAGTATGTAAAGACTACTCCACAGCATGTAAAAGCAGCCAGACTCTTGGAAAAAACCGGTAAAATGCTTGGTGCTGGTGATTTAATTTCTTTTGTCAAAACTTCTGATTCTGAGGGAGTAAAACCAATAGAATTAGCAAACGTTTCTGAGATAGATATTGATAAATATCTGGCGCAGATGGATTCTACTCTTAGACAGGTGCTTGAACCAATTGGTGTATCATTTGATAAAATAATAGGTATCAGGTCTTTAGATGATTTCTTCTGAAATCAATCTAATTCCGCATCATCATTTTTCATCTGAATTTGTTTTTCTAATCTTAATTCCAATTCTCTAAAAGTTTGTGAACTAACAATTTTACCATTTTCATCTCTAAAATAAGGGATAGCAATTGCTATTAATTCATTTAATCCCTTCTTTCTTCGAATGTCATTTATTTCCAGTAGTTTTCCATATGTTTCTGGACTTAGTACAATAACCTCTACTTCTGGGATTTCATCAGCATATTGTGTTGCTTTTGATAATTCTTTAATTTCAATTCTTTCATCTGCAATACCTCTACTATGAAGAAATTCTACAACATCTTGAACTCGTTTTTCATATGACCAGATAAGTTCTGGAATTTTTTTTCCTCTTCGTGCTAATGTGTCACTAGTAATCCCAATAAGTACTTTTTTTGTTAGTTTAAAAGCGATTTCTAGAAGGAGCTTATGTCCACCATGAATTCTATCGAAAGTTCCGCCAAGACATCCATATTTGAATTGATATTCTTTTAACTTAGTCAAATTATTTCCTCACAAAGGTACCATTTTCTTTAGTTTCTTTTAACAACTCAAAAAGAAAGAAAAATGCTTTTTAATTTCTTTGTTTCCTCTCCAAACTAAAAGCCTAAAAATGAAAGAAAAAAGGGAATTTACTCCCTAAAATCCTCTGCGTGGAAGAGATGCTGCTGAAAATAACACTCCAGCAAAAGCAACTAGTCCAGAAATAAAGGACATTATCGTTGCCCAAATAGCAGACATTTCATGTGTTGGTGGATTGGTTATATTCGGTTGAGCAAGATCCATTGCATTTATCATTTTTTGAGACAATGTAAAGTATAGTACTAGGAAAAGAAGGATACCAATACTTACCCCTGCAATAACAAAAGATTCAGTACTTGAATATCCTTTTGCGCGTGCTCCTGCACTCAATGCAATTGCTCCTACTAATCCTATGAACCAAAAAACAAGTAACCAATAAGCTCTTTTTATATGAATTACCACAACAATTTGTAAGGTCAAGGATAAACTAATGAGAAAACCTCCAATTATCGCACCAGGTTTTACTCCTTTCAATTCTCTGCCTGCACCAGTAGCCATAAACAAACAAGAAATTGCTACTAAGATTCCAGATAAGGCTGAAAATCCAACTGCTCCAATAACCCATAATTGATTAGGTAAGAATAAAACAGCGTCAATAGCATCAAATTGGAAATATCCAAAATAAACAGAAAGTGCTACAATTGCACCAGAACCAATACCGGATATAGTAAAATGTTCCATCTTCTCACTTTCGCCAAATGCTAGACCACCTGCTACATAAAAACCTCCAGCAATAGCTCCTGCTGCCCATATAAATAATAACCAATAATATGGGGCAATTTCCAATAATGTTACAATTTGAAGGGCGATTGATATTGCGACAATAAATCCCCCGATAATTGCTCCGGGCTTAACCATTTTCATTATAGCTCCAAATAAGTGTTATATATAGAAAAGGACTCATTATGATAAAAAATGTTTTCTTTCAAAAAAATTGAAAGGTGGATAATTTATTTCTTCCACCAATTAGTATCCCAATCTCCAATCCATCCCAAACCAACAGCATAAGGTCCCATATGAGTACCTAAAACAGGGCCTATTAGAAAAACATCACATTTTTTAGGAGCATTTTCCTGTTTGTTTATGAATTCCTTTAATTCATTAGCTTCATTAGGCATTAATGCATGTAAGATTGCTATAAATTCTGTTTTCCTACCATTCAGAATATTAGGAATATTTTTCTTAATTAACTCAATGGCATTATCATATCCTCTTACAGTTCCAATATTCTGTACTAATCCATCTTCAACACCAATTAATGGTTTGAAATTTGCTAAACTCCCTATAAGATACTTAGCAATATTTATTCTCCCACCTTTCTTTAAATGGTCAAGTGATTTAAGAACTGCTATTCCATGAGTATGTGGGATAAGATCATTTACATGGGAAATAATATCTTCCTTTGTAGCATTATTTCGAGCCATTATTGCTGCTTCATAAACTAGCAACCCTTCCATTATAGTGATAGTTCTACTATCAATGACTGTAATATCCTTCCCGGGAAACATTTCCTCTGCTATTCTTTTAGCTAAAAAATAACTACTACTAATTTTACTGGAATGCCCGAAAACAATTAATGATTCGTATTTTTCAAGAGATTCCTCATAGACTTTTAAGATATCTCCTTGTCTAGGAACAGATGTTGTAGGTATTTCTTTGCATTTCACTAATTTTTCCCAAAATTCTTCTGGTGTAATATCAATATAATTTCTATAAGGTTTCTCTCTATCCTCAATCATAATTTGAGTAGGAAGAATACCGATATCAAGTTCTTCTACAATTTCCGCTGGTAAATCCATTGTTGCATCTGATAGTATTCGAACTTTTTGTTGTGCCAAACTATTGAGTCTCCATATGATGTTCTTCTTTCTCTATTTTATTTCAAGAATAAAAAATTTATTAGCGTTAAACAGTAATAAAAGGTTTTTATTAATAAAAAAGTCTATGCGTAAATCAAAAGTTAAAAATATACTGTTAGGGATATATTTACTAAAAGAATACCGCAATTAAGAAAAGCATATCCTTTTGAATGACTAAAAAAATCATTTATTAGGTCATTAAGAAAGCTTTTTTTTAGTGATTGCGACTTTAATCTGTTAACAACTAAAAACTGTGTGAAAAAAATGGTCTTTGGAAAATTTGTTCGATGGCTTGGTGGCGGAAAATCCACTCGAGATTATATCATTGATTTGAAAATGGTCAATAAACGATTGGCCCGATCCTCAAAGAAACTTGAGGCAGATGAAAGTAAATTAGCCCGAAAAACTCGTGACGCAATGAGAAAAGGATTGGTTGATCAAGCAAGATTATATGCTTCTAATGTTGCAAGAAACCGCAAATGGGTTTATAGTTATACCCGATTAACTACTCGAATTGAAGGGATAATTTTCAGATTAGAACAAGCTGATTCAGTTCAAGCATTAGCAAATGAGCTAAAAGGTATGGCAGGAGCATTACGTAGCGTGAATGCCAGTTTAAATGCTCCAGAAATCTCTGCATTAGTAGAAGATCTTGAAAATTCATTTGAAGGCATTGAGATGACTACTGATATGATGGATGAAGATTTTGAAAGTATGATGTCACTTGATGTAGATGAAACTGAAGTTGACAAGATTATGGGAGAAATTGGAACCGAAATAGGATTAGGGGCTGAAACTGGTCTACCAACACCTGATATTCGATCATCTGAATTAGCAAAAGAAATCGAAGAATTGAGAAAGGAAAGAGAGAGCTAATATTACTCTTTCATGTTCAGCAATAAAGAGCTGAACTATTTTTCTATTTCTTTCTTAGTTTTCTTGTTTGTGTTTACCGCGTCAATAATCTTTTTGAAGGGATAGAATGTTAAAATTAAGAAGACGTTAAATTAATACACTTATTTTATAGGTGATTACTTTGTCAATATCAGAAGATGAACCAAAAAGAATTCTTATTGCAGGTCTACCTGGAGCTGGTTTAAAGACAATTAAAGCAATTGTAGTGGATAATAATCCCCCCAAAGAATTGAAACCAATGATTGAAAAATTAGATGTTGGCAATCAATTAAGGGATGTTTTACAAAAAAGAGTACTGGTGCTAAAATGTGGGGGAGAAAATTCAATACAAGATGTTACCGCACATGATAAAGATCCAATTTATAATCATGTTCAAGCATTAGTTTTCATTCTTGATATTTCGGAGCAATCAAATTTCTCAATTGCTAAGTATTGGTTTGATACATTGGTAAAGCATTTACAAAAATTTAGTCCAGAGGCAAGGATTTTTCTACTCATACATAAGATAGACCTACTCTCTGGTGGAGAAAAAATTTCAGATTATATTCGAGCTACAAAAAATCTCTTCTCAACTGAAGGATTAGATATTTACGTACATGAAACAAGTATTTTTGATGCTTCAATTTACATGGCTTTTAGAGATGTTCTAGTAAAAGAAGTAGACGAACAAATTTCCATAAAACAATATCTAAACCGAGCACTAGAAGGATCATCTTTTGTAGGCATGGCTGTTTATTCTATAGATGGTTTGCCAATTTACGATGCAGGAGAACTTCCACCAGTAGTTGAAATAACAGCAAACGTTATGTTAACTTCTATTTCAAGAATAAAACAAGAATTAGAACCAGATGATGATGTAATTTCAACAATGTTAGAGATGAAAAAAAGTAACTTTATAGTTTTCAAGTCTGTAGATGGAAAATGCATTTTTGTTGGTTTAAGTAAAATAAGACCAAAACTTGGACAAATGCTAATCGAAACTGAACAAATAGTTGAAACAATAAAGAAAGCCATGTCATAAAAATTATTTTGGATATACAACCCCAATTTCATCTTGTTTTAGAGTAGTTAATTCTTGAAGATCGATATTCATATCTTCCATTAACATTCTTCTTATTTTCCCAAGAAGTATATTTTCTAAAACTCTTCTACTTGTTATTACAACAGGTATTTTCTTGAGATTTAGAGATAAAAGAAGCTCATAGGAAACATCACCAATTATCAAAGCATCTATTTTTCCATCATGGATAATTGACTCGAGAGTTTCTTCTACATCTAGCTTCAAAAAAACAGCTGCCTTCTCAATTACTTGATTATCAAATCCAATGTAAGTTACATTTGATTTGAGATTATTTTGAACTAAATCAACAAGCTCTTTAAATTTACATTTTGTCTTTCTTTCACCTAATCTTCCATGAATTATTTTTAAGCGTTTATCCTCATCATAATATCTATACTCAATATCTTTTGAATATTGGAAATCAAGTAGCTCTAAGAAGTACTGAAATCCTCCATCTTCTGCCGTCAACCAGTAACTTCCTAGAGAATAAACAGCAATTTTGTTATTAATTAGTATACTAATTAATTCCATTTTTTCTTTTGAAATCTTATTTCTTTGAGTAACAAACTTTGGAGGAAAAATGGTCACAATCAATTCAAATTCCTCTTTTTTAGCATTAGCAACTACTTTTCTAGTTAGGTGAGATGTAATTAGACATTTCTTAATTTTTAAATTCTCTAACCAATCATCACCGATCATTAATCCTGTTTCATTGCATTCATTACTACAATAATTATTTCTAATATTTTCAAGTACAGAAATTAATTGTGACATTCTCTTTTCCTCTAATTTTTATCTTGAGTTAGAAGATATTCAATAATGTATAACGTAGATTATATTTGTTTTTAAGAATTTATTAGTGAAATCAGTCAGATAACCGAAAGAAATAACGAAATAAATAAAAAAATCATAAGAAAAAAATCTTATTTGACCGAAAGTTTATAATGAAATTCCAATGTCACGTATTATTTGTTACAACAACCGAACATAAAAGTGGAAGTACTACGAAAATGGCGGAAAATCCTTTAGAAAATTTCTTTAATACACAGAGTATAGCGATTTTTGGCGCATCAGAATCTGAGGATAAACCTGGATTTGTCATTGCTGAAAACTTTATCAATAATTTTGCAGGAAAAACCTATCTCCTAAACCCAAAAGGTGGAGAAATTCTTGGTCAACCGGTGTATAAATCCATAATGGAAATAGCTGAACCAATTGATTCTGCAGTAATAATAGTACCTGCAAAATATGTTCCTGCAGCGATGGAAGATTGTGCTAAAAAGGGAATAAAATCTGTCACAATTATATCTGGCGGATTTAAGGAAATTGGAGAAGAAGGTATCAAATTACAGAAACAAATTGATCAAATAGCAAAAGAGAATGATATTCGAATAATAGGTCCAAATTGCATCGGATTATTCTATCCGAAACGAGGATTGGACATGGTCTTTTTACCAGAAAGAAAATTAAAAAGACCAACAGCAGGAAATATATCAATACTTTCACAAAGTGGTGCTTTTGGTTCTGCTTTTTTGGATATAATGGGTTCCTTAGGAAATGGAAATTACTTATCAAAATTCGTAAGCTATGGTAATGCTTCTGATATAAATGAAGCAGATATCTTAGAATATTTTGGTGAAGATCCTGAAACAAAAGTAATTCTTGCTTATCTTGAAGGTTTTAACGAAGGAAGAAGATTCATCGAAATAGCTCGTAAAGTATCCTTGAAGAAACCAATTATTGTCATCAAAGCAAATAGAACAGAAGCTGGAGCAAAAGCGGTAGCTAGTCATACTGCTTCATTAGCTGCAAACGATGATGTCACAGATTCACTATTTAAAGAAGCAGGAATAATTAGAGCTTATACTTGGGATGAATTATTTGATTGCATGGTTGCTTTTAATAGTACGCTCCTCCCAGAGGGTAACCGAGTTTTAGTTATCACTGATGGAGGGGGCGCAGGAGTAATGGCTTCTGATACGATTGGTACCTTAAAACTGGAATTAGCAACTATTTCACCTGAAATTGTAAAAAAAATGAAAGAGGATTTACCACCTTATTTCTCTGTTTCAAATCCTATAGATCTTACAGGAAGTGCAACAGCAAAAGAATACCTCTACTCGTTGGAACAAACAATAAATGATCCTCAAGTTGATGCTATTACCTTTATAATAATTCCAACCCCACCAGCAATTGATGTAAAGACATTGATGAATGGATTGAAACCATTTGCTAAATCAATTAAAAAAACTATCACATTTTGTGCTATTGGAGGAGCAGAAGCAGTCTATATACGAGAAGAATTTGAACAAATGAATTTTCCATTCTATCCAACACCTGCTCGATCAGTTTACGCAATTAAAAAACTAACAGAATATGCTGATTATCTCCGAGCTCACGGGCAAAAATTGCCTTTAATCCGAGAGGTACCAAAATAACTGGAGAGAAAAGAAAAATGACTGAAAAAAATATACCAGAACCATTTGCAACTGCATACAAAGAAGGAAGAACATTTCTTTTAGAACATGAAGCTTTGAAAGTATTCGAAAATGTCGGCGTGGTATTTCCACCAAATTCCTTGATTAAAGATGTGAATGATGCAATTAAATTTGCTAATAAAATTGGTTACCCAGTTGTAATCAAAGCTATGTCTCCTAAGATTTTACATAAATCAGATTACAAGGCTGTCGTAATTGGTGTTAATTCAGATAAAGAATTAGAAGAACAATTTAATGATATGAAAGAGAGATTGAAAAATTTCGATCTAGAAGGTATTTTAGTGGAAAAACAGGTTAAAAAAGGGACAGAATTATTGATTGGAATGAATATTGATCCTACTTTTGGACCTGTAGTGGCTTTTGGCATTGGAGGTATTTTTGTAGAAGCAATTCAAGATGTCAGCTTCAGAATGTGCCCCACTAATAAAGATAGAGCATTAAGAATGATTGATGAATTGAAAACGCAAAAAATGTTGAATGGTTTTAGAGGATTACCTCCTGTCGATAGAAATGCTCTAGCTGAAATGATAGTAAAAATTTCTGAAATCGCTATTGATATGGAAAGGTACATTAAAGAGATTGACTTAAATCCAGTAATAGCAAATGAAGATGGTGTTTTTGGAGTAGACGCACGAATCATATTAAAAGATTTAAGCTAAACTCCACTCTCCATTCATTTTATTTCTCTTGAAAGAATTTTATTTGAGAATATACTTGATCCATAAGGACATCAGGCGAAATAATAGGTAATTTGACTTTAGGTTGATAATTTTGCTTTTCTGTATGTGAGAGAAAATATTTGATTTCATTTTCTGTTAATTTATCTGTTACAAAAGCTCTATCTAATTTATTCAATCTATATGCATTCGTTATTTGTTCATAATTATTACTATGAGGTATGACCCAAATCATTTTATTAAGTAAACATGCTTCCCATGCAAGAGAAAATCCTGCATTTGCAATTATTGCTTTACATGCTACAATATCTTTAAGAAATTCTTCTCGAGATGTTTTCTTGAAAATAATGTTTTTTATAACCTCCTCTGTATTAAATCCGTAGATAATAAAAGTGTCATCAGGAAAAGCAAGTAAATTTTTTATCATTTTATCCTTATCATATCTAGCTAAATACACTAAGTAATGATTAGAAGTGGTGATTTTATAATTGTCAAATTCCGGTTTCCATATTAAAGGAAATAAAGTAAAATCATCCACTCTATCAATTTTTTCAGTAAAATCTATTGCAAAACAATGAGAATAATAGGGAACCATTAAACGTATTCCGAATTTCAATCCTAGTTTTAAAGCAGGTTTTGCCGGAGCTTCCTCACTTGATGGATGAAAAGCTGAATGCTGATGATCAATACATATTGTTGGTTTTTTTAATACTCTTCCAATCACTGAAGTCATATTTTCAAAATCAGTAAAAATCACATCGAAATCTTCTTTTGAAGCAACATCCAAAATATCTCTCCGGTTTTTAGTCATTTTTCCTAAATTTGTTAGTAGAACTTGGAATGTTTTCGAATAATCCAATTTATGGTCATTATAGATATCTATTGGACCGAATTTATAATATGAAACAGGAGCTAATTCATATGCATATGCTGGAGGTTCTTTTCCTACAAAAAGAATATGCACTTCATGTCCATCATTTTGAAGTTTATCAATGAATATCCTTGCTCTATTAATATGCCCTTGTCCATTTGTATTAATCCCATAAAGTATTTTCATATATGAAGCTATAGGAAACAAATATTTAAAAGATACTTGAACTACGACTCATATTAAATTAAGATTACTGGGGCAGATTCCTTGAGTGATGAAATTAATAATTTAGTAATGAAATATTGTCTTGCGAATGCAGTTCATTATAATGGTAAAGCAACTGAAAAGTCCGTGATGCAAGCAATTATGGCTACTCATGTGGATCTAAGAAAACAAGCAAAACTCATAAAAAATTTAGTAGATGAAATGGTTCCTGTTGTAAATAGTTATTCAACAGAAAAACAAATTGAAGAGTTAACTAAAATTGCTCCCGAAATGCTCGAGAAGAAAGAAACAGCTAAAAGAGTTCATGAATTACCTCCTTTAAAAGATGCTATTGAAGGAAAGGTTGTTACTCGCTATGCACCGGAACCAAATGGAGAAATGCATCTTGGTCATGCCTTCACTGCATTTTTCGCCTATTATTATGCAAATAAATACAAAGGAACTTTTATTCTTCGATTTGAAGATACTAATCCTAAGCAAGAAAAATTAGAATTTATGGATGCTCACCGCGAAGCACTTAAATGGTTGGGTTTGCCTCCAACTAAGGAAGTAATAGTCTCTAATGATATTCCAGTTTTCTATGAAAAAGCAGAGCAACTAATAAAAAATAATCAAGCTTATACTTGTACATGTTCTGCAGAGAAAATACGAGAATTAAGAGGAAATATGAGGCCTTGTGAACATAGAGATAAATCTTCTACTGATACAATGAAAGAATGGAAGAAAATGCAAACAGGAGAATATGCTGAAGGAGATATAGTTCTTAGACTAAAAGGTGATATGGATAGTGAAAATGCTGTCATGAGAGATCCAGCAATTTTCACAATAAGAAAAGATAAGCATTGTCTTCAAGGAACTAAATATTCTGTTTGGCCTTTGTATGATTTTGCGGTAGCAATTGAAGATTTTATTTGTGGAATCAGTCATGTTGGTCGAAGTGCAGAATTTGACACACGAATAGAATTACAAAATAGAATAAGAGAGCTACTTAATCTAGTTCCCCATCCTGAAATTTTTCACTATGCCAGATTTAATGTCACAGGTAGTCCTGCCTCAAAAAGAAAAATAATTCCTTTAGTTTCTGAAGGAAAAGTTGAAGGTTGGGATGATATCCGATTAGTTACAATAAAAGGTATGAAAAGAAGAGGTATTCTTCCAGAGACTATAAAACAAATAGCTTTAGAAGTTGGAATGACCACTCAACCTACAAATATTGACTGGAGTTTAATTTCAGCTACTAATAGGAAACTAATTGATTTACAAGCAAATAGATACTTCTTTGTTCCTGATCCTGCCCTTCTCTATATTTTTGACGCACCATCTAATATCACCTGTAAAATACCATTACATCCTGATGATAACTTAAGAGGAACAAGAAAAATCAATCCCTCATCTTTCTTCCTCATCTCAAAAAGTGATTTCGACTCTCTTAAAATTGGAGATGAATTCCGATTAAAAGATCTCTATAATGTAAAGATCACAAAGAAAAAAGCAGATTTAGACATAATTCTCAAAGAGAATGATGTATCTGATGAAAATCTAAAATCTTTTCTTAAAGGATTCAAATTATTCTGTACAGGTTCATATAGCGGTAAAGAATTGAAACCTGGAGCAAAAATTCAGTGGACAGTAGCAGATCCTAAAGAAACTGTTCCTATTGAAGTAAAAGTACCTGACGTTCTCTTTATTGAAGATGAATATAATGAAAATAGCTTAGCTATTGTTAGTGGTTTTGGTGAAAAATCAATTGGAAAGTTACAAGTAGATGATATCGTACAATTTGAGCGTTTTGGATTTGTTCGAATCGATAGTAAGGTGAAGGATAAAGTATTCGTAAATCTCGCTCACAAATAACCTCCACCAAAACATTAATCAAATTATGGTGAAAATTACTTTAAAGAACTGAGAGAACAACTTTAAGGTAAATTATTTGGATACATTAAAATCATTAAAAAGTTCAGTATTAGTTAAAGAACGAACGTATAAAAAACAGAAGAATTGGCGGGATAAAAACGGAAGCATGGATTATTTTCGTTGCAGTTTTCAGCTTAGCACTAATTATCATCATAATTGCATCACTGAGAAAGAAGAAGGATAGGAAAAAACCACAAAAAACTATTCAGTCATACCTTTCCTATGGTGATTATGTAGCTGCTGGAGCATTATATTTACAACAAAATAACCAAACTGAAACAGCTGATCTTTATTTTCAAATGCCTCCTGAAAAACGTCCAGCTTATGAAACTATGATTGTTCAAAAACTGGGACAACAAGGTGCACAATTTTTCTGGATTAAAACTGGTAGGAGATTAGAACGAATCGCACCTGAAAAAGCTCGAATTGCTTTCTTATTAGCTGGTGCTTATTTTGATGCTGTGAAAATGTATGTAGATACAGATGATGCTCAAAGAGCTGCTGAGATTATTAGTAATATTCCTGTTAATTTACAAGAGGGAACAGTCCGAAGATTATCTCAATATGCTTTTAATCGCGGAAAATTCCCAATAGCTGCAGAACTACTTCGCTCGATAGGTTTTGTAGATGAAGCTGATGCTATTCTTGCTGTTGGAGCTCATGATTATGGAGCTATTGAACGACCTCAAGTTGCAGCAGACCTGTATGATGAAGTTGGTAGACAGGATTTAGCTGGAGCATCTCAGGAAAGGCAAGGAGAAATCGCTCTATCAGAGGGAAGAATTGAAGCTGCAAAAACTGCATTTGAAAAAGCAATACAAGCTTATGATGATTCTAGTAGACCAAAAGATGCTCTAAGAGTCGAAGATCGTCTTAAGAAATTTGAATTATTAGAGCAATTTCGAGAATATGCTGCTTCTGGAGATGTGGATGATGCTGAAGATATGATCGATGAAATAAACAAAAGCTTTCCAGGGATAGCCATTTCTGACTTATACGCAGAGATAGCTTCTGTTCTCGAAAAGAGTAATAGAACTTCTGAGGCTATTACCTATTTTGACAAAGCTGCTGATTCGACCAATAATCCAGTGAAAAAACAAAGCTATGTTAATGCTCTTCGAAGAATTGGCACAAATATTGCATCTCAAAGATCCATTGGAGAAGCAATTGCCACTTCAGATTTCGCAGAAAAATGTATTGTCTGTAAACTGCCGATTAAAAAAGGGGGAAGATTCGTTACCTGCCCGAATTGTAAGAAACCAGCCCACTATTCTCATTTCATTGAATATTTAAAAGTTCAAGGATCATGTCCAAATTGTTTTGCTAAATTGAAAGTTGATGATATTAAAGATGATTAACCATTAACTTAAAATGCTAGTTTTGCTTAATATAGCCGTTATTTGAAATGTTTGTGTGAATACTATGACTGTGGATGCTCTCGTAGAAAAAATTCTGAAGGATTTTAATTGTGCTGCAACTTTAACGATAGATGAAACAACTCAACTTTTGAAACAGTATGGAAATCTTATCAAACAACAACCTGTGTGTTTAAAAATTGCCTCTGGAACAATGCTAGTTTCTGGAGATATACATGGCGATTTTTCAATCATGAAAAAAATTGCAAAATTATTTTATCAAAATAAGAAAATATCTCACTTAATTTTCATTGGTGATATCGTAGATAGAGGTTCTCAATCAATTGCTTGTTTAAATTTATTATTTGCTTTAGCTATTAAACAACCGGAAAATGTTCATTTCTTAAGGGGTAATCACGAGGCAATATCAGTTAATTCTCGTTATGGTTTTATTGATGAGGTTAGGATTTTTGGTGGAGATAAGGAGTTATATGAACTTTTTAACAATACTTTTGCTAATCTCCCTTTAATGTTAATCCATCAAAAATTAAAGTACTTTTTTGTTCATGGTGGAATTCCAATTAGTGTCCTTGCTCTTGAGGAACTTGAAAAACTACCAAAAGGAGATTTATTATTGGAAAATCCTCTGATTATGCAACTCTTATGGAATGATCCAAAAGAAGATGTTGAACGATCAAGTTATAATATGAGAGGAATGGGAATCTTCACTTATGGACCGGAACTTGTAGAAGAATTTCTTAAGATAAATGGTTTGAAAAAAATCATTCGAGCTCATGAAGCTTTTTCGGATGGGCACAAATATTTCTTCAATGAATTGCTTCTAAGTCTTTTCACTTCGGAAGAATATTATGAATATATTAGTGCTAAAATTGCCTTTATTGATGATATTGGTACTATCAAAATTTTTCACCCAGACAGACCTGAAATATAAATACATTTCTTTCTATAAATTGTTAGATAAAAAAAGCATAGAAGTATGGGTTCTAAACCCATACCAGCTTAAATGCAACCCAGAGAAATACTGATACAGTTGACAACAATAGAATGCCTAGTATATCTAGAACAACTCCTACGCGAAATATCTCTTTCACTTTGAAATATCCTGTTGAATAACTTATCATAGTAGGTGGTGTGCCAAAGACTAAAGCATAATCAACACTTGACCCAATTGCTACTATAACTGCTAACATAACAGGATCAATATGCAAACTAACTGCAATAGGTATTACTAAAGGTATAAGCATTGCAGCACTTGCAGTATTACTTGCTACAGCTGTTACTAACAATGAGATTCCACCAACAATTAATGCAATTATAATATAATGCTTCCCTTCAATTATCCCCATATTTGATGCAATCCAATCTCCTATTCCAGTTGAAACTAATGCGTCACCTAAGCATAATCCTCCGCCAAAAAGAAAGAGTGCATTCCAGTTAACATTTTTAACATCTTTAGGTTCTAGCAAATTTCCTCCGAATATGAGTACTACAGCAATTAAAGCGATTATTCCCGAGCTAAGTGAGATTACTCCCTTGGTCCAAGTTTGAAGAGGTGATGCAAATAACCATAGAAGAATTGTTATTATAAAAATAATTATAGTTGCCCATTCTTTTTTACCCAATTTACCCATTTTTTTAAGGTCTTCCTTGAATACAATTTGTGTTTCAGCTAAGCTTTCTTTCGAGACTTTCGGCTTAAAGACAAGTAATAAATATCCCCAAATTATGAGAAGGAAAATTATTACAAAAGGTAATCCAAATCCAAACCACTTTAGAAAAGAAATTTCAATTCCAATATTTCCTAATCCAGCAATTGCTATTGGATTTGCAGGAGTACCGATTACTGAAGCTATACCTCCCGTAGTTGCAGCATAACCAATTCCTAATACAAGAGCTTTTTTGAATCCAGTAATATCTTCACCTTTATCATTTTCTTTTATTTGGTCAACCATTGCAATAGCAATTGGTATCATTACTGCAGCACTTGCAGTATTACTCATCCACATAGAAAGAAATGCTGAAAGTGCCATTAAAATTAATAGCAATAAATTAGGCCGAATAGTAGCATTTCCAATTATACCTAATGCTAATCTCCGATCAATTTGATGTTTCTTTAAAGCTTCAGCAATGATAAAACCACCAAAGAATAATGCAATCACGGGATCAAAGAAGGGTGTCAATGCACTTGCTGTAGTAGAAATACCACTTATTACTATAATAATAGGAACTAAAAATGCTCCAACTATTGTAGGAACAATTTCAGATATCCATAGACCTGCAATAAGAACCAATAAAGCCATAGCAGTTCCTGCTTTATATGGAATAGTCATGGTAAAATACGTTACAGTAACCTTTTCGTTTAATTTAATGCTATTTATTTCTTCAATTTTTATAGGTCTTACTTTTCGCTCCATGTCTTCTCCATAAATTATACCAGTCATAGAAGTTAACTCTACATCTTCAATTGAATTATTTGCGCCATCTAATAATCCAACCCTAAATTCCACCGATGAATGTGTCGATGATTTATAGGCTTTATTTGTGAAAACAATATAAGAATTATTGGTTGTTCCCAATTGCTCTATATACTCAATACGTTCAGTATTTGCACTAGATGCCATAGTGATATTGAAATCAGCACTGTAATTTACTCCACCATAGTTTATTGTTAATTGTACTTGATATATTCCCGGATCCATATTAGATGGTCCAAGAAAGGAAGCACCAATTGATAAACCTATAATCACAACAGCTATAATGGATGTGCGAATAATTTTCTTTTTACGTGCTTGTTTTTCCTCGGGTGAAAGAGTTTTTTTTCTCTCTTTTTCTGTGGAAGAAGGATCATCCTCTATTTTTTCTGGTTCAGTTGGAATATTTTCTAAATTAGTTTTAATTTCTTCTTCTGTTAATTCATTTTCTGACATGTTATTCTGACCTGCTATGATAGGTTTAATTCAATTAACAATTTCAAATAATACGGCAACAAATAAGAGCTATTTATATCTAGTGGAAAGTTACAAAATAAGTTTTTGTTTCAAAAAAAAAAAATTCTATTTTCAGGCAGCAAAATAATATGTTATTAAAAGAATCAAGAAAATTAACAAAGGAATTCCTGTAACTAAAGCAGCTTCAATATATGAAAAATCACTTGCTGGTTTTACAATAAATGTTATGTATACGCCTGCTGCAATAATCCCTAGTATATTTATAATTAATCCAGTTATCCCTGCAAAAGAATTTCTTAAATCATTCATAGATGAAAAGATTGCTCCAAAATCATCTAGATTTACTCTATTCCATGGTAAAGCAATAAGATAAAAAAGAGCATTAAATAATGCAGCAATAGTAACTGGCATGAATCCATAACCAACTGCTGCTCTAATTTGCTTTTTACTAGCTTTTCCACCTAATAAACGAGCAAATGTACGAATAAACCAACTTGCAACTCCCCATAAAATTAAAGGAAGAAGTAAAGTTGAAATCCAAGTTAAGAGAAAAATAATTGGTAATCTCCAATTAAATAAATAATTATGAATTAAAACTGAAAAAATCTGGAATGCAATACCAAAAGAGATAGCGAAAATAAAGAGTAATCCTCCTTTTGAATCAGGGTTGTCGGAAATTTCCTGAGCCATTTGTCGTGGTTTTACAATTATACCTTTTATTCTATCAGCTGCTTCTTTATATCCTACTGGCGCAAAAATTTTTTCTTGATAAGTTAATGTCAGATCAGCTCCACAGAAAGGACAAAGGAGATAACCTTGAGGGGCTGTTTCTTGACAAATTGGACATTTAATGATGGCTTCATCAGTACTCATTATTTTTGCTCCAATAATTAGTTACTAAGGTTAATATAAAATCAACAGTAATATAACCTAATAATCATTTCGAAATACACTAACAAATATTAATTTCAAAGTAATTATATTTTAAAGTAAATAGGTGTGTTCAATTGAAAAAAGTATTAATCACTGGCTTTGGACCATTTGGGGAAGATAAAATAAATCCCGCACTGGAAGTAATCAGAGATCTGGAGGATGAAAAAATTACCATTAATAAAGATGTAAATACTTCTTTCCAAGTTGAAATTTTTACAGTAGAGTTGCCAGTTGTATTTAATAAAACTATTCAGGAATTCAAACAAGCTGTCGAGACAATCAAACCAGATTTAATTCTATCAATAGGTCAAGCAGGAGGAAGAATGGGCATTTCTATTGAAAGATTAGGTGTAAACATCAATGATACTACAATTGAGGATAATGAAGGGAATAAACCACAAGAAGAACCAATAATTCAAAATGGTCCTGCTGCTTATTTCACTACAATTAATATTCGAGAAACATATCAAAAACTGAAAGAAGAAGAAATACCAACTATTATTTCAAATTCAGCGGGATTATATGTTTGTAATAATTTAATATATGGTGCTTTGCATTTTCTAGCTACAAATAAAAGATTTTCCGCTGTTAAATTTGGCTTTATTCATATTCCTTATTTACCATCACAAGTTGCCAATAAAAAGAAAATACTCCCTTCTATGTCTCTTGATTTAGTAAAAAAAGCAATTAAATTAGTAATTAAAGTAAACATAACCTAAAGTCAACTCAAAATCAAAGCAAACCTATTTTTTTTATACTTCACTAGAATATTATTCTAGATACAATGTTGCCAAACATCAAAAGAAAAGGTTTGTTTCTTTGGTTGATTTTTCTTCTCTTTTCAACATCGTACTTTGAATTAGGTAACATTTCGGATAAAAGTAGACCTGCCATGTATCAATTTTTCGAGGATTCAACAAATATAGAAACTGAAAATAACTCAATAAGAGGAGACAATACACTTAAACAAGAAGTAAAAAATTTCGAAGGTAATGGTAATTTTAATATTAATTCACTAATGCTTGAATCAGCATACATTATGAAAGGTGAAAATGCCAAGATAACGATTAGTTTTGAAAGTTTAATTTCTGTCGATGATGTAAGTATTTTAGTCTCTTTGACAAGTTTGCCTTCAGAATATGGTTTGGAGTATTTTCAAGACATTGAACAAGATGGAGAAATAGAACCATTAATGCTAGAAGCTAAGATAGTTAATTGTTATGCTCATCTTAATGCTCATCAAAGTGTTAGTGCTGAAATTTGGATTGGTCCTTTAGATATAGAGAGTTCTACATTTAATGCATTAATTCCACTGAATAGAGGTTCATGGAAGATAACAAAAATAGTATTCACTACATCGGTTGATGATTCTAGTTATACCGTTTTGGATGATATTGTTGTAAATGTTATTTTAAATCCTTTTGAACACGTAGTTTTTACTTATTTTGTTCATAATTTTCATGCTCCCCTTATAGATGATTTAACAATTAGATATGCTTTAGATAAAACTCTCTATAGAATGGAACATGATTATTCGTTTAGTATTAAAATAGTAGTAATTCAAGAGGATAATAGCTGGAATCCAGATAATTCATTATTAAATGCTAGTGATATGGTTGAAGATATTTGGGTTCATGTAGGTAATAAACTTGAGCTTATCAATAATACGTGGGATTTTATACCAGGTTATGATTTACGTAGTGGTGTATGGACAGAAACTAAATCAGCAAATGCTGGTTATGATCTTCTATTAGCTGCTTCCAATCGACCAGGAGATGTTTTGGGTATTGCTGGTTACTCAGGAAATTGGGGATTTATTAGTGGTGGTAGATATAATCTCTTGAATTATCAAACCACAATAAGTCAATATGATAATATCTTACAACATGAAATTTCACATGTTTTTGGTGCTCACGATCGTCCAGGAAGCCGCACAATAATGGATACCGAAATCATTTTCAATGGTACTCATTTCACTTCACCTAGTTTAGAATATGTAAATTATACCTCTTATGACATTATACATATTGAACAACATGCTTCTACTTTTGATGGCCCTCTAAATCCTACCCCCCCAAGGGTTTTGGGGAGAGTAAAAATACTCTCAACAGTCTATAATACTCAATGGTTCTTCCCAAAATCAGCAATTTCAGAAAATAAGACTCTTCCAATTAGACATTATGTTGGAGGTTTAAAAGGAAGTTCAAAAAATATTGTTCTCTATCATGGTACATATTCAAGTGATACATGGAGTAATTTTCATTCAATTTCTAATAGCAATTCTAATGTTTCTAAAGTATCTATTTTTGTAGATTTAAAAGGAAATTTTCATGTAGTTTGGATAGGTGTAAATTCAAGCATTTCAGTTGGAGTATTATATTATAGAATGCGTACTTATAACGGCTTATGGTCTGAAGTAGAAATTTTAGAGAATAAAACTAATAGCCGAGATTGTTCTTTAGTTGTAGACAGTCAAGGAAAAATACATATTTTATACAACAGCTATAATGAATCAATGTCAGTTTTATATTACATCAATAAGAGAACAGGAGAGAATTGGTCAACCAGAATCGTACTACCTTCAACCTCAGTAAATGCTTTTAATCCCAATCTTAGAGTGGACCAAAAGGACTGTATCCATATATTTTGGTCAGAAATAAATGAACCTACTTCATTAACTTACATATATTATTCTAAATATAATGAATCATCATATTCTAGTAAAGAAGTAATTTACACTAATAGCAATGATAAGTTTCTTACAAATCTTCAGTTGGAATATAAAATAGAATCTCAAAGTTTCTCCTTTCTTTGGGAAGAAATAACTGAAGAAAGTAATACTTTAGCTTATTGTGAAAAATATTCAAATGGGACAATATCTGAAATAGAGATTCTTTATCAAAGCAATAGAAATAAAACGTTAAATGCCCATCTCTTTGTAAGTGATATTGAAGAAACAGAGGTATACTGGGAAGGAACAAATCATTTTGCTAACCAAACATATTTGTTAAGTAGGATTAAAACTTCTGAAAAAAGCTGGACATTTACGAACAGATACTCATCTTTAGATGGAAATTATTATCATGCAAGTTTGTTAATGGATCACAAAGGTGAAATGCATTTAGTGTACAGTTCTTATGGTTATTCGTCTCTCTCTTCTCAATATTTCTCGCAAATATATGATCGAATAATATATCCTTTTGATTATCAAATTAAAATTGCTGATTTTTCATTCACTCATTATTCAAGTTATGCACAAGATAATTTCCATATTGAATTATCAAATATTAGAGCTACTTCTGATTACCCAACTATAGGTTTACTTGATAGCTTATCAAAAACACCATATCATAATTTTGGGGTTTGGAGGGAAGGAGAAGGTTACCCAATATCAATGGGAATTTTGAGTGTTGATTCTCTTTCTGGAACATGGTATGGATCTGATATTATAGAGGAGTTAAAACCAGGAACTTATATAGTAAAGGTTGCATTCCTAGATTCAAATTACATTTATTCAGGTCATTGGGAATCCACAAATTTTCTAGTTATTGAGGAAGAATTAGAACCAACCGGATTATCTCAAAATCAGAAAATTCTGATTATTAGTCTTTCAATTGGTGTACCCATATTACTAGTTGCTATTTTAGTTCCTTTAGTTATAATAAAAAAGAAAAAAAGTACAGAATAGATTTCTTAAACAGTTAAAGTAACTTCTATTTGATCTTCAGTTATAGCTAGAATTACATCTCCAGCTACTAATGGCGTGCTATAGATATATGAACCATTATAGAGATTAGTAGTTGGTGCACCATTAATAGTAACAGTAGCATAACCGATATTATTTGTTACACTATTGAAATTATAACTGAAACTAACAATCGCTGTTGTAGCTGTATTTGTATAGGATACTGTGTAGAGGTAAGAATATGGTAGATTTGTATCAATAGTCATATAATTGCATTCCATAAAAAGATCAATATCAACATCTAATGAAATGAAACCATCAGCTTTTGCAAGTGATAAACTATTAATTTGAAAAACAGCAAAATAACCTTTTTCAAGTAGCTGTCTTTCTGAAAAATCCAACCAATTTTGAAGATATTGAGTTGCAGTAGCATCACTATCAATCACTGTAACTATTGAAGAGTAGTTTGCTATCATTCCTCTCATAAATCCTTCAGTTTCAGTTCTAAAATTCTCATATGAAGATTGAAATTCAGCAATTTCAGTTCTTCGACTATACTGATTTACATTCAACTCATAAACAATTGTGATGAATGAGAGCATATAGATCGTTATGATAACAGTACAAACAAGGAATATTTGCCCTCTCTTATTATTCTTCAATTGTTGTAGGAAAGAATTGTTTATCCTTTTCATTTTATCACCCCACAATTCTCCAAAGTTCTAAATGAACAATTCTATATTGCTCTATGGCATCAATATTACCATAGAGAAAATAATCAGTTACTCCTACGGAACCATCAATAGGAGGAACTCTATCCCAATAGACTTGAAAAATTGTTGTTCCAGCACTATTTTCAACGGACAAACGCCAAATAACATTTTCAGGTAAAATTTCATCCAAACTATTAGCTAATTCGAGAGTTTGTGAATTAAAAATAAGAGGTTTTAATTCACCTGCTTTATTCATCGTTTCAAGAGCATTATAACCTATTTCAGCCAAATCATCTTGATAAGTTGGAATAGCTGTAAATTCAACTTGGTAAATTGCTATCATAAGAAGGATCAATACTGAAAGTGCAATGAATACTTCTAAGAGAAATAATTGTCCTCTCTTCTTATTTTTGTTTAATGCTTTCATTCTGGCCATATGTATAATACCACCTTGAATATACATTCTCTTATATTAACTAATTTTTCAACTTTTACAATTTCTTTATTCAGAGGTAAATTCTCTTCACCATAAATAGTATCAAATTTGTTGTTTAATTGTGTTGGGAAGAGAAAATGTTTCCGAGAAAAACCACCAGCTGCTGTTCCTCCGGTTAGAAGAACAACACTTGTTCCATTAGTAGGTATTCTAAGATTGAAGGATTCCAAAGAATTTGGGGATGAAATAGTAGTAGATTCATTTCCATATATTTCTCCACCAATTGGATAGGGATAAAGAATTAGTGCAGAAAGAGATGAAAGTGTACCAACATTTACTGTATTTATTGATGCAATGCTGTTACTTGTCTGACTTTCCTGAACAATGAGTTTTAAACCTAAATCACTTTCAGTTCCGAGTACCACATTATCAATAGTAATTGCATAATGACCTTCAGAACTTTTAGCAAATATCACAAGTGTATAAACACCATTTGGTAGGGTTCCTGAACCAATAGAGAAAGAATCAGAGAAAACACCTGTTGCATCAGTGATAGCTCTATTTGTATAAAGAATTGTACTATTAGGAGCAACAACAAAACTCCAAACAATACAATTACCAACACTAGTTAAAATATCAATTGTAGCAGTAGGTTGAGTTAAAGATAAGGTTCCATTAACATCAAATAAAGAATTTAAATGCATTTGAAAACCAAAATCTCGTTGTAGTGATATATTACCAATCAAACTTTCATAACTAAGTCTGTACAAACTTTGAGGATTGATTCTTGAGATTTTATTTGCATCTAAGTCAGAACCTCCAATTGATCGCAAACCAAAAGAGCTAAATGCTGAGTTATAATCATATTCCCAATCTGATGGATATCCTGTACTACTGAAGAAGGCATCAGATATTTGATCTATTTTAGTTTCAAAAGCACGATTTTCAAGATTTTGATATTTAGGTTGGAGAAAAGATAATGACAATACTATTACTTCTGCAAAGATTATCATGAATATAATCATCGCAAGCGCAAAGTCAACACCTTGGATTTGTCCCTTCTTTTTCCGCCAGAAGGCTAATTTCAATTCAGTTTACACCTCATTAGAATGTACAGTAGAGTAAACACTCTTAGTTAATAGTTATTAAATAAGACATTATTTGAACTCTAAAATCTTTTTGGTATTTACTTTCGTCTCTTTTTCTCTTCAACTTCCTTCTTTACTTTTTTGATTTTTTCTTGTCTATTTATGGAGATTTAAACTAAATTGTTTAGAACAGAGAATTTATTTATAAGAAATTGTTAATCTTAATACCAAATAGTTTTAGGTTTCATTTCCTAATAGTAAATTGTTTAGCAAGTATATCTCAAAGAGGAAATTATAATGCCAAAAATTCCACAGAAAACCCAAACTCTCATTTGGGTAATATCTATTTGTGTAGGAGTGGTGATGGGCACACTCGCTGCTCTGGTTTGGGCAGGTTTATTCAGTACCGGACCGATTACTGCTAGTGATTTTATTGCTCTGGCAATATTATTAACAATAGCACCTCCTTCTATTGCCGTTTTTATAGATGAAAGATGGAGAGGTGGTATTGATGCGAATTTACCAAATCTTTTAAGAGATATTGCTGATGCTCAAAGAACTGGTTTATCTCTTCCAAGAGCAATTTCTGAATCTTCAAAAAGAAATTATGGTCCATTGACTCCTGAACTTCAAAAAATGGCTGCAAAAATCTCATGGGGTATACCGTTTGATCAAGCTATGAGATCCTTTACAGATATGGCCGACACAGAATTAAATAATCGAGCTGCCATATTGATTCTTGAAGCTCAAAGATCAGGTGGAGTTATCGAGGATATTTTTGATTCAGCTCAAAAACACGTTGAAGATATTCTTGCATTACGAAAAGAAAGATTAGGTTCTATGCAACCTTATATTTGGATTATCTATGCAGCATTTGTTATTTTCCTACTTGTGATAGTGGTGTTATTCCAAACATTCTTCTATCCGATGACGGAAATGTACGAAAATTTTCAAACAGCTGGTATAGGTGGTATGCAAATGGGTTTACCTCCAACAGTATTAGAGTCTTATAAGATTCTATTTTTACACATGACACTTGTTGAAGGTTTATTCAGTGGGCTTGTTGCTGGAAAAATGGGTGAGGGAAAAGCAAAAGCAGGATTAAAACATTCTACTGTTATGGTTCTAATAGGTTGGGTAGCTTACAAATTAACTATAGAATTACAGATTATAGTAATACCTCTTGGATGATATGGTGAAACCAATGGCGAAAATTGAAGATGAAATAAAAGAGATGAAATCCACAATTGCCAGTTTAGATGATAAGGTAGGAAAACTGCAATTCTTTTTAGTACAAATCATGAATAAACTCAATGAAGGTGGTGTAATTTCTAGCGAGGGAAGTTCCAGTACTATTTCTCCTGGAACAATTTCTGTGGATATTACTCCTCTTGAGGAAAGGATTGAACAATTATCTAAAGTGATGGTTTCAAAAGCAGATTTAGAACCTTTAAAACAAGAACTGGAAAAGATAGGTAGTGAGCGAATGAAAGATGCAGAAGAAACAATTGATAATGTTACAGTGTTATTAGAAAAGGGTTTAGCTTTAACAGAACTTGCTGCTTCTTTAAAAGAAATAGAATCACATTTGCAGGAACTTGTTACTCCACCAAAATAATGCTGAGTTAATATATAACTCAGTATTTCTTTTCTTATTTTAAACCAATGAAGATATTTATACTACTAAAATTTTTACAAAAAATTGGTGATAGAATGAAAACAGCAATTCATCGAGCAGAAAAAGGCGTTATAGAAGTAGAATTAAAATTTGAAAATGAATTCATTCAAGAAATTAAAATTACTGGTGATTTCTTCATCTATCCAGAAGAAGCAATAGAAGATTTGGAAAAAGAATTGGTAGGTATAAAAATAACTGAAAACGATCTTGATAAAAAATTACAAGAGATATATCTGAAAAATTCAATTTCTACTCCAGGTATTACTATAAGAGATTGGATTGTTGTTATTCTAAAAGCAATTAATCCTTAAACTATATTTAAAAAGTGATCAATCTTTTTTAATCTTGAAAAAGCAGAGGTAATATATTTGATAATTACTTTCTCATTTAAAGGATCTATCTTTGGACAAAATGAAGATATCCAAATCGATCTTGAAGATAATAAATCAGTCAATGATGCACTAGTCGCTATAATCACAAAAATACCCTCTTTAGATTCATTGATTTTCAAGGAAGGAAAATTAAGAAATGATATTTTAGTATTGGTAGATAAAACAGATATCATTTCTATGAATTTGTTATATATGCCTTTAAATGATAAGCAGGTAATAACTGTCCTTCCTTTAGCTCATGGTGGATGAAATATTCTTTAGAAAAAATTTCATATGGTGAAAATAAAATGAGGTTAATAGAAAAAATCTCACAATTAATGAATAATCAAAAGAACATAAGAAACGTCGCTTTAGTAGCTCATATCGACCATGGGAAAACGACTCTTTCTGATTCTCTTTTAGCTTCTGCTGGAATACTGGCTCCTTCTATTGCAGGGGAAGCTCGTGCTCTAGATTTTCTTCCTGAAGAACAAAGAAGGGGCATTACTATGAAAACTGCCAATATTTCTTTAGTATTTCAAATAGAGGAAGAAGAATACCTTGTAAATTTAATCGACAGCCCAGGTCATGTTGATTTTTCTGGAAAGGTAGCTCGAGCATTAAGAATCGCTGATGGTGCAATTGTTGTTATAGATGCTGTGGAGCAAATTATGGCGCAAACCGAAACAGTAATTAGACAATGTATTACAGAAGGAGTAAAACCAATTCTATTCATAAATAAAGTTGATAGATTAATTAAAGAGCTAAAATTATCTCCAAAGCAAATTTCAGAAAGAATTGAAATAATCTATAATAACTTTAATTCTTTAGTAGAGAAATTTTCACAAAGAATAAAAGTACCGGAATGGAAGAGCACAACACTTGATGGTAGCGTTGTTTTTGGCTCTGCATTACATCGATGGGCAATATCAATACCAATTGCGAAAAAAACGAAAATCACTTTTGATAAAATTGTTGAACTATATAATAATAATGAATTTCAGCAACTGCAAGAGCTCCTCCCAATAGCAACCCCTCTTATTGAAATGATTATTCAACATTTACCAAATCCTATCACAGCTCAAAGCTATAGAATAGAGAATATTTGGAAAGGGGATCAAAAATCAATTGCTGGAAAAGTAATGATAACTTGCCAATCAGAAGGTGAGAATGTCCCACTTGTTTTTGGGACAACCAAAATTCTAAGTGATACACATGCTGGATCATTAATTTTAGGAAGAGTGTTCTCTGGTACCCTAACAGAAAAAATGGAAGTAAGTCTTGTAAATGAAAAATCACGAGGAAAAATACAAAACTTGTATATATTTATGGGTTCAGATAAAAATCGAATTAAAAGTGTTCCAGCAGGTAATATAGTAGCAATATCAGGAATAAAAGAAATTCATCCTGGTGAAACAATAGTAACTCTTGGTCTGGATGATATAGTACCATTTGAAGAAATATCCTATTTAGCAAATCCTGTTGTAACAATTGCTTTGGAGCCAAAAATGCTCAGAGATCACCCCGCACTTAAACACCTTTTGGAAAGATATGATTTAGAAGATCCAAACCTTCTTGTAACAATTGATGAAAAAACAGGAGAAATTCTTCTAATGGGTTTGGGAGAACTTCATTTAGAAACTGTTGTAAAAGACATCTCAAATGAAATTGAATGTACTGCTTCTTCTCCTTTAGTAGTCATTGTTGAAAAAATAATGAAAGTAAGTAAAGATCTTTCATTTGAAATGTTTGGTAGTAAGATAACTTTGAAAGTATCTCCAATTGCTTATCAAAGCATCAATGAAAATCATAAAATAATTTCCGAAGAACAAGAATTTGAGGAAAATGCGCTACGAATTAAATTAAGACAGTATAATAATGAAATTGTTATCTCTGAAGCTATAATCCAAAAATATCCAAAAGAATCCGTAGAAAATATAATAATGGGAGCAAAAGATGCTCTCTCTTCAGGACCTATTGCACACAAACCAGTTTTTGGCGTGAAAGTCTTTTTAGCAAATTTTGAAGCTGAACAAGGGGAAAAATTTGAACATACAATTCCATTAATACGAAATGCCATTTGGAATGCATTGAAAAGTGTAAATATTACTACTCAGGAACCAATCTATCGAATACAGATTACAACTCCTGCAATTTATCTCGGAAAAATAACTTCGATAATAAATAAACGGAGAGGTTCTATAAATGATGTCCGGTCTGATCAAGATCTATTAATAATAACAGGCAATTTACCAGTAGCAGAATCTTTCCATATTGATCGTGATCTCCGTTCTGATACGGAGGGTCGAGCTTTCTGGCAAATGTCTTTTGAAAGATATGAACCAATACTCGTATCAAAACTAAAAGAAGTGAGTTAAAAAGTAACAAAAAATTTTCATTAACTAATTATTGGACATGTTTTTAAAGAGTATATGTAAATTGTAATTTAGAAGCATAATTATCTTCATCCAATCATGAGGGTGATATTTGAGATTGAAAAAAATAAGAGATGATTTAGGCGGTACAATAGATAGCGAAGATAATCTAGCTAGAATGATTTTAATCGAACAAGCAATAGATGCCGCACACGATATTGATGAAGAAATATCACGGAGTTATGCTTATTGTGACTGTGTAATTGGAATAGTCGAATTTGCTCGAGAAGGGAATAATGATCACGTTTTAGAAAGGGTACCATTACTTTTAGATAAAATAATGAATACTGGTGCTTATGTCCGAGCTCAGAGTTTCTATGCTTTAGCTTTAGCATCCTTTGATAGAGCAGAAGAAGCAAATGAAATTTTAGTTGATGCTATTAGAAATGCCGTATCCATAAAAGATGATTTTGATAGAAGAGATGCATTATTGGATATAGCAACTACTGCTGCTGATATCTCTCTACTTACTGATAATGATGAAATGATAAATACAGCATTAAATTTATCTGATGAATTAACTCAAGGTCAGAAAGCATATCTTTATGGCTATTTATCAGTTATTCTGACAGGTGAAGAGGCAGTTTCACTTATGAGAGAAGCAGTGGATTTAGCTAATGAAATCAACGATCCAATCACTAAATCAAAAGTATTTTTAGAATTATCAAGTTTGCAATCAAATTTTAATAGAAAGTTTGAACTTTAGATTAATTATATTTTAACAACTTTTCTTCCTTCTTTAGGGGTGAAGATTACTTTAATGAAATTACCGATATCATTTATGTCAATAGGTCTTATCACTGGTTTAGTCTTATGTTTACGTATTGCCTCTAAAATTGACTCCTCTGATGGTATATCTTCAATATCGATTACTGTATAACAAGTACCTATTGCTTTAGCATAATGAGCATCTGAACCAGCAACTTTTCCATATCCATTATATCGAAAAGCAACTTCAGCCATAAAATTTGGAAAATTCAAGAAAATTTTTGCAAATCCATTATAAAATTCCATAGCATCTGTTTTTAATCTGTAAGATTTCCAACCTATGCTATTGTGAGACATGAATGGATGTGGTATGATTGAAACACCACCCAAATCCTTTATGATTTCAAGAGTTTCCTCTGATGAAAGTCCTAGAGGAATTTCTTGATTTATACCATAAGCAATCAAGTGACCATCAAGAGTATCGATTTCGACACCTGCAAAATAAATTTTCTCTTTGTCTTTCTTCCTAAACATTTTAACAATTTTTTCTGCGAAAGTGAAATTATTATGTGTAAGAATTCCTACTCCATCCAGATTTTTTGCTCTAAGTACTACAGGGATTTGAGTATACTTAACACGTTCATCTACATGAACATGCATATCAATTGCAAGAGCATTATAGTCAGGAATCATAGCAAATAATTCTTATAAATTCTACTTATGAAACTTTTGTCATGAGTTTGTATTTTATAGTATTTTTTGATTTAAAAGAAACAAAAACTTAAAGGGAAAATCTTTTCAAATAGGTTAACAATTGTTTTTAATATAGATTTTCACATGAGGGTGACTATATGGTTGTAAAAGTAATAGAAGTAATAGGCACTTCAGACAAGAGTTGGGAAGATGCCGCAAAAAATGCTGTTGAAGAAGCATCTAAAACTGTTAAATATGTTTCAGGTGTAGATGTTGTTAATCTAACTGCCACAGTAAAGGAAGGCAAAATAAAATCCTATAAAGCTTGTGTAAAACTAGCTTTCAGTGTCAAAGAAGAATAATCAATGTAAACAAGTTATTTTTGAAGGGTCTTTTCCCTTCGGATTATTTTTTCTTATTTTTTTTCAAAATAATTGAAAATACTTTAAGTTATCTCTCTAGTAACAAACTAATATAAAAGAAATCTTTGAGATTTTGGGTGCCATGCAAAAATGAATAAATTTAAGCTTGCAGAAGGATTGACACCAAAAGGTGATCAACCTAAAGCTATTGAGACTATTGTGGAAGGATTAAACAAAGGATTACATTTACAAGTATTACAAGGAGTTACAGGTTCTGGTAAAACTTTCAGTGTCGCAAATATTATAGAACAAGTACAATTACCAACTCTTGTCCTTTCTCCAAATAAGACTCTTGCAGCACAACTTTGTTCAGATTTTCGAAGATATTTCCCAGATAATGCTGTAGAATATTTTGTATCATATTATGATTATTATCAACCAGAAGCTTATGTTCCTAGAACAGACACATATATTGCAAAAGATTCTTCAATTAACGAAGAAATAGAAAAAATGCGTTTTTCTACAACTCATTCCCTTGCTACAAGAAATGATGTTATAGTAGTTGCTAGCGTTTCAGCTATTTTCGGATTAAGTGCACCAGAATCATACAGAACAAATATTCCTCTAAAGCAAGGAATGAACATTAAACGGCGAGAATTACTACGAAGACTAGTAGCACTTCAATATGAGCGGAATGATTTCGAATTAAAACGAGGAACCTTTAGAGCAAAAGGTGATACAATAGAAATATTTCCGCCTCATTCAGATAAAACTACTATTCGAATAGAAATGTATGGAGATTTAATTGAGAAAATAACTGAGAACGAATATCCTACTGGAAATAAAATACAAGAAATAAATTCACACTTGATTTTTCCAGCCACACATTATTTAACAGAAGAAGAATCGATAAGTATTGTTTGTGATAAAATTGAAAAAGATCTTGATGTGAGGCTAAAGTATTTCCAAGAAGAAAATTTACTTTTAGAAGCACAAAGATTGGAGGAAAGAACAAGATATGATCTTGAAATGTTACGAACAGTAGGTTATTGTTCAGGTATTGAAAATTACTCTTTATATCTTGATAATCGAAATATTGGTGAACGACCTTTTGTACTGTTAGATCATTTTCCAGAAGATTTCTTAATGGTTATTGATGAATCACACATTACTATTCCACAGATACATGGTATGTATGGAGGGGACAGGTCGCGAAAAGAAACTCTAGTAAATTATGGTTTTAGATTACCAACTGCATTAGAAAATCGACCATTAAAATTTGCCGAATTTGAACCTTTTATGAAAAAAGTCATTTTTACTTCTGCAACACCTGGACCTTATGAACTCAAGAAAAATGAGTTATTAGTTGAACAAATTATTCGTCCAACAGGGCTTGTTGATCCTGAGATCATATTAAAACCAATTGAGAATCAAATAGATGTTATTCTTGATGAAATAAAATATCGCACAGATGTTGGAGAGAGAACATTAGTAACAACATTAACAAAAAGAATGGCTGAGGAGCTATCAGAATATCTTATAGAAAAAGGAATTAAAGCTCATTATTTACATTCAGAAGTGGACACTATTGATAGAATAACAATTTTACGAGATTTAAGAAAAGGGAAATATGATGCACTTGTTGGTATCAATCTTCTTAGAGAAGGACTTGATTTACCAGAGGTTTCACTAGTAACAATTCTAGATGCAGATAAAGAGGGTTTCTTACGATCAGAACGATCACTTACACAAATAATCGGACGAGCATCTAGGAATATTAATGGTAAAGTTATTCTTTTTGCTGATAGGATTACAGATTCAATTAAAAGAACAGTAGACGAGAATAATAGAAGAAGAAGAATCCAAATTCAGTATAACAAAAAATATAATATCACACCACAAACAATACAGAAATCGATGGAAGATATCACAGATGGTCTGCTAAAAATAGAAGCTATTCCTAGCAAAAAAGTGAAAGAATTAAAAACTATGGAAGAAAGTGATCTTGTTTTAGTTCTCATGGAATTGAAAGAACAAATGAGAGAAGCTGCTCAGAAGTTAGAATTTGAAAAAGCAGCTGAAATTCGTGATATAATACGTGAAATTGAAGGGAATATTAGTTAGCTTATCAGTTAATTGACTAATATTTTAAAAAGGATTCAAAATCATATTGTACATGAATCCTAACAAAAAAGTGTGAAGAGAATATGGATAATAATTCAAATGATAATTTAGACTCCATTTCGGGAAAACGAAAATCGAAAGCTCCAATTATTTCAAAAATACAAGAAAAAATTGTAATTGTTGCTGATCATCAGGATGCAAGGATTATCTATGATAATGGTTATTATGGCGAGCTTCTCAAAGATAAAACACTGGCATTAAATTTCGATGAAGCTCTTCACCTTCAAGAAAGAGGCGTTATAACGATTTATGATGAGCTAGGTGTCAATTTAGCAGTAGGTGATTGCACAAAAATTTTTTCTGAAAGGATTCCTGGATTTTGGAAAGATTATTTGGTTTACAAAGATTTGAGAAATAGAGGGTATATCATTAATCGTGGTATCAGCAATTTAGTAAAATATCGGCTCTATCCCCGAGGAGCAAAAATAGGTCAAGATGAAGCTAAAACACTAATTTGTCCATTAGCTGAAGGGAAAACAATAAATCTTGAAAATTTAGATAAAATAATTACTCAGACTCAGAGTTTAAAGAAAAGATTACTAATTGCATGTGTGGACCGACTTGGTGATGTATCATATTATGAATTGCAAGGATTATTTAAATCGTAAAAAAAAGGTGAATAATCATGTCTGAAAAGAAGGAACAAAAACTTCTAATGAAGCAAAAATGTGCAAAAGAGGCTACTAAGTATATCAAAGAGAATATGATTTTAGGAATTGGAAGTGGTTCTACTGTTAGAGAATTTATCAAATTACTTGGAAAATCAGATCTTAATCTCGAGACAATAATCTGTATTCCAAGTTCGTTTGATACTGAAGCAATGTTACAAGAGAATGGAATGCGTATTGGTACTTTAAATCAATACTCAAAAATTGACTTGACAATTGATGGTGCTGATCGTGTTGATAAGGATTTGAACGTTATTAAGGGGGGTGGGGGAGCATTACTCCGTGAGAAAATAATTGCTGCAGCAGCACAAAAAGTCATAATTATAGTTGATTCTTCTAAAATGGTTCAATCCTTAGGGGGAAGTTTTCCAATACCTGTGGAAGTAATCCCACATGCAAAAAATTATGTGAAAACGAGATTAGAAAAAATTGGTGGAAGTCCAAATTTAAGAAAAGCTTCTGATAAATTAGGACCTACCATTACAGATAATGGTAATATTATTCTAGACACAGATTTTGCAAAAATTGCTCATCCAGAAATACTTGAAAAAGAATTGAATAATATTCCTGGAGTGATGGAAAATGGAATTTTTCCAAAGAACCTAGTAAATATTGTTATTGTAGCTGAAACAGAAGAGATTAAAATTTTAAAAAATAAATAGATTATAGGTGAACCTTCTCACTTAAGATTAGCGTAAAGAGTTTCACCTTTATTGATTAATTTGATTAAATCTTGAGCGATTGAAGTGGAACGCTCAATTTTTATTTCACCACTTTTACCAATGGAACCAGAGAAAATTACTTTTTTATCAACAAGAACTTCTACATTTGTACCACTTTGGTAATCTGGAAAACTAAGTATTATATGACTTTTCGTGAAGCGAATATCAATTGGAACTTGAGCTTCTAGGTTTGAAATTGATTGTAGATTCTCCTCAGGTAGTTCGGAAAATTCGTTTAATGGTTTTACATCGATTTTCATTCCAATTTTTTGTTCAAGTTCTGTTATAGTTTTTCCTCTACGACCAATAAGTCTGGGAATATCATCAGGATAAACCTCTAATCGAAGAGTATTTTTCCCAATTTTCTTAATAACTAATGGACTAACATTAACGCTCCGTCGTATGATCTTTTCAATGTTTTTCTTTTCACTTTGTTTCATAGGTTGAATTTTTCTTTCCTCAACACCATCAACTGGTATCACTGAAACTTGCTCTCCAAAGACAAATATATCATATCTAAGACGATGGGTATAAAAATCCATGACCTCAATTACAGGTCGTGCAAGATCTCTTTCCTGCATTCCTGAAGGAACTTTAACGGTCATGCGTAATTCAAGAACGTCAGCAATTTTACCATCATGGATAAAGATAACAGTATCTAGTATGCTTGGAATCATCCCAAGATCAATTCTACCAATGAATCTCTGAATAGATTCAATAGCATTTGTAGAATGAATGACCCCGACCATACCTATACCCGCTAATCGCATATCTGCAAAAGCCATGAAGTCATCTGTTTTTCGTAATTCATCAAAAATCACAAAATCTGGTCGCATGAGCATCATTATATCAGCCGTTTTTCTGAAATCACCACCAAGACCAGTGTATTGTGAAACTTCAGGACCAACCTGTAAATCACGTGGTTTCTCAACTGTTTTGACGGTTTTATTAAGTGTAGCATAAAAATCTGCAAGTGCTTGAGCAAAAGTTGATTTACCTGCACCTGGAGAACCTGCTATTAATACTCCTTCTGCACGTTCTCTTAATCTTGTTAAAAGATTCTCATTTAATTCATAATAATCTAAAGAGAGTTTGGTGATTGGTTTGACAGCAGTGATTTCCAAAGCATCTGAAAAAGGAGGCTGGGCAATAACTATCCTCATCGATTCTAATTGAATAACTTTTACTCCTGGTTCATCCATTTCTATAAAACAATCCTGAGTTGTACGAGCAATTGAGATAATATCAGTAATGATTTCATCAATTTCATCCTTAGTAGAGATATTCTCAGAAAGTTTTACTAATTGCCAATCACCAGGTTTTCCTCTTTTAGCTAATGGTGCTACTTTTTCTCTAAGATGGACTGACATTGTTTCATGGTCAAAATAATCAAAAATCCTTTTCAAAGGTATCTTTTGTGGAGATTGTTTCAAATATTCAACATCAATGCCTTCAATTTCACACATGGAAACTAAAACTTTATCGCTGGTATAAAGAACAGCATTATGTTGACGAGCAACATCTCTTATTTTTGAATCAAGTTCCCCAGAAGAGGCTAATTTTATCTCATCCAAATTAGGTCGTTCACCTGATAAAATAATAGTAATGCCAAGTCGATTACACTCAAAACGAAGATTTTTGAGCTCTTCTAGTCCTTCAAATCCTTTAGATCTATGACTATTAGCCATATTTTCAATTTCACTAATGACTATTTTTGGAATAATAATTTCTTCAACCTCTTCTTTCAGACGGAGAAGCTCTGGAACTATAAGACGAGAGATTATAACACTCGTATCTGGAACGATTTTCAATTATTATACACAACCTGTTACTTGATAGGGGAACATTCGAAGTATTTTTGCTTCGTTTAATTTTCTTGCTTATACATATTAGCATAAAATCTACAAAACTAAAAGGTTTTGATTTATAATTCATAATTTGGAAATTAAAATAACATTTATTGCTCTATTTGATTAAAAACTAATAAAGAGATTTAGTTGATGAACATGTCCCAAACAGATACTTCCGATGATAAAGCAATTCAAGAAGGAGAGATTGATTTCTCCAAGTTATCAGATAAGGAGAAAGATGAGCTTATTCTTGAAATGCAAGCAGAAGAAATGATGCAGAAAAGAGAAGCAGAAAAAGAAGTGATAAAGAAGAAGAAGAAGAAGAAGAAAAGAAGAAATCAGAAAAGTCCCTCAAATGCTAATATCGCTCCAGGTTTTGGTTGGGTAGCTATTAAAATGGGTTCTGCAATGACTTTTAGTTTAACTTTCATCTTTCTTGGTCCCCTCCTTATAGTTATGGCTTTACTGAAAGCTTTTGCTGATAGAAATGTATATGATTGGTTAGACCTTCTTTGGGGATGTGTTGGAATATGTCTTACGATTGCTGCTTATTTTTTATTTAGATATATAATTAAAGATTGAAAATAAAAGTGAAAAAACTGGAAGGAAAGAAAAGGAAAAGAATAAAACTATCCACCTTTAAGAACAGGGAGTACAATTATTTCATCATCTTTTTCTACTATTTGATCGAGATTAGTCCTTAAACCATTTACTAGAATAGTATGGCGATCGATATTAGTAATGCCTACTTTTAAAAGAAATACCCTCAACTCCATTCTCTCCTCTGGGATATATTTCATAATACTGCTTTTTCCAGATCCAGAATCGCTCATTTTAGAGTTGCCACCAGGGTTAATAATTTGATAATGGTAAGTTAGGTATTATCTAAACCATTAATAATATTTCCTAATAAAACTTTCATTTTAAGAAATATAATTGTTACCTTTAGACAAGAAAATAAGTAATAAGCTACTATATAGGAAAGAAAGAAAAAATCAAGGATTAATTACATAAATTAGCTTGGTTTTGGAACAAAAGTAGGAGGAATTGCTTTATCAATTCGTTTGATTTTCGGTTCTAAAACTTGATCGTGAATCCATTGGAAGGCTTCATAAATCCCAAGACCAGTTCTTGCACTTGTTTTTTGAATATGAATTGTTCTTTCAAACATAGACGTTAATTGGAAATTTTGAATAATATAAGCAATTGAACAGACATTAGTTAGATCTTGTTTAGTTGCGAGAATTAAAATTGGTATATTTGGCGTGCAATAATTATTAGCTGCTTGATGAAAAATATCTCGAGCTTGTGGTAAGCGTGTTATATCGTTGGAGTCCACTACAAAGATCAAAATATCGGCACGTTCGATGTAAATTGGCCAAAATTGCCGAAAAACTTGTTGCCCGCCTAAATCCATAATGGATAAGGAAAGTTTTCCTAATTTAAGTTTCTCAAAATTAATCCCCATTGTAGCAATTGTCTCTTGAGGTTCGCCATTTTTAAGGAAATTAAGAATGGAGGTCTTTCCAGCATTATCTAAACCACACATGGCAATGTTAACTTTCTTGTCCATTTTTTTGAATAATTTTGCGAGTAAACCCAATTTACTGCCCAGCCTTTGAATTTATAAAATCCACTAGGAATCTTTTCTGGATTTCACACAGAAGTAAAGAGAGGTAAATATAAACACCACATTAAAAGGCAAAAATATCCAAAAAAATGCTTTTTAGATTCAGAAGAAAAAAAGTGGAAGTCTCAAGAAAATGAGACAAAATTGGTTATTTTATGTTTAACTTTCACTCTTCTTAGGGATAAAGATCTTGAATATTTCTTCATTTTCGCGAGAAAGAGTAATATCCTCTCGAGAGCGAAATTCTTTTCGTAAACTAATAGGGATTTGAAGAGCTCCAAAAGCATCAACAAAAACAGGGATTTTATCTTGATTAACAAATCCATGTCTTACGCTGGTAATTCTTCCATCTACAAGGAGCATAGTACGATAACCTCGAGCGATAAGTCTCCTATCATGGGTAGCTAAGATCATTGTGACACCTAAATCTTTGTTAATTTTTTCAAGATAATCGACAATCTTTTCAGAAGTTTGAGAATCAAGTTCACCAGTGGGTTCGTCTAAAACAATTAATTCAGGGCTATTCGCAAGAGCAACTGCAAGAGAAATCCTTTGAATTTCTCCTCCGGAAAGTTGAGTAGGTTTATGATGTGCTCTATCTAAAAGTTCCACTTCCTCAAGAAGTTCTTTGGTTCTTTGTATTCGTTCTTCACGAGGCATTCCTAAAATTCTCATAGGAACTTGAATGTTTTGAGAAGCAGATAACTCCCATACTAAGTTCATTTGCGGAAGTTGCCAAACAACGCCAACTCTACGGCGTCGATAATCAACCATTTCTGCTCGAGTAAATTTAGCAATATCTGTATCGCCAACTTGAACTAAACCTGCAGAGGGTTTCAAGTTACCAGCAAGGATGTTAAGTAAAGTAGATTTACCAGAACCACTGGGACCAACCACAAGAGTGATATCTCCTTTATAGATGGTCATCTCAAGACCACGAAGAGCAGGTACTCTAACTCTATTCTTTTCATCCGCATAGATCTTAATGAGATCTTTACATTCAATAAATACTCCATTATCTTTAACGCTCATATGGCTTTCATCGCTCCTGCTATACCTTTACGGGAGTTGATTATAATTGGAATAATCGTACTAATTAATCCGATCCCAAAAATTGCTAACGTTGTCCAGACAATCTTTATCACGGAAAAGATGTTTTCATGAGGTGGAAAGACTGAACCGATCTTAAGAATTTTCATAATCATAACCGAAGAACCGACTCCTAATCCTCCTCCTAAAATCATCGCAAATATCAATATAACAATTGCCTCTGTAATAAAGAAATTAAATAATTGTCTTGGGCTAATACCCATTGATTTCATTACAGCAAGCTCCTTTTCTCGCTCCACAGCTTGGATTAGCATCATAGTAATTAATGTTGCAGAGGAGATTAGCATTGAAATAATAAAGCTTGTATTTAGTGCTCCAAATAATACAGTTGCTTTAAGAGTCCCCTCAGATATTAAGAGAAGCTCTTCAATGTTTACTGTTTCATATCTAGTTGTTGATTCAATTTCTCCTGCAACTTCACTAATACTGTATCCTTCTTTTACTTTAACTATTAATTTTCCTTGGACATCATAATCATATCGAGCAATTTGATATGTTAATGAGATATTGGCTATTAATCCAATTTTTACTTCCTTTGAAGTTGCAGATGGTGGATCAGTGTAAAGAGTTGGCCAATATTCATAAAAATCAACAAAATCTACTGGATAAGATACCTCCTCAAGATTATTCGTAGTTTCATTCAAACGCCAGTTTTTAATTACAAAAGTCTTATTGTTTCCAAGATTCAAAAGTGCCATTTGATCTGCTTGTCCAATAACATCATTAGATTTGTTAATTGATTTAATAAGATTAGTCATCATCTGTCCTTGAGTGTATTCTGGTTCTTCAAAAGCGACTTTCGAAAAATTATCTAGCTCAACGCCAAGTATAGAAATTGTGTAAAGAAGATCACTTTCACTATTTGATAATTCTAAAAGACCTACATAAGATGCTGCTTCTACTCCTTCTATTGCTGCTACTGTTCTTTTATAATTGGGATTGGTGATATCAACCTGATTAACTACTATATCTGCTCCAAGAGAATAATATGAATCTTCAATATCAAACTCCCTATAAGAATCAGGAATTATTACCGTAGCAACTGTTAATGTAAAAGTCAATGTCATTAATATTAATGTTCTTGTAGTTGAACCTCGTCGACGAATGGCATTACGAGCTGATATTGCACTGATTTCAACCCTTGGAATTTTAAACATTAAATCTGAAATAAATTTGACTATGTATGGATAAATTCTAGTAGCTAACATAATTGTACCTATCATTATTAGAATAGGTGCTGGAGTAGCAAAATAAAATGTAAACTCAATTGCAGTTGTTGAACCACCTGAAATACGGCTTGAGGCTATAATCCAGAGAATAATACCAATTATTAGTAAGAAAATGTCAATATAGAATCTTTCCCAGAAAGGTTTCTTCTCATTTTGTTCTTGTAAAGCTTCCTCAACAGTGGTTTTAGTATTTCTCCAAATTGATAAAGCATTTGAAAAATAAGCAATACCAAACCCAACTCCTAAACAAATTACTATTGTTATAATGCTTGGTACAGGTAAAGCTGCTGCACCAGTAAAAGTGAAAAATCCTTCACTTTTTAATGCTATAAGAGTATAAGGCCATCCAATTAAAAATCCAATAATAACAGCTAGTAAAGAGTAGATAAGTAATTCAAATACCATAAATGAAAAAATCATTTGTCGAGAAGAACCTCTTTGATGCAGTTTGCTAATATGTAAATCTCTTTTCTTTTTAACCTGATTTGTAGCAAAAGCTGTAAGTATTAGAGACATTCCTAACGTTGGTAACATAAATACCATTAGAAAAATTTGAAAGATTCGAAATTCTCTCCGAAAGTTTGAAAGCAATGGAATAACTCGTGAATCAATTTTTATTTCATAATTACTTGTGAATGCATCAACATCTTCAATTAAGGCTTCTTGAAGACTATTCACAAAAATTTGCAATTGATCAAGAGTATTATCTAATTGAAAAACATCAAATTCATTTAGGTTGAAATAAATCCTTCCAAAAATGGATATATCATTTATACTATAATCAATACTACCTACAGTAGATATTGCTGTTTTAGAATCGGTTATAATAATTTCTGCTCCTAAATTCAGGACCATATCAATGAATACTTGAATTTCAGGTGCAACAGGGATATCACCAAAGGTGATTTCATCAACATTAATTATCCCAGTAAATTCTAAAAGAGTTCCAGCATCATCAAGTCCTAATCCATAAGAAATCCAAGGATTTGACTCGGTACCAATTGGAACATAAGCTTCAAATGAAGTATTTAATGCTAAATCCGTCTCTTCAAGAGTTTGAGATTTAGTAATTATAACTTTTTCACCATTTTCTGGTATTTCACCTGAAGTGATTAAAGGTTCTAATAAAGGCAAATAAATTTCATCAATACCAACCAAATAAGTATTATGAAATTCATTTTCATGATATTTTTCATTAAAAAGCATCAAGAAAAATTCTTTGTATGGAATCCATTCTTGGGAATAAGATGATGTTTCTATATCCAAATCTTCAAACTCAGAATCAACATCTGTTTTAAACATTGAAAGAATAACATCACTAAAAGTACCTATATGATCCATATTAATCTCAATGAAAGTATCAGTTGTATCAGTGGTAAATTCATTAAAAGCATTATTTCTGAAACTATTAAGGAAAAGAATGTTTTGAGTAATCATTGCAACGCTAATACTTAAACCAACAATTGTAATTATTGCTAACCTTTTACTAAATCCTATAAATTTCCAGTTTAGTTTGAAATGTTCCCAGAATGTAGCCATGGAAGTCAGCTCTACTCTAAATTTCATTATTTGTTAATTCATAAGAAAATAGTAAAATCTAATTTAAAGTGTTATCTCTAAACTGGTAAAAAATCTCAGAAAAATGAGAATAAGGTAAAGAAAAAGAAGAAAAAGAGAGAAAAAGGTTATTTTTTATGATTTGGATAACCTTTTGGTCTGAATTTGAAACCGTAGGTAATAACTCCTTCGTCCCCTTCAGTCGAAATTTTTCTGAAAGAGAACTCTACAGGCATACCTATTTTAATTTCTGCTTCAGCTAAACCTACTACTTGTGTGGTTAGTCTTGGTCCTTCAACGAGTTCAACAATAGCAAGACAGTAAGGAATACTACTATCAAAACCTTGAGGTGGAGTATAAACCCAAGAATAAGTGACTATTTTACCTTCTCCTGAGAAAAGATAATTTTCCAGTTCATAAGAATTACATTCCACACAACGTAGACGTGATGGGAAATATAATTTACCACACTTTGCACATTTTGAGCCTTCAAGACTATATAATGATCGTCTTCTACGCCAGAAACGAGGAACTGACATTTTAATCACTCCTAGAAAAGACATTAATAACGCAAGTAGCACCAGATCCACCGATATTTTGCGTTACACCAATATTATTTTTGGTAACTTGTCTTTTACCTGCTTCATTTCTTAATTGGTGGAACATTTCAATCACTTGATAGAGACCAGTAGCCCCTACTGGGTGACCTTTGGATTTAAGCCCTCCACTGGGATTTACAGAAATCGTACTATTGAGTGCTGTTTCACCATCAAGAGTGAATTTACCACCTTTGCCAATGTCGCATAATCCTAAATCTTCTAATGTTATAACTTCTGCGATTGTAAAACAGTCATGAACTTCCATAAAATCAATGTCTTTAGGACTAATTTTAGCCATTTTAAAAGCTGTTTCTGCAGCTGTCTTTGTTGATTGTAATGAAGTTAATGAAGAACGACTATGAAGAGCAATATGATCGGTACCAGCACCAGTACCTTTGATGTAAATTGGATCATCTGTATATTTCTTTGCTTTTTCCTTAGAAGTAACAATTACCGCAGCAGCACCATCACTTATAGGCGAGCAGTCGAATAATCTCACAGGATCAGCAATAATTCTTGAATTCATTACAGCCTCCATCGAAATTGCTTTTGGGAATTGTGCATCAGGATTCATAGAACCATTTTTATGATTTTTAACTGCTACACTAGCGAATTCTTCTAAAGTACTTCCGTACTCATGCATATGAGCTCTCATCATTAAGGCGAATAATGCTGGAAAAGTAGCTCCAACGCCAAGTTCCCATTCTCCATCTGAAGCCGTTCCAAGAGCTGTTGTTACATCACCTATATCAATGAGGTCTGTCATTTTTTCAACTCCCACTACTAATGCCGTATCATAATAACCTGCATTAATAGCCATCATTGCTACACGTAAAGCAGAACCACCACTCGCACAAGCGGATTCAACTCTTAATGCTGGAGAATTTACTCCAGAATAAGGTCCAACCAATGCAGAGATATGTTCTTGTTGATTGAATATACCAGACGACATGGAACCAACAAAAGTAGCACCAATTTCTTTAGGATTAATATTAGCTGATTGAATAGCTTTAAAGATTGCTTCATCTGTCAACTCCCTTAAACTATAATCATACCATTCTCCAATTTTGGTGTTTCCGACACCGACTACAGCAATATCTTTCATCTTTGTTTTTCCTCCTAGTGCATTCTAATTTTCCCTCGATGCTTTGTATACAAAGCATAATCCAAGAAGACTTTGTGGTCAATATACCCTTGAACTGTTGGAGAAATCCCTCTGTGTTTTTCAATTTCATTTGTAATAGTGTAGATAAATGCATCACTACCAGCACCAGAACCATAAGATACCATAAGTATCCTATCATCTGGTTTTGCTATATCCAATACTGCTGCAAGACCAATCATAGAGGATGCAGAATAAGTATTTCCAATGTACTGTACTGCTAAACTAGGTTCAACTTTTTCTTTAGAAAATCCTAATGTCTTAGCAGTTGCTAAGGGATACTTTGAATTTGGCTCATGAAAAATAACGTAATCAAAATCCTCAGGAGTTGTTTTAGTATTTTTCATAATATTCTCAGCAGCAGATATCACATGTTTGAAATATGCTGGCTCCCCAGTAAATCTCCCACCATGTGAGGGGTAATGTGCTCCTTCTCTTCGCCAGAAATCAGGAGTGTCAGTAGTGTAACTTTCTGTGTGATCAATTGTAGCAATCACATTTTCTTTTCCGATTATCAATGCACAAGCTCCCGCACTAGCAGTATATTCTAAAGCATCACTTGGACGTCCTTGAGAACAATCTGCACCTACAGCTAAACCAACTTTAATTTGGTTACTTTCTACCATCCCTAAGCACATTTGTATACCAGCAGTTCCTGCTTTACAAGCAAATTCTAAATCTGCTGCAGTTGTGATTGGAGTAGCACCAATTGCTTCAGCAACAATTGTTGCTGTTGGTTTAACAGCATAAGGATGACTTTCAGAACCTACATAAACCGCTTCAATGTCGTCAGGATTAACATTAGACATTTTTAGTGCATTTCTGGAAGCTTCTACAGAAATAGTAATTGTGTCTTCATCCATATCAGGAACGCTCTTCTCATACACTCCAAGGGCTTTGCTAACAACATCTCCTGGTTGCCCCCAGATTCGAGCAATTTCTTCGAGTTTTATCCTGAAACGAGGAATATAGACACCATATCCTATAATTCCTGTTTTATTTTTTTCAGTCAATATTGGTGACCTCTTATTCAATAGCGACCCAAAAAACAGTTTTTATTGTACTTTTTTTCGGATCTTTTCAGCTCAACGATAATCAAATTTGAACGCGGAAATCTATTTTTATTTGCCTATATTAGTTTTACTTCTCAAATTGATTTTTTAATATCTCTTGCATAAATCCATAGGAAAATTTGTGAAAAAACCAAAGAAGAAAATGCTCATTTCAAAGTCTTTTTTAATTGAATTGGAAATATACCTAGTAGAATCAAAAAAAGATCATTCATTAACAAATCATAACTTGTTATTTTGATGAAAAACAATTGATCAAAATGGCATTAATTATTATGAAACAGTCTAAAGAGGCTCTCTTATGAAAAATAGTAAAATAATTACATTTTGTCTCCTAGCAATATTCATATTGCCTCTAATGTTTAGTTCTTATGTGACTACTCTCCCCGTTCAAGCAGTCACAAGAGAAGAATTAACATTTAATCCAATTGTAGAGGCTGATGTTGCTACTGATAAAAATAGAAACAAGATACATGATCATTTAGAGAAATTAATATCTTCAAGTTTTAGCAGTGATTATTTCGATACAATAGTCACTTTTGATGAACCAGTTACTGATTCTATAATTGAAAAAATAGAATCAATTGGTGGAGAAATTCTTGCTAAATGGTCTGTGATTTATGGTGCCGGTGTAAGAATTAAATCTAAAAATATTGAATTATTGGCTCAATTAGCTGAAGTTACTTATGTTACTGAGAATTTTAGAAGTAGCTTGAAATTAAGCACCAGTGTTCCACAAATAAACGTTCGACCGTATGTTTGGGATACTTTAGGATATGAGGGAGATTCCGATATTGTTATAGCTGTTTTAGATACAGGTATTGATGATACTCATCTTGATTTTACAGGTAGAATAGATTATTGGAAGGATTTCATAGGATCATCTTATTCAGGTGGTGGTGACGAATATATAACTGCTACAGATACAAATGGTCACGGAACACATTGTGCAAGTATAGCTGCAGGATCTGGAGCTGCATCTGGAACAGGAAATTTCGTTGAAGTAACAAGCACTCTTGGAATTGAAGGAACCCTAGATTATGGTCGAGGATACTTTGGTCATTTTGAAGTAGAAAGTACAGGCGATGTTACAATTAGTGTTCAGTGGGATGAAAAACCAGGACCATCAAGTTCAACAGATACGATTATAATTGTAGCAGATACTGATCGTGACAATAAGTTCGAATTAGGTTCTGATGATTATATAACAGGTGATTATTCTGATCAACCAATTGATTTAGCTTTGACTGATTTAGCTCCAGGAAAATACGCTTATTTGATAGGTGGTGGAGAAGCATCCGAAATTGATCGCTCAGCTGTGAGGTATACAATAACTCGTCCTGCTGCACAATTCACAGATAGTCATAATAATTATCGTGGTGTAGCACCAGGAAGCCACATTG